>ERZ1027200.392-NODE-392-length-27116-cov-13.293633_pt1 | contig 27116 bp, 27 predicted proteins | sample MGYA00519271_ERZ1027200 | MGnify/ENA primary metagenome ERZ1027200 (study PRJEB26926, sample SAMN06164742) | human gut metagenome | biome: ENVO:00009003; feature: ENVO:2100002; material: ENVO:00002003 | host: Homo sapiens | place: USA | collected 2012 ...
TCGGCAAAATCGACTGACCTTTCTTTTTTACCCAACAATATCTTTAATTAAGGGAGACGGGCGGGGCTGTGCCGGATACGGAGAATATTATCGCGTTGAGCAGGCTGTTCGGCGTGACCACGGACTATCTGCTGCTGGATGAGGTACGGGACACCGGCCAGGCAGCGCCGCGGGCCGCGTGGCCGAAGCCCCGCAGGTATCTGCTGGCCGCCGCGATCGTCGGCGCGGTGGGCGTGGCCGCCGTGCGGTTCATTTGGGCCGCCGTGGCCGCCGCTATGATCGGCGAGTTCACCTCGGTCGATATGGACCTGATCTGGGCGGAGGATATGGTGGGTGCTTCGGTAGCGCCGGTATTGCAGCGATATACGCTGCTGTCTGTGCTGAACACGGTGTTCATGGTGCTGCTGGCGGCAGGCGGCATAGGGACGATCTTTTACTACCCCATCCTGCGATTGTGGGAAAAATATGGGAAAAGGGGAGAATGAAGGTTTACATAACGTATGCATTCTGTTTCCGAACCGTTGACTTTCTGTGGGACAGCCGCATGGAAGCCCGGTCTGCGGCAGGCTGTTCAGGTGAGAAAAGAACCGGCGTGAGCCGGTTCTTTTCTCATGTCACAGGCCGGAACTCCACGTTCAGGTCCACGATCTCGTTGACGCCGTCCAGCCGTGCGCCGTGGTCATACTGCCACACATCGAAGCGGTAGTAGAAGTCCGGATAGTCGCCGGGATCAGCGATCCACAGGGCGATGTTCCCCATAGAGGACAGATCATAGCGGTAGTAGCCCTGCTGGCGGTTCATGTACACCCCGGCCTCATAGCCGCCCTGCTCGATCAAGGCGCAGAAAGTCCGGGCCTGGGAGGTCAGCAGGAATTCGTTGTTGTGCAGTGTGCGGGAGTCCTCCTGCTGTACCGGCTCCCAGTCGTAGTACACCGGCAGGTCCAGGTCGCGGCCATCCAGCAGCTGCAGGGCGTACAGGGCCTCCTGGGCGGCCTCCTGCACGGTGGCGGCCTGGGAGAAGAAATACACGCCCACGTCGATGCCGGCGGCCCTGGCCCCGCTGTAATAGCTGTCGAAGGACCGGTCCGGGTACAGGGAGCCCTTCTCGCCGTAGCCCCGCAGACCCAGGCGCAGATAGGCAAAGTCGATGCCCTGCCGCTTCAGCGCCGCCCAGTCGATAGCGCCCTGGTGGTTAGACACGTCCACGCCCCAGCGGGTGGCGTATTCCGCGCCCAGATAGCGGACGCGAACGCCGTCGCTGCCGTCGTCGTTGGTGTCCCGGCGGAAGTCCTCCTGCGCCAGGCCGCTGGCGGGGATACCCTCATGGGGCGTCATCCACACCATGTTAAATCCGTCGTTGATATATACCTGCCCCGCGTGGGGATCGGCCTCCGGCTCCTGCCGGGCGCTGCCGCCCCGCAGGGACAGAACGACCGCCGTCAGCAGTGCGCCCACCACCAGCACCGCCGCGATCAGCAGCAGCACCGGCAGCAGACGCCGCCGCGGCCGGCGGCGGGGCGGGGAAATTCGATCCATAGTTACCTCTCCTTTTCGAAAACGTGTATGTCAAAGGCGATGCGGCAGTCCAGCTGCGTGAGTTTACATAATTTTTCAACGCCGGCCTTTGGCGTTTTCCAGCAGTAGGGCGTCATGCCGAACAGCGCCTGTATGTCCGCCGGGTCCTCCAGATGGATAACGTCCGTTATGTGCCGAATACTCACATACCGGAAGCCCTCATAGGGTGTCTCCTTCACCTCATTGACATAGGGGTGGTCATAGAGCACCTGCTTCATCTCCCACAGGTGCATTTCTCCGGGCACCACATAGATAAAGTGCCCGCCGGGCCGCAGCACGCGGCGGAATTCCTCGATGGCCAGCGGCGAGAAGCAGTTGATGAGCAGGTCTACGGACCCGTCTGCCGCCGGCAGGCGGTAGGAGGAGGCCACGGCGAACTGCACATTTTTCTCCCGCTTAGCCGCCAGACGCAGTATGGGCTTGGAGATATCGATCCCGGCCATCACCGGCGTCTTCCCGGCCTCACACAGGGCACGATAGATGCCCGCGGTGTAGTAGCCCTCGCCGCAGCCGTTGTCCAGCACCGCCGGGGCATCGCCGGTCAACTCCACAGCGAGTTGACATAATTCTTCGCATAGCGGGGCGTAGTAGCCCTTTTCCAGAAAGGTGTGCCGCGCTGCGGCCATAGCCTTGTCGTCGCCGGGGATTTTGGAGTGCTTCCGGTTCACCGGCAGCAAATAGGTATAGCCCTCCCTGGCGATGTCGAAGCAGTGGCCGGCGGGGCAGAGATAGCTGCCCTCCCGCCGCGTCAGCGCGCCGCCGCACAGGGGGCAGACGAACAGACTGCTCATCGCTCACCCTCCGGCAGTGTCACGTCGTGTATCCATTTACGGGACCGGATGCGCCACAGGCAGATGGGACACTTGATAAAGCTCTCCGCCTGTATGGCCAGCGACACGAACCAGGGATCCGCGTCCAGCACCAGCGCCAGCAGGGCCGTCAGCGGCAGCGCCACCAGCCACTGGGGTGCCAGATCCAGCGCCGTGGACCAGAACACATCGCCGCCTGCCCGCAGGATACCGGTGACGGCGGAGATGGAGTAGGCGTGGAAGGGGATGCAGGCGAAGCCCGTCACCGCCAGCGTGGTGGCCAGATGGGCACTGAGGTCGTACAGCTTGAACAGTGGGAAGATCACCGGCTGGAACAGCAGCGGCACCAGCGCCAGGGCGATAACGGCCAGTGCGGCGCCCACCAGTATCGTCACCCAGGACAGCGTCCTGGACAGGTCCATCAGCTCATCGTGGCTCTGTCCCTCACCGATGGCCTTGCCGATCATCACGGCGGTAGCGGCGCCCAGACCAAAGCACACCACCAGGAACAGGCGGTTCAGGTTGCCCATGACGGCGTTGGCCGCCAGAAACTCTACCGAGATGGTCATGTGTCCCAGAATGACGGTGAGCAGGCTGTTGCCCAGCCCCCAGAACAGCTCGTTGGCCATCACCGGCGAGGCGTATTTCACGAACCGGCGCAGCATCTCCCAGCCCGGACGGAAGAGCGCCTTCAGGTCCAGGGGGATGACCCGGCTCCGCAGGGCGCAGAACAGGCACACGGCGAACTCCGCCACGCGGGAGAGAAGTGTGGCGATGGCTGCGCCCTCCACGCCCAGCATGGGAAAGCCGCACTTGCCGAAGATCAGCAGGTAGTTCATGCCGGTATTCAGCACCGTGGACATACCAAACAGCTTCATGCCGAAGCTGGCGTTCTCCACGCTGCGCTGCGCGCTGACGTAGATAGACGAGAGCATATTGAACACATAGGAGAAGCCGATGACCCGCAGATACGGCGCGCCCAGCAGGGACAGATGATGCTTGTTGCTCATCAGGTCCATGATCTGCACCGGCCACAGGAACAGCGCCAGCGCGATGACCAGCGCCAGAGCCATGCCCAGCCCCGCCGCCACGCCGATGGCACGGCTGATGCTGGGCAGGTCCTTTTTGCCCCAGTACTGGCTGATCAGGATGCCTACGCCGGACTGGACGCCGAACACGATGGAGATCAGCAGGAACACCGGCACGTTGGCCGCCGTCACCGCCGCCATCTCATTGTTGCCCAGCTGGCTGACCATCAGTGTGTCGATCAGGCCCAGAGAGAAAGTGATCAGGTTTTGCAGGGCGATAGGGCCGGTCAACCGGAGCAGATACCCGTAAAAGGCCCTGTCGCGCTTAAGAGCTTTGAACATAGTCCACCTCAAAATATCGTTGTGCCCGCGCCGCGGGCGTATATCACAGCATGGGGAAGCGGGAGTCCCGGTGGGACTTCAGTGCGTGGCAAAGCGCGTCCACGTCCTCCCGTGTATTGTCGGGGGAGAAGGAGATGCGGATCACGCCGGCGGCAGTCTTTTTGTCCAGCCCCAGAGCGGAGACCACATGGCTCGCCTTGCCCTGGTGGCAGGCGGAGCCGGCGGAGATGCAGATGCCCTGCGCACCCAGGTCCGTTACGATGTTGGCGCTGGGATACCCTACCAGCGACACCGCCAGGATGTGGGGGGCCGTACCCTCGCCCACGGGGACCACGCCGCCCATGGCCAGCAGCTTCTCCCGGCAATAGGCCTTCAGCCCGGCCATGTGGGCCAGCTTGGCGTCATAATCGGCCAGCCGCAGCTCCACCGCCTTGGCAAAGCCGGCGATCTGGGCCGTGGCCTCGGTGCCGGAGCGCGCGCCGCGCTCCTGTCCGCCGCCGGGCAGCAGGGGGCGGGGGTTCCGCACCCGGGGACCGATGTACAGCGCGCCCACGCCCTTGGGCCCGCCGACCTTGTGACCGGACAGGCTCATCAGGTCTACGCCCCAGCCCTCCGGGTCGCAGGGGACCTTCAAAAAGCCCTGCACCGCGTCGCAGTGCAGCAGGGCAGGGGAGCCCTTCTCCCGCAGCAGGGCGGCGATGTCCGCCGCGGGAAATACGCAGCCCGTCTCGTTGTTCACCAGCATCACAGACACCAGGGCGGTGTCCTCCCGCAGGGCATCCGCCACCTGTTCGGCAGTGACATTGCCGTCCCGTCCGGGCTTCAGATAGGTGACCTCATACCCCTGCTGGGCCAGCAGCTTGCAGGGTTCCAGAACGGCGCTGTGCTCCACGGCGGTGGTGATGATGTGTCTGCCCCTGTGCCGGTTCTGCCACAGGGCGGCTTGTATGGCCCAGTTGTCGCTCTCCGTGCCGCAGGAGGTGAAGTACAGGCGCTCCGCGGGGCAGCCCAGCGCCCCGGCGATGACGGCCCGCCAGCCCTCCACGGCTTTTTTCATCTCCACCCCTATGGGGTATTGGGAGGAGGGATTGCCAAAGTGCGCCGTCAGCACCTCGTACATGGCGTCGGCCACGGCTTTGGGCACCGGCGTGGTGGCGGCGTTATCAAAATAGACCATAGAGAGCCTCCTGTTTCACGAACGGGTCTTGAAAGACACGGTAAAATACAGTATAATAAACCGATCAAAAAGCGGGAGTGAAAAACACCTTCACCCGTGAAACCTTATTATACGATAGAATAGGGGAAAGTGCAAGATGCGTGTTGCCATCTATACCTTGGGCTGCAAGGTGAACCAATACGAGACACAGGCCATGGAGCAGGAGCTGCTGCGCCGCGGTCATACGCTGGTGCCCGCCGAGACAGAGGCCGACGGCTATATCGTCAACACCTGCTCCGTCACCGCCATCAGTGACAAGAAATCCCGGCAGATGATCCGCCGGTGTCATAAGCTGAACCCCAACGCGGTGGTGGCCGCCTGCGGCTGCTATGTGCAGACCCACCCGGAGGTGGTGGCGGCACTGGACGTGGACCTGCTGGCCGGTACCGGTGACCGCATGGCGTTTCTGGACCTGTTCGAGCAGGCAGCCCACGAAAAGGAGCCGGTGAGACTGTTGGACGACGCCCTGCGCCGCCGGGAATTCGAGGTGCTGCCCGCCGGCGGCATGGCCGAGCGCACCCGGGCCATGCTGAAGGTAGAGGACGGCTGTGTGAATTTCTGCACCTACTGCATCATCCCCTACGCCCGCGGCCCGGTGCGCTCCCTGCCGCTGGCGACGGCCGTGGCCCAGACGGAGCAGCTGCGGCGCGAGGGCTACCGTGAGCTGGTGCTCACCGGTATCGAGATATCCTCCTGGGGCCACGATCTGAAAAACGGCCAAAGCCTCATCGACCTGCTGGAGGCGGTATCCGCCGCCGCGGGGGATATGCGTCTGCGGCTGGGGAGCCTGGAGCCCCGTACCATCACCGAGGACTTCTGCCGCCGGGCGTCGAAGCTGCCCAACCTGTGCCCCCACTTCCACCTGTCCCTGCAGTCCGGCTGTGACGAGACGCTGCGCCGCATGAACCGGAAGTACGACACGGCACGGTTTTACGAGTCCGTCACACTGCTGCGGCAGTATTTCCACCGGCCCGCCGTCACCACCGACCTGATCTGCGGCTTCCCCGACGAGACGAACCGGGAATTCGAGCAGACCATGGCCTTTATCGAAAAGTGCGCCTTCGCGGATATGCACATTTTCCCCTATTCCGTCCGTCCCGGCACCAAGGCGGCGGAGCTGGTGCAGTTCAGCGCCGCGGTAAAGGAGGAACGGACCCGCCGCGCCGTGGCCGTGGCCCGGACTATGCACCGCGCCTATCTGGAGGGCTGCGTGGGGCAGACCTACCCGGTGCTCTATGAGCAGGAGAAGGACGGCCTCTACACCGGCCACGCCCCCAACTACTGTGAGGTGTGCGTCCGCGCCGAAGATTTACATAATAAAATTATCGATACAAAAATAGTCGGTATAGATGGTGATGTACTGATAGGAGAGTTGACATAACATGAACCACTTTTTCGCCTATATCAACCGTATGCGCTTCATCCAGCGCTGGTCGCTCATGCGGAACAGCTACACGGAGAATATCCAGGAGCACAGCCACCAGACGGCGGTGCTGGCCCACGCGCTGGCGGTGCTGCGCAACGAGCGCTTCGGCGGCCAGGTGGACGTCGGCGCTGTGGCCGTGGCGGCGCTGTACCACGACGCCGGCGAGATACTCACCGGCGATATGCCCACCCCCATCAAGTATTACAATCCCGGTATCCGCGAGGCCTACAAGGCCGTGGAGCAGGTGGCGGAGGACAAGCTCCTCTCCATGCTGCCGGAGGACCTGCGTCCCGCCTACGAGGACGCCCTCCGTCCCGCCGACCCGGAGATCGAGCAGCTGGTCAGGGCGGCGGATAAGCTCTCCGCCCACATCAAGTGCATCGAGGAGCTGAAGGCCGGCAACACCGAGTTCCGTCAGGCCGCCGCCCAGACCGCCGCCGCCATGGACGCCATGGCCCTGCCGGAGCTGGACTATTTCCGCGAGCATTTCCTGCCCAGCTATTCGCTGACATTAGACGAATTGGAATAGCAAACCGCGCCTCCTGCGCCCTGCCATCGTCAGGTCTCCTCGCCGTATACCCGATACGCCGTCGTCGGCCTGCCATCGACAGGACGCAGGATCCATCGGTTTGCTGCAAACCGCGCCTCCCGCGCCAAAACAAAAACCATCCGAAAGGAGTATATAGTTATGAAAGCGATCGTTACCGTTGTGGGCAAGGACCAGGTGGGCATCATCGCCGGTGTGTGCAACACCCTGGCGGCCAGCCGCATCAACGTTCTGGACATCAGCCAGACCATCATGGAGGGCTACTTCACCATGATGATGGTGGTGGACCTGACCGAGTGTCAGGCGCCCTTCGACGCCCTGCGCGCCGATCTGAAGGCCTACGGCGAGGGCCGCGGCCTGTCCATCCGCATCCAGCGGGAGGACATTTTCGACGCCATGCACAAGCTGTAAGAGGTGGGGAATATGCTGAGTCTGCAAAACATCTTTGACACCATCGCCATGGTGGACAAGCAGCACCTGGATATCCGCACCATCACCATGGGCATCTCCCTGTTGGACTGCGCCGACGAGGACATGGACCGCTGCTGCGACAAGATCTACGACAAGATCTGCTCCCGCGCCGAAAAGCTGGTCCGGACCGGCTGCGATATCGAGAGCGAGTTCGGCATCCCCATCGTCAACAAGCGCATCTCCGTCACGCCCATCGCCATCGCCGGCGCGGCCTGCAAAAGCGAGGACTTCGTCCCCCTGGCCCTGACGCTGGACCGCGCCGCCAAGACCTGCGGCGTCAACTTCATCGGCGGCTACTCCGCCCTGGTGCAGAAGGGCTTTACCTCCGGCGACCGGCGGCTCATCGCCTCCATTCCCGAGGCGCTGGCCCGCACAGAGCTGGTCTGCTCCAGCGTCAACGTGGGCAGCACCAAGGCCGGCATCAACATGGACGCCGTGGCCCAGATGGGCCGCGTCATCAAGGAGACGGCCCACCTGACCCGCGACCGTGACGGCCTGGGCTGCGCCAAGCTGGTGGTGTTCTGCAACGCCGTGGAGGACAACCCCTTCATGGCCGGTGCCTTCCACGGCGTGGGTGAGGCCGACACCGTCATCAACGTGGGCGTGTCCGGCCCCGGCGTGGTGTACCACGCCCTGCAGGGCTGCAAGGGCCAGCCCTTCGACGTGGTGGCCGAGACTATCAAAAAGACCGCCTTCCAGATCACCCGCATGGGCCAGATGGTGGCCGCCGAGGCCAGCCGCCGTCTGGATGTGCCCTTCGGCATCGTGGACCTGTCCCTGGCTCCCACCCCGGCGGTGGGCGACAGTGTGGCCCGCATCCTGGAGGAGATGGGCCTGTCCGTCTGCGGCACCCACGGTACCACCGCCGCCCTGGCCCTGCTGAACGACGCCGTGAAGAAGGGCGGCGTCATGGCCAGCAGCCATGTGGGCGGCCTGTCCGGCGCGTTTATCCCCGTCTCCGAGGACGAGGGCATGATCGCCGCGGCCCTGGACGGCACCCTGACCATCGACAAGCTGGAGGCCATGACCTGCGTGTGCTCTGTGGGTCTGGACATGATCGCCGTGCCCGGCAGTACCACGGCGGAGACGATCTCTGCCATCATCGCCGACGAGGCCGCCGTGGGCATGGTCAACAGCAAGACCACCGCCGTCCGCATCATCCCCGTGGAGGGCGCGGACGTGGGCGACACCGTGGAGATGGGCGGCCTGCTGGGCAGCGCGCCCCTGATGCCCGTCCACGAGGCCTCCAGCGCCGACTTCATCGCCCGCGGCGGCCGTATCCCCGCCCCGCTGCAAAGCCTGAAAAACTGATATGATCCGACCTGCGACAAGCTTCGACATTCCCCGCGCCCTGACGATCTACCACAGCGCCCGGCAGTTCATGCGCCGCAGCGGCAACACCGTCCAGTGGGTCAACGGCTACCCCTCCGAGGCCCTGCTCCGGTCGGACGTGGCCGCCGGTCGGCTGTTCGTCATGGAGGACGCGGGCGGCGTGTACGCCGTGTTTGCCTTCATCATCGGCGACGACCCCACCTATCAGGTCATCGACGGCGCGTGGTTGGATGACGCGACGCCATACGGCACCCTCCACCGCCTGGGCAGCGACGGTACCCATACCGGCGTGCTGGCCGAGGCCGTGGCCTGGGCGTGGACGCGGTGTCCCCATCTGCGGGCGGACACCCATGAGGATAACCACCCCATGCGCCGCTGCCTGGAACGCGCCGGCTTCGTGTACACCGGCACCATCCACGTCGCCGACGGCACCCCCCGCCGCGCCTACGAGCGCATATGACCCCCGTTAGCCTTCCCCCTGGGGGGGTTCGCGGTGTTGAATGACAGGCCGGTGGCCTGTCAGACCCGCGAACCGTGAGAGCAAAATTATTCAAAGAAAATCTCAACAAGTCCTGTCAATGCTCTGAAAATTCCATCACGGATTTTCTGCGGTCCATCTTTTTTATTGCTCTGTATGGAAACGCATGATATGATGGATTTGGCAGCGGTGAAAGAAACCGGCAAATCGGAATTTGTGGAGAGATTTCCTGAACTTTCCTTATTTTACAGGCTTTTCAGCCCATTAAATAGTGAAATGATATGTATTTTCCCTTATTTTTGCCCTTATGCGGAATCCGCAAGGGAAATAAGGGAAATTTTTAGTTAAGCATTGCTCGCTACTTTATCAAGAAGTCTTGCGGAATCCCGTTTTGCTTTTCTTGTTGAGTGAGCGTAAATATTCATTGTGGTACTGACATCAGAGTGTCCTAACAGTTCCTGTACATCTTTCGGTGCAGCTCCATTGGAAAGCAGATTGCTGGTATAAGTGTGACGCAACTGGTGAAAATGGAAATCTTCAAATCCTTCCAGCTTCTTTGCCACTGATCTGCATACAATGCTGAGTGTACTCGGCAGTTCCAAAGAGCCATCTGGTCGCAGGCAGACAAAGGAGATTTCTTTGTAATCTGTCGGGACTTCCTGTGTTCCGTCAAGATGATAGTATTCATAATATACCCTGTTTTTCACATGCACTTCTTTGTAGTAATTGCGGTGATATAATTCGCCATACTGCATCCGGTTTTTGAGCTGTTCTTTTCTGGCAGCTTTCAGTATTTCAGTCAGCGTATCTCCAAAATCAACAATCCTTACTTTTTTCCGTTTCGTTGGTCCGATAATATTTTTGTGTTTCATGCCGTCGTAGCGGATACTGCGTTTTATGGTCAGGCATTGTTCCTCAAGGTTAATGTCCTGCCATGTAAGACCACAGGTTTCCCCGATACGGAGCCCGGCATAATACGCAATTTGAATCGGAAGAATAGCAGGTGGATTTTTCTTTTCCAGATATTGGATAAGCCGTTCATAATCCTCATGTGAAATCGGCTGTGTACCTTCTTCCACTTCATCATCGGAAAAGAGGTCAACTTCCTCTGCCTGCTTTTTCAGCTTAATATACTGCATCGGATTGAAACTGATTAACTGTTTTGGAAATACTGCAAAACGGAATGACTGCTGTAACACTGCGGAAAAAGAATGGATATAATCTTTGCTGTATCCCTTTTTTACTTTCCCGTCTGGAAACTCACCACCGAATGTAAGCAGATCAAGAAATGCCTGTAAATGTTCGGCAGTAACTGTTTTCAGTTTGCGGTCTGCAATCGGGTGTTTTTTGATACATCGGATTGCACCAAGATAATTTTCCACTGTACCGTTGCTGAGTGTCCCAGTTTTCAGTTCTTCTTCTGCCCACATATCCAGAAGTTCCCCTACGGTAAGATTATCTGCCTTTGCAACAAACTTCTTATCTTCGTAGTCTTCCAGTGCCTTGCGGAGAAGCTTTTCCGTCTCACTTTTACTTTCGGTTCCGGCGTATTCTTTCTGAACCATTTTACCGCTTGCATCTTCTACATAGAAACGATAGTACCATTTTTTTCCTTTTTTTCTAACAGATCCTTTTGCCATAATCGTATGTCTCCTTTCGATATCAGACAATCGGAACTGCTGAAATGCTTCTTGCGTGTAGGCATCTTATGGACAAGTCCATAAGCCAATTCGCCGCTCGTCAAATCTGTAAACAGCTTGACTCGCTTGCGCTCATTGTATCATAACTCCGATTATCTTACTATACCGATTCAGAATCGTCATACATAACTTCGGATAAAAGATTTGCAAGCCTTTGTTCTGCCGCTTCCGGTTTCTTTGAATAGAGCCTTACAACATCTGCCATATCATTAAATGCGTTGACAGTATGTGTGATCTCCCTGAGAAACATAATCTCATTATATTCATCTTTCGATTCAAATCCCATTACTTTGGCAATGTCCGCATCTTTGGTACTGCCTTTGTAATTTTTACAGGCGAACTGAAACGAATCCAGAAACAGTTCATATTGCTTTAACATTAACAGCAGTAAGTCTTTAGAAAAAGCGTCTTCTGTTTTATTGAGGTCAAGAGGAAACTGTTTGAGAATGTCGCCCATCGCATCACGAATCTGCAATTCTTTCTTATCCGTAATATCAGTTTCATATTCATCGGTTTCCCCTTTGAGCCATTCAATCGATACATGAAGTGCTTCCGAAAGACCTTCCAGTACCATCTTTTTGGTATTGTCAATCGAACCATTCTCATAACGCAGGATTGTGGAAGCGGTAACTCCCATCTTCTCTGCGACATAAGGCTGTGTCAGATTTAATTCCAGACGGCGCTGTTTTGCCCTGCTGCCGATCAGCTTGCGTAGTTCTTTATCTTTCATGCTGATGTGCCTCCTTTTTCGGTATGTCATTACTATACCACGCAACAAAATATATTGCAATATGCAATTTTAAGAAAAGCAGCAAAATTTCATAATGCTTGACAAAGCAATATAAACACGCTATACTGACAGCACAAATGAAATTGCATAATGCAATTTAAAAGGAGGTGGTCATATGACACAAAGAAAGATTGCCTTATCTATTGAAGAAGCTGCTGATTATACGGGAATCGGCAGGAACACCCTGAGAAAACTGGTGGAATGGAAGAAACTTCCGGTATTAAAGGTTGGGAGAAAAGTCCTGATCAAAACGGATAACTCTAATGAATCTTCAGCATCTACCCACATCTGTAAATTCCCATCAAGATATAACCTTGCATATTCTAATGGCTCATCGATTGCAAGCGATGTCAAAGCACAATCAGATCCAGGTGTGGTTCTTAAATTTTTTTCTGCTTCCCAACAATCAATACGGAGTATATAGCCCGTATTAGTATATACATCAATGCTGTTGCACTGTGGATTGTATTCTGCAAATATTGTTCTCATCGTATCCCATCTCCTTATCATTTAATCAATCAGTAGTAGCAAAAATTAAGAAGCATTTCAATCAGTTCACCATGTCACTTTTATTTTGTGTTATACTGTCTTATAGATTTTTCTTGCCCTTGTATTTGCCCTTATCAGAGTGCATAAACACTGATGGGACGATATAACACAAGGGAAATAATAAGGGAAAGCTCACCTGCGACAAATCCAGTGTTTTCAAGGGGTTGCGAAGAATTTAATAATAAAATATAACAGTTATTAAATTTCTTAAAACAGGTGAAATCTCAATCGGAAGTTATAAAGGAGAAACACTATGGGATTATTTGGTAAAAGCAAAAAAGAGCGAGAAAAAGAGTATATGAACAGATTAGATGTTCCATTATGTTTAAAAGAAGACTTTGAATTGATTATTGATGATGTATTTACAATTATGGGGGTTGGAACAGTTGCCACAGGAAACATATCAACAGGAATGTGTAGAGAAGGAGAAAATGCGTGTGTTTATAAAACAAATGGAGGTGTATTAGAGACTATAATTACTACCATCGATATACATACAAAAGAACGAAAATCAAATGGTTGTGGATATAAAACAGAACATGTTGGACTTGGGTTAAGAGGAGTTTCTAAGGAACAATTAGAAAAAGGAGATAGAGTGATTGTAAAGAATGCCAATATGTATGGAATGTAATTACAAATTCCAGTTTGATGAAGTACAAGGCCATCTTCGAGCGCAACGCCGACCGTCTTGTGAACGCCAACACCATTTACGAGGGACAGGTCATTGTCCTGTCCGCGAAGTAAGCACAAGCAATCCACATAACGAAAGCATAGAAAATGCCCACCTCGAAAAGTCGAGATGGGCTTTTTTTCGTGTGCGCGGATTTGCTTAACTTAATGACATTGCCCGAAAGGGCTTTCTTTTTTACCCAGATGTACCGCTGAGGTATCAAAAAAGGAAAGTAAATGTATATAGCTTGAACGCAAAGCTTCATAGCTTTCGCGTTCTCCCGCCGTGGACATTTGCGGGGAAAATGTTGCAAATTGCCGTTGTGCAATTTAGCAAACGCCCCCGGCGTGCGAATTCGGAAAAGCAAAAAAACGCAGCAAAAAGTGCGAAAAAGGATTTCTGCTATATTTTTTAAGGAAATGGTACCAATACAAGTGAAAAAGTTGCATAAAAAAATTTTTGTACCTGAAATACCGTGGGATATCGTGGCGAAAAATACATTCTAAACGTATGGTACATCTTCCGCGGCTGGGGAAAAACCGGATGTAAATGCCACAAAATGGGAAGTTTTTTCACAAAAAAGTTGCGGGCAAAATAACGAAAAGAACCGGACACTTTTTCAGGCGTACCCAAAAAAAGTGTGAAAATTTGACGTGCGCGCTGTTTTTCTTTATAATATTTCAGGAACAAAAAAGAAGATTTCGAATTTCTCAACAATTCGGAACGGAAAGAGAGAAAAACATGGAAAAATACCTTGTTTTGGCAACCTTTGCAGGGTCTGTCATCGCACTCATCTTCGCCTTCGTCACCGGCAAAAAAGTGCTGAGTTTTGACGAAGGCACCCCGCTTATGAGCAAAATTTCGCAATCTATCCGTGCGGGCGCCAACGCCTACCTGAAACGGCAATACACCGTTGTAGGTGTGTTTTTTGCCTGTATGATCGTGGGTTTGTGCATTATGGCGGCCTTAAAGTTGCTGACTTGGTTCGTGCCCTTCGCGTTCCTGACCGGCGGTTTCTTCTCCGGCCTCAGCGGCTTTGTCGGTATGCGTATCGCCACCAAGGCCAACTGCCGCACCGCCAACGCCTGCCGCGACGGCCTGAACCGCGGCCTCCGCGTGGCCTTCTCCGCTGGCTCCGTTATGGGCTTTACTGTGGTCGGCCTCGGCCTGCTGGATATCAGCGTGTGGTTTATGCTTCTGCGCTTCGTGTTCAAGCTGGAGGCCGCTGACATCACCAGTGCCATGCTGACCTTCGGCATGGGCGCCAGCTCCATGGCGCTGTTTGCCCGCGTGGGCGGCGGCATCTTCACCAAGGCGGCCGATGTGGGCGCCGACCTGGTGGGCAAGGTTGAGGCCGGTATTCCCGAGGACGATCCCCGCAACCCGGCTGTTATCGCCGATAACGTAGGTGACAACGTGGGCGATGTGGCCGGTATGGGTGCGGACCTGTATGAGAGCTATGTTGGCTCCATCATCTCTGCCTCCGCCTTGGGCGTGGCGGCATTCAGCGATCAGGCCTTCAAGGCCATGGCTATTCCCATGGTCATGGCGGCGGTGGGCATCATCTGCTCCATCATTGGCTCTTTCTTCGTCAAGACCGAGGAGAACGCCGACCAGCGCACGTTGCTGAAAGCACTGTCCCGCGGCACCAACCTGGCGGCTATTCTGATTGCTATTATCTCCTTCTTTCTGGTGTGGGCCCTGCTGGGCATCGAGCACTGGGGACTGTATGTGGCCATTCTCTCCGGTCTGGTGGCCGGCGTGCTGATCGGCAAGGCCACGGAGTATTACACTTCTGATACCTACAAGCCGACCCAGGAGCTGAGCAGCAAGAGCCAGACCGGCTCCGCTACCATTATCATCGGCGGTCTTGGCCTGGGTATGCTCTCCACGGCGGTGCCCATCGTGATCGTGGCGGTGTGCATCCTGTTGGCGTTCTTCCTCTCCGGCGGCGCAGCCAGCACAGGCATGGGCCTGTACGGCATTGCTTTGGCGGCAGTGGGTATGCTGTCCACGCTGGGCATCACCCTGGCCACCGACGCCTACGGCCCCGTGGCCGACAATGCCGGCGGTATCGCTGAGATGGCTGGCTTGGAGCCGGAGGTTCGCAAGCGCACAGACGCGCTGGACTCTTTGGGCAACACCACGGCAGCTACCGGCAAGGGCTTTGCCATCGGCTCCGCCGCGCTGACGGCTCTGGCACTGATGGCTTCCTATATCGAAAAGGTCAAGGAAGTGGGCGCGAATGTCACCTTTGAGGACTTCTCCCTGATGAACCCCGTGGTGCTGGTGGGCCTGTTTATCGGCGCGTGCCTGCCCTTCGTGTTCGCAGCGCTTACCATGAACTCCGTGGGCCGCGCGGCCCAGAGCGTGGTGCTGGAGGTACGCCGCCAGTTCCGTGAGATCACCGGCCTGATGGAGGGCAAGGCAGATCCTGACTACGCGCGCTGCGTGGATCTGTGCACCAAGGCCAGCCTGAAGGAGATGGTGCTGCCCACCGTTATCGCGGTGGTGACGCCCATTGTGGTAGGTATGATCCTGGGTTTCAAGGGTGTGGTCGGTCTGCTGGCCGGTGCCACCGTTACTGGTTTCCTGATGGCTATCTACATGGCCAATGCCGGCGGTGCCTGGGATAACGCCAAGAAGTACATCGAGGCAGGCAACTTCGGCGGAAAGGGCAGTGATTGCCACAAGGCCGGCGTGGTGGGCGACACCGTGGGCGATCCCTTCAAGGACACTGCGGGTCCGGCCATCAACATCCTCATCAAGCTGCTGAGCATGGTGTCCATCGTGTTCGCCGGTCTGATCGTGAATTACGCTATTCTGTAACGGGAAAAGGGGAAAAAGAACAAGTAGCACCCCCGGCTTCTCTCTCAGATGCGCTAAGTAATTGATTTTTTTGAACAGGCAGGCAGTGGCGTGAGCCGCTGCCTGCCTGTTCTTTTGTTGTTTTTACTATGCGACTGTGGGACTTCCTCAGGTGAGGCCATCGCTTGGAGTGAGGAGGATTGGGCCACGGCAGAACTGCCTGCCGACAATCGATTTGACTATCGGGACGTTGCAGCAGCAGGCAAACGAAAATCGCCGTGCAGAGGTCGTGTGCAGCAGTGGCTTCAGCGCATTTTCCCGTGAAACGATTCAGGAAGATGCCGCCTTCTTGACTGCTGAAGAAGCACAGGTGATTGAGGTTGTAAACGATGAGCAGAATAAACCATGCACTTTTTCGGCAGAAGACGCGCTGAAGGATATCGAGCTTCTTCCCAGAATCCTGCGGAGTTCTTATGGTGCCTACTATCTGTATGAAAAAGCTGATTGGGATGCAGCGGCTGATTCTATGTGAGACTATATCCAAAACTCCACCGCGAAGGAATCCTCTACCAATGAGTTGGGCAGCGAATTGCTGCGCGCCTACAGCTTTGTGAATGACGACCATTTCCGCGCACAATGGCCACTCCACCATTGCTGCCAGCAACGGATATCTTTACTACAACTATTTGAAAGATGTCTTTTTCTGGCAGGATGCACGGGGCTATTTCGCATGGAAAGATGACCATAAATGGTATGTTACCGCGATAAATGGCAGCGATAGGCGAAGTGAGAATAAAGCGCAACTCATCAATTTGAGAGAGCTGCGCCTTCAATTCTTGAAAGGCATAAATAGAGAAGCAAGCCGCCGCAATGGACAGTTTGCTGCCTTGCTTGATTTCAACGGACAAATCGTCCTTAAGAGTTTTTGTTGTATTATTTATAAGCGCCATAAGGAGGTACCCCAATATGGCTGAGGAAAAGAAAGTCGTCACGCTGGACGATTTTGAGCAGCGTCTGATGGTCAGCGGCCTGATGGATTTTCGGAACGATCTTCTCCGGGACGAAAAGCCCACAGAAGACATTAACGATTTGATCCTGAAGGCCATTGATGCCCCAACAAAGAAAGAGAAACGGAGAGCCGACCGTGAGGCAAGATAAGCTCTCCAAGCAGAATGTGATCCTTTATCTTTGCGGCATAATTCCGGTTGTGTGGCTCGGCCTGTTGATCGCTCCCTGCTTAAAGGATGGATTGCCCGGACTGGTTCAGCAGTTCGGATCGGTGATGCAAAACCCATTCCAGATACAGCTTTGTGAGGACAGTGTAAAAACTGTCCTCACTTTGCTTTTGGTGTACGGGATCGCCATCGGCGTCTATCTCTCCACGGAGCACAATTGCAGACGGCGAGAAGAGCACGGATCAGCTAAATGGGACACGGCTGGTTCGGTCAACAAGAAATATGCCAACAAGGATAAGACGCAAAACAAGCTGCTGACGCAAAATGTGGCCATCGGCCTGGACGGAAGAAAGCACCGCAGAAATCTGAATGTACTTGTATGCGGCGGTTCCGGTGCAGGTAAAACACGCTTCTAGGCTCACTGCTCGGAACGCATTGAAGGTGTGCTGCTTATGCCGGTAATGTCTCACCTCCCTTCGCGCCGGAAGGCAGGTCGTGGTTTCCCCTTTCACCCCTTACTGGTTTTCCAAATGGCCCTTTTGGCCATTTTTTCGGAAACTTCTCAAAAACATTTTTTTCGCGGCTCATGCTGCGCTCCTTTCGTTCTGTTCGGGTGGATATTCCTTCCAGAACGGAGGACGGTGGGGAGCGGCAGCCCACGGCGAAGAAGTGCCGTGGATGACAAAAAGCACCCACACAGGCATAAAAGCCTGTATGGGTGCTTCGGTACGGTTCAGTATGGTAATTGTCGGCGGATATCGGAGGGCATAGGTATCCTACGGTGTCCGGGTATCGCCCGTCTATGTTCCCGGCGCGGCTCGTTGCCGCAGCATCAGCGGCACCTCCCGTACTCTTTTGTCATAGGCTGATTTCCTTTCTGCTCAAATCGGATAGAAATGGCGAAAGGCGGTTGTTCAAAAGAGCAACCGCCTTTCCTGACGAATGAAGCCGAAAAGGGGCGCGGGGCTATTTGCCCGCGCCCCTGAAGGTGAGCCTGTTTACTTTTCGATGCTTTGCAGCGATTTTTCCTCACGCCGCCGCCTGATCTGCCATGTGGTCAGCGCAAGGCATCCGGCAAGAGATGTGCAGAGGGAGATCCCCCACAAGCCTAACACGCTGCTGTCGTCGGTCTGCGGGGCTGTGGTCACGCGCCAGCCTGCATACACGGTCATATCCTTCGTCAGATAAACGCCGGAAACCTTGTTTGTCAGGCTGCGTTCGCTGTACCAGCCCGTAAAGGCATAGCCGCTTCTTTTCGGCGCATACTTCGACAGGTCAATGAGGGCGTTGTAGCTGCCGCTGACGGGAGAAAGCTTATCCCCGCCGTTCGTTTCAAAGGTCAGCGTGTAATAGACAGGTGAGTAATAGCCGCCGGTATACGTCCAGTGGGCGTAGACGGTGGTATTTGCAGAGAATACGGTATCCGTCGTGACCTTCGTACCGCCGTTCTTTTCGGTGTACCAGCCGTTGAAGGAGTAGCTGCTGCGGGTGGGCGTGGGAAGGCTTGCCAACTTGCCGTCCGCGCCTGTAGTCATGGAAGCGGGTGACACCGAACCGCCGTTTGCGTGCAGTGTTACGGCATAGGTCGGAGCCGTCCACTGCACTGTCAGTGCCGTCACATCAGCCGGAACATTATCACCGGGCGCGTAGAGCTTGCCGTTGCTTCCGAGCCACATGAAGTAGCTGCCTGTATTTCCGTCCGGGCGGGTCAAACCGCCGGACGCGGGCGCGGTAAACTCGCTGCCGGTTTTCACGATGATCTGAATAGCATCGGAGCTACCACCCAGCTTGCCGCCGTTCAGGTCAAGGGTAACGACCTTCAGTCCGACAGAACCCAGTGTGTCAGGGTTCAGGACTTCAAGGACGGGGCGGAAACCGACGCCCGGATCGGAGTATGTAGCATTGCTGCTGAACCAGAAGCGGGCCGAATAGTACCCGCGAACCGCACGGTACGACGCCGTAGCATTTCCCGGAGTGTCTTGTCCCGACGAAGACATCTCGCTCCAGTTTTTGATATATCCGCTGTCTTTGTCCAGTATCCTATCCCATTCGTTGCTTAGGGGCGTGCCGCGTGGGGACTCATCCGAATCTGTACGACCACTTCCCACGGACGGTGCGCGCAGGGTATAGTCCACGCCGCCGCTGGCATAGTCCTTGCCGAAAATCAGACTTTTCGTATTTAAGTCATCCCAGCTTACCGTATGCGTTACATTGTAATTCGCAATGAACAGGCTGTGTTCGTAGGAGGTGGTATCTTTGTCGGCTTCACTTTTCAATGAATATGCATTCACCGTGCCCACATAGGTAAACGGCACATAGTGCAGGGTGCTGTCCGGCAGATTGCTGTTTGCCGTGCCGGGAATATTCATCGCTGACAGGTCAAAATAGTATCTGCCGCCGGGGGTAAGGGTGAACTGCTCGTCAATCTCGTCCGTCAGCTTCACTTCCCGAAGTGCGCCGGCATAGTCGGTCTTATGATCGCCGTTAAACTGCTCGTTGAACACGCAGAGCGTCTTGCCAGTCATGTCTATGTCGGTCAGGTCAATCGCTGCCCTGCCGCGTGTACCGTTTGTCGTGCCGTCCAGCTGCACAACGCGTGTATAGCGGGAAATGCTCCCGTCCGCATCCTTAATAACGGCAGATATATATTCATTATCGCCCACTTTTGCGTTCTTGTATTCGACCTCCAGCACACTACCGTTGACCAGCACCGTCTTTGCCGTAAAATCGTCGCGGTCGCTGTCATGCAAGGTCAGCTTCCATTCATCTCCGGCGTATTCGGCGATCGGGGTCGTTAAATCTGCAACTTTTCCGTGCTCGGCAGCAGATATAAAGAGAACGGAGGACAGATCCATCTCCATGGCAGGCCGCACGGCAGCATCGTAGTCCACGTTGAGGGCGCTGCCGCTTCTGCCATCGGGATGAATCGTCCACGATCCGTAGCCGTAAACCTCATTGGAAGAACGCGTCCACCACTGTGCAGCGTACTTGCACGAATTTCTGTACAAATAAATACTATCCTCTTGCGAGAAGGCCCAGAGCTTCTGCGCTTTGACCTCCTGCCCGGTGATTCCCTCGGTGATGTCCTTGGGGCGGATGACCGCCTGCTCCTTTTCGGGGATCGCCTCGGCCAGGGAAACCATTTTCTGCTGCAAGGTGCTTCCCGCATACTCATTGGGCTTTCTCCATTGCGACATATCGGACGGGTTGTTGGCATAATAACCGTTGTCCTCGCTGTAGCGTCTTGCATTTTCAAACGGCACGGCGCTCCCCGTGCGGAACGGGACATCTCCGAAATCATTGTTTACCGCAAGCAGGGTAATGATGGGCGCATTATTGCTTTTGTCGGTCTTTTGGCCGATCACCCACCATTCATGCCCCGCAAAGGACAGCCTGCTTTTGTCGATCTTTAATATGCTTTGGGCGCTCGTACCGGGCAGAATGGCTTTTGCACCGCCTGCGGCAAAAACCGTTATCGGCACAAGGCATAGCACCATACACAGGGTGAGTAGGATACTGAGTATTCGTTTCTTCATATTTTATTACCTCCGTTTTCGTATATGTAGGCTCAGTCAAGAGCGGTGATTGTAACAGAGCCGCTGAATGAAAGCAGATAGGTTTTGTAATCACCTTGCTCCAGCGAAAATTTGAGTTCAACATCGTTTTTCGCGCCGGTAAGGTCATATATTCTGTTGAAGCAGAGAGAATTTGATCCCCTGCCGTCTTGTTCTATCAGTGTAATATATCTGCAATAGACATCATCGTAACCGTCAGTCATCCGAACGGAATAGTTTCCGCTATTATCATTTGTCATCGCATTAGCCATGCCGCTTACACACACATTGTAGGTATACCCTTTTTTCAGCCTGAGAGTTGTTTCGGTGCACGATATAAGCCCGCCGCGGTTATGCATTTCCCGATAGTACAGGGGAACTGCACCGTCTGAAAGATGGGTTGACGGTACATACCCCGTGCCGTAAAAATACCCGGAGCTTCCACCGTTCTGACCGGGGTCGCCTTTATCTCCCTTATCTCCCTTGTCGCCTTTGTCGCCCTTGTCTCCCTTTTCGCCGTCAATTCCCGCAGCCTTTACCCCGGTGTCGGTTTCTCCGATCCACCAGTTGCCGTTCTCGCCGATAAAAGGTGTTTTACCGTCCTTACCGGTGGCACCGTCGGTTCCGTCCTTGCCGTCAAGGCCTTTCAGAACCGAAAGGTCATACAGGTTCAGCCATATTTCATCGCCGGTGTAGCGCCACTGCAGGGTGCTTTCGTTCACGCGGAACTCCGGTGTTTTTCCGTTTGCTCCGTCTGCGCCTTTCTGCCCGGTAGGACCTGTGATATCGGCTATCGCCACAAGATTCTGCCACTTGTCACCCGCGTAACGCCACTGTATGTGGGTTGCGGCTCGCTGCACCTCTATGCTTTTGCCGTTAATTCCGTCTTTACCGTTGGCCCCGTCCTTACCGGCTTCTCCGGCAGCGCCCCGCAGCTCGGTAAGCGACACAAGGTCATGCCAATCGGCTTCATCGCTGTATTTCCACTGGATCGCCGTGCCGTTGTTCCGCACCTCCGGCAGTGCAGTGTCGATTTTTGCCGCCTTGCTCCATCCTGCGGCAAGCACGATGCAAAGCACCAAAAGAGCGGCGCAAAGCGCCAAAAGTGATCCTGTGAGTAGCTTTTTCCCTGTTTTCATCTTCTTTCCTCCGTTCGGAATTGTTTATCACGGCGAAGCTCACCCGCAGCAAAGGCCGTTGTCGGCAGCAGCGGAAGCACCATGCAGCACAGCAGCAGGATGCTAAGTATTCGTTTCTTCATTGGCTTTTCTCCTCCTGTTCGTGTCGGTTCGGTTTGTCCGCCCCGCCTTTTTTCCGGTTTTCTCTGATTCTGAGCCGGAAACACAGCGCGGTGATCGCCACCGCCGCGGCAAAGGAGACGACGGCTACCAGCACATAGCCGCCCACGTCCTCCCGCAGCAGCATCGCGCCGAACACGCCCCATGCTTCCGGTTGCCCCGGCCCGACGACCGTGCCCACCGCCTGCGTCAAGACCGCGAACAGCAGCATACACATAGCGCTCAGTCCATAGATGCCGCGCCGCTGCCTCCGGCGGGCGTTTTCCTGCACCCGCTGCTTGACGAGTGCGACCCGTCTTGCGGTATCGTACATATCGTTTGAACCCCCTTTCCGGTTTGTCTGGAAATGTGATAAAAAACCTTTCACTTATATAGGTACAAAAAATCGAAAAAACTCTCACCCAAAACGCAAAATTTTTCAAAAAAATTTGAGAGCCGCCAAAAAGCAGCTCTCGGGGAGTGGTTATTCGGCTATTGCTTCTGCGATAATCGGAAAACGGACAATCTTCCCGCCGCCACCAGCAGCACCGGCAGGGCGTAGGCGATGTACTGCGCCGCGCCGCCGTAAGCAATGAGCAGATTGTATATGGCATGGAATGTTATCGCCGCGCCGAGCAGCCCGCACGTGCCGGCTATTTTAAGCCACGTCCGCTGCCACGTATACGCCAGCCCGCCGCCCACGATCAGTCCGCAGAGGACGTGCATCGCTCCCGTGCCGAAGCCACGGAAGAAGATGAAGGAGAAGCGGTCCGCGCCGTTTTGGATGAGATAGCAGACGTTTTCAAAGGTGGCGAAGGCGAGGGCAATCGTGATGGCGGAGGGCTTGATTTTATCTCCCTCCGGCTCGAACACCAGAAGATAGAACACCAGCGGCAGCAGCTTCATCATTTCCTCCACCACCGGCGCGATCTCCGCCGTGGCGGCAAGGGCGTCCGCCCGGCATACCGCCGCGAGGAAGGTGTTGATGTAGGCCGAAAGCAGGCACACACCCATCCCGGCAATGCAGAACAGGAAGAAGCGGAGCTGCCGCCTGCCCATACACAGGGCGGCCACCAGCAGCGGGGATACCATGCAGATGAAGATGTTTTCGATGTAGGTCATGCGTCCACCGCCGTTCTCGTGGCGGGCAGCAGCCCCGATATGGCAAGGGTCAGCAGCATATCGCACCAGAAGGTAGGGCTGGCCGGAGAGGCGTTGGGCCAGAAGCAGCCCGTCGTCCAGAGCAGATATTCCGCAAACACAAAGCACAGTACCCCTATGTGGAAATACCGCATATTCCGCGCCGGATCCGTCTGTCCGTTGGCGTAGACCAGCCCACGAATGGCACAGAAGGAGAGCACGATCATCATGCCGCACCAGATCAGATTGGAGAGGATGTCCCCAAAGGTGCAGTAGAACGCCAGCAGAGGCACGCCGAACGCAGGCGCAAGCCACGCCCTGCGGCAGCGGAAGGTGCGCTCATCTGTTCCGGCCAGCGTGGCCTGCAAAATGCGCAGGAAGATGAGACTCGCCACCCAGCCGAACTCCGCCACATAAAAGACCTGGGGTGTGGTATCGAACAGCAGCAGATACAGCGTCCAGTAGAGCGCGCCGAGGGCAAAGCAGCCGTAGAAGCACAGCAGCAAAAAATACGCCTGCCTGCGGCTTTTGCGGTAGGCGATACCCGAAAGCAGTGCGCCGACGAACGTGGTCAGCAATTGCAGCAGGTTCTCAATCAGCTCCATGAATCCCATCGCTTTCTTTGTTCTGATCGTCCTCACGGCTCATCTGACGCAGCCGGAAGCACAGAACGGTCACGCACACGCCGAGCAAAAACGCCAGCAGCCCGATGACGATGTATCCCAAGGCAGCGCCGCCGTGAAAGATGCTTGCCGCCGTTTCAAAGCCGGAATAATCGCCGGTCTGGATGCTTGCGGCAATGCCGGGCATGGCGAAGGATGTGCCTACTAGCAGCACAAGGCACACCGCCACAGCGGAAGCCATGGTGATCGTATCGCGCCGCCGCCGTTTCTCGCGCTCAATTTTGGTGATGCGCCGCTTCGTCTCAGCGACCCGTTCCTCATGACTCCGCATTTGTGATCCCCTCCCGTTCCAGCAGCCTTCGCAGGCTCTCTTTTCCGCGATACACCATGTTGGTGATCTGTTTTACCGTTTTTCCCGTGACCTCCGCCGCCTGCGCGTAGCTCATATCCTCAAAATAGGTGAGATACAAAACCTCCCGATAGTCCGGGTTCATTTCGCTCATGCAGAAATGCAGGATGCGGTTTCGCTCCTCCGTCCGGATGACCTCCTCCGCCAGCAGCCGGCCGTCCGGCTCGCCGGTCAGCGCATCGAGGCTGAACAAGGGCTTGCGTTTACTCTTATGGCGCAGCGCCATGTGCCGCGCCGCCTTAAAGAGATAGGCCTTGAAGCCGCCGTCCCGTATCTTCGGCTTTTTGGTGAACAGATAGGCGAAAACATCCAGCATCAGCTCCTCTGCCTCGTAAACGTCATGCAGATAGCCGTCGATATACAAGGTCAGGGGGTCGCCAAATTTTTTCATCAGGACCTCCAGCCCCGCGTCGTCGCCGCTTAGATATTGGCGGTATAAGCTCTCGTCGCACGCCATGCCGTTCACTTCCTTTTTGCGGATGCTTCCAATGCAGAGGGGTATCCGTCAGGTGCTTGCCCTGCCGGAATCGCGGCGCTGTTCCTGAAAGCGCGGGTCAGACGGCTTTTCCGCGTTTTCCGGGATCGCCCATGAGCGCCCGAACCGGGACGCGCCGGGGATCCGCCCCTCGGCGCAATATTGGTTGACCCGCCGCTCTGACACACCCCAACGGTAGGACGCCTCCCGAATGGAGATATAGCCCTTGATCCCGTTCATCCCGCACCTCCGCATGGATAATACTCAACACGATACATTATATACGAATATCCGAAGAAATACAAGGCGTCTGGTGAAGTGGGCAGCGAAAAGTTACGGATAGGAGCGACATTTTTTGAAAAAGTCCTCCAAAACTGGCCAAAACGCCCTGTTCGGATTGTAGTATGGGTAGAGGGGGAAATACTGGGGTACGAAGTGGTCAGCAAGCACAGCAAGCGAGTACCCGCTTGCTGTGCTTGCGCTGTTCAGGTCCCCTGCCCGAACAGTCAAAATTGCTTGCTGGGGCGCAGGAACTCAATGAGCAGGTCTGCGGCAATTGTTACAATCACGAGTATGATGGCTTTGTGTTTGTGGACGAGCTGGGGGAGCGGATGCGGGTGGAGTACCTGACTAACGCATTTCCGAAATTTCTGGAGAGCCACGGCCTGCGCCGGATGCGCTTTCACGATCTGCGTCATAGCTGCGCCAGCTTGCTGCTGGCCAACGGCGTCCCCCTCAAACACATTCAGGAGTGGTTGGGGCACAGCGACTTTACCACCACGGCGAACATCTACGCCCACTTGGATTACAAGTCCAAGATCACTTCGGCGCAGGCGATGGAGACAGGGCTTGCTCTGCCGGAGGGCGGCGACTTCGGAAGTCGTCGGAGGGAGGGCTAAGCCGAAAATCCGGAGAGAAAAACAAAAGTCTGCTTTGATCACTTACTCTTAGAAAAAGGTATAAGAAAAAAGCCCATAATCGGCTTGATTACAGGCTTTTTCGGTGGCGGAGATGGAGAGATTCGAACTCTCGCGTCGGTTTGAGCCGACCTACCGCATTTCGAGTGCGGACCCTTCAACCGCTTGGGTACATCTCCGTATATTTCCGCCTGTTTTTAACTCGCAAAATCTTTTGGAGAGAAAAGCAGGAGAGAAAACATAAAAGTATTCGATTTGGAATTTTGAAAACCCGGAATTAGCAGGAGTTTTCGAGGGGACGAAATTCACAGATCCCGCCGAAATTTCGAGTCAGCCCCGTTATGACCACTTCGATACCGCTGCTTGTCACGGGGTGTATCATACCATACTTTCCGCTGGGGTGCAACTTCTTTTTCTGCGGGGTATATTTTGACGCGGCGGCGCATGTACTGATGGGAGAGGGGGGACGGCTATGGAGAAGCGGGTGCTGATCTGGGATGATGGCCTAAATTATGTAAACTACATGGAAGCGCTGCGAGCAGTGGACCTGACGCCGGTGGTAGGGCGCGAGGCGGCCGGCCCGTGCGCTGCGCTGCTGCTTCCCGGCGGTGGGGATATCGCGGATCGGCTGCCGGAGGATGAGATCCGGACGATCAGAGCCTATGCGGCAGCGGAGAAGCCGATTTTGGGTATCTGCCGGGGAATGCAGGCGCTGAACGTGTTTTTCGGCGGGACACTGTATGCACGTGTGCCGGGACACCAGGTCAAGGCGGGCGATATTCTGCATGATACACGGGCGGTGGGTGAACTGGCGGAGCTGGTGGGCACCGCGCCCCGCGTCAACAGCAACCACCACCAGGCCATCTGCCGCCTGGGGCGGGGGCTGGGTGTGCGGCAGTGGGCGGCGGATGGCGTGATCGAAGGGATATGTCACAGCCGCCTGCCGGTGCTGGGGGTACAGTGGCACCCGGAGCGCCAGGCATTTGCGCTGCGGCGGGGGGAGGCTGTGGACGGTGCGGCGGTGTTCTGGTGGCTGCGGCGGCAGGCAGAAAAGAACAGCGGCGGTTGACAAGGGCGGTCAAGTATGCCTATAATGGAGAAAACTGACAAGCGAGGTATACCGCGATGGAAAAGCTCCGTGCCTTTCTGAAACGAAAGGACATCGTTTTCTCCGCCAAGCGCTATTTTATCGACGCCATGGGGGCCATGGCCCAGGGACTGTTCTGCACGCTGCTGGTGGGAACCATTCTCAACACCATCGGCCAGCAGTTCCACATCGAGTTCCTGAACGCCGTCATCGTCACCATTGGCAAGGGCGACGGCGCGGTGCACTACACCATCGGCGGGCTGTGCTCGGCCATGGTAGGCCCCGGCATGGCGGTGGCTATCGCCGGTGCGCTGAAGGCGCCGCCGCTGGTGCTGTTCTCACTGATCCCCGTGGGTTTTGCCACCAACTACATGGGCGGCGCAGGCGGCCCTCTGGCGGTGCTGTTCGTGGCCATTGTTGCCGCGGAGCTGGGCAAGGCCGTCAGCAAGGAGACGAAGATCGACATTCTGGTGACGCCCATCGTCACCGTGCTGGTGGGCGTGGGCTTCGCCGCGCTGATCGCCGCGCCGGTGGGCACGGCGGCCTCCGCCGTGGGACAGGCCATCATGTGGGCCACGGAGCTGCAGCCCTTCTTCATGGGCATCATCGTCTCCGTGGTCATCGGCGTGGCGCTGACGCTGCCCATCTCCTCCGCCGCCATCTGTGCGGCTCTGGGGCTGACAGGCCCTGTCTCTTATACACATCTGACGCTGCCGAC
>ERZ1027200.397-NODE-397-length-26752-cov-5.957411_pt1 | contig 26752 bp, 17 predicted proteins | sample MGYA00519271_ERZ1027200 | MGnify/ENA primary metagenome ERZ1027200 (study PRJEB26926, sample SAMN06164742) | human gut metagenome | biome: ENVO:00009003; feature: ENVO:2100002; material: ENVO:00002003 | host: Homo sapiens | place: USA | collected 2012 ...
TCGCGCCCTCCGTCCGCACGTCGCGCCGCGGATCGGTATTGGCCGCCGCGAGCCACAACAGCTCTTCGGGAGCCAGCTCCGCCGCCGCGGGGTCGAACAGCACGAAATATCGCACCCCCTCAGGGGCTCTAACCCCGGCCCCCGGTTCGGCGAAGGCAAGCGCCGCGCCCCACTTTTCGAGCAGATCGGTGCGGCAGCCCTCCGGCAGCCGCGGCGCGGATTGCGCAGAAGACGCCGAGTCCGGCGCAAGGCCGGCCGCCGTGGCGTCTATTGCAATTTTACCGCCGAAACCGGGCGTCGCCGTAGCATGGTCCAGCACATCGAGGATTCCCTCGCTGCGAACGAGGTCGCGCACGGGGTCGATCCGCCGCAGCAACCGCGCCAGCGCATCGGAATCGCGCACGTCGGTACCCGACGGCACGACGAGCAGGTATTTGTTGAACATCATCTGTCCCGCGCCCCACAGCGACTGGGCGACTTTCACGGCCTGCCCCTCGTAACGGCGGTCGATCGAAACGACGGCGACGTTGTGGGCCGTACCGGCTTCGGGCATCGTCAGGTCGCGGACTTCGGGCTGCAGGGCCATACGGATCGGGGCGAGAAAGATCCGCTCCGTCGCGCGGGCGATCCATGCGTCCTCCTGCGGCGGGATGCCGACGACCGTAGCCGGATAAACCGCATCGCGTCGGCGGGTCAGGGCCGTGACATGGAAACGCGGATAGCGGTCTTCGAGCGAATAGAAGCCCGTATGGTCGCCGAAAGGCCCCTCGACCGCCTTCTCTTCGGCCGGATCGACATAGCCCTCGATCACGAAGTCGCAGTCGGCAGGGACATATATATCGTTGGTAACGCACTTCACCAACTTCACCGGACGGCGGCGCAGGAACCCGGCCAGCAGGTATTCGTCCATGTTGTCGGGCATCGGAGCCGTCGCGGCGTAGGTATAGACGGGATCGCCGCCCAGCGCGACCGAAACGGGCATCCGGCGGCCCAGACGCTTGTAAGCGTCGTAATGGCGCGCTCCGGTCTTGTGAACATGCCAGTGCATGCCCGTCGTGCGGTCGTCGAAGACCTGCATGCGGTACATGCCGACGTTGCGCACGCCCGTTTCGGGATCGACCGTATTGACCATCGGCAGGGTCACGAAGCGACCTCCGTCCGCAGGCCAGCATTTGAGGACCGGAAGCGCGGAGAGCGCCGCCTCGGCCCCGGTCAGCACGACCTGCTGGCATGCGCCCCGGCCCGACACGGTCCGGGGAAACCAGCGCGCCATCTCGGCCAGCATCGGCAGGGCGCGCAGTTTGTCTGAGAGCGAATTGCGCGGCGCGGCCGCCTGCTTCAGCAGTCCATCGATACGCTCCGAAAGTTCATCGAGCGCCCCGACGCCGAGCGCCAGCGCCATGCGGCGTTCGGAGCCGAACAGATTCGTCAGCACGGGAAACGCCGTGCCGGTATTTTCGAACAGCAGCGCCTTGCCGCCGCCCGGCGTCTTGGAGATGCGGTCGGTAATCTCGGCGATCTCCTCCACGGGCGATACGGGCGCCCCGATCCGGACCAGTTCACCCTCGCGCTCCAGCCGCGCGATATATTCATTCAGACTCCGGTACATGCTCCAATGCTTTTTTTACCGATCCGTAACGCAGCAGCAGTTCGCGGGCCCGCGTCTGGTCCAGCCCCGAAGCTTCGGCCACCATGCGCGTGCCGCGGGCCACGAGTTTGTCGTTCGTGAGCTGCATATTGACCATGCGGTTGCCCTCGACGCGGCCCAGCCGGATCATCACGGCGGTCGAGAGCATGTTGAGCATCAGCTTCTGGGCCGTGCCCGCCTTCATGCGGGTCGAGCCGGTCACGAATTCGGGACCGACAACCGCTTCGAGCGCATACTCCGCTTCGGCCGCCACGGGCGAGGCGGGATTGCAGGTTATGGAACCTGTAAGCAGTCCGTGTTTCCGCGCCGTGCGCAGGCCGCCGATCACATAAGGCGTCGTTCCCGATGCGGCGATGCCGATCAGTACGTCCTTGCCGGTCGGGACGTAAGGCGCCATATCGCGCCACGCACCTTCCATGTCGTCCTCGGCATGCTCCACGGCCCGCCGCAAAGCCCCGTCGCCCCCGGCGATCAGGCCGATGACCCGGTCGAACGGCACGCCGTAGGTCGGGGGCAGTTCCGAAGCGTCGGTAACGCCCAGCCGCCCGCTCGTGCCCGCACCGATATAAAACATGCGCCCGCCGCACTCCATGCGCTCGACGATGCGTTCGACCAAACGTTCCATCACCGGAATCGTCGTCCGCACGGCTTCATGCACGCGCGCGTCTTCGCGGTTGATACCCGTCAGGATGTCGTGCACCGACATCCGCTGTAAATCGTCATAGGCCGAAGCCTGTTCGGTTATTCTGTTTTCCATAATGATATTCTGTCAATCCGGCCGCCGGAGAGCGGACGATCGTCACCACCTCGCGGCCGCAGCGCATCAGCGTTTCGCGCAGCAAATCCCCGAAAGCGGCCGCAACGCCGCCCACGCACGCCACGGGCAGATGGGCGGGATAACGGCTCAGGTTGCGCCCGGCGAAATCGGCGAAGCTCCTCTCGACCATGTCCCTGACATCGGGGCGGTCCAGATGCGCATGGACAAACGGCGCGAACGATGCCAGAAAACGGTTGGCGTAAGGTTCCCGGTAAACCCGGCGGATGATCTCCTCGTAAGTCAGTCCGTGCGCCGCGAGAAACTCGTCCCGCAGGGGAATATGCCCTTTGAAGATGCCGTTCACAAGGTTGCGCCCCAGCGTCGCGCCGCTGCCCTCGTCGCCGAGAACGTAGCCCAGCGGCGGTACGTTTTCCACGATTTCGCCGCCGCGGCACCAGCACGAATTGGAACCCGTGCCGAGGATACAGGCCACGCCTTCGCCCCGGCCGAACAAGGCCCGCGCCGCGCCCAGCAGGTCCGATTCGGCTTCGATATGTCCCGCACCGAAACGTTCGGACAGCGCCCGGACCATCTTCGCCGTCGCGTCGGGAAACGTACGTCCGCACCCTGCGCCGTAAAAATAGACGGCTTCGGCTGCGCCGCAGGGCGGAAGTTCCGCAAGGGCTTCGCGTATCTGCTCCGGCGAGTGCTGCACGGCGTTGATTCCCCGCGTGCGCACCTCGCGGGTATGCACGCCGTCGGTGAGCAGCCAGGTGCATTTGGTCGATCCGCTGTCGGCAATAATTTTCATACTATACTGTTTCTTCTCAATTCATCAGAACCGCCAGCCGCATGTAAGCGAAAATCCGGCGTCCGTAAGCCACGGCGTCACATCGGTCGGCGCACCGAGTTTGACGGGCGACACCGAAAATTCGGAGGGCGCGAGCAGGATCGTCGGTGAAAATTTCAGTTCAAACCCCTTCGTCACCCGCAGAATCCACGCACATTCTACATTGAAGTAAGGCAACACCTTATCTTTATCCATATCCTTTTCGCCGTCCACATCCCGGATCATCCGGTGATATCCCGCCCCGACACCAGCTCCGAAACGCAGAAAAAGCCTGCCTTTCACCACCGGAAGCCGGTAATAGGCCATTGCATCCAGTTTGTAAATATCCTGTGCCACCGTATTGCGGTAAGGGTCAGGTCCACGGCCGCTCCAGTCGTAATCCATCAAACTTCCCAGATGCCACCGGGCCGAAAAATCCGCACCCCAATAAAAATTTCCTTTCAGTTGGCGGCTGTACTCCACCTTCACGCCGGCAGTCGCCTGGTTATGCGCCGTAATCCCCGACGCGGCCGTCACAAAGAGGTTGTTCTCTTTCGAATCGAGCCGGTACCGTTCGATACGCGCCGCTGTTTTTGCGTTCCGCGTCCGATCTGCTGCCGACAGCGGGCCTTGGGCATATGCTGCTGCGGTGACGCATACCGTCAGCAATGCCGTTCCTATTTTTCGCTTCATTCACAAGTGGGTTCTTCGTCCGCAACATACGGTCAAAAACAAAAGTAAAAAAATAAATGCAGAAAAACAATTACCCACATTATGAAATCACGATTCCGCATCAAGTGCGGCATCAGCCAAAGCATCGTCCGGCATCACCGTTTCCCGACACCCTCCGGGCACCGCACACCAATCCGTTATCCGACCGTGATATTCAGCACGCACTCGTCCGCGCCCCGCAGGATCGACGCACGGACTTCCACCCCGAATTTCCGATCCGGCCAGAGTTCGGACATCACGTAAAGCACGCTTTGCCGCGAACATTCGCACAACATCGGCGTATTCACGCACCCCGCACGGTGCAGGGCACAGGAACAAGCCTCGAAACAGAGGTTGTACTCCCGTCCCGCACACACGATTTCGCCGCGAACGCCGTCCAGTTCGTCTATTTTCACAAAAAACCGGTCCAAATCCCCCTCCGCCGCCTCGAACAGACTGCGGTAGAGTCCGAACGGTCCTCCATGCACGCAGTTTACGGCGCACGCACGGAACAGCACCTCCCGCTGCTGCGGCTGCAAATCGGCAATTCCCTGCTCGAATCCGCGAAACCAACTCTTCAAATACTCCATACTTAATATTATAATCAATCCGGCGGCCGCACACTATTCGCAACCTCCGGGGAAGCAAAGATAAAGAAATAATCCGGGCGGCAAGCCCGGATTATCGCACAATACGTCAATACTATTTACTATGGAGCGCATCAGCGCAGGAAAAGCAACTCGCGGTACTTGGGCAGCGGCCACATCTGGTCGTCCACGATCTCCTCCAGCTTGTCGATATGGCGGCGGATCTCGTCGAAGAAAACCGACACCGTATCGTGGTAGGCGATCGCCTTTTCGCGCATCTGCTCGATCTTGTTGGCCTTCTTGCGCGCGTCGATCATTTCGCCCGTAAGACGCTGAATCTCCGCCGTATGATACTGAATCTTCTTGATCAGCGCAATGTCGGCCGAAGCGTTCAGTCCCGGAATCTGCGACATCTTGTAGACCTTGTCCAGCAGCAGGGCTTCGTATTTCGACGCGATAGGCACGATATGGTTCATCGCCAGATCGCCCAGCACGCGGCCTTCGATCTGAATCTTCTTGGTGTAGGTCTCCCACTTCACCTCGGTGCGGGCCTCCAGCTCGACATCGGTGAAAACGCCCATCGAACCGAACATTTCGAGAGTCGCCTTGTCGAGGTAACGCTCGAAAATCAGCGGCGTCGAGGTCTCGCAGTCCAGACCGCGCTTCTTCGCCTCGGCCTTCCACTCGTCGGAATAGCCGTTGCCGTCGAAACGCACCGCCTTGCAGGCCTTGATCATCTGTTTCAGCACCTCGTAAATGGCCTTCTCCCTCTTCATGCCGGCTTCGATCTTGGCGTCCACCTTTTTGCGGAACTCCGTCAGCTCGTAGGCCATCGCCGTGTTGAGCACGATCATCGCTTCGGCGCAGTTGTCCGACGAACCCACGGCGCGGAACTCGAAGCGGTTGCCCGTAAAGGCGAACGGCGAAGTGCGGTTGCGGTCGGTGTTGTCGAGCAGCAGCGTCGGGATGTGCGAGATACCGCTCATCTTGAAGACGTTCTTGGCGTCGAAACGGATCGCGTCGTCGCCCTTGCTGGCGGCCAGTTTGTCGAGTACGGCCGAAACCTGCGTGCCGAGGAAGGTAGAGATGATGGCCGGAGGCGCTTCGTTGGCGCCCAGACGGTGGGCGTTCGTGGCGCTCATGATCGACGCCTTCAGCAGGCCGTTGAACTTGTAGACCGCGGAGATGGCATTCACGAGGAAGGCGATGAACTGCAGGTTCTCCGAAGCGGTCTTGCCCGGTCCGAACAGATTCACGCCCGTGTCGGTGCCCAGCGACCAGTTGTTGTGCTTGCCCGAACCGTTGATGCCCTTGAAGGGTTTTTCGTGCAGCAGGACGCGGAACCGGTGACGGCGGGCGATCTTGTCCATCACGGTCATCAGCAACTGGTTATGGTCGTTGGCGAGGTTGGCCTCCTCGTAGACCGGAGCCAGCTCGAACTGATTGGGCGCCACCTCGTTATGACGGGTTTTGACCGGAATGCCCAGTTTCAGGCATTCGTATTCGAGGTCTTTCATGAATGCCATCACGCGGGTCGGGATCGCACCGAAATAGTGGTCCTCCAGCTGCTGGTTCTTGGCCGACTCGTGGCCCATGAGCGTACGGCCCGTGAGCATCAGGTCGGGACGCACGGCCCACAGGCTTTCGTCCACAAGGAAATACTCCTGTTCCCAGCCCAGATACGACACGACCCGCTGCACGTTCTTATCGAAGTAGCGGCACACCTCCGTCGCAGCCTTGTTCACGGCCGTGATCGAACGCAGCAGGGGCACCTTGTAATCGAGCGCCTCGCCCGTATAGGCGATGAAGACGGTCGGAATGCAGAGCGTCGTATCGACGATGAACGCCGGCGACGTCGGGTCCCACGCCGAATAGCCGCGGGCCTCGAACGTATTGCGGATGCCGCCGTTGGGGAACGACGAGGCGTCCGGCTCCTGCTGTACGAGCAGCTTGCCGGAGAACTCCTCCAGCACCGAACCGCAGCCGTCGGGATCGGCGAAGGCGTCGTGCTTCTCGGCCGTACCGCCCGTCAAGGGCTGGAACCAGTGCGTGTAGTGGTCCGCACCGTGCTCCAGCGCCCACTGCCGCATGCCCGCCGCGATGCTGTCGGCGACCTCGCGCGTCAGGCGCGTGCCGTTTTCCATCGTATCGACCAGCGCTTCGTAAGTCGCCTTGTTCAGGTACTTGCGCATGGCGGCGCGCCCGAACACCTTCTTGCCGAAATAGTCCGACGGACGTCCTTCGGGGGCATTAACCTCGACGGCGGTGTGGTTTATAGCCGCATCGACCATCTTGAATCTGAGTAATGATGACATAATCAACTGAATTGGATTAGCGTTCCGAAAAACATACGGGCAGGGGAGAAACCGAAATAATTGCTAAACTAAAACCTAACCTGAAATTCAACGGACAACTGCCTCGCGGCAGGCTCTCTCCGACCTAACTAACCGGAGGCTTCTCCCCCGCCGCCGTATGTATTGTTATCTGGTTGCAAATGTAATTATTTTTCCGTTACGTTGCTTTTACAAAAACAGCTATTTTTCGAAAAATACCGATTTTTTTCAACATTTTCCGAAAAAACAAGGCCATTTTTCAGCAATCAGCCCGAATTTTCACGCCATTTTCCGGAAAAATACCTCAATTTTTCACCGAAATCCCAAAAATCGCAATTTTTGGTTTCTCCGCAAAACAGGAGTAATAAAGAACATATTTCAACTATTTCACCTCAGACGGAATCGACCGTTCAGCCCGCTGGCGAAAGTAAACGAAATGCACCACATTATAAAAAGAAATTATATAGTGTTATTTTATTAACAATTTCTTGTTTCAATCATTAATAATTTTGTACCTTTACAAGCAATTTTGAAACAACACTTATACTAATCTCTAAATAGTTATGGCAAATACCAAACGTGAAAAGCTGTTCACCGAATTCCCGCCGGTCCCGACCGAGAAGTGGGAGGAAGTGATTACAGCCGACCTGAAAGGTGCTGATTACGAGCGCAAACTGGTATGGAAAACGGGCGAAGGATTCAACGTCCGTCCCTACTACCGCGCCGAGAACCTCGAAGGCATCAAGTTTCTGGGCTCGCAGGCAGGCGAGTTCCCTTACGTACGGGGTACACGCGCACACAACCGCTGGCGCGTACATCAGACCGTAAGCGTCGTATGCCCCAAGGAGGCAAACGCCGAGGCGCTGAAGATCCTCAACGCAGGCGTCGATTCGCTCGGCTTCTGCATCGCATCGGAGGCTTTCACCGCCGCCGACCTCGACACGCTGCTTGGCGAGATCTGCATTCCGGCCGTCCAGCTGACCTTCTGCGGTCAGAAAACGGCTGACGTAGCCGAACTCGTACTGGCGAAGATCGAAAAAGAGGGCATCGCCAAAGAGGATGTCCGCATCGCGTTCTGCATCGACCCGCTGGTCAAGGGCCTCTCGACCAAAGGCGACTTCTGCTCGCCCAACGGCGAGAAGTGCTTCGCTCGCGTCGCAGAGCTGATCCGCAAGACCAAAGAGTACAAGCACATCCGCGTGGTAACCGTATCGGGTCAGATCTTCGGCAACTCCGGTTCGACCATCGTCGAAGAGCTGGCCTTCGTCCTTTCGGCAGGCCATGACTACCTCGTACGCCTGACGGACGCGGGGCTGACGATCGAGGAAGCCGCACGCAAACTGCGCTTCTCGTTCTCGGTAAGCTCCAACTACTTCATGGAGATCGCAAAATTCCGTGCGGCGCGCATGTTGTGGGCCAACATCGTCAAGGGCTACAATCCCGAAAAGAACTGCGCCTGCAAGATGCAGATCCACGCCGAGACGTCGAAGTGGAACCAGACCGTATATGACCCCTATGTAAACATGCTGCGCGGCACGACCGAAGCCATGTCGGCCGCAATCGGCGGCGTATATTCGCTGGAGGTTACGCCCTTCGACGCATCGTTCGAAAACCCGACCGAGTTCTCGAAGCGCATCGCCCGCAACGTCGAACTGCTGCTCAAGCACGAGTCGCACTTCGATCAGGTCGTAGACCCGGCCGGCGGTTCGTACTACATCGAGAACCTCACGCAGTCGATCGCCGCCGAGGCGTGGAAGCTCTTCCTCGAAATCGAGGAGAAAGGCGGCTACACCGAAGCTTACAAGGCAGGTTTCATCGCCGAGCGCATCAAAGCGTCGGCTGCAGCCAAGGACAAGAACATCGCAACGCGCCGCCAGATACTGCTCGGTGCCAACCAGTATCCCAACTTTACGGAGGTCGCCGGCAAGGAGATCACCGCCGAGTCCGTTACGCGCAAGCAGGCCGAGGGCAACGTGCTCGTTCCCTACCGCGGCGCCATGGCGTTCGAGGAGATGCGCCTGCATGTCGATCGCAGCGGCAAGGAGCCGAAGGCATTCATGCTGACGTGCGGCAATCTGGGCATGGCCCGCGCCCGCTCGCAGTTCTCATGCAACTTCTTCGCATGCGCCGGCATCAAGGTGATCGACAACACCTACTTCAAGTCGATCGAGGAGGGCGTGAAAGCCGCGCTGGAGTCGAAAGCCCAGATCGTCGTGGTCTGCGCCAGCGACGACGACTATGCCGAAGCCGCTCCCAAAATCAAGGAGCTGCTCGGCGGCAAGGCGATCCTCGTGGTTGCCGGAGCGCCCGCCTGCGCACCCGAACTCGAAGCGCAGGGCATCACCAACTTCATCAACGTGAAGTCGAACGTCTTGGAAACACTTAAGTTCTACCTTAAAGAGATGGGAATCTAATCATGAGAGCTAAATTTTCAGAACTGACATATGACGCAGGCCAGCAGAAGAGCTGCTGCGCCTCGAAAGGCTGCGGACAGGTCGAGCCGTGGCTGACGGCCGAACGCATTCCCGTCAAGGGCGCCTATACGGCCGAAGACCTCGAAGGCATGGAGCACCTGAACTATGCGGCAGGTATCGCCCCCTTCCTGCGCGGTCCCTACTCGACGATGTACGTGATGCGTCCGTGGACCATCCGCCAGTATGCGGGTTTCTCGACCGCCGAGGAGTCCAACGCATTCTACCGCCGCAACCTCGCCGCAGGCCAGAAGGGCCTGTCGGTGGCGTTCGACTTGGCGACGCACCGCGGTTACGACGCCGATCACCCGCGCGTGGTGGGCGACGTGGGCAAGGCCGGCGTGTCGATCTGCTCGGTCGAGGACATGAAGGTGCTTTTCAACGGCATTCCGCTCGACAAGATGTCGGTGTCGATGACCATGAACGGTGCCGTGCTGCCCGTGCTGGCCTTCTACATCGTAGCCGGACTGGAGCAGGGCTGCACGCTCGACCAGTTGGCCGGTACGATCCAGAACGACATCCTCAAGGAGTTCATGGTGCGCAACACCTATATTTATCCCCCTGAGTTCTCGATGCGCATCATCGCCGACATCTTCGAGTACACCTCGAAGAACATGCCCAAGTTCAACTCGATTTCGATTTCGGGTTATCACATGCAGGAGGCGGGCGCAACGGCCGACATCGAGCTGGCCTACACGCTGGCCGACGGTCTGGAGTACCTGCGCGCAGGTATCAACGCCGGCATGTCGGTGGACGCCTTCGCACCGCGTCTGTCGTTCTTCTGGGCCATCGGCATGAACCACTTCATGGAGATCGCCAAGATGCGCGCCGCGCGTATGCTGTGGGCCAAGATCGTGAAGCAGTTCGATCCCAAGAACCCCAAATCGCTGGCCCTGCGCACCCACTCGCAGACTTCGGGCTGGTCGCTCACCGAGCAGGACCCGTTCAACAACGTGGCCCGTACGGCCATCGAAGCCATGGGCGCCGCGCTGGGACACACCCAGTCGCTGCACACCAACGCCCTCGACGAGGCGATCGCCCTGCCGACCGACTTCTCGGCGCGTATTGCGCGTAACACGCAGATTTACATTCAGGAGGAGACCAACGTCTGCCGCGAGGTTGACCCGTGGGCAGGTTCGTACTACGTCGAATCGCTGACGCAGGAGATCGCCGACAAGGCTTGGGAGCGTATTCAGGAGGTCGAGAAGCTGGGCGGCATGGCCAAGGCTATCGAGACCGGCATTCCGAAGATGCGTATCGAGGAGGCAGCGGCCCGCAAGCAGGCCCGCATCGACTCCGGCACCGAGAAAATCATCGGCGTGAACGAGTACCGTCTGGAAAAAGAGGCTCCGATCGACATCCTCGCAGTGGACAACACCGCCGTACGCGAGAGCCAGATCAAGCGTCTGAAGGAGCTGCGCGCCAACCGCGACGAAGCCGCCGTGAAGAAGGCGCTGGCCGCGATCACCGAGTGCGTGAAGACCAAGCAGGGCAACCTGCTGGAGCTGGCCGTCGAGGCCGCCAAGGTCCGCGCTTCGCTGGGCGAGATCTCCGATGCCTGCGAAGTCGTCGTAGGCCGCTACAAAGCAGTTATCCGTTCCATCTCAGGTGTATACAGTTCAGAAGTGAAAAACGACAAACAGTTCGAGCGCGCCAAGGAGTTGTGCGCCGAGTTCGCCAAGAAAGAGGGCCGTCAGCCGCGCGTCATGATCGCCAAGCTCGGTCAGGACGGCCACGACCGCGGCGCCAAGGTGGTTGCCACGGGTTACGCCGACATCGGCTTCGACGTCGATATGGGCCCGCTGTTCCAGACTCCCGAAGAGGCCGCCAAGCAAGCCGTCGAAAACGACGTGCATGTAGTGGGCGTCTCGTCGCTGGCCGCAGGCCACCTGACCCTCGTGCCGCAGATCATCGCAGAGCTGAAGAAGCTCGGCCGAGAAGACATCATCGTCATCGTCGGCGGCGTGATCCCCGCACAGGACTACGACCAGCTGTATAAGGACGGCGCCGCCGCCATCTTCGGCCCCGGTACGCCGATCGCCACCGCAGCTATCAAGATGCTCGAAATTCTGCTCGCCGACTAAAGCGACTGAAAGCAATAGCGATACCCTCCGGTTTCCCGGAGGGTATTTTTTATCCGTTCGGGGAAAAGAGCGGTAAGGCGAGCGATGACGGGATTCCCCGCGTTCGCAAAAACCGACCGATTTACACGAAGCGCACCTCCGAAAACAAAAGGAGCTGTCTAACAAGTCCGATTTTTAGAATTTCACCCCCGTCAGATAAAACTCTGGCAGGGGTGATTTCCAATTTCGGGAACTTGTCAGACAGCCCCTCTGCTTAAATTCGGTGCGAACGGCCTACATGCACGCTTCGAGTATCCGGCGCGCCACGGCGCCGTCCACGTTCTGCGCTTCGCCGTACTTGACGCCGGAGGCATTGAAGCGGCGTTCGATCTCCGCGATCGTCGTTTCGCCGATCCCCTCCTCCGAAAGCCGGGTCGAAAGCCCCAGCGAACGGAAGAATTTTTCGGTGGCTTCGAGCGTACGGTCGATGCGCTCCTCTTCCGAACCGTCGGCAATGCCCCAGATCCGTTCGCCGTATTGGAGCAGTTTTCCGCGTTTCTGCTCCCGGAGCACGCGCAGGGTGCCGTTGATGACGATAGCCAGCGTCGCACCGTGCGTCAGTCCGTGCAGGGCAGTCAGCTCGTGACCGATCATATGCGTCGCCCAGTCCTGCGTCACGCCCATGCGGATCATATCGTTCAGCGCCAGCGTCGCCCCCAGCATATACTCCGACATCACGGCATAATCATGCTGGTTCTCCCGGATTTTCGGAGCGATTTCAATCACCGTATGCAGGATCCCCTCGGCCCAGCGATCCATCAGACGCGACTGGCCGGGCGTGGTCATATACTGTTCCAGCACATGCACGAAGGTATCGGAGAGCCCGCAGGCGATCTGCCGCTGCGGCAGCGAGTAGAGGGTTTCGGGATCGAGAATCGAGAAGACCGGATAATCGCCGTAAAAGGCGTACTTCTCCTTGGTTTCCTGACGCGAAATGACCGAACCCGAATTCATCTCCGAACCCGTGGCCGACATCGTGAGGACGGTGCCCAGCGGAACGGTTTTATCCGCCTGTCCCTTGAGCACGATATCCCACGGATCGCCCTCGTAGAGCAGGCCCGCAGCGATGAGTTTCGTTCCGTCGATGACCGATCCGCCGCCCACGGCCAGCAGGAAGTCGGAACCGTTCTCACGGCCCAAAGCCACGGCCTCGCGGACCGTCTCGACGGAGGGATTGGGTTCGATGCCCCAGAACTCGACCCAGTCGCGCCCTTCGAGCGCCTTCACGACCTGATCGTAAACCCCGTTGCGGCGCACGCTGCCGCCGCCGAAGGTAATCATGATCTTCTTGTCGGCAGGGATCAACTTGCCGAGTCTGGCGATCTGTCCTTTGCCGAAAACCAATTTCGTAGGATTGTGATAAATGAAATTATTCATAACGGTATGCGATAAGTTTTAATACGACTCCTAAATATACGCAAAAATAACAAAAAGAACGCCGGAATACTCCGGCGTTCTTTCTATGTCTCGAAAAATCGGGTTTAGAAATATTTTCCGCGCAGGTCCTGAATCTTGGCCATCTGCTGGATAGCCTGCACCGAGAACTGCTGGGCCATGCTCTCGGCCATAGCCTGCGCACGCACCTTCTCGCCTTCGGCAGTCTGCTTGTCCGAGGTCTGGATGTCATCCACCTCGAAGACATATACGCCGCTCAGACCTTTGACCGGAGCCGAGAGAACGCCTTTCTCGGTCGTAGACGAGATAGCGCCGATCAGACGGGGCTCGAAACCGGGACCGTTCACATAGAAAGCCCCGAAGGTCACGTTGTCGAAGTCTGCGACTTCGGTTCCGAGACTCTTGGCCTGCTCGTCGAGCGTAGAGCCGGAGAGCTCCTTCACGATATAGTCGTACTTCTTGTCGCGGAGTACCTGAGCACGGATCTGCGCCGAAACCTTTTCGAGGGGAGCGAATTCGTTGTCGTCGATCTCGGTCAGCATGGCGATCACATAATCCTTGCCTACCGGGAAGATTTCGGAAACATCGCCCACCTCGGCGCCGTAAGCCCAGCGGGCGACGTCGCGCGAATCCTCAAGACCGCGGATCGTACGCTCGCCCTGCGCCAGCGACGCGATGCGCGGCGTAACGGCGGCAGCCGAAGCGGCCTCGTTGAACGCTTCGACCGAACCTTTGGCGTTCACCGAGAAGGTGCCGGCCTGATTGTGGATGTCGCGGCGGGTAGCGGCCGAAGCCTCGACCGGGTAGGTGATCGAAGCGACCTGAACGTGCTTCGACGGTTTGTCGGCACGGTAAACCTGCATCAGCTGAATGGCATCGCCGGAAGCGATCTTCACGATATCGCCGGTTTTCGCATTGGCAAGCGCCGCAGCGAACTCGCCAGAGAAGGCCGAGAACGGCATGACACCCACCTCGCCGCCGTTGGCGGCGGTAGCGTCATAAACCGAATACTGCGCAGCGACCTGAGCGAAATCGGCGCCGCCCTTAAGTACGGTCAGCAGGCTGTCGGCCAGCGCCTCCTGCGTATAGGGAAGTACGATGTGGCGGATGCCCATCGAGTCGGGAACGATCTTGGTATCCAGCGCGCGGGCCATCGTCCACTCGTTGTTCTTGAGCACGGGACCGTAGGTAGCACCGTCGAGCAGGGCCTTGGCCTCCTCTTCCGAAAGCTGCTTCGCCGAAACGTAGTTGTCGGCGATCTTTCCGTTGCGGTTGGCGCGGACAAACGACTTCAGCTCTTCGGTGGCGGCGAACTGCGCGCCGACCTCGGCGACGCTCTTTTCGAGCGCCAGCATGTCGTCGTCGGTCGGAGAAACCTCGAACACGACATACGAAAGCGCACGCGACGGCGTCTGCTTGAACATGTTCTTGTGGCTGTTGTAATACGCCTTGATGTCGCTCGACTTGAGCTGAATCAGCGAATCGGGAACTGCCGAGTATTTCTTACCGGCCCACTTGCCAGCATAGGTGTTGTTGGCGGAGTTCACACCGTTGGCCACTTCGAGCGAATTGACATACACGCCGCCCTTGATCAGGCCGAGGAACTTGGCGACCTCGCGCTCCATGCGGGCCTGCTCGTTGAGCTGCGCCCAAGCCTGCTGCGCCTGCGCGTTGGCTTCGGCCTCGGAGAGGAACTGGTGAACGGCGGCAACGTTGTACTCACCCGTGCGGGGATCCGCGAAGGCATTGTAGAAAGCCTGCGAAGGATGCTGGCCGCTGACCATCGACATACGTTCGGGCTCGGTAACGCGAAGGCCCATCTTGTCGAATCCGGGAGTCAGCACGTATTTGCCGATCAGGGCCTGCCATGCAGCGTTGGCAAGCATCGCCGACTGCTGTTCGTTGCTCTCCTGAGCGCCGCTCTGCGCCTTGACCTGCTCATACTGGTTGTAATACTCCGAATAGTTGATCTTTTCACCGTCGATAACACCGACCCGGGGGTCGTTGCCTGAGAAGCCCATTTCGGTCTTCAGGGAGAGAATGAAAGCCAAGAGGGCGCCTGCGATGACAATCGACAGCACGATGCCGAACTTGGTGCGTAAAGTGTTTAAACTTGCCATATAAATTGTAAATTATTCGTATTGTTTCGAATTAGCAGTCAAAGGTAGTAAATTTATTCGGAAAAGGCCCTTATTATGCCATAAAAATTCTCACAACTTCCGGACCCGCGCCAAGTCGATCCGCGAACGCGTCGTACGCAGGATTCGCACCTGCAGACCGCCGACGAAAACGGTCTCGCCGGCCGTGGGAATCCCCTCGTAATTGAAGATGATGAAACCCGCCAGCGTATCGTATTCGCGGCTCTCCTCGATACCCAGACCGTATTTCTCATTGAGGTATTTCACTTCGAGACGGCACGAGAGGACATACTCGTCGGGGCCGACCTGCTTTTCGGTCAGGTCGGGCACGTCGTGTTCGTCCTCGATCTCGCCGAAAATCTGCTCCAGCACGTCTTCGAGCGAAATGACGCCCGCCGTGCCGCCGAATTCGTCGATCACCACGGCGATGTTGGTGCGGTGCTTGATAAAGTTCTGCAGCACCAGTTGCAGCGGCATGGTTTCGGGAACGAAATTGACCTGCATCATCACGTCGGAAATACTGGCCGGACGGGTGAACAGACTCTTCGAGTTGATATAGCCGATGATGTTGTCGATGCTCTTGCGCCAGACGAAGATGCGCGAATACTTGGAATCGACGAAACGCGCCGTGAGCTGTTCGATGGTCGTATCGTCGATGTCCACGGCCTCGACGTCCACGCGCGGCACCATGCAGTCGCGCACCCGCAGGTCGGCGAAATCCAGCGCGTTCTGGAACAGCTTCAGCTCGTTGTCGGGTTCGGGACGCGGCTCGGAACTGTTGGTGTCGAGCAGCGACGCGAGGTCCTCGCGGTCGAAACTGTGCGTCGTCGTCCGCTCTTCGACGCGGCGGCCCGTCAGGCGCAGGATGCCGTGCGAAATGAGCGTCGTCAGCCGCGCGATCGGATAGAGCAGCAAATAGAAGAAATAGATTACCGGCGCCAGCGCGCGGTAATAAAAGTTCGGATTGTTGCGGAAGACCGACTTGGGCAGGAATTCCGCGAAAAAGATGATGATGACGGTCGAAACGGCGGTTTCGATCGCCACGGAACCGTTCCGGGCGATGCTCTCCCACCCCAGCGCGTAGAAAATACCGCGCAGCAGCAGCGACATGTAGAGCGAGTAGATGACCAGCGCGATATTGTTGCCCACCAGAATCGTGGTGATATACTGTCCGGGGTGGCGGGAGAATATATCCGCTATGCGGTCGAACATGCGGCTCTGCTTGCGGTCGATCTCCAGTTTCAGGCGGTTCTTGCTCGTAAAAGCGATCTCCATACCCGAAAAGAATGCCGACAGCAACAGCATCAGGACAATCAGTATGACCGAAGTAAGCATCTCTTATTGGGTTGATTGTATCTCGTCATCGTCCAGTTTCAGATCCACCGGCTTCATCTGCTGCTGTTCCGTTCTGGGCCGGGCTTCGGCAGGCTCCCCTGCGGACGCCGGTCTGCCGGGCGCATCCCTGCGAACGGGCCGCCGGGCCGGAACCGGAGCGACAGCGGGCTTGACAGCGGGTTCGGGCATGGGTTGGCCGACGGATGCAGCGGCGGTTTTGCCAGACTGCGGCGCAGCAGCCGTCCCCGACGCCCCCGTCCGGCCTCCGGCAGTCGAGTCGGGAACGACCTCGACCTCCTGTTCGGTGGGTTTGACCTCGACCTCCATGCGGCCTTTCATGCGGCGGAAACGCCAGTCCTTAAACTCCTCGTCGGATTCGAAACCTTCGCCGATAAAGACGTCGCGTCCGTCGTTCTGCACGATTTTCGAATCGACGTTCGAATAGATCTTCTTGGTCTGCTGATTCCAGAACAACTGCTGCGTGTAGAGGTTCTTGCCGTCCGATTTGACGACCACGACATTGCCTTTGGCCTCCCACAATTTGCGGTTCTCGTAGTAGATGGCGTAATTGGCCGTCAGCACGGCATCGACCGTGGAGAGCGAATCGTCCTTGTAAGTGGTGATCTTGACTCCCTTGCGGAACTCGCGGTAAGGTTCGCGGGCCAGCGAATAGCCCTCGACCAGCGGAGTTACGAAATGGTAGGAACGGCGGCCGTTCTGCGATTCGACGATCGACAGATTTTCACTGTATTCGGTTCTCATCGTCTCTTCGGAAGCCGCAGCATCCTCCGCCTCGTCGCGTTCACAGGAGAATAGCAAGATAGCACTCCCCATAACGGAGAGTGCTACCATGGCGTATCTTGCGATGAGCCTGTTCATTTATTAACGGGGACGTACGGAAGTCACGACACCGGCGGCCGTACCGCAGGTCACGGTATAGCGGGAACCGGCCTGCAGCTCGTTGAAGAAGCACTCCTCCGAGGTCGGGAAACGGCTGCGGAACGCATTCAGCGACGTTTTGGCAGACTCGATGTATTCCGAATCGGCAGGCAGCAGTTCGATGGCTTTCGACATCGTGTCGTAAGCGGCCCAGAAGGTAGCCTGACCGGCAAAACCGCCGCAGTTGGCAGCCGAAATGGCATAGCACTGAGCCAGCACGTAATAGGGAACGCCGTCCTCAGGATTCAGGTCGCGGGCCTGACGCGCAGCGGAAGCGGCTCCGGGGATATCGTTTGCAACCAAGTCGATCAGCGCGATGCGCACCAGCAGCAGCTGACGCTCCGCAGGATCCTGCTCGACGGCAAGCGCCTCGTTGAGGTATTTGATCGCCTTGGCGTAATCGCCCTTGCTCTGGAAAGCCTGCGCAAGGAACATGGCGGTCTCCGAAGAGGGTTTCACGGCATAGTATTTCTCTGCGAGCGTGAAATAGAAGTCGCCGTCGCACTTGGCGCGCGACATCAGCGCCACGGCCTGCGCCAGCAGCGCCTCGTCGTCGGGAGCCGCTTCGAGCTTGCCGCGGAAGAGCTTTTCGAGATTCTCGCAGCTTGCCGCACCGCTCAGACCGAACGCGGCGTCGAACTGTGCCTTGTACTCGTTGGCATTGGGATTCTTCTCGAAGAACGGCGTCAGGCGGTCGTACTCGGCGATGATCTCGTCGGGCAGCACCTCGTCGGTGTTCTTGTAGTCGTCGCAGAGGTTGCTGAAATAAGCCACGACGGTTTCGGGATCGGTATTGTCGCCGCCGGCCTCGATTGCGGCACGGAACGCTTCACGGATACCCTTGCGGTCGTTGGGCTTGTAGCGCAGGAACTCGCGCGCCTTCTGATCGAGAATGAAAGCGGTACCCTGCTTGGGATGGTCTCCGAAATACTTGGCGCGCAGGTCGTACATAAGCATCAGCGAGTCGATATACGTATTCTTCTCGGCGACGCTCTTGGCGCGGTTGATCTTGTTCTTGTAGATCACGGCGCCGCGCTGGTAGAACGAGACCGAAGCGGTCGGAACGCTGTTGATGAGTTCATTCAGATAATGAGCAGCGGCATTGTAGTCGCGGTTGTCGCACGACTCCTTGAGGAAGTTGCTGTTCAGAATGTTCTTTTCGCGTTGTTCGGGCGTGTCTCCCCACTTCTCGTACTGCGGAGCGCTGAAGTCCTGAGCCAGAGCCGTCGCCCCTACGAATACAAGAGCAGCGGAAAGCAGAATTTTAACGTTTTTCATCGGTCAGAGATTAATTTTTGTATTTAATTTTATATGTTTTAGTGTCCGTCGGATGTACCGAAATCCAATGCAATTTACTGCCGGTTCTCCAAAAGTGCAAATTTTCGGGTCAAAAACTAATCGTATTTAGGCCGCAGGAACCAGTACTCGCCGTTCTCGCTACCGGCAAAGAGCGTGAAGCCGATCGAGAATTTGAAATACTGCTGCCGCACCAGTCCGAGACGTTCGGCCAAGTTGTAACCGCGGCGGCCGTATTCGACGCCGACGTCTATGGACGAGATGGCGAGGAACTTCACGGGCACGCCGATACCCAGCGTCACGGCATACTGTCCCAGTTTGTCGCCGTTGTAGGTCTGGTTGTGGGTTCCGTAACGGAATCCGGCCCTGTAGGACCAGCGTTTCAGGAAATTACGCACATCGTAGCGGTTGGGGGTGTACTCCACGCCGGCCTTGATCGTATGCGTATCGGCATATGCCACCGCAAAGGCGCTCCGGTCCGGTCCGCTGACGCCGGTGGATTCGGTCTGCCTGTTGCGGCCGCCCCAGTCCTGATAGACATAATCCAGACCCATCGTCCACTTGGAGGTCTGGTAGAAGGCGCCCACCGAAAGCTGACGGGGCAATACGAGTGCCAAATGCGTCGTATCGCCCTTTACGCTGGAGTTGTAGAGGTCGCCCACATAGATATTTTTCGTCACCGTGGGATTGAGGTCGCCGCCGAAATCATAGGCGGCGCCCAGCGTCAGGGCGCGTTTCTGATTCAGGATGGCGTTCCACTGCACGCCGATCTGTCCCTTGATGCTCGAAATGCTGTAGTTGTCGGTGCCTACCGTCGAAGAGTAGGAGCCGTCGCCCGTGATCGGGGTCGGGGTCATCACGAACGAACGGTCGATATCGCCCCAATAATACTGCGCGGCGATACCCAGCGAGAAGTTCTTGAAAAGCTCCCAGCCGACGCCGAGTTTAACCTCCGTCACGTCGCCCTCGCCCTGATAGACGTACTGCGCGCGGCCGACGTTGCCCCATACGGGATCGGACGGATCGTAGTCATGGGTGTATTTGGTGCGGTAGCCTACCGAACTGTAAGGCGTGAGGCTGAAGCCCAGACCGAGCTTCTTGGCCAGCGGCAGCTGAAATGCGATGTCATGGAAGTTGAAGGTGTTGTAGGCCGTGCTTTTCGAGATGCCGTCGACCTTCTGGGAGTTGTAGTAATTCTGGCCCTCCAGCCCGAAGTTGAAGAGGAAACTCTTCTGCGGCGCGGCGCTGAAAGCCGCCGGATTGAGCAGATTGACCACGCCCGAACTGCGCATGGCCACACCTACACCGCCCATCGAACGCATCGGCAGGGTGCCGGGCGTGTTCTGTTCGCCGATGCCGTACATCGTGTAGGGAGAGAATGCGTTAATACTGCTTGTCTGGGCCGCTGAGGCATAGGGAATCATCACGGCTGCAATGACAACCAGTTTAATTAAGGTGTTCTTCACTTGCATTGTACTCTAAAATTCTATTCAATCCGCAAAAAACCAGATTACAATTTGCAAATATCGTATTTTTAATTCGTTTAACAAAGAAATTCGCGTCTCCTCCGGTAAAAATTACGCATAAATCCTCTATTTGGCTGCGCATGCGGGCCGCATAACCCTCGATCTCGAACGTGATTCCGTTCATCACGCCCAGCTCGATGGCCTGCCGGGTGGTAAGCCCCGCAAGCTCTTCGCTTTCGGTAGCGGCGCAGAGCGGCAGTTTGGCCGTATAGTCATGCAGCGCCCTGAAACGGGTCTTCATGCCCGGCGATATGCACCCGCCGCGAAACGTTGCGTCGGCCGTCACCAGATCAATGGTCACCGCCGTACCGAAATCGACGATCAGCACATTGCGGCCCGGATAAAGCACCGTGGCGCCGACCGCCGCGGCCAGCCGGTCGCGGCCCAGCGTTTCGGGCGTCAGGTAGGCGTTGCCGATGGGTACGGGCGTCTGCGAAGAGAACTCCAGCAGATACTCCACGCGCGGCCGGAGCAGATCGGCCACTTCGTCCACTTCGCCGCGCGTCGAAGCCACGACAGCCCGGCGCACGGGCCATGCCGCGAACAGCTCTTCGAGCATCGACGGATGCAGCCGCTCCACGCAGCGCTGAAAAACGATCTCCCCCCGGTCGAAAACAGCGAGTTTCACAAGGGTGTTTCCGATATCTACTACTAAATTCAAAGCTGCTGCAACGTTTTATATGCGTCTTCAATGTCTTTGACATTCCTAACGGTCATCGCCAGACGATTATTGTGCTGTTTCAACACAAATCTGCCGGGATTCTGCGTGACCTTGCGGAGCAGGTCCATGAAAGTGTCGCTCTTGTAGTAGGGCGAGTCCTGCTCGCCGACGAAATGCACGATCATCAGCCCGTTCTTGACCTTCACGCGCTCCATGCCCAGCCGGATCGCCTCCCAGCGCAGGCGCACCACGTTGAGCAGCTCTTCGGTTTCACGCGGCAGAGGGCCGAAACGGTCCGCCAGACGCTCTCCGAAGGCCAGCAGCGCCTCCTCGTCCTTGGTCGAATCCAACTCCCGGTAGAGCTTCAGGCGCTCGGCCTGCTGCGCCACATAGGAGTCGGGAAGACCGGCTTCGACCTCGATTTCGATATGCGCGTCGTCGATATAGCGCAGCTGCTCGACCACCTCCTGTTCCGAATCGTTCAGGCCCGCGACGTGCAGTCCCTCGGCGCGCAGTTCTGCGATCGCTTCGTTCATGATCTTCTGATAGGTCTCGAAACCGATATCGGCGATGAATCCGCTCTGCTCTGCTCCCAGCAGGTTGCCCGCGCCGCGGATGTCGAGGTCCTGCATGGCGATATTGAAGCCCGATCCCAGATCGGAGAACTCCTCGATGGCCCGCAGGCGGCGGCGCGCATCGGACGACAGCAGCTCGTCGGGCGGCGAAAGCAGGTAGCAGTAGGCTTTCTGATTGCTGCGGCCCACACGTCCGCGCAGCTGGTGCAGGTCGCTCAGGCCGAAGTTCTGGGCATTGTTCACGATGATCGTATTGGCATTGGGAATGTCGATGCCGTTCTCGACGATGGTCGTGGCGACCAGCACGTCGAATTCCCCGTAGATAAAGTCCATGATCAGCCGCTCCAGCTTCTCGGCGGGCATCTTGCCGTGCCCCACGCCCACGCGGGCCTTGGGGCAGATGCGGGTGATAAGCCCCTGCATGGTCATCAGGTCCTCGACGCGGTTGTGGACGAAGTAGACCTGTCCGCCGCGCGCGAGTTCCGTTTCGACGGCGTCGCGGATTATCTCCTCCGAGAAGACGTGCGATTCGGTGACGATCGGCTGCCGGTTGGGCGGCGGCGTCGAGATGACCGAAAGGTCGCGCGAACCCATGAGCGAGAATTGCAGCGTTCGCGGAATCGGCGTCGCCGTGAGAGTCAGCGTATCGACGTTGACCGCCAGCTGCGTCAGCTTCTCCTTGGCCGCCACGCCGAATTTCTGCTCCTCGTCGATAATCAGCAGCCCCAGATCGCGGAATACGATCTGTTTGCCCAGAATCTTGTGCGTGCCGATCAGGATGTCGATACGGCCCGCTTCGAGGTCGGCGCGGATCTGCGACACCTCTTTGGCCGTTTTGGTGCGGTTGAGATACTCGACCCGCACGGGGAAGTTGCGCAGACGCTCCGAAAACGAGCGGTAGTGTTGCAGGGCAAGAATCGTCGTCGGCACCAGCACGGCGACCTGCTTGCCGTCCACGGCCGCCTTGAACGCTGCGCGGATCGCCACCTCGGTCTTGCCGAAGCCCACGTCGCCGCAGACCAGCCGGTCCATCGGCTGGTCGGACTCCATGTCCTTCTTGACGGCCGCCACGGTCGTCTGCTGGTCGGGCGTGTCCTCCCACTGGAACGACGCCTCCAGCTCATGCTGCAGATAGCTGTCGGGCGTAAATGCGAATCCCTTGCTGGCCTTGCGTTTGGCATAGAGGGCGATCAGCTCGCGCGAAATATCCTTGACGGCCTTCTTGGTGGCGTTCTTGAGCTTCTGCCATGCGCCGTTGCCCAGCTTGTAGACCTTCGGCGGCTCGCCGTCGCCCGACTTGTAGCGCGAAATGCGGTGGAGCGAATGGACGTTCACGAACAGCACGTCTCCGTCCTTGTAGACCAGCTTGATCGCCTCGTGCGCCTTGCCGTTTTCGTTGATCTTCACAAGCCCGTCGAAACGGCCCACGCCGTGGTCGATATGCACCACATAATCGCCCGGCCGCAGCTGGTTCAGCTCGGCGACGGTCATCTGTTCGTCGCGCCGGATCTCGCCGTTGATGCGGTAACGCTGGTAGCGGTCGAAAATCTGATGGTCGGTATAGAGGCACAACTTCAGGTCGTTGTCCACGAAACCCTCGTGCAGCGTCACCGAAAGGGGCCGCACGACGGCCTGCCCGCGTCCGATCTGGTGAAAGATGTTTTCGAGACGCTCGACCTGCACCTTGTTTTCCGAGAGGATATAGGTCGTGTAGCCGCGCAGCGAATTGCGGATCATATCGTCGGCCAGCATCTCGAAGTTCTTGTTGAATTTGGGCTGGGGAGCCGTATCGAATTCCACCGCCGCCGTGGCGGGACGCTCCGGCAGGTTGTCGCGCAGGGCGAGCATACGGCAGTTCGCCAAATCGCCGAGCAGTGCGTTGCGGCTGGTCATCAGGCGGTCGATCTCCTCAGGACGTTCCATGTCAGCAAGCGTCTTGCGGCGGATATCGTTCACCCGACGCAGCACGTAATCGGCGTCGTAGAACCAATAGGCCGCAGCATCGCCCGCAAACTGCACGAACGACACCTTTGCCGCCCCATCGCCGGCATTGAGGTTGGGAATGATCTCCACCCGGTCGAGTTTGTCGGCCGAGAGCTGGCTCGAAATGTTGAAACGGCGGATCGAGTCCACCTCGTCGCCGAAAAAGTCGATACGGTAGGGTTTGCTTTCCGAGAAGGAGAAGACGTCCACGATACCGCCGCGCACCGAATACTGGCCCGGCTCATAGACGAAATCGACGCGGGTGAAGTTCGCATCGACGAGCGCGTCCTCCAGCACGGCGATCGAGATACTGTCACCGACTTTCACGGCGATCGTATCCCGCCGGAGGGTTTCGGCGTCGGCGACCCGTTCGGCCAGCGCTTCGGGATAGGTGCAGACGATCAGATACCCTTTCGTGAAGCCCTTCACGGCGTTCATCGCCGCCGTACGCTGCACCACGCCCTGCGCATCTTCGGCGCCGTAGGCCACCGAACGCTTATAGGACGAGGGGAAGAAATAGACCTGCTTCTCGTCCAGCAGGTTATAGAAGTCGTTCATCAGGTAGGCCGCAGCGTCGCGGTCCTCGGCGACGAAGACGTGTACGCCCCCGGTTTTCGCCGCAGCGGCAGCGGCATAGAACGAAAGAGCGCCGCCGACCAGCTCTTTCAGATGGACGGTTGCGCGCTCTTTCTTATATTCGCGGCACAGGCGGGGCAGGGCTTTCGACCCGGCGGCGAACTGCGCCAGCTGCTCGCGGGCAGTCATACGGTTACTTGTTTATCAGGTCGTTGTCCTTGCGGTCGTGGTAATGGACCTCGACGATACCGAGACTCTGGTCGGCGACGACATGCAGCCGCACCTTGTATTTCCACTGCCAGCGGCGGCGCAGCGACCAAAGGCCCTGCTTGAGGAAGGAGGCCACATAGGGGCTTACGACCAATTTGATATATTTGTGACCGCGGTCCTGCGTAAGGAACGAAATCTGGTTCTCGATCTTCTTGTCCAGCAGCACCGTCGGTTCGATCTTGCCCGATCCGTTGCAGGTCGGGCAGACGTCCGAAACCTCCTCCACGGCCACGGGACGCACCCGCTGGCGGGTGATCTGCATCAGGCCGAACTTGGTGAGCGGCAGGACCGTGTGCTTGGCCTTGTCGGTAGCCATCAGCTTCACCATTTCGTCGTAGAGCGCCTGCCGGTTCTGCGCCTTGTGCAGGTCGATGAAATCGATGATGACGATGCCGCCCAAGTCGCGCAGACGCAGCTGGCGGGCGATTTCGGCCGCAGCGGCCAGATTGACGTCCATCGCCGTCTGCTCCTGATTGTCCTCGGCCTTGGTGCGGTTGCCCGAATTGACGTCGATGACGTTCATGGCCTCCGTATGCTCGATAATGAGGTAGGCGCCGCGGCGCAGCGAGACATATTTGGCGAAGAGCGACTTGATCTGCTTCGAGATGTCGAAGTTGTCGAAAATGGGCACGTTGCCGCGGTAGAGTTTGACGATCTTCTCCTTTTCGGGTTCGATCTGCCTGATATAACCGCGGATGTCGTTGTACATCGCCTCGTCGTCCACGGCGATCTGCGAGAACGAACCGTTCAGCGAGTCGCGGATGATCGTATTGGCGCGGTTCATCTCGCTCATCAGCTGGGCGGGAGCCGTGCTCTTCTTGATCGCCGCACAGGTCTTGCGCCAGCGGTCGATCTGGGTCTGGATGTCGTGCTCGATATCCTCGTCCTTGGCCTCCATGGCCGCGGTACGGATGATGACGCCGAAATTCTTGGGCAGCACGGCGGCGGCGATCCGCTTCAGGCGTTTCTTCTCGTCCACCGAACGGATCTTCTGCGACAGGAAGACCTTCGACGAGAAGGGCACCAGCACGACGTTGCGTCCGGCCAGCGAAATATCGGCCGTCAGACGGGGTCCCTTGGTCGAGATGGCCTCCTTGGCGATCTGCACCATGATGTTCTGGCCGACCTGCAGGTAGTCGCCGATCTTGCCCGACTTCTCCACGGGCGGTTCAAGCTTCATGCTCTCGACGCGCAGGCCCCGTTTGCCGGGCTGCTGCGAAGCGACGAGCTTCTGGAGCGAGGGAAACTGACCGCCCAGATCGAGATAATGGATAAAGGCGTCCTTTTCGTGTCCTATATTGACGAATGCCGCATTGAGACCCGGCATGATCTTACGTACTTTTCCGAGGTAGATATCCCCGACGGCGAACCCGGTCTGACACTGCTCCTTGTTGAGTTCGACAAGGACCTTGTCCTCGCAAAGCGCGATGGAAATTTCGGTCGGGTTGACGTTTACAATTAATTCTCTGTTCATCTATATCGTGTGTCGCGCTCCGGAGACGAAGACGCGGAATACTGAAACCGGTTAGGCCGCTTTTTGGTCTGAAGTGGCGGCGAACTCCAAAGGATAAAAAACCGTGCGGACCCGTCGTCCGGCACGCGGTCCGGGCGCGGAAGGCTCCCGGATTATTTTTGCGGTTATCGCCGGGACCGCCCCGAACACCCTCGGAAGAGTATCGGGAGAGGTTCGGATTCCCGGAAACGGCATCTCTGCACGGCGCCCGATGCGCCGAAAGCAGAATGCCGCCACGAAAAACCATAGAAAATAGGTAAAGCTAAAAGAACTTGGGTTCCTTTAGCTTTATCTATCGTTTAGCACTAAAGTGCTACCCTACTTTTTCTTGTGACGGTTCTTACGCAAACGTTTTTTGCGTTTGTGGGTAGCCATCTTGTGTCGCTTATGCTTCTTTCCGTTTGGCATAGTCCTTGATTTTTTGAGGTTCTTATTTATTTAAATTATTTCACCTTCGCCGCGAAGCTCTTGGCGGGCTTGAAAGCGGGAATGTTGTGTTCGGGAATGGTGATGGTCGTATTCTTCGAGATGTTGCGGGCAACCTTCTTGGCGCGCTTCTTTACGATGAAACTGCCGAAACCACGGAGATACACGTTGTTCTTGTTGGTCAGCGACGTCTTGATGCTATCCATGAAAGCCTCAACGATTGCCTGTACCTGCACCTTCTCAACTCCGGTGCTCTTAGCGATTTCGCTTACGATATCTGCCTTTGTCATTTCTATATAGTATTAAATTATTAAGTTCGTGTGAAGACATTCGGACTGCAAATATACGCTTTATTTACATTTTAGCCAACAAACCGCAGATTTTTTTCATTATTTTTCCCGCAGTCCTCTACCTGCCACTGGAACAGTACGATAACAAATATCGGGCAAAACTCGCCCGAAAATTAAAATATTATGTGTCAGGCAATTATTCCCCGCCGGACTCCGCCGGACGGACGACACGGCAATCAATTACAAATCAGCCACATAGCCTCTAAGCATCCAAAAACGCCCCGACCTTTTGGGAACAAAAATATACCCAAAACGCCATCCGGAATTCCGGCGTGCAGGGGCGGGATTTCCGCCCTGTCTCTTATACACA
>ERZ1027200.401-NODE-401-length-26359-cov-7.344891_pt1 | contig 26359 bp, 24 predicted proteins | sample MGYA00519271_ERZ1027200 | MGnify/ENA primary metagenome ERZ1027200 (study PRJEB26926, sample SAMN06164742) | human gut metagenome | biome: ENVO:00009003; feature: ENVO:2100002; material: ENVO:00002003 | host: Homo sapiens | place: USA | collected 2012 ...
CGTGGGCTCGGAGATGTGTATAAGAGACAGCAGCGGATCGGCCGTCCGGGTGTTTTTCGGAGAAGAACAGCCCGCCGCAATGAGCAGCAAGGCCCAGAAAATCGTTCGTTTCATTGGTTTACAGTTTTTCGATGCAAAGTTCCCCTTTTGCAAAGCGGCAGAAAAGGCCGCCGTGTCGGCTAAACTCGTCGATTCGTTCGATTTTGAACCTTTCGGCGAATATCGACCGGCAAATTGTTATATTTGTACGAAAAATCCACGACAAAATGAACGAAAAGGATATCCAGAGCTTTTCGCTCGCCACGCTGATCGACGTCTGCGGCCGCCGTCCCGGAGACATCTGCTACGACGGCTGTCTGATCGCGTCGCGCGTCAACGTGCAGGACGAAATCGACATCGACCTGTTCCGCTATCCGACGCGCATCGACGCCTTCGTCATCCTGTTCTGTTCCAAAGGTTCGGGAACCTTCACCTCGAACCTGACGCGGCATACGCTCACGGAGAATTCGATCTTCGTACACCTGCCGGGGTCGATCATCCAAGCCGAATCGACCGAGGAGATCGCGCTGCACGCCGTGATCTGCGAAGAGGAGTTCATCAGGCGCATCAACATAGACATCAGGCTGCTCTCGCAGCTGTTCCTGCACGTGGAGAAGCAGCCCTGTCTCAAACTCGACGAAAAGGAGTGGACGGGAATCACCCGGTCGTTCGAGGAACTCGGCGCCGAGGGTACGGAGATGCCGGCGGACGTCTATTCCGCCGAGGTCATACGTTCGATCATCCGGACGCTGGCCTACAAGGTGTGCCGCGTCATCGGACGTCACATCGAAACGAGCGGAGAGCGGCAGGTCTCGGCGCGCAGCCGCAACGACGAGTATTTCAGCCAGTTCATGAATATTCTGGGCAAACACTACACGCAGGAGCGATCGGTGGGCTTCTATGCCGGACAGCTGAACCTGACGCCCAAATACCTGACGACGCTCATCCGCAAGACCAGCGGCCGGACGGCCGTCGAGTGGATCGACGACTACGTCGTGCTCGAAGCCAAGAACCTGCTGAAATACTCCACGATGAGCATTCAGGAGATCGCCTATTACCTGAATTTTTCCAACCAGTCGTTCTTCGGCAAATACTTCAAGAGCCATACGGGCATGACGCCTTCGGCCTACCGGATCGGCAGGTAGCCGCCGGCCGGGCATGCCGCCCCTTATCCCCGCGTCCGGTACTGATTCGGCGTGCAGCCGGCATGCCGTCTGAAGAAGCGGACGAAATGCTGCGGATACTGGAATCCCAGTTCGCCGGCCACCTGCCCGATCGTCTTGTCCGGGTCGAGCAGGCTCTCTTTCGCCGCGTCGATCATCTTCAGCTGGATATACTCCTGCGCCGATTTTCCAGTCTCCTTTTTGACCAGATCGCCGAAATAGTTGGGCGAAAGGCATATCTTGTCGGCGAAATAGCGCACCGACGGCAGTCCCTCCCTCGCGGCGACGCCCTCCGAGAGGTAATCGTCCAGCAGTCGTTCGAAACGGGCCAGCGCATCGAGGTTCAGGTCTTCGCGCGTGACGAACTGGCGTTCGTAAAAACGCATGCAATAGTCCAGCAGCAGCTCGATATTGGTGGCGATAAGCCCCTTCGAATGCTTGTCGATGGCGTGCCGCAGCTCCATTTCGATCTTTTTCAGACAGTCGAGCACGATCGTCCGCTCCTCTTCCGACAGGTGCAGGGCTTCGTTGGCTTCGTAAGAGAAGAAGGTGTATTTCCTGATTTTCCGTCCGAGCGACGTGCCGCGGATGAAATCGGGATGAAACAGCAGTCCGACGGACTTCGTGGGAATCCCTTCGATATCGGTATAGCCGACGGTCTGTCCCGGAGCGATGCTGACCACGGTCTGGTCGTCGAAATCATACCCCGTCTTCCCGTAGTCGATTCGGCAGCCCCGCGTCTCCTTGAGGAAAACCGAATAGAATCCCATCGTCATCCGGTAGTTTCCCTGACTTTCGGCCGTGTCGAACCGGACCACGCCCACCAGCGGGTGGCGGGTCTCGAATCCGAAGAGTTTGTTGTAGCGGTCGATCGTATCGATCTTCAGAATTTCGTCCATACAGCTCGGTTTTTCCATACGCAAAGATAGCGCTTTTTCCCGTACGCGGTGCGGGCATCGGCGCGAAACAGTAATCGGGGTAACTTTATCCGTAATCGGGGTAGCCGGCTGTCAGACAGCAGATTCGTTTCAGCTCCAAAAACCGTAATCCGGGTAATTTCATCCGTAATCCGGATACCGGCCCGAAGCGTTTCGGCAAGTAATTTTGGAACGTGGAAATCACCGATAAAAAAATATGAAACGGATTCTAATTTTAACGACAACACTTATTATGATGCACAACATCTCCTCCGCACAAACGGATGCGGACAATTTCTACCGAAGCGATGCGGTAACCGCAGAGAAGGTATCCTTCCCGAACCAGTACAAAATGAAGGTCGGCGCCAACCTCTTCCGGCCCAAGGAGATGAAACCGGGCGAAAAACGCCCCGCAATCATCGTCGGCCACCCGATGGGAGCCGTCAAGGAGCAGGCCGCGAACCTCTATGCGATCAAAATGGCCGAACGCGGATTCGTCACGCTCGCCATCGACCTGTCGTTCTGGGGCGACAGCGAGGGAGAGCCGCGCAACACGGTCTCCCCGGAGATATACGCCGAGGATTTCAGCGCGGCGGCGGATTTCCTCGGAACGCGGGAGTTCGTCGAGCGCAGCGGCATCGGCGCAATCGGAATCTGCGGCAGCGGAAGTTTCGCCGTAAGCGCGGCGAAGATCGATCCCCGGCTGAAAGCCGTCGCCACGGTGAGCATGTACGACATGGGCGCAGCCAGCCGCAGCGGACTGAAAAACGCCCTGACACTTGAGCAGCGGAAACGGATACAGGCCGAAGCGGCGGAACAGCGCTACGCGGAGTTTACGGGCGGGGAAACCGCATACACCGGCGGCACGGCAGACGAGCTGACGGAAAACTCCACCCCGGTCGAGCGGGAATTCTACGCCTTCTACCGCACGCCGCGCGGAGAGTTCACGCCCGAAGGGGCGACACACCGGACGACCACGCACCCTACGCTCGCAAGCAACGTGAAGTTCATGAACTTCTACCCCTTCAACGACATCGAGACCATCTCGCCGCGTCCGCTGCTCTTCATCGTCGGGGAAAACGCCCATTCGCGCGAATTCAGCGAGGACGCCTTCAGACGGGCCGCCGAGCCGAAAGAGCTGTACGTCGTACCGGGCGCGGGGCACGTCGATCTCTACGACCGCACGGGGCTGATCCCGTTCGACAAGCTGGAAGAGTTCTTCGGAAACAGCCTGAAATAAGACGGAACGACCATGAAAAAACGGCTCGCATACAGTCCGGGAAGACTGGTTGCAATCCTGACCTTCGGCGTCTTCGGCATCATCAACACCGAAATGGGCGTCGTCGGGATTATCCCGCAGATCGCCGAAACTTTCGGGGTGACGGTTCCGCAGGCGGGGTGGACGGTGGGCGTCTTCGCGCTTGTCGTCGCCGTCTCGGCCCCGGTGATGCCGCTGTTGTTTTCGGGCACCGACCGCCGGACCGGCTCCGTAGTCTTCGCCTACGACCTCAATCCGCGCTACGGGGAGCAGCTGCCCGCCGTACGGCTGACCGGACTGGACCCCGATCTGCGCTACCGCATCCGCGAAATAAACCTCATGCCGGGGCAGAATCCGCGTATCGAGCACAACGACCGCGTCGTAAGCGGCGATTACCTGATGAAGGCAGGTTTGAAACTCTTCTCGACGGACCGCGCCCGCAGCGTCGTCGTCGAGCTGAAAGCCGAATGACGGGAAGCGGAAACGAAGAACCGAAAAACAGTGGAGACTCCGGATGCGAATGCACATCCGGAGTTTTCATTTGCCCCACCCCAACATATTAATGTCGTAACGGTTACCACGTAAGTTGGAGGTTTGCTTCAGGATTTTCACCTTTGCCGCCATAAAACCCTAACGAACCTGATATGACCATAAAAACCTGCAAATTCCGCATCGGCGACGTCTATTTGTTCCATGCGACAGATCCCGGCTGCGACAGCCGAACGTCGCTATGGGGAATCGTCGGCGACCGGGACGCCGAGGACCGCATCTGTCTGGAAACCTCCTCGGCGAATCTGAGAAAGTATGATTATTGGACCGTTCTGCCCGCCGAATACCAATTTTGCAGGCTCTCCACGCGAGAGGAATTGAGGGACTTCTCTTTTAACCTGAACCGCAATTAATTGCGTAAATTTTAGTGAGCAATATCGCTCAAAAACTAAAATTTTTTATTTTATGAGTTACAATAATTCATATATGCGCCTGAGAGTCAAGGCGGTTCAGGAATTTGACCAAATGTATTATGAACCCGAATACAAGGCGAAATGCCACAAACGGGTTTGGAAACGGCTCGGACGTTACATCTTCGGCATTTCTTATCAGAGTTATCTGGATTATCTGAAGATGGACGTTTCGGACATTCCGCCCACGCCGTTCGAGGCCCGGCAAGCCCAACGCAAGCTGGTGGACAAACTGCTGGAGCGCGAACTTGAGCGGATGAAACGCCCCGTCCGGCCGGAAAAAACGGGGGAGTTGAAAAAAGAACCTGTAGAACAGGGGTGACGCCAACTTTTTCAGCGGCGGGACGGGCTTTCGGGTCCGTCCCGTTTTTTCGGTCCGCAGCGTTTCAGCTTACCGGCCTCCCGGCCTCCTCCCCGTCCTGCATTTCAGTCATCCTGTCCAATACCCCTGCTATGCGCTCCCCCAAGGACGCCATCACCCGCTCGTCGCAATAGCCGGACAAATCCGCTGCCGGCAGCACGTCCGCCAGCGCCATCGCCGTCAGTTTGGAACTCAGCACCGTCAGATAGATCAGCGGGATATACGGAGGCCTGCTTATCCCGTCGGCCCGCACCGTGATCCGCTGCTGCGGAACCGCCAGACGCTCCGGTTTCCGGCCTTTCTCCCCGATGTTCCAAAGCACCTTTTCCTCGGCCTGCGTAACGTAGAGATTGAACGACGTGTCGTTCACATACTCCGCCCGGTCGGCCCAAAAATCGACGCCGTAGTCTTCGGCCGCAGGATCGGCGAAGATGCCGCAATCGGGCATGTCGCACATGATCGCCCGGATGATGATGTTTTTGTCGGCCAGCTCCGCCGACTGCATTCTATTCAACGCCGCAATGCAGATATTGACCTGCGTCGCGTAAAAGCGGTCGATGGCCCGCAGGGCTTGTTCGGAATCGGGATCGTGCTGGTTCATCGTGGAATTTTTGCGTTGTTCATCAATGCACGTGCCGTTTTACGGCCGGAACACCGGTTTGAAAAAAGGGGCGGCTCCGACCGAACAAGTGACGCAACTTCACTTTAGGAAGAATTCAATGCGGAGACCGCCCCGGCTACCAGATTTCAGGGACCGCTTCCGGCGCAATGCCTGCCGGCTGCATCCGGAATGCGGGATTGTATGTGTCGCTCAGAGAACCTTATGACGCCCGCCGCGATCGTGCGGCGTGAGGGCGTTCCCCCGCTCCCCGGCCCAAAAACGGACGTCCTGCCGCGCGAAATCGAACGGCAGGAACGTCCGGCCCGTATTGTGCCAGAGCAGTAAAATATAATGGGGATTTTGGGCCTTCGGGTAATTCCGGAAACGGATGCGACGGGACATTTTCTTTCGGTTTTCGTTGGTATGAATCCGCGTCCCGCAAGGGCATAAAAAAGGGGGCGCGGTGTCAGCCCCTAACGACAGGTCATAGGAAACCCGAATCAGAAAGCTGTCCTGCGCCCCAGCCACGCCCTGCCCAAATATGAGCAGGACATAACTGGGACTGACAACTATTATACCTGATTCAAACCCTCCCGAAAGAGGTTCCTATGTTTGTCGTTAGGTATAAAGAGTTGTTTACCCTTTATAGTTATGTCCGTCGGCTATGCCGAGCTATACGACTGCAAAGATAACATAATTTCCTTTGTTTAGAATTGGTCTGCTTTGTGTATTTACTCAGTTCGCTACAAATATATAACAATCTTTTGACAATGACAAATACATGAAATAAGAATATGTCATTATTCGGGTCCTTTGTTTTATGAAAAAACAAAGGCGTAACGACATATTGCTTGCCATTATCGGTGAAAAGCTGGTAAAATTACGCGAAGCAAGAGGACTGTCTCAACAGAAAGTTTATATCCATACGGGAATAGATATGGATATGATTGAGCGTGGTGAATATAACCTTACATTGACCACTCTTTCAGATCTTTGTGATTATTACAACATTTCTATAAAAGAATTTTTCAAGGGAGTAGAAAATCCTTGACCCCCTAAATATGGTATGGATAGTCAGCGGCATAACGAAACATTAATGAAAGCAGTCGCAAAGAGATTTAGTGAACTGCGAAAAGCTAAGGGGTTGTCACAAATAGAAATTTATCGTGACATCGGGATACATATCGGTCGTATAGAGTCAGGTTATTCAAATATTACAATGGGAACTTTTTCCGATCTTTGTAAATATTATAATATTTCATTTGAAGAATTTTTCGATTCATTGGATGTTGAATGACCAAAAATCCCTATAAGATGATGCAGAGCCGTTTATAACTCCAATGCCCAGCTTGTTTTATTCTATTACCGTCGTTCAGTTTGCCGCGGCGAACACCTCGCCCGTCTTCCGTATTTTCCGAAAAAAAGAAAAATGGTTGACAATCGACTGATTATCAACCATTTACCGAGAGCGGAAAACGGGAGTCTGACCTCTGCCGTTCTTATCTATTGCTCATCAAGCGTTTCCCTTTGATTTCACTGGGTTCAACTTGCATAGTGGGACGCCAGTGGGGACATTTCTTGAAAACCATTTCCTGATAGGATTTTATCCTCTCTGAAACTGTTTTTCTCGGTTTACAAATACAAATATAGTATTAACTTTGCGTATAATCTTGAATAATAAAGTCTCTATGAAAAAATTTCTACTCAAGGTCGGTCTATTACTCGTTATAGTGCTATTTTTCTCCTCATGCATGAGAGAAATGCCTGTTTCTCCGTATGAATATTATGGATTACTGTTGAAGGCTAAAGAATTTTTTGCTTTTAGTAGCCTAGTTATAAATGAATCCACATATTACGGACAAGCCATTTCCCGAATATATTACGGATATTATTATATCGCTCGGCTTGTCTACATTAATAAATCAGATGGACTTGATTCAAGCGATCATTCAAATGTATGGAAAAAGAATGGAATCTCTCTTCAAGATTCATATGGAGGCAAATTGAGGTCTAAGAGAATAAAATATGACTATTATGCGCATGCTGATAAGGATGATATGATTATGGACTTAAAATATATATATGATAACAGAGCGGATTTTGAATCTCTTGTCAAGGATTTTGAAAATACGATTCAGGATAATCCTTTCTTAGATGAAGAATGTGATGAGAAATGCGAATCCGAAATCAAAGATATACGAAAAGTTCATGAGGAGTTAATATCCTCCATCAAAAAGGTTGTAGATTAACATCTATAAGTCCTGTAAAAGTATATCCAGAAATATAATCGATGAAAACTAAACCTCGCCCAACATTAGTAATTGAAAAGGGAGAAAAAGTCTTTATCCCGCGCAAGTATCGTAAAATACATAATTTATGTGCCATAATATACGATCAATTAACCGAAATATACAAGGAGAAGAATTATAAGCCTTTATTTTCAACCGTCTTCGAATTCAAAGATGGCGATGTTGATATTGACCAACTCAAAAAAGAAAATATTCACATTCTTGATTGGCTAAAAATAAATAATCGTAATGAGGAAATCGAGTTAGCTCTAACAAAACATATTGTACCTGCTTTAGTTTCTGACTTTCTAAATTTCATTTTCGAATCAATGCATTGCGCTAAAAGAGGTAAGATGACTGTCGCATATGCACTATTAAGAAAACCATTGACTGATGAGTTGCTTATTTTAGAGCAAATATTACTAGATAGAAAAGCATTTATAGATAAACTTTTTCATTCCGGAAACCCAGAAGGATATGATCCTAGTAGTAGGAATATTAATAAGCAAGAGATAATTAAAAATGTACTAACCGTTTTAGATATTCCTTTTTATCAAGATCCAGAATTCATATATGATTTGCGATATAACAAAGCGTCTCCTGAGGGAATCAATGGGATATCAAACCATGCTTTACATATTGTTACGAGGGATCGGAACTATAAGACAGAAAATCAAAATCTAAATTTCATTTTTTCCCAAGAGGACGACATGGCAAGATATTATATGCAATATTACTTTGTTGTGCCTTATTTGCTTATTTATTCAGTATCAATAATTGATAGAATATTGTTTTCCATACTGAATGATGAGGATAATGAAAATTTGAGGGTGGTTAAACAGTTCCGCAGATATATAGGCTTTATTTTGTTCACAGAATATAGTACTGGGAAAAGAATAAATGCAGCATTCAAAGATATTTCAAGAGGGCTCATGCTAACTTGTCCCAGATGCGAAAAACAGTTGCCAATAGATAGAGCCGACTGTAAATTCTTTTTTGAAACAGAAATAATTTTATGCCCTCATTGCTTCATCAATATCTTGACAAAAGAAAATATTAAGGTTATTCGCAATACTTTGGATTTCTAAGGTGAGTTGCATTTATATAGCTTTAGCGCGGGACTGTAATTATTATCAGAGTTTAGATTAATTTGATTTATCTGTGATGTGCTATCAAATCCTTGAGGCATTCATCCGTACTTTTTATTACCCGCTTTTGAAAGAGTTTCCTAATCTCGCTGATTTGATAGTAGTACTTTCCGCCGATGCAGGAATAAGTGATCTTCCCGTTAGTTCTTAACCGTTGCAGCGTTCGCTCACTTATTTTCAGAAACAGGCAGACCTCTCGGCTGTCCACCCAGGCTTCATCTTCATCCTTTACCACCGGACGCTCCATCGAATACACATACTCCAACAACGCATCCAGCTTATCCATTAGTTGCATAAAAGCCTTCGATTCTATTGTTATGACATCCATCCCTATTCTTTTTATAAGAATAGAGGTAACTTCTGATCTAGGTTGCAATTATGTTCGTGAAAAAGTAATAATTTTGTCTACTCACATTTTTTCAAATTCATTTGATGTACAAATGGCGCTTAACTCGCTGATTGTCAATATATGACTTTATAGCCCTATGTAGGTGACTACATGAGAAACACTACCCAAACACTGTTTTTGCCTGTTATGTAAAACGACATATATGATGTCGTAAGGTGCTGTAAGCCATTATTATGCACCATCATATGAAGATGCACCGATGATGCGAAAGTGGTGTAAAAACCGGCATACATTACACCCTACACCTGAGGGTAAAATCAGATAAAATTCGCCCGTTTTACAACTTTTAACTTTTTCTCAACCTACAGGTTACGTTACATACTTTCTTCTCATAATCTTTATATTTAATTAGAATATTTTGTTCATTTTCGCCCGGACTTCTTCCGGATTCGTGATTGCATAATAATGCTTGTAAATGGTCGACGGGGAATTGCCGGTTTGCTCGGCAACCTGGGTCGGAGTATAGCCTTCGTCAAGCATCTTTGAAATGAAACTACTACGCGCCGTTCCCCATGTAATCTTCGGTGAGATATCTAGTTTCTCACATACTTTTTCCAACGTCTCGTTCACACTTTAGTTTATTCATTTTCTCTCCTCATCATACTCGGCAGAGACTTTTCTTTCCTGAAGACTGGAAATACATAATCGAAGTAACTCTGAGATCTGTATTTTTCGATGATCGCAATAGCCTTCTCCGTGAGAATCACCCTGGCCCGGTGGGGATATTTGATACGCTCATAGTTGATGACATTATTCTTGATCCAGTTATGCTCCAGGTAGCATATATCAATTCCTGTCATACCACCCGCAAAGTAGCTGAAGAGAAAAAGATCGATGTATAGTTTCTCCCGCTTCAGAAAGCCGGTCCGATCCATTTGTTCGATATTCACTATAGTTTCATGAGATACCGCCTTGGAAAATGTTCGTGGAAATTTGAGATAAGCACCGACACAATCGAATATGCCGATATTGACGCTATAAACACCGAGTTCTTTGGCTCGGATAAATGCCTGTCGCAGACGCCTCAATTTAGTATTGACATTGCCCCTGTTACCATTCTTCGATCCTCGTTCGAGTTCATGGTGCATAAAGTCGTGTAAGAAGCTGCTGTCGATATCTTTAAACCGATAGCGGGAGAAGTCCTTACTGTAGCAGGACTGAGTAAATCTTTCGTATGATTTTTTGATAAAACGAATAGACTCGGCTGAACGCTGGCCGGTAAACAGCTTACCGTTGCGGTATCTCTTCCGGTCGCTGTATTCCTGGATCTGAAGGTCGAATATTTGCGATACGGTGGAGTTGCGGTTGAAAGAATAGTTATCGGTATCGTAATATCGAGCTAATTCGAGAGGGGTCCAATCGCTACCGGAATACTCCCACTTTTCAGCGACTTTGAGATACTTTATCCGCTCCTGCTGAAGCAACTTGTTCTTGGCGACATTATCGACCGTATCGGGCTTGAATGATCTTGACTTCTTATCCCACTCGGAATACGGTCCGGTTATCAATAGGAGTTTCCTGACTCGATCATAACCGGTGCGATGAAAAACCAACGTGAGCTTGACCATATCCGCATCCCGCGGATCGAGCTCACTGCGTACATAAACTGAAAACATAAAAATACCCTTTAGATTAAACAATTATCTAAAGGGTAATTAAGATCAATTATCTGTAGCTTCCAATATAGTTAAGAATTGCTCCTTTGTTACAATGAGAAAATTGGTCGTGTCGTAAGTGTTTTTTCCAACTCTTTTAAGGAGGGATAGATAAGCTAAGATCCTAATAAAGGTTCTTAATACAGAATCATTGTATGCTATCCCTATGCCAATACGACCAAGAGAGGCCGCATTAACAATACTGCCCATAATATGCTTTTTGGTACTTGTATTTTCAATTTCAAAAGCTATGAAGCATCTTGCATTTTGATTTTTGAAAATCAAGTCATTAAAGGAGGAAGGGGATATTTCTTGTGACAACTCATTACGAACATTTCCCAAGTGTATTTCATATAGACTTCTCAAGAAAGCATTTATTCTATGATCCTCCACTAAATTGTCGTATTCAAAAATCCTCGTCTCACCTGGAGTGATGCTAAAAGGGCCAATAGCTATATCAACTCTCGGAGCGTAAACGCCTAGTGCCCTTTCAAACGCGGGCCATTCTTTTCTAACACTTAGGTCAGGAAATAAATCTGTGAGCTTATCAGTTACAAAATTTTGATAATCATCACACGTGTTTCTCTTTTTCTTTTCCATAGCACTTAAGAAACTTTTACTTTCCTTGCATTCTTGATCTTACTTTTCAATGCATCGTAACTGTCTATCTCTCGCTTTAATATTTCGATAGTTGGAGGAATATGAGAGCCATATTCATCGCTATGGGAATGTCCTTCCATATATCTACAGAGAAGTCCATATGCGTTATAAACCTCATCTCTCAGTTCAATCGGAAGTACAATCTCCTTAAACCTTTCTATGCTTAATCTATCAGTAAATCTTTTGACGGTATCACGTAAGACTTCTTTTATTATCAGAATTTCATAGCAGGTTCTCATTGCCGTTATCCCATTCTTGACATATGAATCACGATCATCTGGATTAGCCGCAGATTTAGCTTTATTTAAATATTCTGTAGGGATTACATTGGTAGAATATTTATCCTCGTTTGCAGGAGAATTATCATTCCATATATGCCCCGGTTGAGTGCCCATTTTCTCTATTCTATGAAATGATGCGGATAAAGCCAGATCAGAAGCTATCTCAGAAATTATAGACATAAATACTAAGTCATGACTGAATATTATTACTTGTCTATTGAGAGCTTCCTTAATCAGTCTCTCGGCTATTGTTCTTTTCCGGAGATTATCTAAAGATGTAACTGGATCATCAAATATAATCCCTCTATTTGTTCTTGACATTTGTATCTCAGAAAGAAAATCTGCCAGGGATATTACTTTTTGCTCTCCCTCGCTTAAAATCACGTATGGAGACTTCCCTTTCAACTGCAATCTCTTTTCTGATTTCCCCACGTTCCCGGTAGCAGTTATTTCTATATCAAACTCGCCATTGAGAGCGGTACACTCAGCATTAAACAAGGTTACATATTTGCTATTATAATATGTGTTTGACAGACTTTTTTCAGTTTCAGTAATAGATCTCGTGGATGTAGATATTCTTTTTGCTTTCTCAACCCATTGCTTATCGAAAATATATCGTTTAATACCCTCTAATTCTCGATTAAGCATTTCTTTGTGAGAATAAAACAAGATCTCCTGTTCAATTTTAGCAATTTCAGCACTAGGATCTTGTTTTGTTAAAGTTTCTATTCTTTTATCAATGGCATTGATAATATTGTCAATCGATGTTGTATCTGCCTGAACCTCATTTTCTACTACAACCGTTTTCTCTCTGAGACTCCTAATTATAATTGTAATTAAAGAAAATTGCTTTTTAACAATCTCGTTAATTGCTTCTATAAAGTCCTTATGATTTTCCTTCAACCATTTTTCGATGGTACTCCCTGAAGGGATAAGGTTTATATCAATATTTGAGTAATCCTTTATAAGACTATCGATTTTTTGTATTGATGTATTTAGCTCGTCTTCCGCTTTGCTTTTCAAAAAAGATCTATAATTTTTAATAAGGCGAATACTTTCTTCAGTTAATTTCTGCCTACAGAAAATGCAGTAGCAACCATCTTGAGGATAATTACCTTGAAGGGTAATAAAATTATCCGCAGTCCTTATAAAAGATTTCCACGTATCACTTCCTACCGACTTTATCAAATCTGTATTAAAAGCCTGCGTTCCTTCTAGGCTAGCAATTTTATTCTTTTCTGTGTATGTGGAAATATCAATATTTATATTTTTCAAACTTTGGTCTGAAAGCAATTTATTACAATTTTTTACTTTATTTTTCATGCCTCCAAGGGAAAGTTTATATGCTTGCAGTTCCTTAATAACGGCATCTTTTTTCTGTAGTAGTAGTGATGCTTTTTCACTTTCCAGCTTATTCTTCTTTTGAACATCTACATCAGAGTACGGCACATATTTAAGTAACGTTTCCTCTTTGGTTTTTGAACTTAGTGATGATATTAGTTTATTTATTTCTGTTTCTCCAGAATAATGAGCTATGTAGGGATTAGCTTTGTCAAAGTGTTCTATGTCGCCATTTAATCTTAGAGTAATAACTTTATAGGCTTCTGCTAATTTGCTGAAGAATGTCAATGCATGTGGTCTATACAGAAGTTCGTTTTTCTCATTCAAATAAACAGAGATGCATTTATTATCGAATACGGAAAAACAGCTAAATATACCATTATCCTTGTCTTTCGGGTAGTTTAGGTCAATATCGGTCTCTCCAACTTTGAAAGAAAAGCCCGCATTGACATCTTTGGGTGAAGGTAAATGAATATTAGGAACTATATCCTCTTTGGTATCTCGACAGAAAAAAGCTTTCTTAAAAAGTCTTATGTAGCCAGATTTTCCAGAGCCATTCTCTCCATATATAACCGTAAGCTGATTATTTATGTTCATTGATTGATTTTCAACCAAAGCGTTAACTCCCTCAATATTTGAGATCCTAACAAAATAAGTACTATCAATAGAAGTTTCTGGGGGAGATGCGTATTTAAAATCTAAATCCGGCCTGGGTGTAGCTGTCTTGATCCCTCCGTCTTCCAAAAGTAACTCGTAAATTATATCATATTGCTTATCCTGAATTGATTCACCATTCAAAATTATTCTACTTGCATATTGAGCCCAATAAGGTAATTTTTTGGCAAAGTCAATAATTTCAGATTCCAAGGTTTTAGCTGACATGATGTACTAAATTTGAGTTTGTTGATTTCAAAATTAGCATTTATATTCGAGTTGTTACAATCTAAGCAATAGAAATTACCTGATAGTCAGACTGCTAATCCGAAAATTGCATTTAAGCGCCCTAAAGGAATACAAAGCAAATGCTCATCAATCGTTTTGCCCTAGATGTGAAAATACATAATAAGCTAATTACTAGCAACATATGGATAAATCGCAATGGACTACATATAAACCTACATGAAGCATCATAAATCAAAGCTGATTTAGAAATAATTTTTGCAAAATCTATTGAGTAAACGACCTGATATCAATTAATTATAATTCAGGGTAGTTAGTATGGATATCTATAATAGCCCTTCTTTTGTATTGTGCTGTTAATCATGCCATTGATTGAGGTTAGTTTGTCATATATCCGCATTGGGGTACTAATGCATTTGAGATGTAAGAAAGCGGAGAAAACACTAATTACCGCCGCCTTCGCACATATCTTTTGGGTCGAGTATAAACCTTTATATACCTAACCGGTCGGTATGAAACCCGTGTCGATCCCTGCCGCCATTGCGCTCTTTTAAGTTGTTCCTCCTGCCACTCGGCTTCCATTTCGTCCATAAAAGCGCGCGCCCGTTCGCTCCACTCCCCATTTATGACTGTTCGTATAAATACTCTTCGAGGGATTATTGCATATACAGCTTCAAAATCATCATGGCTTGGGAAAAGGCAAAACAGATTGTGTCGTATGTTTTCCAGACAGTCTGAATTGCCAAGACCATAAAAATCGAACACAACAGGAACAGAACTTTTGAGCCAGTTGCGTGGAAAAAAATCATCAGCAAATTCGACATGCATTATCCCCGGCTTCAACTGAATCGCTCCAAATTTACCGCCCTTGAGAAAGCGCGGTAAGTCATATTTTAAGCGCGTTCCATCCACTATCCATACCATATTCCGATAGAATTTTTCACGCGATATTCGTTCTTCGGATTTGATATGCGAATGTTGGAACTCAATCACAAGCCCGTGTTCGGTCTTTACGTCTGCGATATGTTTTTCGCCTGTCTGTTCATCCGGCAAAAAAATCTCCTGCCATTCTTTGGGGAAATTATTCTTCCATGCCCGGTGCCATTCCGTTTCCGGTTCCCACCAGTTATCGCACATTTTAACCCCTTTATGCGCCCAATGATGCACCTTATGAGTACCACACTTTGCAATCACCGGCGCACCACAACCGGGACACACTCCACCATTAAGACCAGAAGCAGCTTCAGTAGGTTTATTGTCGATTAGGGCAAAACGCATATTGCACTCAATTACACCGGTTTTAGGGTAAATATAATAATTGTACCGATATTTCTATTATAATTGTGATAGTTCTTGACAAAATGTATAGCTATGGTACAAATATCTCCTGAAGAGAAAGCCCGGATAATTGACAATGCTCACGAATCCATTATGGGAGGTTAAAGAATATGGATGAATATAACGAGGCTTTGGAACAATTAGAGGTGCAACAATCTCAAACTGAGACTTTGAAAGGCAAGATACCTCCTGCCGACTATGATTTTTATATGGAGCAGTTCGATGGCCTTAAAAAGCTGTATAGATTTAACCTTATGGTATATTTGATACATTACGACCTCAAGTGTGTTGTGAAAACTGGATTAGCGGCTGACGGCAAACCGGAAGTATTATATTTTGCCAAACAAATGCAGGTTATAGCCCGGGAGTCGTTCAAGACTATTTTTAGGTTCAATAAGAAGTCGGACTATCTTAAATTATACACAAGCACTATCCCGAGAGATCCGAGGAATATGAAGTATTAGTCGAAAAGGCTGAGAGTTTCGCGCCGTTAATAGATGAAATACAAGCCGACAGGCATTTGACAGTTCATTACGACCAAGATCCGTTAAGGTATATAAGATGTTGGAAGGAGTAGATATTAATGCACTATTCTCTAAATTCAATCCTTACATAAAGGCCCTTCAGAATCTTAATGATTTTATCATTGCCATTGGCAGAGAGCATCTTCAAAGAATACATGAATATACAAAAAGCAAGTTAAACCCAAGATAATAATTCTCTAACTATAATTTTGTGTCACTTACCAATATTCGCTATTATTTCTCCAACCTCTCTTTTCTGATCCTGATCGAAGTCCCCCAGATATTTCTCTGTTGTGGTAATAGAGGTATGTCCAAGCCCCTTCGAAATATAGCTTACAGGGACATTATTCTTCATTAGGATAGTAGACCATGTATGTCTCGCCACAACCGTCGTTGCGCGATTATTTATGTTAAGCTTTCTGATTATCCTCCTCATCGACTCGTTTACGACTCGCACCGCAAGACGTGCTGCATCAGCCTTGACCTCAGCATCCATTGTCTCATCAAATACGCCAAATATAAACTTGTCCTTTTTCCGCCTACCCGGAGTAGCCCACCGGCCAATGATTTCCATAGCTTGAGGCACAAGAAATAACTCGATCTGCGTTCTATGCCTTGCAGTGTATTTAGTCTTTTCTCGGATAAAGTACAGAAACCCATTCCTGATGTTTCCCCATTTTAAATTGAATATATCGACCATATTCATTCCATTGCAATAAAAACTGAATAACCATATGTCTCGCCCCCATGCTTCATCTTCCGTTGGCTGATAATTTATGATTTCAATCAGTTCACTCTCTTCCAGCGGCCGTTTACTGGTCTTCGCCGTCGGGATCTGATATTTATTATGGATACTCCTACCGAATGGATAATCTATTTCTTTGACCACGCCTCTAAACCGGGCAATATTAACAATAGCGCGTAAATGCCTTTGCTGAATTCCGATTGTAGAGAATGAGCATTTCTTTCTGAGCATATGTCGCTCATATTTCTTGAGAAATTCCACTGTAATATGATGGAATTTGAGACGTTGTCGGATTGTCATAAGCGACTCCATCGAGCGTTGGTACATCATTGCCGTACTGATTCGGCTTTCCTTTCTCAAAATGGCAATCTTCTCTGCATATGTTGCATATACATCAGTATAGTCATATTTAGGAACTTCACGTCCAAACATCCGTCTTTCAAATTCCTCGAAGGTAAAGTCGTCTCCTAGCAGTCGAATAATCTGATTGGCCTTCGCCTGTATTTCTATTATCGTTTCCTTTTTGTCATTACCCGTATTAAACATAGAATGGGACTTAAGTTTGTCCCATTCTTTTCTGGTTACATATATGTTGACCGGATAGCTTTTCTTTTGTTGCCGATATATGTTGACAAACAAGCGTAAATTATATTTCCCAGATTTCAACTGGCGACGAAAATCAGGCCGGATGATTACACTTATTTCAAGATCAAATTTTCTATCAAGTATTGTCGGCATTTTAGGTCTATGTTAGAGCCTGTTCGTACATGACTCTATGTAAAAGTATTTTTTGTTATATTTGCACAAATATAAGGACTCTTCTATTCCTTTTCCTAATGATTTTCCGACCTTCGGATTATGAGTCCGGTGCATTAATTAATACTAATTCTCATTAACACATACCCTCTGATTACAAGCATATTACGCTACATTGAATTATTGTTGTCAATATTCTAAATATCCCTCTTTTTATCAAACGAGGCACATAGTCGAGGCACAGGGATTTTTTCGTTTTATAAATGGTGTTTTTTAAGAAAAACGAACGGATCTTTAATCAGAATCTCGTGACCCTGAAAAATGATTTTTGCCGAATGATGTTTCATTTAATTTCTTTGCCAGCTTATCCATCTCGTTGCTGACGGTTTTGTCAACGATGCGGGCATAGATTTGAGTAGTGCTGATCTTTGTGTGGCCGAGCATCTTGCTGATGGATTCGATAGAGACACCGTTGGCGTAGGTGACGGTTGTGGCGAACGTGTGCCGGGCCAGGTGCGAGGTTACGTTCTTCTCGATTCCGCAGGTTGAGGCAATTTCCTTAAGGTAAAGGTTATATTTGGGATTACTCATAACCGGCAATAAGTAATTGCCGTCACGCTTGAGCTCATACTTCTTTATGATGGATAATGGAATATCGAGGAGCTTAACTTTCGATGCTATTCCGGTTTTGATACGATGAGTTTCAATCCAGATAGAACCGTCGTCATCGGTGACGATATTTTTGTCAGTGAGGGCGGCAGTCGTGGAATAGTCGTAGCCGGTGAAACAGCAAAATAGGAAAATATCACGGACTTTCTCAAGGCGCTTACTGTCGGGTTTGTAGTCGATGATCTTTTCCAGTTCGACTTTGGTAAGGTAGCCCCGATCTTTCTTTACCTTCTTGAGTTTGTGGTCGCAGAACGGGTCTTTGGGCATCTGCCCGTTCTTGAAACACATGGTCGTAATGCGTTTGAATATCCGCATCAATTTCTCAGAGGAGTTCGTATCGAGCTTATATTCGATTTTCAGGTAAGCCTCAAAATCCATCACAAAATTGCGATCCACCTGGCAAAGCAGGATGTCATTTTTCCGCATCTTGACTTTTATGAACTCTTTAAGCCGTCGATAGGTCAGATCATATTTATTGAAGGTGGACTGAGCGAGGTCGATGCCGATAAGTTTTTCTTGTCGGTCGTTGAATTCCTCGAACACAGTCAGCAGCGTATTGTTTTTGATATTCGTGCCGAGAAACGCATCACGCAGCATCGAGGCAGTCACGATCTCGTTAGCTTCAGATAAGCTGTGGTAGTGGGTAATCATTTGCCCTTTGATGCTATCGAGGTAGCGGTTGAGTTGAAGTGCTTCTTTGGTCTGCCCTTTTGCCCGCCCGGACTTGGGATCCCAGATGTTGGATGATACTTCTGCCTTGAGGCTGAATTTTACTCTTTCTCCGTCGATGGTGATACGTGCGCAGAGAGGCACTTTACCGTTTTCTTTCTTCAATTCCCACCTCGCAAGGAAAAGGATTCTGAACGTGCTTTTCATAACTGTTTACCTGTCTTTAAATTAAGATTAGGTAAACCGAATCGGAACAGTTTACTCTCGGCAATGGACTATCTCTCAGTGAGTAACAAGCGCAAGTGTCCCACCTGTTATCTCCAAAGTGTCCCACTTTTAGGTTCACTCCGCAGAGTGGGACACTTTTGGGACACTAACCTGTCCGGAAATGGCTTTTCGATGTCCTGCGATGTCTTGAAAGAAGGCATGGAAAAACCCTCTGAAACATCGTTTCAAAGGGTTTGTCTTGATTTTGTCCGTTGTTGACTTTGGACTCTGAGCGGAAAACGGGACTCGGACCCGCGACCTCAACCTTGGCAAGGTTGCGCTCTACCAACTGAGCTATTTCCGCAATTATCGTTTTCGGACGGGCGGGACAACTGCATCCGCACCTCGGCTCCGGGCTTCGAAACCTGCGTTTCGGGACTGCAAATATAAACCGAAAAATTTATTCTGCAAAATTTTCCGGCGAATTTTGTCGCAAAATTACTCTTGCGCCGCCCGAAAACGCAAAAAAAGAAACGCCGGTGCAGATGCGATCGCGCAGGCATGCCCGGCGCCAACGGCCCGCAGCGAACGGCAACAAAAATAAGGCTGCCGGAAATGGCAGCCTTATTTATATACGGATCGCCCTCAGAGCGAATCCCGATTAGCGGACCTTGAAGCCTTCGTCGGCGCGAACCGGAATCGGCATCTGGGCATAAATGCCGCCTTCGAGCTTGTCGCGCACCGACTTGAACGCCGCGATCGTATAGTTCACGTCGTCGAGCGTATGGGCTGCGGTGGGGATCACGCGCAGGATGATCTCGCCCTTCGGGATCACCGGATAGATTACGATCGAGCAGAAAATACCGTGGTTCTCGCGCAGATCGACGATCAGGTTCGTCGCTTCGGGGATACCGCCCTTCATAAAGACGGGGGTTACGGGCGAGTTGGTCACGCCGATCTCGAATCCGTTTTCCTTCAGGCCGTTCTGGAGCGCGCGGACGATCTCCCACAGCTTCTGCTGATATTCGGGATGGTTGCGGATCAGCTCCAGACGCTTCAGCGCGCCCATGACCATCGGCATCGGGAGCGACTTGGCGTAGAGCTGCGAACGCATGTTGTAACGCAGCAGGTTCACCAGCCAGCGGGGACCGCAGACGAATGCGCCGATACCGGCCATCGACTTGGCGAAGGTGTTGAACAGCACGTCCACGCCGTCGGTCACGCCGAAATGCGAAGCCGTACCGCGGCCGCCCTCGCCCATCGTACCGAAGCCGTGGGCGTCGTCCACCAGCAGGCGGAACTGGAAATCCTTCTTCAGCGCCACGATCTCGTCGAGTTTGCCCAGATCGCCCTTCATGCCGAAGACACCTTCGGTAATCACGAGCACGCCGCCGTTCTGCTCCTCGGCGAGGTCCGTGGCATGCTGCAGCTGGAGACGCAGCGAATCCATGTCGTTGTGTCCGTACACGAAACGCTTGCCCTTGTGCAGACGCAGACCGTCGATAATGCAGGCATGCGCCTCGGCGTCGTAGACAACCACGTCGCGCGGCGTCAGCAGGCAGTCGATAATCGAGATCATGCCCTGATAACCGAAGTTGAGCAGGAAAGCGTCCTCCTTGCCGACGAACTCGGCCAGCTCGCGTTCGAGCTGTTCGTGATAAACGGTCTGACCGCTCATCATACGGGCGCCCATCGGGGCCGCCATACCGAATTTGGCTGCGCCTTCGGCGTCGGCCTTGCGCACCTCAGGATGGTTTGCCAGACCGAGGTAGTTGTTCAGACTCCAGTTGAGCATCTTTTTGCCCCGGAAAACCATGTGGGGACCGATCTCGCCCTCCAGTTTGGGGAACGCGAAATATCCGTGGGCGTACGACATGTACTGACCGATAGGTCCGCCTGCATTTTTTTCAAGGCGTGCAAAAATATCAACCATAATGTATATAATTTAATGTTAGTTTCCGTTCCGGACGCGCAAAAGTACAAAAAAACCTTTTTAGCCATCAAAATTAGCCGTTTTTTATTCGGCACGGGTACGCATTTATACTTATTTACACAAGTATAAAAAGAAAAAAGGCCGCTTTCGGCGGCCCCGGAACGGTTTTCAGCGCCGCCGGTCGATCGCATCGACGATCACCGCCACGGCGCCGTCGCCCGTGACGTTGGTCGCCGTGCCGAAACTGTCCATGGCGATATAGGTGGCGATCATCAGTCCGGCGAGCGTTTCGTCGAATCCCAGCATCGACTCCAGCAGTCCCAGCGCGGCCATGATCGCCCCGCCCGGCACCCCCGGAGCCGCGATCATCGTCACGGCCAGCAGCAGGATGAATCCCACGAACGTTCCGGCAGGCAGCTCCAGTCCGGCGATCATCGACACGGCCAGCGCGCAGGCGACGATCTTCATCATCGAGCCGGAAAGGTGGATCGTCGCGCAGAGCGGCACGACGAACGACGCTATTTCGGGCCGCACGCCGAGTTTCAGGGTCTGCGCCAGCGTCACGGGGATCGTGGCGGCCGAAGACTGCGTTCCGAGCGCCGTGACGTAAGCCGCAAGCATCGTGCGGAGCATCCGCAGCGGATTTTTGCGCGCCGCGAGTCCGGCGACGGAGAACTGCACGAGCAGCAGCACGACGGTCATGCAGAAGATCACCGCGATCAGCTTCACGAAGACGCCCAGCACGCCCGCGACCTGCCCCGACCGGGTCATCGAGAGGAAAATGCCGAAGATATAGAACGGCAGCAGCGGAATGATGACGCTGCCGATCACGCGTTCGATAATCCCCTTGAATTCGTCCATCACCCCCTTGAGCTTCACGCTATGGGTATAGGCCATGCCCAGTCCGAGCACGAAGGCCAGCACCAGCGCCGACATGACGCCGAACAGCGGCGGCATCTGAACCGTGAAATAGGGCGTGAGCGCCGCGCCCGCATCGTCGGGCAGCACGGCCTGCGAGCCTTCGAGCAGCGCGGGAAAGACCGCCCGCCCCACCAAATAGGTTCCGAAGCCCGAAAAAAGCGTGAAGGCATAGGCCAGCGCCGCCGTGACGGCCAGCAGCCACCCGGCGTTCTTCCCCAGATCGGCGATGCCCGGCGCCACCAGACCGAGGATCAGCAGCGGAATGACGAACGAGAGGAACTGTCCGAAAATATCGTTGAACGTCAGCGCGATGCGCGTCGCCCATTCGGGAAAGAAAAAGCCGCATCCCACGCCCAGCCCGATGGCCAGTACGACGCGCGGCAGCAGTCCGAACCTGAATTTCATAGGAGAATGATTTTTGTAAAGATAGGAAATATATTCCGAATCCGTACGCTTCCGCGCGTCTCAGGCCACGGAGCTGACCGCGCAAACCGAGTTTTCCGCCGGCCGGAGCGGAAACGACGTATTCCGAAAAGGCGCGATGGGACTCCCCGACGACAGCGGAAGCGGCCGGGGACACGGAGCCGGCACAACAGCGGGCAAAAACAACCCGGCGGCGGCCGGGGACGACGCAACGGCAGACGAGAGCGACTCGGCAACAGCCAAGAACGCCCCGACGGCAGCCTGAAACGGCACGCGGTACAAAGTCGGATATTTTATGTATTTTTGCATTATGACATCACTATTTCACGACATCATTTTCGGCCCGGTGCACTCGCGGCGGCTGGGCCTTTCGCTGGGGGTGAACCTCCTGCCGACCGATTCGAAACTCTGCTCGTTCGACTGCATCTACTGCGAATGCGGCTGGAACGCCGAACACCCCGGCGGACGGCGATTCAACGCCCGCGAAGATGTCCGCACGCAGCTCGAAGCGACGCTGCGCCGCATGGTGGCGGACGGCACGCCGCCCGACGTCATCACCTTCGCCGGCAACGGCGAGCCGACCCTGCATCCCGAATTCGAAGCGGTGATCGGCGATACGATCGCCCTGCGCGACGCATTGTGCCCGTCGGCCAAGGTCTCGGTGCTCTCGAACGCCACCCAGCTCCACCGCGAAGAGGTGCGCCGCGCCCTGCTGCGGGTGGACAACAACATCCTCAAACTCGACTCGGCGTTCGACGCTACGGCGCGTCTGATGAACAACCCCCAAAGCCCCGCCTACACCGTCCGCGGCGTCGTGGAGCAGATGAAGGGCTTCGACGGACGCCTGACCGTGCAGACCATGTTCCTGCGCGGCGAATGCGACGGACAGAAAACAGACAACACGACCGAAGAGGAGGTCTCGGCATGGCTGCGGCTGATCGAAGAGATCCGGCCGCGGCAGGTCATGGTCTACTCGCTCGACCGCGACACCCCGTGCCGGACGCTCGAAAAGGTTCCGCGCGAGGAGCTGCAGGCCATCGCCGCCCGCGTCGAAGCGCTCGGCATCCCCTGTTCGGTAGCATAACCCGCCTGCCGATGAGACTGCTCCTGTTATCGCTGTTGCTCGCCGCCGGTTGTACGGCGACCGCCCAGCGACGTCCCACGGCGCGCGAACTGGGCGAACTGCAGGACAGCGTGTGGCGCCGTCTCGACGCCATGCGCGCAACCGACCGGGGATTCGCCGCCTGCACACCGGAGCGCGAAGCATTCGACGGAATCGCGAACGCCGCCCGCACATCTGCGCCCAAAGAAATCGCAAGCGTCGCCGACGCCGTCCGGTCGTCCGGGACCGACGAAACCGCAGGGATCGTCCGTGTCCACCTGATCCGGGCCGACTCGGCGATGAAAGACCGCTTCCGCCGTTACGTACACGACAGCCCCCTGATCCGGCTCGAAGGGTTCGATCCCGACACGACGCCCTATCCGCCCGCCCCCGAAGGCACGCCGCCGCCCGACGGACTGAGCATGGACGCCGAATATGCCTTCTACCCTGCGGAGACCGACTGCGTACGGCTTACGATCCGCTACCGCGGCGATTCGACTGTCTATTTCGGGACGGACTACACCGTTTGCAGGTTCCAAAACGGCCGGTGGGAAACACTGCCGGGCGCCGACGCATGGAACTCCCTGCTGATCGGCATCGGCCGCCCGCAATTTCCCGTCCCCGGCGACGCCCGGCAGACGAAAGAGTACGCCTACGGCTTCACGGCCCGGCTCGCGCCGCACGTCTATCCGTCCGTATACGCCCGTTACCGCATCTGCAAAAACGTTTACATGGAAAATCCGCGCCGCAACTACCTGCTCACCGCCGATTTTACGGTGACGCCCTTCGTCCCGTTCACCCGCTTTCCGGAGCAGACGGGCGACAACAACTGACAAATCATGCAAATACTCCTCTCCTGTGCCAAAACGATGGCCGAAAGCACCTCCCTGCCGATACCCCGCACCACTTCGCCCCTTTACGGCGCGCTGGCCGGACAGCTGGCCGGACAGCTGGCGACGCTCTCCACCGAAGAGCTGGCGAAAATCTTGCGCGTAAACCATCGGATCGCCGCAACGAACCGGCTCCGCTACAGCCGTTTCCACGACGATGCGGAGAGGGCGCTGCCGGCGCTGGCTGCCTACACGGGCATCGTGTTCAAACGGATCGCTCCGGCGGATTTCACGGCCGGGGATTTCGAATATGCGCAGGCGCACCTCAATATCACCTCGTTCCTTTACGGACTGCTCCGCCCGCTGGACGCGATCAGCCCCTACCGGCTCGAAGGCGACGCCGTACTGCCCGGCCACGGCGAGCAGACGGTTTTCGAATATTGGCAGGACAAACTGACGGACGCCTTTCTGGAGAAGATCAAGGCCGACGACGGCATACTGGTCAATCTGGCCAGCAGTGAGATGAAGCGGCTGTTCGACTGGAAGCGCATCTGCCGCGAAGTGCGGGTCGTCACCCCCGAATTCCGCATCCGCGAAGACGACCGGCTGAAAACCGTCGTAGTCTATACGAAAATGTGCCGCGGCGAAATGGCCCGTCATATCCTCAAAAACCGCATCGGCGATCCGGAGTTGCTGAAAGCGTTCGAGTGGGAAGGCTTCCGGCAGGACGCGGCGCTCAGCAAAGCCGACGACTGGGTGTTTACGATGTAAGGAGTCCGGATATTATTTGGCGCAGACCGGCGCCTGTTTCGTTTCGAGCAGGGCTTTCAGAATACCCTCCTCGTCATAGCCGCAGAGGGCGTAGAGCTGAGCCGGAGTTCCGTGTTCGACCCACTCGTCGCCGATGCCCAGCGAACGCACCGAAACGTCCAGCCCGCGTGCATTGAAAAATGCCGCGACGGCTTCGCCGACGCCTCCGCGCAGGGCGCCGTCCTCGACCGTCACCACGCGGCGGAACTTCGCGCCCACTTCGAGGAGCAGTTCCTCGTCGAGAGGTTTGGCGAAGCGCAGGTCGTAATGGGCTGCGCTCACCCCTTCTTCGGCGGCGCGTGCGGCGGCGCGTGCGGCGGCGTTGCCGACCGTTCCGACGGTCACCAGCGCCACATCCGCTCCGTCGCGGAGCTTACGTCCCCGGCCCACGGGCAGGGTTTCGAACCGCGCACCGCGCCACATCCGGCCTTCGCCGCAGCCGCGGGGATAGCGGATCATGAAGGGATGGCCGTACTGCAGCCCCGTATACATCATGCCGCGCAGTTCCAGCTCGTCCATCGGCGCGGCGATCGCCAGTGTCGGCACGCAGCCGAAGGCCGCCATGTCGAAGACTCCGTGATGCGTCACGCCGTCCTCGCCGACCAGACCGCCCCGGTCGAGACACATCACCACCGGAAGATCCTGAATGGCGACGTCGTGGATCACATTGTCGTAAGCCCGCTGCATGAAGGTCGAATAGATATTGCAGAAGGGCACCATGCCCGCGGCGGCGAGTCCCGCCGAGAAAGTCACGGCATGCCCCTCGGCGATGCCCACGTCGAAACAGCGCGACGGCATGGCCTGCATCAGCAGATTCATCGAGCAGCCCGACGGCATGGCGGGCGTGACGCCCACGACGCGGCTGTCGCGTTCGGCAAGTTCGACGAGCGTCTCGCCGAAAACGTCCTGATAGCGCGACGCCGAACCCGGCGACGAAATCCGCTCGCCCGTATCGGGATTGAACCGCCCCGGCGCATGCCAGACGGGCTGGTTGTGTTCGGCGGGCAGGTAGCCCTTGCCCTTTACGGTCATGACGTGCAGCAGTTTGGGTCCTTCGATATCGCGCAGCGCGCGAAGCGTCCGCACCAACTCCTTGAGGTTGTGGCCGTCCACGGGTCCGAAATAGCGGAAATTGAGACTTTCGAACAGATTGCTCTTGTTGAGCAGTCCCTGCTTGACGGCGTTGCCCGCCTTCTGGCAGAGACGCAGCAGGCGCGGCGTATGCGAAAGGATGCCCCACAACCGTTGCTTGAAGCGGTTGTAGTGGACCGAAGTCGAAATCTTGAGCAGGTAGTTTTTCAGCGCACCCGTAGCCTGATCAATCGCCATGTTGTTGTCGTTCAGAATCACCAGCAGGTTGGTGCGCTTGCTGGCCCCGGCGTTGTTCAGCCCTTCGAAGGCCCTGTCTCTTATACACATCTCCGAGCCCACGAGACAAGAGGCAATCTCGTA
>ERZ1027200.403-NODE-403-length-26287-cov-7.504880_pt1 | contig 26287 bp, 32 predicted proteins | sample MGYA00519271_ERZ1027200 | MGnify/ENA primary metagenome ERZ1027200 (study PRJEB26926, sample SAMN06164742) | human gut metagenome | biome: ENVO:00009003; feature: ENVO:2100002; material: ENVO:00002003 | host: Homo sapiens | place: USA | collected 2012 ...
CTGCCAGTCGCAGCCGCGTGGCGGCTTTGCTTTCGGATAATACCCCGAAAGACGACTTCGCCGAGTTCGAGGAGATAAAGTAGATTATCGCAATATGGCTGCCGTTAAGAAATATCCCGCCGAACTTTATGCCGAGCAGGTGCGCTCCGGCGAGATTCTCGTCTGCGAGTATGTCCGCCTCGCCGTCGAGCGTTACTACGCTGACCTCGACCGTGCGCTCGACATGGGTCGGTACTTCGATAAGAAAGCCGCAATGCGCGCTATCCATTTCATCGAAAAACTCAAACATACCAAAGGCGAATGGGCGGGACAGCGGTTCCGGCTGGAGCCGTGGCAGCAGTTCGTGCTGTGGAATATCTTCGGGTGGAAGAATGCCGACGGCACGCGCCGGTTCCGATACGCTTATATCGAGATTGCCCGCAAGAACGGCAAAACGGCATTGTCTGCCGGCATCGGGTTGTATATGCTCTTCGCCGATGGCGAGAGCCGCCCGGAGGTTTACTCGGCCGCGACGGTCAAGGATCAGGCGAAAATCTGTTTTTCGGATGCTGTGGAGATCGTCAAGGCGACCGATCTGAAAAACTACCTTACGCCATACCGCAACTCGATCGTCTATGAACTCAAAGGCGGTACGATGAAACCTCTCTCGTCCGATTACGGCACGCACGACGGTCTGAACCCGAGTTGCGGCATCATCGACGAGTTCCACGCCCACAAGGACAGCGGAATGTTCGACGTCATCAAGTCGGCTTTCGGCGCACGGCGGCAACCGCTGATGTTCATCATCACGACGGCGGGCTTCGACAAGTCGGGAGTCTGCTATGCCTATCGGGAGAACGTCATCAAAGTGCTGCGCGGCGTGAACGAGGACGATTCGTTGTTCGGCATCATCTACACGCTCGACGATAAATCGGAATGGGACGACCCGAAGATGTGGATCAAGGCCAATCCCAACCTCGGCGTGAGTTTGAGCGCCGACTACCTCGCCGACCAAGTGAAAGACGCCAAGAACCGTCCCGAAGCCGTCCGGAACGTGATGACGAAGAACGTCGATCTGTGGGTCGATGCCGAGCGGACGTGGATACTCGACGACGTTTGGCAGAAGTGCATCGGTACGACCGCCCCTGCCGACCTGAAAGGCTGCGCCTGCTGGGGCGGATTGGACCTCTCGAATGTATCGGACATTACGGCCTACGTGCTGCTCTTCCACGAGAACGACCGTTTCCAGTTGCTGCCGCACTTTTGGATTCCCGAAGAGAAGATGCTGGAAAAGATCCGCAAAGAGAATATCAACTACGACAAGTGGGCGGCAGAGGGCTATGTAACCGTTACGCCGGGCAATGTCATCGATTACGACTTCGTCAAGGCGGATATCCTGCGTATCGTGGCCGATTACGACCTACGGACATCGGCTTACGACCGCTGGAACTCTTCGCAGACGATCATCGACTTGCAGAACGAGGGGATGGAGTGCAACCCCTTCGGACAGGGCTACGGCTCGATGTCGGCGCCGACCAAGGAGTTCGAGAAACTGGTGCTGACCGGAAAGATCGAACACTTCGGCAATCCGGTTTTGCGGTGGATGCTCGCGTCGACGCTCGTCAAGACCGATCCTGCGGGCAACATCAAACCCGACAAGGAGAAATCGACGCAGAAGATCGACGGCGTCGTAGCCTCGATCATGGCACTCGGAGAGTGGATGACCGCACAGGCCAATGACGAGAGCAACCCGTATGAAAACAGAGGATTATTGACCTTATAACACGATACGATTATGAGCAGCAGAAAAATGAACCGAAAGCAATACAAGCGTTATCATTCGCCGGTCATCGCAGCCGAGCGCGAGAAAGTCGAAGCTGAACTGTCTGCGATGAATCCCCTCGAACCCGAAGTGCGGCATTTCCTCTCGTTCGAGGGCTTCGCGGAACTCTACCTCCGTATGCGCGACCTTTATCCGACGCAGTTGGAGGCTTACGAACGGTTGGAGGATTTCTACATCACCATCACTGGCAAGCGCAGATACTCCGAATTCAGTTCATTCAGGAGGGTGTTGAATAGGATGAGAAAAAGCTTCTAATTAATATCGAGTAATTTTAAATTTGCTATATTTGTAATGACAAATATAAAGACTCGAATAATTATGAGTAGGCTGAACATAATTGGAATCGTTAAAGGCATTAGAAGTAAAACGAATGTTTATACACCTATTATCGAGGCTGTAGTCAATGCTATCGATTCAATTTATGAATCAGGTCGCAAAGATGGAGAAATAACTATCCTCATCAAACGAGAAGCAGAATTCTCTTTTGGAGATGGTAACTTACCGGCTGTGCAAAGTATAGAAGTTATTGATAATGGGGTCGGATTTACTCAAAAAAACAGAGATTCATTTGACACTTTTTATAGTGATATGAAGATCGCTCGAGGAGGAAAGGGATTCGGGCGGTTTATGTTCTTAAAATACTTTGGGGATACATCGGTTAGTAGTATATACAAAACTGAAGGAGGAGAATTCAGATTACGTCAATTCCAATTTGGAAAACAATTTGATATTGTTGTTAATGAAACGGATGTTCATTCTGAGAAGTCAGATACAGAAACCCATATATATCTGAATAATATCATTGATAATAAATACATTGATAAAGGGCTGGAAACTATTGCTCGAAAGCTATTAGAACGACTTTTAATATTCTTTATTGATGATTCGACTCCTTGCCCAATTATTAGGGTGGTAGATGCTTCGGATGTTGGTGCTCCTATCATTTTGAATCATTATATTAATCAAGATGATAGCGATATAAAATTATTGGACACCAAACCATATGAAATCAGTTCTCCACTATCATTGGAGTCAAGCCATTTTATTGCAAAAATATTCAAGGTATTTTATGCCCAAAATCAAAAGAGTAAAATTTGTTTAACAGGGCATAGTAGAGAAGTAACAGAAACTACTTTACAAAATTATATTCCCGAATTTGAAGATGATTTTTTTGAAGAAGAACAACGAGGGAAAGAAACCATCAGGAAAAATTATATTGTTAAAGTTTATGTAGTAGGTTCATATCTTAATGATAATGTTTCTATTGAACGGGAAACTTTTAATTTCGAGAAAGATAAGTATAGTGATTTATATCCATATTCTCAAACTGATATTGAGAAAGGTGCTGCTGATAAGGTCCGCGAACTTTTCAATAATGAGGTAAAAGTCCGGGAAGGAAAAAAAGTTTCTCGAATTACAGAATATATCACGTCTTCAGCTCCATGGCACAGATCATATATGGAAGACTTGCCGCTTGATAAAATTCCATATCATGCTACAGAGGAGCAAATAGAATTAGCTTTTCAGAAAGTTAAGTTTAAAAAAGAGCAAGAAGCTCGTATTGAATTAAAAAGTATATTGAATGAAGAGCAATCAGAAGAATCTTCTTTTGATACTGATTTACGTGGATTGATTTCAAAAGTAACAGAAGCCGGTAAAAATGATCTTGCTCATTATGTGTGTAATCGCCGTATTGTATTAAAGTTATTACAACAACTTTTGAAACGACGAGATGATGGGAAAGCGGAATTAGAGAAAGAATTGCATAATTTGATATTTCCTATGGGCGGAGACTCTAATACGACTGACTATACTGAACATAATTTATGGTTATTGGATGAACGTCTTGTTTTTTCTGAGTACATTGCATCAGACAAAAAAATATCTGCAAAAGCTGCTCCGATAGAACCGGATATTGTTATTTTTGACAAAAAACGATCATTTCGCAATGGAGATAATGAATTTAGCAATCCATTAACAGTTTTTGAATTTAAGAGACCCAAACGAACTGCTTACACGGCAGATGAAGATCCAATTATACAAGTAGGTAACTATGTTGATGAGATTCGCGCAGGAAAATATGAAACTCCTGAAGGTGTTGAGAAAGTAAAAGTGAATGATTGTACACCTGTTTATGGTTATATTGTTTGCGATCCTTGTGATAAAATAAAACAATTTGCTAAAAATCATCAATTGACACCCAGTCCTGATCAAGAAGGGTATTATGGCTTTCATGCGGGATTTAATATCTACTTTGAGATTTTAAGTTATAAACGGTTACAATCAAATGCGGATCTAAGAAATAAGATATTTTTTAGGAAATTAAATATCGATTAACGGACATTGTCTTATCCATATCTCGAACCGCTTCGCTATGTTTGTCTCGAATAAAGGCAAGCGATAGTGAAGTGGTTCCCATTTTTGCACAGGAGTGAGCGGCGCGACATTTCATCGGCCGAATTCGAGGCGGCGGTGAATAAAGTCATTACCGCCGACACGGTCGCCGATGCCACGCACCAGCCGTATATCACCGAGGAGGGTGCATTGAACCTTACAGCGGTTTGGGCTTGCGTGCGAATACTCTCCGAAACGGTCGGAACGCTCCCTTTGCATCTCTATCGCCGTACTGCTCGCGGTCGCGAGCGACAGTACGACCATCTCTGCCACCGACTCGTGCAGGCTCCCAACACCTATTCCACACGTTTCGACCTGATGCACCACCTGATGGTCTCGTGCGCTCTGTGGGGCAACGGCTATGTTCGCATCTTTCGGGACAAACGCTACCGCCCTGTTCGGTTGAAATTCATCCATCCTGCCCGTATCGAGCCGCTCCTTACCGACAACGACGAACTCTTCTACCGATCGGACACGGGCGAACTGCTTCCGAACGAAAACGTCATCCACCTGCGCGGGCTCTCGACCAACGGCTATAAGGGTAAAAGTCCGATCGCCGTCCATCGCGACAACCTCGCACTCTCCGTCTCTGCACAGCTCTACGGCAAACGGTTCTTCGATCAGGGCGGCAATATGTCGGGCGTCTTCAAATATCCCTCGACGCTCAAGCCCGAAGCCTACCAGCGGCTCAAGAAAGACCTCATCGCCCAATCGGTCGGTTTGCACAACGCCCACGTCCCGCTGCTGTTGGAGGGCGGTATGACCTACGAACGTATCTCCATTCCACCCGAAGATGCTCAGTTCATCGCTACGCGCAAGTTCCAAAAGACCGAGATCGCCACCATCTACGGCATCCCGCCGCATATGATCGCCGACTTGGAACGTGCCACGAACAACAACATCGAGCATCAGGGAATGGAGTTCGTGCAGTATTGCCTGATGCCGTACCTCGTCCGCATCGAGGAGGAGTTCAACCGCAAACTGCTCCGCGAGGACGAGTTCGGGGAGTATTACTTCCTCTTCGGCCTGAACGGACTGCTGCGCGGCGATGCCAAGACCCGCTCGGAATACTACAAGAATATGAATATCGTCGGCGCGATGTCTGCCAACGAGATCCGCTCCCTCGAAGATATGAACTCCTACGATGGCGGCGACGAATACTTTGTACAAATGAACATGCAGCCGGTAACGGCTGCCGTAAAACCTGAAACGAATGGAACCGAATAATGAAATAGAGATCCGGAGCCTTATCGGCGATCTGCATATCGAGAGCCGCGAGGAGGGAACCGTTAGCCGGACGATCGTCGGCTATGCCGCGAAGTTCGAGAGTTGGAGCGCCCCTATTATGGGGTGGTTCCGGGAGAAGATTGCGCGGGGCGCATTCGACGGGTGCGACCTGTCGGACGTCATCATGTGCTTCAACCACAATACCGATTCGATCCTCGCACGCACGACGAGCGGGACGCTGCGACTGGAGGTGGACGACGTAGGTCTGCGCTTTGCGTTCGAGGCTCCGAATACGACTTCGGGGAGCGATATGCTGGAACTGGTACGCCGGGGCGACGTCTCGAAATGTTCGTTCCGCTTCGGCGTCGAGCAGGACGAGTGGCAGTATGCCGACGAGCAGAACGGTCTCGCGATGGACGAGCGGACGATACTCCGGTTCTCGCGTGTGGTGGATGTGTCGCTCGTGGTATTTCCCGCCTATCCCGAAACCGAAGCCTCGGTGCGGCATCTCGAAGAGCGGAAAGCCGAGTATCTGTGCGAACACGCACCGCAGCCGGAACGAAGTGATCGTGCTGTCGCTGAAAGCCGGGCGAGAGAAAAGATTTGTCAGGTGCTAAAAATTAAAAATGCCGCCATGTAGTATCTTTTTGTTGTATCGATCCGGTAAATAGCGTGCGTTCAACAACACCAAACAATCTCATCGCCTTTGTAAGACCTCCGACAAAAGAGGGCTCCAGCGCTATTGTAAAACCTTTTATCCGCTGAAAGACCCAATGCATGAAATCTGAAGTTGGATCCATAATACTCTTTATTGCAGACTCTTTAATAAACGTGGGCTTATCCCATCCGGTTACAGATGGATTTGTAATTGTAAAATAATCCAGATCAATATCAAAATATACAGATTTGACATCTGTATCAGACAAATAATCATACGCTTCTTGTGTGGTATGGAATTTCTTGATCACATGTTCATCATTGAACATGTCTTTAATTGTTTCATCTTCATAATCCGTGTACCTATTCTGTTTGCAGATAACATAGGCATTGCCGATAATATTGCGATACATGGCGGACACGATATGGTTATCGTTCAAGGGATTCAATCTTGCCCAAGTAAAGAATGATACTTCGAATGAATCGTTCAGATCGAGTTGCTCCAACTCTTTCTTTTCTGCCTCTCCCGGATACACTAAGTCCTGATGCCAATCTAATGTAACAAGATCAGGTAATACTTGGTTGTCCCTTTTCCATAAAGCCCAATAAAAGAAAGCGAACCGATGATCGTTGAAAATTGCCATTGGTAGCGATTCCTTGTCCATATAATGTGGGTGAGGCAGATAGGTGTCTGTTGCTCCCGGAGGATATGACGGACATTCTTTGAATAGAGGTTTAAATTGTATCATAGCGTGTAATTTCTTTGGAAAACAGAACTATATCCGATGCGTGAACTTGCATTTCGGATAATTGGAGCATCCGTAAAATCGGCCGTATGCCCCTTTTCTCTCGACCAGCCGGCCGCCGCATCGCGGACAAAGACCGGAGGCGAGCGCATGCTCATAGTTAACTGCCATTTGCCGAACCCGTTTTACATGCTCTTGGTTGCGACCGGCAGTCGTAATATTCGCCTGTTGCAGGGTGACCGCAATGCGCTGTACCTGCTCATCGTCGATAACTTCCGTTCGATACCGCTTGATCGTCGGGGCCAAATCTCTCCAATAGATTACGTGTGCACTTTCAACGGTTACGTTCAGAGAGGCTTTTCCCGAAAAGGCGACGATCGAAATAATCGGATATCGGCCGCCGTCCGACAAAGTTTGCCGTACAGCACGGATATGCGTCTGATTCTGCCTTACGGGATTGGCAAGCGCATATTTGTAACCGTAAAGATTCTGCGTCCACTTTTCGCTGTTTTCGTGTCCGAATATCCAGCCTTTGTAGTTCTTCGTTTCGATGACGAATATTCCGTACTTGGATACCACGATGTGATCTATCTGCGTCGTTCCTCGGGGTGTTTTCAAGATCACGTCGTCGAGAATACAATAGTCGTCGGACAAAAACGTATTGAGCCTTGCCGATACGATCCGTTCGCCTATACGACCTTTTATCTTCGGTCGAAAAACTCGAAGCGTAATCGTAAGAGCGATTACGATTATCCCGATAAATATTCCTGACATAGATCTGATTTGAATGCCGTTACAAAATTAATCGTTTTATCGAATCGGTCGGTCAGTCAACTGCGACAAAGTTTCCCTTTCGAGGCTGTTCGGTGGATTAAGTTTGCTCCCGAAGAATCAATAACGAGATTTATGAGTAAACTGAAAACCCTTAAAGAGAGCCGCGCTGCTGTTTTCGCACGGATCGACGAGTTGCGCACGGCGACCGACGGTCGCGAGATGACCTCCGAGGAGCAGGAGCGGTGGAATACGCTGCTTGCGGAGTACGAGCAGGCCGATCGTGCCGTCGAAGCCGAGGAGTGCTACGTCGATATCGAGCGCCGGCAGGCCGAGCAGCAGTATGTCCGGCTGACTTCCGGCGAGCAGCCCGACGAACGTCGTGCCGAGGAGTACCGCACCGCTTTTCGCGACTACCTGCTGCGCGGCGCTGCGGATATTTCGCCCGAACACCGGACGATGTTCGAGCAACGTGCGGGCATCACGGGTTTGTCGGGCGGCGTGATCGTTCCTTCGTCGCTGGTCGACAGTATCGAGGTCGCGCTGAAAGCCTACGGCGGGATGTTCGAGGCGGGTTCCATTCTCACCACGAGTAAGGGCGGCGACCTGATTATGCCGACGGTGAACGATACCGATGCGAGGGCTACGATCGTGGCCGAGTACCAGCAGTCCGCCAAATCCGCACCATCGTTCGGTTCCGAAACGCTCAAAGCCTATACCTACCGCACGCCTATCATTCCCGTGTCGTTGGAGCTGTTGCAGGACTCGGCATTCGACCTCGAATCGCTGCTCTCGGGTCTGTTGGCCGAGTCGTTCGGACGCGGTATCAACTACGACCTTACACGCGGCGATGGCAAGGGCAAACCCAAGGGCATCGTCGAGTGGGCTACGGCGTCGGATGCTCAACCGGCCGCTGCGGCCATTACGTTGGATAATATCATCGACCTCGTGAAAGGCGTGGATTCTTCCTATGCCCGGCACGGGCGGTTCATGTTCAACCGCAATACGCTCTACTCGCTCGTCAAGATCAAGGATACGACGGGACGCTACATCTGGCAGGAGGGTGCGAAGGACGGCACGCCTCCGACGTTGTTCGGTAAACCTTATATCCTGAACGACGACCTCGCCGATGCCGCAGCAGGTAAGACCTCGGTGCTGTTCGGCGACTTCTCGAAGTTCAAGATCCGTATGGTCAAGTCGTTCCGCGTGATCCGCCTGAACGAACTGTTGGCCGAGTACCTTTCGATCGGGCTGTTCGGCTTCGCCCGCACGGACGGCATCCTGCTGGACGCCGGTACGCACCCCGTTCACAAGTTGGTGCATAAATCGGCGTAAGGTATGACGGTAATCGAGATGCGGGAGCCGCCGATCACGCTGGAACTCGCTCGACAGCACTTGCGAGTAGGCAGTGCCACCCATGACGATACTTTGATCGCTGCGAAACTCGACATGGCCGTTGCCGTGGCGGAGGATATGACAGGACGGACCATTCGGGAGAAGAGGGTACGGTTCGACGTATCGATCCCCTCCGACGCTCCCATCGTCCGCCTGCCCGTCCCTACGACGCGCATCGAGCGGCTCTCCGTTTCTCGAACCATCGTTCCCGAATCCGATTATATGCTCTTGGAGGACGACTACGACCCGATGCTGGTTGCCGAACCGCAGTACGGCGGACTGACTGCAACGGTTACGGCCGTCGTCGGCTACGACAAGGAGAACATTCCTCCGGCAATCGAGGCGGCTATTCTGCTGATTTTGGGTACGCTCTACGACAACGAATCGGACAATCTGGTCGGCCGTTCCGTCTCGGAGCTCTCGCTCACGGCCGAGAAACTCCTGCTTCCGTGGCGGGTAACCCCTTACGGCGATGTTTGACACACGAATCGAAATCCTCGAATACACCGAGGAGCGGGACGAGTACAACGATCTCACGAAATCGCTCCGGCGCGTCGCCATCTGCTACGCCCAGCGTACCGAGAACGGCGGTCGGGAGAACCTCTACGCCGGGCGCATCGTCCACGAGAACGAAGCGGTCTATACGATCCGCTGGCAACCCGACCTGCGCCCCGATATGGTCGTTCGCGACGAGGGGTATCTGCGGAAGATCATTTCGATCTACGAGGAGGGGCGCCGCTGGCGCCTGCACCTCAAATGCCGGAAGAGCGATGCTGACGATCGAGGTTGAAGGTTATACCGAAGCCAAGCGGATTCTGGACGAACTGCCGAACACGATGCAGAAGCGGATGCTGCTTGCAGCTCTGCGCGCCTCGGCCAAACCGATGTTGCAATCGGCACGGAGCAAGGTCCCTGTCCGCACGGGCAAGCTGAAGAAGCAGTTGCGCACGGTTCGCTACAAGGATCGCAATGCTTCGAAGTCGGAGGTGGCCATCGCCGTGAAGCCGGTCTTCGAACGCACGAAGAAGAAAGGCGCCGTGAATGAATACTACGGCAAGTTCATCCACGAGGGGACTGCCGATCCGCGCACCTCGAAAAAGGGCAAGTTGTTGGTCTTCGACGATGCACAGGGCAAAAAGGTCTTCGTCCATAGCGTAAAGGGCATCCGACCGACGCCTTATTTGGAGCAGGCTTATACGGAGAACTCCGAACGCACGGAAGCGATCTTCGGCGACGAGTTGGCTGAGGCAGTCGAGAAGTTCGTGAATAAAAATTTCAGACCGGTATCGAAATGACGGATTTCAAGAAACAGCTGATCGCACTTTTGGAGCGTGAGATTCCCGAATTAGCAGACAAGATTCAAGCCGGTGCGGTCGATGCCCGGACGCCTGCGCCATTCGCCGCGTTCATAACACCGGAGGAGACGCCTGTAAGGACGCTGCACGGCATCGCCGGCTATCGGACGATGTTCGAGGTCGCGGTCTACGACGGCAGGTTCGCCGAAGCGGAACGTCTCAAGCATCGCGCGATCGCCGCCTTGGAGGGTGCGGAGTTCGACGGAAAACGCAGCCGCTTCGTTTCCTCGGCGACGGAATACTACGCGGACTACGACCTGCATGGCGCAACGATGACATTCAGAATCATATAACGACAAAACTATAATTTATGCCTGAAACTTACGGAAACAAACAGGTCGTCCAAGGCGAGGATATCATCCTCTTGGTGGACGATAAGACGACGCTCCACGCCACGACGCACACGCTGAAGGTGGACTTGGAGATGAAGGAACTGCGCACGAAGGATACCGACGGCAAGGAGAAGTGGCCGGGCGATGTCTCGTGGTCGGTGGACGGCGACGGGCTGGTGGTCATCGACGATTCGATCGAGAATAGCCATACCGCTGAGGAAGTCCTCGACTTGGTGCTTCAAAAGAAACTCGTCGAGGTGGTCGTCAAATCGCCGCTCACGGGACTCGCGAAGATGTACACGGGCAAAGCCTACATCACGACATTCTCGCTCTCGACGCCTGCGGGCGACAACGCTTCTTACAGTTATTCGCTTACCAGCAGCGGCAACCTGACCCCGGTAGATAAACCTAAATCCTGACCGCAATGAAAGAGATCATCATTCAAGGTACGCCGCGTCCGATCCATTTCGGACTGCGCGCCATCGACGAGTTCGTCAAGCAGCGCGGTGCGGAGTTCGGGCAGACGGTCGCTTCGACCGACGCTCTCGGATCGCTGGACAGCATCGTTGCGTTGACCGCTACGGGTCTCAACGAGGGCGCACGGCGTGCCGAAAGCGACCGTCGCTACACCGAAGACGAGGTGTGGGACATCTTCGACGAGGAGCCGTCGCTCATCCTCACTGTCTCGGAACTCTTCGTCGAGAGCATCGCGCCGCTGACGGATAAGTTGGGCGACCTCTCAAAAAACGGGAAGCGCCCGACGACGGGGAGCCGCAAGCGGTAACCTACGAGCGGTGGTTCGCCATCGCCGTCGGGCAGATGGGACTGGCGCCCGAAGCCTTCGAACACCTGACGCCCGCAGAGTTCATCTACGCGTGGCTCGGCTGGGCGAAACGCGAAGGCGATAGGCAGCGGCAGGCATGGGAGCGCGAGCGGTGGGCGGTATGGGTTGCGACCTGCATCCAGCTCGACCGCAAAGACCGCCGCCCGATGACCGAGATGTTCCCGCTGCCGTGGGAGGGGCCGACGGCTCCCGAAAAACAAGAACCGACCATGCAGGAACGCATGGAACGAATCGAAGAGATGAAACGATGTATCCGAAAATAACCCTGATTATCCTGACGATCGCCGCTGCCGGCTGCTCTCCGCTCCGAAGCACGCGATCCGAGCGGCACGAAACGCTCGCTATCGCAGACTCGACTCTTACGATGCTGTTCCGGCAGGAGTTCGAGCGGCGGGTCGGAACGCTCCGCCAGACCGTTGTGGAGTTTTATCCGCCGACGGAATATCCGGAACCGAGCGACGAACGACTCCCGAATCCGACCGATACGCTCCGCGCCGTTCTTCCGCCTCCGAAGATTCCGGCGGCGGGTGTTTCCCGGCAGCCGGTCAAGCGTATCGCCTATACCGAGGTATCGACACGGAATGACCGCACGATCCTTACCGACAGCATTTCGCATAGCCGCATCAACACGGCAGCCCGCAACGACGTGCAGGAGCAGACCGACGAGCACCCTTCCTCCGGTGTCGCATGGCTCAAGTGGGCGACGGCGCTCGTCGCACTGACGCTTCTGCTGCTCTTATTCCTCAAACTCCGATAACCGAACCCATATGGCCAGATTGAAAACACCGATTTCATACTATGGCGGCAAGCAGATGCTTCTGAAGCATATCCTGCCGCTGATTCCCGAACATACGCTTTACACGGAAGCCTTCTGCGGCGGCTGCGCCGTGCTGTTCGCCAAGCCGCCCGCGCAATGCGAGGTCATCAACGACACGAACACCGAGTTGGTGAACTTCTACCGCGTGGCGCAGACGCAGTATGCGGCACTCAAGGCGATGATCGACGCGACGCTCCACAGCCGCGAGATACACGCGCACGCACGGCATATCAACGAGCATCCGTCGTTCTTCACGCCCGTCGAGCGGGCTTGGGCGGTGTGGGTCTGCACGAAGTTGGGCTTCGCCTCGATGATAGACGGAACGTTCGGTTACGACCGCAGCGGTACGACGACGCTGAAACTCCGCAATGCGAAGGAGGCATTCACGGAGGAGTTGTGCAGTCGCCTCGGCCGCGTTACGGTCGAGTGCGAGGACGGCATCGATGTCATCCGCCGCTACGACTGTCCCGAAGCGTTCCACTTCGTCGATCCGCCCTACGTCGGCAGCGACTGCGGACACTACAACGGCACGTTCGACGAGGAGGATTTTTCGAGGTTGCTCAACACACTCGCGACAATCAAGGGCAAGTTCATGCTGACGATGTTCCCGCATGAGAAGATCGAACGCCTCGCCGCCGAACATGGCTGGACGATTCATCGGCTCGACCGCACCATCACCGCCTCGAAGGTCTCCCGCCGCCGGCAGGAAGAGTGGATTACGACGAATTACTGATACCGACGTGGGTACATTCGCTTACGATAACCCCGCCTATATCGCTTCGTGTTCGTTCGGCAAGGATTCGATCGCTACGATCCTTCTTGCCCTCGAGCATGGCGAGCCGCTCGATGCCGCCGTCTTCTCGGAGGTGATGTTCGACCACCGGCGCAACATCAGCGGTGAGATTCCCGAACACATCGAGTGGATCTACTCGACGGCGATTCCGCATCTTGCCGCCTTGGGTGTTCGGGTCGATGTCGTCCGTTCGGAGAAAGACTATCTTACCTTGTTCCACACGGTCATTCGGAGCGGTGTGCATAAAGGTATGCTGCGCGGCTGGCTCATCGGCGGCAAGTGCTGCGCCAACCGCGACCTCAAAATCCGGCCCATACATCGCTATTACGCCCGTTACCGAGAGCGTGGCGTCGTGCAGTACGTCGGCATCGCGGCCGACGAACCGAGACGCCTCGCGCGGATGCAGGATAAAGGGTACATCCGCAAAACGAGCCTGCTCGCCAAGTACGGGTACACCGAGGCGGATGCCCGACGCAAGTGCGAAGAATACGGTCTGCTGTCGCCTCTCTACCGAACCTCGCATCGGGGAGGTTGCTGGTTCTGCCCCAACTGCCGCATTCCGGTCTTCGCCGAACTGCGTCGTCGCCATCCTGAATTGTGGCGCGAACTGCAATTGCTTTCGAAGGTCGGGAATAAGTCATCCGAAGGCTTCAAATATGGGCAGACTTTCGAGGAGGTCGAGCGACGGATGGCTCTCTTCGAACGTACTCCGACGCTATTCTAAATAACTGAAAATAAATATGATAATAGTTGCCGGATAACTTGCGTCTTCCGAATAACGATGTTATGTTTGCAGTGCGATAAACAACTGAATGATAAACGATTAAAATACCCGAATATGACAAGTGCACAAGCAAAACAGATCGCATCGAACTATATGCGGCAGCAGAGCGATTACGTATTTTCGGAGGTAACGGTTAAAAACCTCGCTCCGGCGAACGGATCCATCAAAGTGTGGCTCACCACCGAAGACGACTATGGGGACGAACTGATCGTCGAGGTCGAGATAGCCCCGCAGTCGAATGAAATCAACTGGAAGAAGATCTGCAACACGGGACGCCTATCCGAATATTTGAAGCCGGCTATTCGGATCGATAAACTTTCGGCAGGGCAACGCTTCCGGCTGCAAGGCGACTGTATGGTTTACGAGTTCATCGATGCCGTAAAAGACCGGAGCACGACTCCCTATATCATCCGACGTGCAGATAGTTCCGGTTGCGTATCGAGAGTCGGATGGCAGGAAGTTTTTCCTATTGAGTAACCGATAACCGCGCACCTTGCCGAAAGGCAGGTGCGCATAAAACGATACGACGATGAAACTCCGCCGAACGAAAACCGGAACTTACACAATTACGGGTATTACCGCAACTCAATATCGCGCTCTTGCGGCTGTGCTTATGACCGCCGATGAGCGTTGCTTCGACGAGCAGGACGAGGACGGCAACTATTACAGCAACGACGATTTCGTCTGCTCGCTCGATGCGATGAACGCGAGGCATTGCGACAGGTGTGCGACGCACTTCGATAACGTGTAAGATATTGAAAATAAATGCAATAATAATTGCAGAAAGACTTGCGTGTCCCGAATTATGATGCCATCTTTGCAGTGCAATAAACAATTGAACTGCAATCTATTAAACGACTCGATTATGAATGCTGCGAATCGAAAAAGAACGGAAATCGACGCCGAAGTTGACCGGTTGGAGGTCGAATTCGAAAAGAACCGCAAGGAGATGCAACGCCTTGCCGACGAGAACAGACGTGCCGGCAACCGCTATGGCGAATTATCGAATGCGAATCACGACATCAACAACCGGATCCTCACATTGCTCGCAGAGCGTTGGGAATCGGAAGAGACGACCGATTGACGAAACGAGAGACGGACCCCGCCGAGAAATATTCCTCGGCGGGGTAAAACCCGAAACCGGAAAACACATAAAGAGATGAAAACGATGAATGCAAAGGTAGGCGACAAGATTCGCATTATCCATCTTCGCGACGAGGACAGCCGTTACGACGGCAAGGAGGGAACGATCGAGTTCATCGACTCGCTCGGGCAACTGCACGGCACGTGGGGAGGCTTGGCAGCCATTCCCGAAGTCGATCGGTTCGTAATTATCGAGAAAGCGGAATAATCGCCTGCAACGATAATGCTCGGTTCCGCCATCTTTTTATAGCATCTAATCTATTGAAAATAAATACGATAATAGTCGCCGAACAACTTGCGTATTCCGAATAACGATGTTATGTTTGCAGTACGATAAACAACTAAAAAAGAACGAATTATGAGAACGAACATCGAACGGTTTTTAGAGAGATTCCCGAAGAATGCCACGAATTGGGCGCAGGCGACGGACGAGGTGCGAGACATGGCTCGCAAAGCTCGCGAATTGTTGGAAGAGTACGAAGGCGTAATCGTCGAACCGGTAAATTTCCGGGCTATCGAGACCCCAGCCGAGTGGAATACCGAAGGTCGCGAATTCATCCTGACGAATTTCGATCGCATGGCGGATAGGACCAAAGAGCGCTTCTACGACTACTTCCGCGAGTGGTTCGAAGGTGAAGAGGAATAGACCGACACACGGATGCTCCCCGCAGCTTGAACGGGGAGTATCCGTCCTAACCCCGGAGCAGGGTTGCACACGTCTCTTTCGATAGGAAATCTATCGTGCTCCATCAGTTGTTTATTGCAGCCGGAGCCGCATTATGTGCGGCTCCGGTATTTTATTTTGTATGTAAATAATGATTAAATTTGTAACGAAAACAGAATACGATGAAAGCCTATACCTATATCGAACACGGGCGGTTCGAGCTGCTCGACAAGCCGGAACCCGCCTTGCAGGACCCTCGCGACGCCATCGTGCGCGTGACGCTCGCGAGCATTTGTACCAGCGACCTGCATATCAAGCACGGCAGCGTACCCCGCGCCATTGAGGGCATCACCGTCGGCCACGAGATGGTCGGCATCGTCGAGGAGGTCGGGTCGGAGGTGCGCAGCGTAAAGGTCGGCGACCGCGTGACGGTCAACGTCGAGACCTTCTGCGGCGAATGCTTCTTCTGCAAGCGCGGCTACGTGAACAACTGCACCGATCCCGACGGAGGCTGGGCACTTGGCTGCCGCATCGACGGCGGGCAGGCGGAGTATGTCCGCGTGCCGCATGCCGATCAAGGGTTGAACCGCATTCCCGATACGGTGAGCGACGAGCAGGCATTGTTCGTGGGCGATATTCTGGCTACAGGTTATTGGGCGGCGAAGATTTCGGAGATTGCGCCCGACGACACGGTCCTGATTATCGGTGCCGGACCGACGGGTATCTGCACGCTGCTTTGCGCAAGATTGAAGCGCCCGAAGCGAATCATCGTCTGCGAAAAATCGCCCGAACGGCGGCGATTCGTGCGGAAGCACTATCCCGAGGTGCAGACGGTCGCACCGGAGGCGTGCCGCGAGGCAGTCCTTGCAAACAGCGACCGCGGCGGCGCCGACGTCGTGCTGGAGGTGGCCGGAGCGGAGGATACGTTCCGCCTGGCGTGGGAGTGCGCCCGCCCCAATGCGACGGTTGTCATTGTTGCGCTCTACGACCGGCCGCAGGTGCTGCCGCTGCCCGACATGTACGGCAAGAACCTCACTTTCAAGACGGGCGGCGTGGACGGTTGCGACTGCGCCGAAATCCTCCGGCTGATCGAGGCGGGCGAGATCGATACCACGCCGCTCATCACGCACCGCTATCCGCTCGGTCGCATCGCCGAGGCATACGACCTCTTCGAAAACCGCCGCGACGGAGTGATCAAGGTAGCAATCGATTTATATTAAAGTTTTGACAAGATATGACTTATTATCACTATACCTCTTTAGATGCCCTTCAAGGAATTATTCGATCGAGTGAAAATAATGGCAAACGCCTTTGTTTCTGGGCAACTCGGTACGATTGTTTCGTAGATAAGGAAGAATATCTATTAGGTATCGATTTTACTCGTAAGTATTTGTCCATTATGGAAGACGAATACAATCTCAAGCAGGATAGACGAATTGCCGCTTTTTTCAGACGGGAGACCATTGAGAATAACGTAAATCTGCCGAATCCGTATGTAATTTCCGTAACGGCCCGCAATGACAATGCATATATGTGGGAAAATTATGCGGATCACGGAAATGGGGCTGTGCTTGAAATAGATTTTCCGCAAACGAGAGGAATATACGATACTGCGATTATTTATAAATTGGAAAAATGTATTTATGAAGACACTATCGGGGATGCGGAATTGATACAAATAGTTTATGAAGCCTATACGGATGGAGGATTCGCACTATTACAAGGCAACAAGGAACTGTTTTTGGGGCTGTTGCAAAAATATCCTCAATTATTTGTACGGTTCATTGCCATGTATGTACTATATTTCTTTGCTCCGCGCATCAAAAGAAATTTCTTCAAACAAGAGGAAGAATTCCGGATGATTTTATCTGCTCCGGTTCCTGCATATACTGAGTTCATCCATGCAAATGCTCCGCTAATTGATGCTCTTACATCCGCATTGAATATGGTGCTGAAAAGTGGAGATATTGTATCTCCATTGCTAAAAGAGAAAATGAGGACGAAAGATGATAGACATATTTACTATCGAGAATTTTTTCTCCCTGAATCGGCTTTGACTCGGATATTTGTCCGAAATTTTCACGCACAATCAACAGTAGAAGCTCTTTTGGATCGAAAAGGCTTCGAGAATGTCAAATGCGATATTTTAAAGTATTAAATCAGCGTCCACCCTTTGTCTGTCGCGATCGCTTTTTGGATGGCAGTCAGCTTTGCGAGATTCCTCGAACCGATATTGCAAGTCTTGCCATTACCGGTGTCGGATAGCGCGTTCAATAGAAATACCAGACTCTCGACCGATAGTTTCGGGCAGCCGTTCACAGCTATGTCTACGCTGATGGGGCCGTCGATGATTACCGTTTCGAGTGCGGAGCAGGAGACGAACGTCGTGTCGATCTTGGAAGTTACCTTGCTGAAGTCGAGTCTTCCGCCTATTTTGCGCAGGCTCTTGCAGCCGTGGAACATCTCCGAGGCGGAGGTAATGCGCGAGGTATCCAGCCCGCCGATCTCCTGCAAGTTCGTACAACCGTAGAAAGCATACATCATATTCGCGACGTTCGAGGTGTCGAGCGTCGGCACGCGCTCCAGCACCGTACAGCCGTAGCACATCTGATACATCGAATCGAACGACGCCGTATCGAACTCCGGAAATACCGACATCGTCGTATTGCCCCGAAAGAGCTGGTAGCCGTTGCGGATCTGATTCATTCCGCTGGTGCTGTCCACCAATGCGACTTTATCGACGAGCGATGCCAACGTCTCTTCGTCGGTTGTCGCCACGCCTTTGTCGCGGAGCGTCCTGGCAAGGTGCTGCCGCAGCGCATCGAGACGCAAAACGAGTGAAGTAAAGTCTGCCATATGCTATCCGATAATATGGTTCAGCGCCTCCTCGATACCGGTCAGTCCGAGCGAGGCGGTCATCGCATCGACCAGCGTCGCATAAGTCACGGCCGCACCCGTGCCGTTGCGATCGATTTCGATAAGGTCGGTGGCTGCCAAAGTCGTCACCTTCGGGAGTTGAGAGAGCGTGATCGTATCGGTATCCGATCCGGTTGCAGGCCGTCCTATAATCGACCCTGTTTGTTCTATCGCCATAATTCTATTCTTCGTAAATCTTGAATTCGGACATCATCTGATAAGTTACGTGCCACATGCATTTCGCGGAGGAATAGGGCGATGGCACAGCCAACAGTTGCAGCAGTCCTCCGAAGGTCTCGATGCGAGGAACCGGCAGATAGCCCATTCCGAAGGCATCTTTCTTCAGTGTCGTCACGATGCCCGACTGCGTGTCGTCCGCTGCAAGCACGATGTTCGGCGAAGAGCGCGTGCGGATCGGACAGTCGTAGAGGTTCACCACGCTGCCGATATACTCGGCCGATACGGGCAGGTTCAACCAGACGATGTAACTGCCGAAATCTGCGCCGTTGGCGATCAGGTTGAAGTTGCGGTTGAGCGTATATTTGCGGGTCGAGGCGTTGTAGTCCGTGCCTTCGTCCGTGAAATATTTGAACTGCACCTTCGAATATCCGCTGAAGATGCCGCTCGCCATTTCGACGTGTCCGTCTTCGTAGATGCGTGTGGCAGCCGTCGCGGCGTTCTCGATCCCGTCCGCGCCGGCGAAGAACATCAACTTGCCGTGCTTCGACGCCGGAGCGCCTTTCAATGCGCAGCCCGCCATACCCGCCACGACCTTCTTGTCCGTATCGTCTTTTACGCCGACGAATCCCGACAGCACCACGCCGCTTCCGGCATCGATTTCCGTCGAGATATCCTGAAAGTTCTCGCGCAGATACTCCAGATCGCTGTTGTCGCTTTTCGCCGCCTCGTCCAAGAGTGCACCGATTGCCCGACGAGCCGTGTAGTAAGCCTCTATATCGGCGAAATCATCCTCGACCGGAATGAACTCCGGTTCCGGCTGCGTGTATTTCCCGATGGCGGCGACGGCTCGTTGATAGGCATCTTCGTAGGGTGTCCATTCATCGGCGAGCAACCGGACGACGCGTCGCTTGCCGTGTACCATAAGTACCTTCCCGTTCGCGCTGCGGTAACGAAGCACAGAGAGCAGCCGCAGGGCATTGGCGCGGAGTTGTTCGTATTCGGTTCGGATATCCTGCAAGCGTTCTTTCAGGAACGACTTCTCCACAGGAGAGACGCACTCATCGGAGTTGATACGGCCGAGCGTCTCCAACGTCGAGGAGATCGTCTGCATCAACTCGTCGAAATCCGTTCCGGCATCGGGCTTCGCGGGATCGATGCGACCGAAGCGCAGGATGCCGTTGCGGAAACTTACGCCGTAACCCGTCGTACGGTTGAAGAGCTGCATATCGCCCGTAGCGGAGTCGAACCACGAGTCGCCCGACTTGTCCGAGAGGAACCCTGTGAGGTAGATATTCTTCAGGTAGGCCGAATAACCGGTCATATCCAGACCGTGCGCCTTGAGGTTCGACAAGTCGCCGAACTGCGCTGCGATATTCTCCGTGCGGATCGTCCAGTCGTCCATACCCGTGAGAAACCGCAGGTAGGTGCGGGTTTCGTAGCGGGAGGTTCGGCGCTCCTTGTCGGTCGTATTGCCGAATGCCACGAACTGCATCGCCGCCTGCGGGTGGTAGGGATACCCCTCGCGCAGTTCGTACCGCCATTCGGCGTAAGTGTCGCGGTCGAGGCACTCGGTAAGGCGGAAGTAGCAGGTCGTGAAGCCGGCATAGGCGCGGTTGCCGAACGAGTCGTCCGAATCGACGGTATTGTCGCTCGATGCGTCCATTGCGGAGTTCAGAAAGATGCCCATACAGAGGTCGTTCTCGCGTAGGGTGCTTATTTCGCCATCTTCCAACTTGATGACCAACGTCCGGTTTTCCGGCGAGACGATCTCGACGATGCCGCCGCCCGGAGCGGACCACCGATCGCCGACGACCGTTTCGATGCGGTTGTAGCGGTATTCGGGAACCTCCAAGAACTCCTCCAAATGAAGCCGTCGCAGGTACGTGTCGCCCATAACCGACAAGTCGCCGGAGATCGTACCGCCTTTCTTGTCCAACTTCTTGTCGAGTTCGCCCGACAGCCCCGTGATGTCGGAGACGGCGTGCGTATGCTTCTTCGGAGCCATCACTCCTTTGATCTCCTTGCCGGAAACCTTCATCGATGCGGCGGCTGTCGGGACGTCGACGATGAACTCGAATGCGTCGAACTCCGCCAACTGTCCCGAAGCGCTCGCGAGGTCTTTGATGCGAACTTCGTCCATTTTCACTAATTATCGGTGTGAAAATAGGAGGGAAAGAGAATTACAAGGAAGACTTTGTCCCGAGTATCCGCTTGATGTCGCTCATCTTGTAACGGCGTTTACCTCCGATTTCGATCGGTACGAGATAGCCTGATTTCGCCCAACGCCAAAGCGTCGTTTTGTCGACATCGAGGATCTCGGCGACTTTCGTTACGCTGGGATATGTTTCGGCGGCGGTATCGGTAATTTGCTGTTCCAATTCGGCTTTTGCCCGGCGGATCAACTCTTCGTTGCATTCGATCAAATCCCCCAAGGAGATCGATACGACGATATTCCTATTCTCTTCGGCAAGTTCCAATAATTTGCTCATACCTCGCATTGAATGATTTCGAACCAAAGGTACGCAGGTGCAATCTTCTGCACGCAGGACATTGTCGCTATTTGCAACCTCAAGCAACGATTCGGGCAACGAGCGTCAGTGGCGACAAAAAAGGCGGGATATAATTCCCCCGCCTTCATTTTCGGTTATTTTATCTATTTTTATGATAATTTTACGCGGACTCTTCGGCTTTGAACTTTTGTAAAGGATGGGTCGGTTTGTCCGGATATTGACGAATCAACATTCCACTTTGAACCATCTTGGGCAAAATCTTATTTTTCAAATAATCTACACTCCGATTTACTGACAAAGCGATTTCTTCGATGGAACAGTACTCACGGCAACATTCGAGTATTTGTCGTTCCAATTGCTCTCTGGTCATCCAACCTCGTCGGCTACCCCCAACATTGTTTGCCAAACTACCAACCTTTCCCATCGAACCCCCAACATTGTCTGCTAAACTACCAACCTTTCTGTCGAAACCATCAACAATGTTTTTCCTAAAGTCCATGTTTAGATGATATTTTGTTCCACGACCATTTCCACTCGGAATGATATATCCTTCCCGGCATAATTCTTTGAGTAATTTTGTGATATCTGCACTATGCCTGTCAATCACTTGTTGTAATCGATCATTAGATATGCTTCCTTCCGAACGGCATGTAGCCAACGTCAGCAATTTATCACGATCAATATGCGTAATTTCCTGCCCGAACGTAGATTGGAGATCTTCGATGACTTCCGGAGATAACAGACTGACCGTAGGCATGGTAAGGGTGACTTTATCGGGATGGTCTGATTCCTCAATATAAGGTCGTTTCCATTTTGCATCTTCCCAACCGGCAAGAATCTTATCTACTCCGCTACCGGCTTTTTCTGCCGAGCCGATCAACATAAACATTTGCTGAAGTGCCGTATTTCGACATACGCTCGAACCGCCTTGATAATATTGCTGTTTAGATATGAGTAATGTTCCCGGATTCGAGAAGATCAATCTGTCTTTCTTTTGCTCGATGACGATATTGCCATCTGCCGAATAGTCGCAATGCACTAATGCATTGACAAATGCCTCGCGCAATGCCGTGTGCATAGGCGATTCGTCTATACGAATTCCATTTTCGAGGGAAAACGGTGTCGGAATAGAGGTGGTAAGTTTTGCATAAACCCTACGGTAAAATTGAAACAAATTCGCTTCCCAGTTCCCATCCGGATAGATTCGATCTGTCCACCGGATTTTCGGGTCAGAACTTAATTCTTCACGGAAATCGGGGAAATAATTGGGTGCGCATTCCGGATCGGTAATACTTGCAATTTTACCGAACATTAACATACCCGCTAACGTGAAACCTGCCTTTCCTGTGGTACGATTTTTTCGATAGGCACCTAATCTCTGCAGTAATTCCATGTCATCCAACGCCAGCCATGCGTGGGAGGGTTTGGACACTGCAAATAATTGTCTGTATTGTCGAAGGGAATCGAGGTCGATATCGTCCATTGTATAATTGTCCAGAATGCGACTATCTCGTGTCAAAGATAAATCAGAGTCGGCAATCATACGTTTTACCTCTATTTCCGTACACTTGTAATCGCCTTCGTGATTACGTTTATAAGTGTTTCCTATCGGATTCAATGTTCGATGGACGGGTCGTTGGGTGCGATCCGCTCTCGGAATTTCAAATATTAATAACTTTTTACCTCGATAAATACTGCTTTTAACATCATCGTCGCGAAGCAGATTGATGCTGATATTTTGTTTGTTGTTGACGTTATTCCAGAAATGTTTTTTATACGCATCGATTTGCTCATCAGATAGTCCTTCGACAATAATATCGCCATGCTTCTCTTTTACGCCCAAAACAATTACGCCACCTTCGGTATTAGCGAAAGAAGAATAGGTGTCCCAGAAACTTCCGGGAAAACCTTCTTTTGCCGATTTGAATTCCAAATCGACGGTTTCCCGTTTGTTAAGCAGGGATTCTATATGCTCTATAAAATCTAACTCTTCGAAAAGAGAGGGCTGACAAAAGTTTGTCATGGTATAAATTTGTTTAATTGTAGCAAAGGTAGCAATTTATTTGTAGAATCTTGTCCATTGCTCTTTCATGAGCTGTGCGTGCTCCTCTTGCGTAACCTTGATGTAGCGAAGAAACGACTTCTCGGTCGTATGTCCCGATATGGCCATGATCGTCAGCGTCGGCAGTCCTCGCTTGTACATATTCGTACAGAAACTGCGCCGCCCCGTATGACTCGATACCAGCATCCACTTAGGCGAGACGGTCGTCTTGAGCACTCCGCCCTCGGTACGTGTCTTCGACTCCATGTTATTGATTCCTGCCAAAAGACAGACAATCTTCAGATCGTGATTGAACTTTTGGTTACTGATCGCCGGAGGCATTGCATAACCGTACCGTTCCAAAATTTCATGGACAACAGGATGTACCGGTATTACTACTTTCGTGTTGGTCTTTTGCTGTCGGAAAGAGATGAAACCCGTTCCGACTTCCTGTTGCGATATCTTTTCCAAATCGCTGAAACGCGATCCCGTCCATGCCAAGAGCAAAAACCAGTCGCGTACCTTTTCGAGCGTTTTGCCGTAGACGCGCCAATCGTCATCGAGCATCTCGAATTCGGCATTCTGCCCGGCGATGAGTTTTTTTACCTCCTGCGGCTTTACATTCAGATCTGCCGTGCGGATTTTTTCTAACTCCTCCTCCGATAGGTAGACATTATCGACGGCTTCCGTATAGACAGTGAAATCTTTATAGGCTGTATTGGGATTCACTCCATCCTTCTCTGCCTGCCTGAGTACGGCTTTCAACTCCTTGATGATCTTGCCGACAGTATTCGCAGTGAATTGTTTGGCTTGAAGGTAGATGACTAAACGGTTGTAGAATTTCATGTCGATCTCGTCGAACTCGAAATCTTTTTTCCGAATTGTGCGAGCGAACTCGAAAAGGTGACGACGCATGGTTTTGTAGACGCGCGGCGTACTGGTCGAAAGTAACCGTCCCGTCTGCTTGTGGCGGCGTTGCGGAGTCTCTTCGATAAAACGGTCGAGATACTTCAGTACGGTTTGCTTCCGCACGACCCTTGCCTGCTTTTCGACGGCATGGTATTTCTCCGGATGATGGAATTCGTCGATGACCTGTTCCAGCCATGCTTTGGTAACCTCTTCGATTTCTGTGGACGAAAAGCGTTCCAAGATCAAGTTGGAAAGTTCTGCCAACTGTCGTTGAACAGTGAGTAACTCTTTTTGTTCAGGAGTCTTGATTGTAGATATGCGAACGTCGCCCGTTTTTTCATTCCATCGTTCGGGCGGAACGAAAAGACCCGTACGGGCGCGGAGGGTCAGAAGTCTGGCGGCGACGAAACGGATCATCACTTCGGATTTCCCGGTCGCGCGATCTACGCGCGAGGAGAGTGTTTTGTTGATTTTAGCCATTGAATACCAATCGTTTATGTCGATGCAAACATAAACAATGTATTCCGAATAAAGAAGACAAATGTCCCTAAATTTTGTCAGCAGATTGTCAGCATTTTAACAATCGTATGAAATCCCGTGCAACCGTCTGCAATCTTTTTCGGTGATGTATCTCTTTGACGCACATTGCAGTTAGCAGCACATTTTGCAGAGTATGAACATTATATACAAATCACTGTATTTCAATACTATGGAACGCTTCAGACCTCATTAAAATGCCGTTGTAGATTACTACAACGGCGTTTTATTTTTAGCTTGTCATACATTTGTCATACATCTTCTGACATTCGCATTGTCCGAGTCTTAATTGAGACCGTCGCGGAGATGCATTCATGTATAAATAACTATCGCAATCTGATTCACTCAATCCTAATATTTGGGCTAGTTCTGATTTTGTATAATTTAATTCATTTATATGCATTTCAACCATTTGACGCAATAAAGTTGGTTTATCGGCGGGACTCATCCGGGCGTTGGGAAATCATGCACACGCATTGGTCTTTCGTGCCGCCTGAGGAGTGAGCGGGATGCTATGTGAAAATCGGCGTTCGGAATTACCCGGACGCCGATTTTATCAGCCGTTCTTGCGCATCGACAGTGCAATGCGGTTGCGGACCGTGTCGATGCCCGTCACGCGGACCTCGACGTGCTGTCCCAAATGGACGACGTCGGCCGGCGATGCGACGTAGCAGTCGGCCAGCTGCGAGATATGCACCAGCCCGTCCTGCTTGATGCCGATATCGACGAACGCGCCGAAGGCCGTGATGTTGGTGACGATGCCGGGCAGCGTCATGCCTTCGCGCAGGTCGGCGACCGAGTGCACGTCGGGGTCGAACGAGAATGCCTGCAACTGTTCGCGCGGGTCGAGACCCCGCTTGTCGAGCGCTTCGAGAATGTCCGTCACGGTCGGCAGCCCCACCTCGGCGTCCACATATCTTTCGGGTTTTATGCCTTTGCGCAGCTCCGTGTCTGCCAGCAGTTGCTCGACCGTCACGCCCGCGTCGGCGGCCATCCGCTCCACGATATGATACGACTCCGGGTGCACGGCGCTGTTGTCGAGCGGATTCCTGCCGCCTACCACGCGCAGGAATCCCGCCGCCTGCTCGTAGGCTTTGGCGCCCAGACGTGGCACTTTCAGCAGGCTTTTCCGGTCTTTGAAATCGCCGTTCGCGGCGCGGTATGCGACGATGTTTTCGGCCAGCGCGGGCCCCAGACCGGATATGTAGGTCAGAATATGCTTCGATGCGGTGTTGATGTTCACGCCGACCTTGTTCACGCAGCTCTCGACCACCGTGACCAGTCTGGCTCTGAGCTTGGACTGATCGACGCTGTGCTGGTATTGTCCCACGCCGATCGACTTCGGGTCGATCTTCACCAGCTCCGACAGCGGGTCCATCAGCCTGCGGCCGATGCTGACCGCGCCGCGCACGGTCACGTCGTGATCGGGAAACTCTTCGCGGGCCGCGGC
>ERZ1027200.437-NODE-437-length-25083-cov-12.695381_pt1 | contig 25083 bp, 10 predicted proteins | sample MGYA00519271_ERZ1027200 | MGnify/ENA primary metagenome ERZ1027200 (study PRJEB26926, sample SAMN06164742) | human gut metagenome | biome: ENVO:00009003; feature: ENVO:2100002; material: ENVO:00002003 | host: Homo sapiens | place: USA | collected 2012 ...
AAAGTGAGTATGATGTCCATATTTTTTTGTGTTGCACTTGATATTATAATCTACCTACCGCCCCTAGACCAAGCAAGGATGCTTGCAGTCAGCCACACAAAGCCACTGCACGATGCAGTGGTACAAATGGCTGACGACCTGTACGGGGGCTACGCCCCTGCGACCCCATTTTCAGAAAACACAAAGGTTTATCTACAGACTGAAACACCCTTTCGAGGGTGTTTCAGTCTTTTTCTACAATCTGCTACGGGCTGTGAAAATCAGCCTGTATTTTTTTGCACTTTTTCACTTTTTCATAGACAAAACGTGCTTCTGTAGTGTATTATATATAACAAGAGCAGTCCGCCATACTGTTTTGTCTTTACGAAAGGAGCATTATTATGAAATCATCCGAAAAACGCATTAAAACTTTACCGCTACTCATTGTAACATTATCCGTTATCGCTGTCGCAGCCGTGGCAATTATTCTTCTGCTGTTCATAAACGGCGGTGATACCGCAGGTTCATCCGGTTATATTATGCCTGCTAAGCCTCGCTTTATTTACTCAAAGAACAATGTGCTGTATATGTATGACGACGGCACAAGCGAGCGTATAAGCGAGGACATTTGCGATAAATACACGCTGACAACCGACAGCAACAGACTGATATATATAAGTAAAGGAGATTTGTGGTATCGTGATATTGAAAATAAAGACGACAAACCACATAAAATAGCGACCGATGTTACCGCCTACAATGTAAACTCAGACGGCAGTAAAATAGTCTATATCAAGGAAAACGGCGATATTTTCAAGGGAACGACAGACGGTAAGGCAGAAAAGGTCGGCGAAAACTGTAGCGACAAAGATGAGCTGTTTATAAATGACAGTGCCGACAGAATCGGTTATTTCACAAACGATCGCAGTTTTATTCTTGCAGACGTATCGCAAGGCAACGAAATTATCGTAAACGAGTTAATCAGCGGTGACAGTACAGTAAGCTGCTCGGACAATCTTTCTGTAATAATTATCGAAAAATTCTATTATATTGACGGTGAGCCTGCGAACAATATTTACATATATTCCGACAACGGCAAAATAAAAAACGTTATTGAAAACGCAGAAATAGTCAGGGCTTACCCCGAAAAGAATTCAATGTACTACACTAAGGACGGCACACTTTACTATTACGAAAAAGGAGAAAACACCAAAATACAGGATAACTACAGCTATGAATACTACAGCTTTGATTTATGTGCCACCGATGTACCTGTAATGGTCGCATACTCCGAAAAGGGTTTTCTTATAGCAAAACAGGGCAAAACCGAAGAGATAACTTTAAACGCTTCGTCAAGCATTGTGCGTAAAGTAAGCGACGACGGAAACACGCTTATCTTTAAGGCAAGTACGGACGGCGGCTCAAAGATATACAGACTTGACCTCTCGGACGGCTCGGATAAAACTCCTGTTGCGATTGACGATGATATGGGCGAAACACGGATAACACTTACAAGCGACAAAAAGGTCGTATATTCAAAAACAGAGTACGGCTCACCGATGCGTAACATTTACGTTGACGGCAAGCTGATTTCGGAAAATGCCGACAGCGATAATATAACATATCTTGACGGCAGTTTTTACTATATCAAAAACACCTATGGCACGGACGAAGAAGAACCGACAAGAGTTCTCACGATAAATCAAGGCGGCGAGGAAACAGCGGTAAAAGATGATGTCAGCCGTTACCGTGTGCTTGATAAGGACAATATAACGATGATATGCGGTATGAAGAATAAAGCCGATTTTCGCGGCGGAACGCTGTATCTTTATAAGGACGGCAAGATTGTAAAAATAGACGAAGAAGTAACTTCCATCGAAACTGCGGTAAAGAGATATGACAAGATAGATCTTGACTATTACAGTATGCAGTAAACATACATAGCAAAAGCACCCCGACACAGCGGGGTGCTTTTTATTTATCATACATCGTTTGCAAATCGCCGGCAGACACACCATAGATCAGAGCGTGTATCTATCACCGTTATTCTTGATTTTGCCACCTGATACCGCCTTATCGACTGCGAACTCGACTGTAGAGGTCATCACCGTACCGAGCCTTGTGTAGCCGAATTTCTTTGCGGTCTCACGGATAAGATCGGCCCTTGAAAGTCCTATCTGCTCTGAAAGCACCTCCGTAATAGCGGAGATTATTTCTTCCGACGGGATTTCCGTAAGCTCCCTTCTGTTGCCCTGAATATCGGCAGGACGATAAATGTCATAGGTATCGGGGTTTTGCTTGCCGAGCCAGAAGAACGCATTGTTCTCATCAATCGTTATACGCTTGTCGATCATTCTGAACACATCGGCAAGCACCTTGTCCGTGCGGTCGCCGCTTCTTGTTATGCCCCACGCACCTATCAGCTTATGCACAAGAGCGTTACGGCTTATCGGCGCTTCCGCCGACAAAATAAGCACTGCAAGCGACTGTATAACAGGAACCGTTTCAGGAAGATAAAACTGTTCGGGCGTTCCGACAGGCGCTATATCTGCCGTTTCATACAGCATTGCCTTATTCGGCACAGGTGTTTTCTCGACCGTTTCAAATACCGGCGCCTGCTTTGTCTTTACTTCCCCGACAGGCTTTTCCTGCGGATGCTGTGCATTTTCAACAGCTTGCTTTATGTGCTGTAAAACTCCGTTGCTGTCGTCAAGCCAGTCGAGCGTCCATACACGCATTACGCTCCAGCCAAGCCCCTCAAGCACGCCGGGCTGAACCGCAAATCTGTCCCTTGCAGTTGCGCTTCTGTGGCAGTTTTCACCGTCAAGCATAATACCGAGAATATATGTTTCGGGTTTTTCGGGATCTATTATACCTATATCCATTCTGAACTGCGAACAGCCTATGTTGCACCTCGTCTTATATCCGAGCGTTTCAATGCCATTCGCTATCTCGCTTACAAGGCTGTCATCCGCTTTTGCAAACATATCCGTGCGTCCTGCGATAACATTCGTACCTCTCGTTGCAAACTCAAGGAAGCCCTTAAGCCCCGCAACGCCCTCTGAGCGTGTTCTCGTAAGGTCTATCTGCTCAGGACGCAGAACGGAATAAACTATCATTTCCTTCCTTGCCCTTGAGATCGCAACATTAAGTCTTCTCCATCCGCCGTCACGGTTAAGCGGGCCGAAGTTCATCGAAACCTTTCCGTTCTCGTCAGGACCGTAGCCCACCGAGAACAGTATAACGTCACGCTCGTCACCCTGTACATTTTCAAGGTTCTTGATAAACACAGGCTCATCACACTTTGCGTCAAAATCAGCTATATCCGGGTTCTTCGCAAATGCGTCAACCAGCATATCATCGATAAGATTCTGCTGAACAGAGCTGAACGTTACCACGCCTATGCTGTCATTCCTCAGCTTTTCATCGCTCAGCCTGCGGATAATTTCATTGACTATAGCCTCCGCTTCAGCCTTGTTCTGCTTTGTCTTGCCCTTGTCATAGAAGCCTTCCGGACGTATAAGCCTTACCTGCGATACAAGGTCGTTCGGCGACGGGAAAGTATACAGCTTATTGTCATAATACTTCATATTGCTGTATGCGATAAGGCTCTCGTGCCGTGAGCGGTAGTGCCACTTGAGATACATCTGCGGCATAGAGATCGCAAGGCAGTCGTCAAGCAGGCTCTCCAGATCCTCAAGCTCGCTGTTGTCCTCGTCAATACGGTTGCTTGTAAAGAATGACGTAGGCGGAAGCTGCTTCGGGTCGCCTACTATAACGACATTCTCGCCCCTTGCTATAGTGCCGACAGCCTCGCTTGTCGGAAGCTGTGATGCTTCATCAAATATCACAAGGTCGAACTTCGGGAATGACGGGTCGATATACTGCGCCACTGAGATAGGGCTCATAAGCATACACGGGCAGAGTCTTCTGAGCAGTGTAGGTATCTTGTCGAACAGCTTTCTGAGCGGCATCATTCTGCCGTTGTTTTTGATAGCCTTCTTCAGTATTCCCATCTCGGAGGATGCGGCGCTCGTACCGTCTGATACGGGTATATTTGCCGACAGCCGTGCCGCAAGCTCCTGCATGGTGAGCCTCTGATATTCCTTTATCGTTCTTCTGTATTCGTCAATCAGAGCATCATACTGCTTTCCGTTGAATGAGGCAAGACGCTTGTCTGCGGCGATAGTCATAAGTGCCAGCTGATAATAAAGTTCGCAGTGATAAGCCGCTCTTATATTGTCTGCCGATACAGTGCCGTTTTTATAGGCACGGCTCACAGCCGCAAGCCCTGCGTCACAAAGCCGCTTATCCGCCAAGTTGAACGCCGCCTTGCTCTTTACAAGCGAAATATTGTCCGAAATCGCCTTAAATACCGAGTTGACGCTTGTAAGCCAATCGGCGCTTCCTTCAAATTCCGTGTTCACCGAATAAAGTTCAGCCAGTCTGTCGGATTTTTCCGTATAGCTTCTTACCGCCTCAAGATTTTTCGCACATCCGGCAATTTCCTGCGGTGAACGTTTCACGAACACGTTCATAATGTGCTGTTTTTCACTGTCGCTGAATTTGTCTGAAGCCGCCGCCACATAAACAGCCTCTGTCTTATGCACCGCCCTTGAAAGCATATCCCAGTCGGTCGCCGTACCGGACAATATTCCGCCCGTTATATTCAGCGTCGGGATTATCTGCCCAATCTGCTCTGATTTTTCCGACAGTTCAATCAACCTGTCATATACTCCGCATACATCGCTCTTTTTAAATGCGGCAGGATTTTTACTGTAGACTTTAAGTTCCTTATACAGCCTGTTCTGACCTATCAGCTTCGGTAAAAACCACTTAGCCTCCGCCTGTTTCCATTTCACCCTTGCACTTTGTGCAGGATATGAAAGCACAGCCTTGTCAAAGCCGTTTTCGATTTCGGCACAAAGCGCATTGTATGCTTTTCCCGTTTCGCACAGCGTTTTCAGCTTTGAAACGACAGCGTCAAAATCTGCCGTACCCAATATCTCGTTTATTACAGGTGCGTCCTCGCCGCAAGCGTCTATTAGACCCGATACGGCGCTTTGCTTTTCACGGCTTATATTTCCGTCAAGACCGACAGCAGCTGCTATAAGGTTCAGTGCCTCGTCCGCCCTGCCGTATTCCTCCGCAAGTCTGTCAAGGCCGTTTTTGAAGCTGTCACGCATTTCTGTGGAATATTCACATCCGCCGTATCTTATAAGCGGATGCTGTGCATAAACACCTATCTCGGATATTGCGACAACATATTCCGATATAATTTCCTCAAATCGTGCAATAGTACCTTCGTCGGCATTTTGCAAAGCATCTCTGCCGATAGATATTTTCCCCTTTTCAGCCAAACACTGCTCATAGCGTTCAATAGCCGTATACAGCGATTTACCGAAATTGCGTTTTTCGTGCAGAGCCTCTATCACAAAGTTCAGCTTTGCCTTTTCCTGCGCCAGCTTCTGTGCAACTGCGGCGTGTTGTTCGGGAGATTTTACCCTTGCCGTTTCAAGCGACTTGTTAAGTTCCGCTAAAACAACGGATTTACTTGTCTTGTTGGAGTGAAGCTCAAGGCAGAACGGGTCAATCCCGATATTAGCAAGACGTTTCTGTACAACGCTCAGCGCCGCCATTTTCTCCGCCACAAACAGAACGCTTTTTCCGTGATAAAGCGCATTCGCTATCATATTGGTGATAGTCTGCGATTTACCCGTTCCGGGAGGACCGTGCAGTACAAAGCTTCTTCCTGCCGATGCCGCAGCCACCGCACTCAGCTGTGAAGAATCTGCGTCAACGGGGACAGCAATATCCGTAAGCGATATTTTGCTGTCAATATCGGTATCCGCAATAAAGTCCCCCGTCAGTGCGTCGCTTGTCGCACCTTCCATAAGGCAGGACACCACCTTGTTGCTTTTAAGTTCGTCACTGCGGTTTCTTATATCGTTCCACATTACAAACTGACCGAAGCTGAACAGCCCGATAAAACTGTGTTCGATAATATTCCACGTTTTTTTGCCCATTATCGCCTGTCTTACGGTATTGAAAACAAGCGGCAGGTCAATTCCATGCTCGTCTTCGGGCAGAGGGTCAAGACCGTTTATCTCAATGCCGTGATCCTGCCGTAAATATTCTATCATCGTTACGTTTATCTGAGCGTCTTCCTGACGGCTTCTGATTATATAACCTTTGTCACGGACATTTCTGACTATATCTATCGGTATAAGCACAAGAGGCGCATATCTTGCCTTTTCCGACATTTCACTTTCAAACCACCTGAGCATTCCGAGCGACAGGAACAGCGTGTTCGAGCCGTTCTCCTCCATACTCACCTTGGCCGCACGGTACAGCTTCTTAAGGCTCTCCTCAAGTTCTGCTGCGTCCATGAACGTCCTTATCCTCTTGTTTTTCAGTTCCTGCTCGGCTATATTCCTTACAAGATCCTTATCGGTTTCTATCTCAAACGTTTTAGCATCTCGCATAGAAACCGTCCACTCTGACGGTGCCTCAAGGATGCGGAAATCCGTTCCGTCAGACAGCTTATCTTCAAGAAGCGACAGATCCGACACCATAATTTCGACCGTGCTTTTATTTATTCTGAAATTCAGCAGAGAATTTCTCAGCGAAAAATCAAGCAGCTTTCTTTCCCATATTTTCTGCTTTGTCATAGGCTCGTTACTGCCCTGCGCCACTTTTCCGTACAGCGACATATCAAGCTCGCTCGGTGCGCTCATTCTTATATGCCTTGCACCGTCGCTCTCCGTGTTTTCAGCCGTCAGAGCCTGTTCGAGCCTCAGCGGTATCGGACGGATGCCGCTTCCTCTTGTACGGGCAATATCGACCGCACATATAAAGCCGCCCGGTGTATTCATATGATCCCTGCCGTGCTTCAGCGACTTGTCAAAGTCAACATTCTCCTTTGTCATATCCGTACATTCCACGAGCAGAAGTTCCTCCGCCCCTGCCGCAATACGCTTTTCTATAGCCGACACATCATCGGTAGCACAGTCCGCAAAGGTTTCCTCCTCAAGATGACAGCCGCAGAAAGCGTGACCCTCTATGAATATAATGATAGGGTTAAGACCTACAGCCTCAAGGCAGGACGCATACAGCACCGCAAGATCAAGACAAGTTCCCTGCTTCTGCTCCAGCACGGTATTTGCAAGACGTATCTTCTGCCCTATATATTCAAAGCTGGCAGGCGGCATATTGTACGCTATCCTTCTTGCACACAGCGCCGCATATAAAGCCGCCATCTGCTGTTTTACAAAGTTCGGGTTCTGCCGCTGATATGCGCTGAAGGCAGTCGTATCCGCCCACTTTTTAAGGTAGACCGATGCTTCTGAAATGACTTTTGCTATCTCCGGGTGATTCGGTGTCACAAATGCCGCAATAAGCTCCGGATCAAACGCAAGACCGCTCCATTCGTTGAACGCAAGCAGCTGAACGGGAACATCCTTTTGATAAAGCTCTTTATCGTCTTTTGAAAGCGAAAAACTTACAGTACCCGACACTGCCTCCGTCAGTGAAAACAGCATTTCCGTGCTGAGAATTATCCTCAGCGGCGAAATTTCAACCGACTTTCCCGACGGCACACAGCTTATATCATATGTGAAGGTCTTTGCAAAAGCCGGGTCAAAAGCGATAGTAAGCCTTACATCGCTTATATCCTCATCGCCCTCGTTGCCGACAGTAAGGTTTCTAATGAAAGGTATGTAATTCTGTTGCATTGCGAAATTGATTTTCGGTATCATATCGCAGCCCAGTGTCAGTACAGCGCCCATGTAACACCATCCTTGATTCAAAATAGTTTCCGCTGTTAACGGTATCAGTTAAATTATACTACTATATTCAATACCTGTCAATAAAACATCGACCCCCACAGAAAACTCTGTCGGGGTCGTGCTATGCCCAAAAAACAATTATTATTAAAGTTGAACATCTAAACGTACCGCCAACACCGCTTAAAACATTTTCCGTACCGATAAGGCATTAATATTTTCGTGAGTGTATCAGTGCAACTGCACTGACATTGACCCTTCGAAAAACGCACTATCCCTCGAAAAACACCATATTCTTGCCTCCCTTGTCAAAGGGAGGTGGATTGACGGCAAGGCACAAACTGTTGCTTTGTTGCTTTCTGCTTGCGATATGCCCACTCTTTTTATATTGTAAACTTTTCTGCCGTCAAGACGGAGGGATTGCTTTACACCACCGACCCTTCCAAAACCGCACTATCCCTCGAAAAAGGGGAGGTTCTGTTGCTCGGTCAAGCCGAGCCAACTACGGTGGGGATTGTAGTTGCTTAGAAGTTTTTTCCCTGATCCCTTTGGTTCTTTTTCTCTTTCATATTGACAGGTGTACCCACTCGAATAGCGAACCCGAGAAGTGCTGTCCTACAAATAGCACTATCGGTAGCCTTGCTATCATAGTCAGGGCTGAACGATGCAACAAGAAGCACATCAATCAAAAGACTTTTTATATAAAACATCGACCCCGACAGAAAACTCTGTCGGGGTCGCTTGTTCGTTTATTTACCAGAGAATCTTATCTCATTTATAAGCGCCGTACCGTTCTTCTCCTTAAGAAGCCAGTAGAAATCCTTCGTCAGCTCAAATTCCTTATCAGGCACCGTAGTTTGCGGATAGGAAACTACCTTGTTTTCCCCTCCCTCAAAGTCAAACGCCTGAATTGCCGAATTTCCTGCCGATACCGTAAACAGTACGGAGCGACCCTTGTCAAGTGCCACCGTCAGCAGTCCGCTTCCTGTTTCCGACCAGCCCTTTGTCTTGCACTTTACCGTAACTGCCGCACCATATCCGGAGGTAACTATTCCGTCTGTAGCACCCGAAATATCGATCGTTTCACCGAATATTCCGGTTCTTATGTCTAAGCTGCAGTCAACGATCGAAAGGTCGTTGCTGTATATGCCGGTTGACGATTGAATGTCCGTTCCCGCAAGCCCTGTTGTTGTTATACTGCATCTGTCGAAGCGGATCGTTTCTGCGTGTACGCCGTAATATTCAGCTGCTGCGGTAAATATCATATCGCTGAAATCAACACTGCCAATACTCTGTATAGCGTATGTATTTCCCGTTACTGTGAGATTCGGGCTGTCACCGCCGATAAACTCCATACTCATAGGAGTTACATCGTCGTAGTCAAGGTGCGCCTGATATATCGCAAGCAGGTTTTCTGTAGTCGCCGTGTTACGTTTCGAAAGCGTAACATTTCCGTTTATGTTCACCTTAAGGCTGTTCGAGCTTACATACATCAGATATGCGTCAGCCGAGCCGTATCCGTCGCCTACGCCTATGCTGCTGAAATCGTCAGGCTTCACGCCGTTCATATCTCCTGCCGTAAGCGTAAGATTTTCAAACGTAATATCCGAAACGCTTTGCTTAATATACAGCATTATATTCTTTCCGACGCCCGACAGCTTAAGACCGTTTCCGGTCACTGTCAGTATACCGGTAGCTGTATCATACTCAAAGCCGCTTGCCTTGCCGCTGATGAATGCCTTGTTTTCGGTATCTATTATCGTGCTTGCACTGCCGTTTGAAACTGTCAGATAGCCGCTCATATCCTTTTCGGCTGTGAACGATACATTCTTCGACGGCATCGTGAACTTTCCGCCTTCAACCGTCACATCGTCCGTTGTCCACTCAAGATAACCGTCGGCTTTTTCCTTTACTGTGACCTCAGCACCGATTTTAGCCTTTTCCCTTGAACTTTCAACACCGTCAAGCGAGTAGATGACATAAACAGGAGTGATAGTACCCGTCAGCGTCATATCGGACTTGATTTCTTTTCCGATGACTGAATATCCGTTTTCGCCAAGCCATCCGCCGAACAGACAGCCGTCTGTATCAGGAGATGCCTCAAGCATATCAGCCGTGAACACCGTTCCGTAGTCAAATTCGGCTGTTTTATAGCTTTCGTAAACCTTGTTGGTATCAAGATTTACAAGACGGTAGGTTATTGTCATCTTTTTCAGCTTGTATGTTGCTTTGATCTCGGTCTTTATAATACCGTCGTCATTACCGAACGTTGTCGGAACGGCATTATCCCAGCCTGCAAACTCATAGCCCTCTGTACCTGTCGGTACAGGAATATCCGCCAGTGAGATTGTGTCGCCGTATTTACCGGTTATCTCATAACTTGCCTTACCGTTTTCAAACTCACCGCTCATAGCATAGAACACCACGCTGTAGATTTTATCGGTAGCTTTCCATACCGCCTTCAGCGTCATATTGCCCGTTACCCTGAACGATTCACCCGGCATCACATCTGCTGTGCCGTTACCGTCAAGGTCAAATCCGACAAGCTCATAATCGCTGTACTTATCATCCTTTAAAGCACCTGCCGTTGCACGATACAGATAGCCGTACTTTACCTTTACCGTTTCGTTTTCCGTGCCGTTGTCATAGTCAAACGTTACATCGAACTCCTTCGGCGTTCTGTTCCACCTTACAATTACAGTCTTGTAGGTCTTGCCGTCAATCGTTGTGTTTTCTTCGTTTATCGGCTCTTCCTTAAGAGTATATGTGTAATACTCGTCATCATACTGTGCAAGCGCCTCAACTTCGGCATCATACTTTTTACAAAGCTCGTCATATTCGGGCCTGTAGCCGTCAAACTCGGACTTTACCTCGTGTGAAACCTCCGCTCCGTTCTCGTTGTAAATATAAACGTCATAGTTTATATAACAGCGTCTGTCGTTGGTGTTCCACTTCATATAGTAGGTACCGGGCTTCTTCACATTATCGTTACTGCCGATTCTGTTTCCGTCTGCGTCCACGAAATACGACAGCAGATATTCGGTAGTATATGTGTCCTCAGGTGCGAATGCGGAATATCCGTAAAGCGCCGTTGCAAAACGGTAACCGTCCTGTACAACCGTCCTTATCCTGTCAGTTTCTATTTCAGCGCCGTTTTCATCGGTATATCTGAATCCGCCGCCATCGTTTGCGATAAGCGTTATGTAGTGATACAGCTTCGCAGGAACTATCTCAAAGTACACGTTGCTTTCCGGCATTATGCTTATATCGCCGTTGTACCTTACAGTTTCGCCTGCCGTATAACCGCCTACCGTAACATCGCTCTTAATAAGCACATATGACGGCTCGTAGAACGAATCCTCGCTGTCCGGCTTCGGATTATCGGGAATGCTGTTTATAAGCTGTTCCAGCTCCTGCGGTAAAGGCTTGCCGTAGATAACATCAAACTTTCTTTCGGTATAATCCGCAAGTCTTACCGTTACCGTGTACAGCTTTCGCTTCATCACAGGCTTCAGCCTCATATCGCCCATAACGGTGAACTTTTCATCGGGAGCCATATCCGCCTTGCCGTCACCGTCAATATCCCAGCCGATAAGTTCGTTTTCCTTGCTGCTGTTGATGTTGTCGATAAATGTATCCGGCACTCTGAACTCAGTGCCGTATTCAACATATCTTGCACCCGCATAACCGCTCTCGTTATAAATATCGACTATGCATCTTCTTACAAGATAGTTTGCTTTAAGCATAATGCTGTAGGCCGTCGGGTACAGCTTTTCATATTCTGCCCTGAATGCCTGCAGATCTTCTTCACTGCCGTAGTTCACCGCAAGCGGCTTAGTCGTATCAAGACCGTGTACACTGCCACTGTAACTGCTGTCATAGTATCTGTATGCCAGAGCGTCCTTCATGTACATCTGGTATCTCATACCGTCCGCTCTGTCGATACCGAAGCTTGCAAAATGAGTAACGCTGTTCACAGGCTGTTTATATCTGTCGAACATTTTTATATCGTCAAGATAATCTACCGCCCACAGTTCACTTACCCATCTGTCATTTTCTGTGTCAAAGTATTCCACCGAGTACAGCTTCTGTGCGGTGTATGTGTTAAGCGTGATGGTCATATCATTACTGAGCCAGTAGTACGGCTGTATCTCTGTATCAAACAGCGACTTATCATAGATATAGCCGTTTTTATCGCAGTAGGTCGAAACCGCAAGCGAATAGCCGCTTACATATCCGCCCTTGCTTACAGTTACCGTATCTACAATTTCCGTCCTGCCGTCAGCCGATACCGCAAACTGAAGCGTTGCGGTCTTATCCTTGTCTTCAAGAGGGAAGTCAACCCCCTTGCGATAATAATATACACCAATGTCACCGATATGCTTTCTGCTGATATAAGTACCCTTGTCTGCGTCATAGTACAGATTTTCGGTGTCGGATGTGAACAGCAGATTCTGTCCGCCCGTATAGTAAAGGCGCAGTATACAGCTAAGCAAGCCGCTTGTATATCTGCTCGGAGCGTCGGGAGATACCGTGAGCGTTATCTTGCCGTCGTCGCTCTTGCTCACCTTGAAATACTTGCTGTAGCAGGCAGCCTTGAACTCACTGCTGCTCATCTGCCGTGTTACAATATCTCCTGTTGTTATATCAAGATATGTGCCTTGCGCAGGGATAAGTCCGTCTATCTCATAGACATTCGTATCCGTTTCCCGCAGTATTATGTCGGTATTGCCCTCAAGCGTCGGCTTATCCGCATATATATATTTGTCGCCTACGCTGAATATCGGGAATTTGAACTGCTTTGCAAGCTCCGCCTTTTTCTTAAACAGCTTGCTTTCCGCAAATATCGAGATTTTTATATACACGCCCATTTCGAAGTATATTCCGCCTTGCAGCTCGTGGTAATGTTCCTTCGGAGAAGCGTAGTATTTATTGTGTCGCATATCCTGCGAATGATAGTGCAGATAACCGTACAGGTCAGCATAAGCACCTATTTCAAGTGCCGCACCGACACTTCCGAGATCATTAAGACCAAGAAGCGATACCGATACCTTACCCTCGATGCCCGCCTCAACGCCAAGATAGCCGTAAGCGTACATATCAAATATGTAACGGTCGTCGCCCGCCATTATAAATCTGTATACGTTTATAGATGACGGTTCCTTGATATTTCCTCTTATGCCAAGACCCTTTGCCTGAAGCACCGATGCTTCCATACTGATACCCGCCGCAAACGAAACATTAACCACAAAGTTAAGCTCCGTCTTTATAGACAGCGGCAGTATAGGCATAAACGTTGCGCTGAAAAGGTTCACCTCGCATAGCCTTATGGCTCCGCCCTTGTTTTCGAGCATTTCACGCACGTCTTTTATGATATTTCCGCTTTCCTTATCCTCGCCGTTCATTATGGCTTCTATCTCAACGGAAACATCTCTCTTTTCTTCGTTATCCTGCTGCTTATCGTCTTCTTCCTCATCTGCCGAGCAGACCAGTATCTTGAATGTTACATCCGTCTGCGACAAGGGCAGGAACTTCACGTTGAAGTCACGCTTTAAGCTGAGAGTGCCGCCTACGCCTATGATAAGGTATTCGCTGATGCTTACCTCAGCCTCCAGCTTTACCTTGTTTTTAAGCGTCATCTCATAGCTGAATGTGATGTTGAGCGCCGTCCAGTCCTGCTCATTCGGGAAACCGTTTATACATTTGAAATTAGTATTCTTCGCCGTACCGACCTTAGCGCTTATCGTAAGCCCTTCGAGAAGCTCCTTTACATTCAGCTTTATCTGCTTGTCGTTCCAGTTTACCCCGTCCATATATGTGTTGGACATAAGCTCAAACGGTGCATTGCCGTCACCAAGCTCCCTTACCGTCTTGCTGTCATATACAGCGGCGGCAAGCATATATGTAAGCTGCTGTGTTCCTTCACTTTCATAAAGCTGTTCTACCAGCTTTTCCGTGTCTATCGCCTCGGCAAGCACATCGTTTTCGACATACTTTTCCTTGAAGTAAATATCAAGTTCTTTGTATATATCATCAACATCACTGCCGACCGTGAGAATCCTGTATTCATCGCCGAAAAGTTCATACGACACAACGTTCAGATAGCTTGGCTCTTCGGCATCGTCAGCGAATATTACCGTACCCTCGTGTATCGAGAGTGCTTCGAATTCACTGCGTGACATATAGATATGCTCGTTGTCGTCATCTTCTCTTATCCGGCTTTTCGGGATAGTAACTATGCCGTCTTTAAGCTTTACGTTGTTTGTTTCTTCCCTGTAGATAAAAAGCGTAATGGTTCTTATCTTCTCGTCAGGCATAATGTCGGAATTGATGCCGTCAAACCGCACCCCGTTATCTATAAGGCTCAGCACATATGCGCCGCCTTCCGTCCAGTTGATAACAGGCTTTACAGTGTATACTCCGCTGCCTGTATTTTCAACTTTGAGCAGCGGCATTTCACCGAACTGATTTTCAATACTGATAACGTCCTGCAAATTTTCGTCCGTTATGCTCTGTGATGAGATAAGCGAGAATGAAAAGTCCTCAGGTGCGTCAGATATGGTTATCTCGTTGTAATCCGGTGTTTCCGGCTTTATCTTATCCTCATCATATCCCGCATAAAGCGTTATATCACGGTTTACAGGCTCGTCCTCATAGAACGGTGTCAGGCACTGCTTGTCAAGATACCAGCCGTTATTGACAGCGTTTTTCTTTATCGCTTCGGGGAGCCTGCCTATAGTTTCTCCGGCGGCAAGCGTAACGCTGTCTATCTTATTTCCGCCCTGCGTATCATATGTAACAGTTACGCTGTCAGCGGTTTTTCCTGCCGTTACCCGTGCGGTAAACGTCTTTTTCGCACCGCCTGCGGTAATATCCTTTGTAACCGTCACATCTGCGGTATCAGCCGCAGCTTTGCCGATTTCCTCTGCGGCAACATCAAGCGGCAGTGCCGTCAAAAGCAAAGATACGCACAGCAGCGAGGCGAGCATTTTCTTTGCTTTCTTCCTGTTAAGTGCAAAAAGTGCCGCAGCGCATATTACCGCCGATATAAGCGGCACGGTCGGATTTATCCTTCCGTCTGTCGAAGGATTGTCCGGAGTCGCTTTTACCGCAGAATACACGCTGTCATACTTCAGCGTTCCTCCTGCAAGAAGTTCCGTTTCTCCGCCGCTTGCACTTCCGCTTTTAAGTTCATAGCCGTCCGGTGCCGTAATATCGTAAGCAATATCGACAAGCCTGCCCGTACTGCCGTTTCTGATCTCAAGCGTTAACGCTATATCCTCATCCGCCGTATATTCTTCCTTGTCGGTTTTCAGCTGTACCGACAGCGCCGCCGCTTCTGCGGCTGATACCGCAAAGGTGACCGCCGACATTATCAGCGTCAGCGCAAAGAATAACGACAGGATGGTTTTGCATCGTTGCTTTGTTTTCTTCTTCATAAATGCCATATAAATACCACCCTTCCTCTGATTGCCGCTATAACCGCCATAATAAGCGGTTAAACCGACAGTTCTTCATACTATGATTATACAGCAAATTATTTCCTTATTTCGCTAACTTGCAAAATTGTAAGAAAAAAGATTTTCAGTCCGTCGAAAAAAACTATATATTTTTTTAAAAATGGGTGTTTAGCGTTGCTTGCTATGTTGGTTTTGCATCGTGCAAAACTTTTGGCAAGCAACCAAAGCGTCCTTGCTTTGGGCGTAGCCCCAAGCGGGGTGAGGGCGGCAGCCCCACACTCAGCCCCTTCCCGAGGGGAAGGGGTTTGGGGTTTCGGCAAGGATGCCGAGATAGAACGCCCAAAGGCTTTGCAGGACGCAAAGCCCACAAAGCGTTCTTATAGGGATAGAGAATTTCCTCTATTTTTATAAAAATAGACTTTTTCAACAAGCTGAGATTTTTACTGTCAAAAAACAAAACCGCTGTAACACCCGCACAGCTTTGCTTTTCTCAAAAATGTACAAAATCGACCTGATAATTTGTCTATTTTGTGCATTTTGCTTAAATCAGATTGACTTTTGTGGTAAAAACTTGTATAATGAACTTGGTAATCTGTGTAATTCGGAGGACTTTATATGAGCTTTTTTGATAAAGACGGAAACAGCCGACACGACTGGAATATATTTCTCGACAACTTCCCCACTATAGGTGTTTTCAAGTTGCCGCACGATTCGAATAAGGCGTATTACGATAAAAACGTTGCCTCTATGCTCCATATAGAAGGCGATAATATGAACAAGGACAGCTTCTACGCACTGCTTGACAGCCTTAACGAGAATCAGATAGAAGGCTACAAGAACATATATATGTATACCGCCGGCGGCGAAACAAGCTATATAAAAATCAAGATCGTATATGACACGGATTATATGCTCGGCTTCGTGCAGGACGTAACACAGATAATGGAGGCTCGTTCACACAAGGATAACGCTAAGGAATATGATATGCTCACAGGTATGTATACCCGTGACTACTTCATCAGACGTGTACGCAGTATGCTCTCAGAGATCAGCGGTACTGCACAGTGCTGTATGGCGGCGATACACATCAACGGCATAGAGCGTGTAGACAGCGAGCTGAACTACGATAAAACCGCACTGTGCGTTGCAACTGCGGCAAATGCGATAAAACGCTTTGCTTCCGATAACGTTATAATCGGCGTAAAAAGCTATAAGGATTTTCTTGTTTTTTTCAGGCAGATGACAAAGTCGGAAATTTCCGACATTATGAAAAAGATGTACGATGCCGTTGCACGTTGCAAGCTGACCGATGAATTCGGCGAAACCATTGAAACACGGAGCGAAGCATATACGATAACCGCAGGCTACTGCTGGTATCCCTCGCAGGCGGCTACTATAGATATGATGATAAACTATGCCGATTTTGCCCTTTTCAGAGCAAAGGCACTCGGCAGTATAAAAAGAGAGTTCTCAGCAGAGGAATATGTAGCCGAATGCAACAGCTATTCGGATTCAAAGCTCCTGACAGGACTTATTGACGATAACGATTTCAGCTACTGCTTCCAGCCGATAGTGTCTACCGTTGACGGCTCCGTTTACGCTTACGAGGCGCTTATGCGCCCGAAAAATTCGTCACCTCTTGAGGTACTCAGGATAGCAAGAGAACACGGCAGGCTTTATGATATCGAACGGCTCACATTCGAAAACGTTCTGGAGATAATCTCCGCAAACCGTGCCCGTTTCGGCGAAAAGAAGATATTCATAAACTCAATACCCGATAGTATGATTACGGAGTACGATTTCAACAGGCTCTGCGAAAAATACGGAAATATCATGCCACAGCTTGTTATCGAGTTTACCGAGCAGGCGGACCTTACAGGCGACAAGATAGCAAGCCTGCGTCACCTTTTCAAGTCGAAGGGCTGTATGATAGCCATTGACGATTACGGAAGCGGATACTCCAACACTGCCGCTGTGCTGAGCCTTCAGCCCGATGTCATAAAAGTTGACCGCTCCCTTATAACCGACATCAACACAAACGTAAAGAAACAGCACTTCCTCACAGGCATCATTGATTTTGCAAGGCTGAACAATATAAGGGTGCTTGCGGAGGGTGTCGAAACCTATGACGAAATGAGCGTCACCATCCGCAGAGGTGTAGATTACATTCAGGGCTTCTATACCGCAAAGCCGCAGAAGGAGATCGTTCCCGATATACCCGACGCTGTCGCCGAGCAGATGCGTATGCTCAATATGTGCCGCCCCGAAATAAAAAAGGCTCGTGATTACATCGTCCACGACGGTTGCGAGGAGCATCTCGACATAGAAAAAATGCTTTCAGACAGATACACAGGAGTTATAGTTGAAAGTGCCGTTGCACACCTTTACGCAAACGGCTGTGATGTTATGTCATTTGTTATCAAGACCGCAGACGGCTCAAAGTCGCACATAATACTCGAAAATGCCAACATAAAAGGCGCTCTGCGCCAGTGCATACGTCTTGGTGAAAATTCTGACACCACACTTGAAATAAAAGGGACCGATTCGCTGAGCTATGACGGAATATCCGTTCCCGACTCATCAAAGCTTCTTATAACCGGCAACGGCAATCTCTACATTGATTCCTACCGTAATGACGGTTGCTGTATCGGCAGCAGCTATAACGATACCTTCGGCGAGATTACAATAAATATCAACGGAAATGTTGAACTGCAAGCAAACGGCGACCACGGTATATGTATCGGCGGCGGCGTTTCCTCCTGCGAAACACCCATAAAGTTGCTCGGCGGCAATATCAAAATATCCTGCACCGGCAAGGATTGTATCGGTGCAGGCTCCTATGACGGAAGCTGTGGTGTAGAAACCGGCAACGCTACGATAGATATAAGCTGTTCGGGCGATAACGCACTCGCTGTCGGCTCTCTTTGCGGATATACCGATATAAAAGCAGACGGCTCAACCTTCCTTATCCGCTCACTCGGAGAACGTGCAGGCTGTATAGGTTCGCTGGCGGCGCTTGACGGTAGCACTCCGTCAATGATAAATATCAAAAACTCCACCCTTGACCTTTTGCTCAAGGCACAGTGCGGCTCGGCCGTAGGCTGTCGCAAAACAGCGTGCGACACCGTTATATCCGACTCGGACATCACCGTACACGTTGAAGGCGACGCTGTCGCAGGCATAGGAAGTGCGGAAGGAAAAGGCTCTCTGCTTATAAAGAACAGCGATATAAAATCAAGTTCATCCTCAGGCATTTACTCGCTCGATATAGGCTTTATGAACAAAGGCTGTATCATAAACAACTCCACCATAAATTCTCATCTTATCAATGACCCCGATTATCACGAGCCGTCAAAACTTATGCAACAAAATTAACATAATAATTCTGTAAAAAAAGCCCCCTCCCCTAAGCGCAACGTGCTTAAGGGAGGGCTTTTTCGCATTTCAATATTAATATCCCCCACATTCACGCACTTATTTTTCGTATTTCCGTCCATAAATGTCAAAATTGTTATACTTTTAAGAAGATTTTGTGAAAATTAGCACTCTCCTATTGACAGTGCTAAAAATCGTGCTATAATGTAGTTGTACAAAGAAAGAGAGAGGGTCTCCGGAAGGTACAGGGCGACAACAACAGGTTCTGTGACAAAGCAGATACCGTTTGATATACGGAAGGAGAAATGACTTATGTTACCCGCAATTTTCAACGAAAACTTATTTGACAATTTCTTCGACGATGATTTTATGATGCCGTCAATGTTCGGCAAGAACGATCCCCTTTACGGCAAGCACGCAAAGAACGTGATGAAGACCGATGTCCGTGAAACAGACAACAGCTACGAGCTTGACATTGACCTGCCGGGCTTTAAGAAAGAAGATGTATCGCTGAAGCTCGACAGCGGCTATCTTACCATCAGTGCCTCCAAGGGTCTTGAAAAGGACGAAAAGGAGAAGAAGGACGGCAAGTACATCAGACGTGAGCGTTACGAGGGTCAGTGCAGCAGGAGCTTCTATGTAGGCGAGAGCGTACAGGCAAAGGACGTAAACGCAAAGTTTGAAGACGGTATCTTAAAGGTATCCGTTCCGAAAGCCGCACCTCAGGTAGAAACGGATAATGTTATCGCTATCGAATAAACGACAGCAGGCACACACATAGCAGTTACACGGTCGGATAATAAACCGACCGTTCGATATATGGAAGGAGAAATGACTTATGTTACCCGCAATTTTCAATGAAAACTTATTTGACAATTTCTTCGACGATGATTTTATGATGCCGTCAATGTTCGGCAAGAACGATCCCCTTTACGGCAAGCACGCAAAGAACGTGATGAAGACCGATGTCCGTGAAACAGACAACAGCTACGAGCTTGACATTGACCTGCCGGGCTTTAAGAAAGAAGATGTATCGCTGAAGCTCGACAGCGGCTATCTTACCATCAGTGCCTCCAAGGGTCTTGAAAAGGACGAAAAGGAGAAGAAGGACGGCAAGTACATCAGACGTGAGCGTTACGAGGGTCAGTGCAGCAGGAGCTTCTATGTAGGCGAGAGCGTACAGGCAAAGGACGTAAACGCAAAGTTTGAAGACGGTATCTTAAAGGTATCCGTTCCGAAAGCCGCACCTCAGGTCGAAGGCAACAACGTGATTGCAATCGAATAATCCGACCTTTGCATTTGCAGATAACCTCATAATATAAAGTCCCCCGGGGCAAGCGTTCAACCGCTCGCTTCGGGGGATTTTCTGCATTTATTTACAGTATAAAACCGCATCGGTGCAGATTTTCTTCGGGCTGAATGTCCTTTTCATCATTACCGTCGCTGTCATTGTGAAGTGTCGCAGTACATAACGCTTCTATCGACATATCTATAGCCTTTTTTACATCACTGCGAAACACAAAAGTAAAATCATCCTCAAGAGCCGCATTCGTATCTACTCTTTCGGCCATAACACGCTTCACATTGTCAAAGAGATTTCTCGCCTCTCTTGCGTTTCCGAAATTACATCCCTGTCGGTTTCTCATTTCATCAAAGCAATCGTATAAAATATCATCGCAGTTTTCGCTGAGGACGTATTTTTCCTGTTCCAGAAAACTGCCGAATATGTCGCAAAGCGTTGAGTTGTCGTATCCGTCAAATTTTACCCTGATACCTATTCTTGATGCCATGCCCGGATTTGACTCAAAGAACACCTCCATCTTGTCCTCGTATCCCGCAAATATGCAGTATACCGATGAGCGATAATTCTCGATATTCTGAACTATACAGTTGATAGCCTCTATATCAAACTGCGTCTGTGCATCCTTTTCCGACAGGGTATATATTTCATCAAACAACAGCACTCCTCCGCCCTTTTCCGCAAGGTCGCTGAACAGATTATCGCATTTGCGTGCGGTATGCCCGACATATCCGCCTACTATATCCGACTTTCTGCACTCGGTAAAATTGCCTGCCGAAATAAAGCCCTCTTTTGCAAGCATATCCGCAAACATTCTTGCAACTGTGGTCTTGGCCGTTCCCGGAGGTCCTGTAAAAGCCATATTGTACGCAGTACCGACAGGCGAAAACCTTATCTTGTTCATACGCATCTTGTCGTACTTCATACATCTTACCTGACGGCGCACTGTATCAAGCTGCTTTTTCACGCCGATTAATTTCTGTGCGGATGCACAGTACGGAAGATTCGTTTTATCGTATATTATCAGATTCGGAAAATCCTCCGCTTTAAGCGTGCAGTCCGTCGGCGGCGAATTTTCGTAATGCTTTGATATTACATATCTTGCCGCTTTGTATGCGGTGTATTCATCATAAACGTTTTCAGCGGCGGCAAACTTTTCTATGTATGGCTTTACCGAAGCATACGAAAGACGGTTTTCCTCAAACTGCTTCTCTATCACATCTGCCAGATACTCTGTGCTGTCTGCGGGAATGTCTATATGGTCAAAGAACATAGATTCCGCTGTCACTTTGCAATTATCAGCCTGCATATTATCCTGCCGCATATGGTCCGGATCCTTCTTTACCAGCACAAATATTATTCTTTTGCCATACCGATCGATTATGTCTACGTTCTTCTTCACCGAAGAAGCATTTTCGGCCATCATTACGAAATACATTATATCAATCGGCAGTTTTTCATCACAGTGAATATCTGCTTCGTCATCTGCTTCGTCATCTGCTTCGTCATCTGCTTCGTCATCTGCTTCGTCATCCGCTTCATCATCCGCCTGACAGACTTCTTCGCAGTCCGGCTTTTCATACAGCTCATATTCCGGCAGACAACATTCAAAATCCTCAAAGCCGTATTTGTCATCGAACCCATCATCGTAATATTCTTCGGCTTCTTCGTATTCTTCGGCTTCTTCGTCTTCATCGCCGAAATACTTATCGTATTCATCATCCGACACACCGCCGGCTTCGTTTTCAGACTTTGAAAAACCGTTCAGACCAAAAAAGACAGATTCAGGAATAACATAGTCTTCATTCTCTGCATTTTCTATCCTTCGTGTAAGCGGAATATCAAAATTGTCCGACAGTGCCTTTGAAATAACCGTCACAGACGCCAGCATATCAATCATATCATAACCGCTTATAAGGATATGGTTTACACGCTTATACGTCTGTTCAAAGCTCCTTACATTACAGCGGATATTGTTCGCATAACAGCTTACATTTTTAAAACGCTCCCTGCTCTCAAGTTCTTTCGCAAGGCTGTCAAACTCAGCCTTGCCAAAGTTTATGTGTGCATCTCTCAGCGAGGGAAAGCTATCTTTCAGAAACATATAGTCGCCTCCGTCAATGGAAAATATTATCATCCGTAACCCCTGACCGCAGAGCATCGGGCAACGGCAAAACGCTCTGTCGGTCGGACGGTTACGTTTTTGGCTTCAGAGAACCGACAGACTGCCGGCTATCAGTCGCTTTCATCGCACAGTCTGCGGAATAAGTTGTGATTACCGGCATTAGCATAGCTGAAACCGTCTGCTTGTCCGATAAAACTTAAAAAGTCTGTATCCGGAGAATTATCCCTGCCGTGATAGAAATCAACGAATGATGCAAAACTACCCTCGTCCCTTGCATACCTTGCGTTTTCGCCGAGCAAGGATACCACACTCTCAATAATTTCATCATCGCTGAGCAGTACCGACGACACACTGCATCTTCTGTAGTAAGCAGTCATTTCATCCGAGCTTCCGCTTCTTAAATATCCGACATACATATAGTACATAAGCGGTATGAAGTAGCATTTATTCTTGCCGAAATCGGTAATAATGTCAAAATAATCCCATGCCTTGATTTTTATGATACGGCTGAAAAGCCTTACAAGTCTGCGTAAAGGAGCGGTTCTTATGTATCCGCCGAAATAGCTGTCCTTGTTTTCGGATGTGACGGCAAACATCTCCATAGGATAATTCTGCGTTTCATCGTCATTTGCAATAAGCATAATCGACCTGCTCTCCACTGCGCATATCCTCTTTGTTATTGCCGCCGCTATCACAGGCTGTCCTGCCTTGATCATAGCGATTACAGAGTCCTCTGCGTCATCCGAGCGGAACATCATATCATCGGGCATGCAGGCTATATGTCTTGCCACTGTTTCAGCTGTCATTCCGGCCGACAAGCTGTCCGCTATACCCAGTTGATACGCTGTAATCAAAAGCTGTAATCCTTCAGCCGACATACGTTCTCCATATAATTCTGCGGATGTGATGCTCGCCATAGCCGATGCTTTTCCGCCGCTATTCGAAAGACTGCTTTCTGCAACTTCGCAGAATCTTCTGTCAGGCTTGAACTCTCCTGTCTGCGTATCGGTGAAGCTGTCGGTATCATCACCGAAGAAATCATTCAGCTCCTGTTCGTTCATTTCATCCATATTATTCACCTCGTTATTCATCTCATCGCTCATCTTATCATTCATCTCATCGTTCATCTGCTCTTTTTCCTCGCACTTCTTGATTTCTTCAAGCGCCTTGTCAAGCGCTTCAGATGTTTCTATCGGTTTTGATTTCATATCGCACCTCCGAAAGTCAGCTCCGCATCGTCGTTATACTTTATCAGATAATAATCGCTCAGTTCCTCCTCTATTTTCTCGCTGAACTGAGAGTACGGCATATCAAGGACAAGGCACAGCCTTACCTTTGCCGCATCCGCAAGCACCTTCAGGAATGCAATGTAATCAAGCATCTTTACACCGCCGAAGGCTGATCTGTTTACGGGCATCATATTGCAAGGAAGTGCATTACAATCCGACAATACGATTACCGAGTACGGCTCTGCGTTTCTTGCGTATACATTTACATACTTATACGGATCGCTCAGCTTCAGTATTGAGGAAAGATCGTTCAGAGGGAGATTCATTCTCTCAAGGCACATTGCTTTCAGCATCGCACTGTCGCTTGCCGCATAATTGTCATGTGCAACGATTATCTTTCCGTCACGGACATTTCTGTAATCATTATCGTATGAGAAAAAGTCGGTGTTTCTCAGCAGGAACGTTTTTGTGTCGATGCCATAATAGCCTGCAATGTTGTATATTGCCGTCATCGCCATCTCGGCATACCTGATACTGTTTGCATCCGCCGTATAAGGTGTCGGGATTATATTATAGGTGGATATATCAAACGTTCCGTCATCAGTATCACGGGTGATATAACGAACAGCTCCCATAATATCCTTCAGCACGAGCGGGGCTTTTTCACGGGTGAAAGCCTCACCGCCATCAGTGATATAATCAAGCACGTTCTTGCTACAGGTAAGACCGGCGATAACAGCGGCGTGAGAAGCGGAAACTCTCTTTATATAATGAGGGTTCTCCAGTGTATCCTCACCGTAATCCGCAGTGGTGTCGTCCTTGAAGCTTTCCTGCTCAGTTATATAACGGACAACCTCACTGTAATCTCTTTCGGCGGCAGTCATCAGCACACGGTAGAGTTCTACCTGCGATACCCCACAGAAACGGAGTATTCTCAGGCAAGACATTATAGTATTCTGACCGGTGAATGTTCTCATGTACGAACACATGACATCGACAAGCTGATTTACCGTGTTTTCGTGTTCGCAGCCGTCAGTGTTATCGTCATCGGCACGAGGTACATCCGGCTTTCTGACAAAGAATGCCTCTGCATTATCTGCCATGTCAGCCATCTGATCAATACGCTTATCGTCGTACCTGATGAGAAAAACCATCAGAATCAGCATAAGTATGTCGGCGGATTCCGTTCCCGCAACCACACCGTGAACTACATCGGCAAGCTCATTGCTTGTCTGTTCGTTTTCTGAATTGGCGATAAACCTTTCAATTGCCAAAGCTGAATTATGGATTATAATCATATCCATACCTCCTCAAGATTTTAAATTCAAGAACGTTTTTGTCCTTGTGAGGCTTATTATATCACACCTAATTTGGCTTTGCAATTGACTTTATGCTCAAAAAATTTTCTACAAAAATTTCATATTCGCCAATTTGAAATTTTTGTAAATTCACTGAGAGCAGGACAATTTTCACCTAAGCCACAATTTTTTCATCTAAGCGGTAAAGTATTCCGTCTAAGCCGGAATGTTTTTTCATCTGGAAAATCATTTCCATTTGGCAATATGCACAAAGGCCATCCCCGACCTCCCGACAAAAATTTTTTAATCTCTAAAAAAACATTTTTGTTATTTATTTAATATAAAACAGACTGTCGAAAAACCGATTATTAAAACAGTATAATGAAATGTATCGCCAACACCGCCGAAAACATTTTCAGTACCGACAGGGAATTAATAATTTCGTGAGTGTATCAGTGCAACTGCTCTAACATTTACCCTTCAAAAAAACGCCACTAACCTGAGATATATGTACTAATATGCGGACGTGTAGC
>ERZ1027200.472-NODE-472-length-23889-cov-10.497525_pt1 | contig 23889 bp, 20 predicted proteins | sample MGYA00519271_ERZ1027200 | MGnify/ENA primary metagenome ERZ1027200 (study PRJEB26926, sample SAMN06164742) | human gut metagenome | biome: ENVO:00009003; feature: ENVO:2100002; material: ENVO:00002003 | host: Homo sapiens | place: USA | collected 2012 ...
AAGGGTCAATGTCAGTGCAGTTGCACTGATACACTCACGAAAATATTAATGCCTTGTCAGTACGGAAAGTGTTTTTGGCGGTGTTGGCGATATATTTCACTTTGTGTCTTTAATAATAATCTGTTTATCGACAAACCGAGGTGCCGCAAAAACGGCACCTCAATTCTTAATATTTATCGTTTGCGTCCTCTGTAAACTCATTTTCCGAATTTACAGCCGTGTCAAAATGCGAGATTCCTATAGCTTTCGCTTTCTTTTGTGCAGGAGCCTCCGTTTTGAAGTCGGCAGATATGGCTTTTATTGCCGATTCGCTGTTTTTCTTCTTGTTTTCGGCTGTGCTTTCGTTTTTCTTTATCTGCGTATTCGCAACCGGTTTGCTTTCGTTTTTCTTTATCTGCGTGCTTGCAACCGGCTTGCTTTCGATTTTCTTTTTCTGCGTATTCGCAACCGGTTTGCTTTCGGCTTTCTTTTTCTGCGTATTTGCAACAGGCTTGCTTTCAGGCACCTTTTTATCAGTGGCTATATCCGCAGGTTTGCCTTTGACAGCAGGCTTATCGGCTTTTATTTCTTTAGCTTCCGCTGTGGTTTTCTTTATTTCCTGCTTGCTTTTTACCGGTTTTTCCTTGTCACGCTTTGGCTCGGACGGCTTTTTAGCTTCAGGGCTATCTGCTTTTTCAGGTTTTGCCGAAGCTGTTTTCTCGCTTTCGTCAGCCATGCCTGCGGCTTTCACAGGTTCTCCCGCAATCGCCTTTTTACTTAATTTGAATTTGCTTACCATACCGTCAAGGATAGTCGCCTGTGAAGATAATTCTTCTGCTGATGCGGCACATTCTTCGCTTGTAGCGGAGTTTGTCTGTACAACGGAGGAAATCTGATCGACACCTGCTGTTATCTGAGATATAGCTGTCGCCTGTTCTTCGCAGGCTGTTGAAATATCCTCGATCAGATCAGCCGTCTGCGTGGTGGTTTCAACGATAAGAGCGAGCGTTTGCGCCGTATCGTTTGCGATTGCTGTACCGTCCTCTACCGCCTTGATAGAATCCCCGATAAGCGTTGTGGTATCGCTTGCCGCCTGTGCGACCTTGCCTGCAAGATTTCTTACCTCGTCCGCAACTACGGCAAAGCCCTTGCCGGCTTCTCCCGCTCTTGCCGCTTCAACGGCGGCATTGAGCGCTAGAATATTCGTCTGGAACGAAATATCGTCGATGGCTCTTATGATATTTGCTATCTGCTTTGAAGTATCGTCTATCTTGTGCATAGCCTCAAGCAGAATATTCATCTTCTCATTTCCTGAATCAACCAGCTTTGCGGCTTGTTCGGAATTCTTTGCTGCGTCGCCTGCTCTTGCGGCATTGCGGTTTACCTTTTCGGATACTTCCGCAAGCGAAGCGGAAAGCTCTTCCACTGAAGCCGCCTGCCTTGTAGCACCCTCCGAAAGATTTGCGGCGGCAGATGATACCTGCTCCGCACCGTTCGATACCTGAACGCCTGCTGTGCTGATACCGCTCATAGTCTTGTTGAGTGAGAGCATTATTCTTTCGTATGAAGCTCTCAGCTTTGCAAAATCACCAATATAAACATCGGCTGGAGAATATGTAAGATCGCCGTTTCCGAGTGCGGCGAGCATATTGTCAAGGTCTGTGATAATTGCGTTTATCTGTGTTGTTATCTGATTCGTGCTTTCACTGAGCTGGCTTATTTCCTTGTCGATATTTTTGCCGAAGTCGAGCGGCTCGGCATGAAGATCTCCCTGTGAAAGCGTCACTATCCTGTCAGAGCAGAGCTTGACGGGCTTGATTACCTTCTTGACTATCGTGAGGATCACCAGTACCGATACGACAAAGCAGATAACGGCTGCCGCAGTTCCTATACACAGCGACATTTTTATGCTGTCCGTGTATTCCGACGGGGTAGCGACAACAAGACAGCTCCATCCTTCCGTATTTGCAATAGGAGCATAGGTGACATATTTATCCACGCCGTCAAGCGTAACCTCCGCAAAGCCTTTTTCGCCTTTTATGGCATTGCTTATGCAGTCCGCTATGCCCTGATACGAGCTGTCCGCCTGCGCAAGCGTCTTGTAGTTTATACGCTCTGTCAGCTTGGTTTCATCGGGATACGCAATTATCGTACCCGTCTGGTCTATCGCCATGGCATAGCCTGTTTCGCCTATTTTCGTCTGACCTATAACGGCTGAGAATGTGTTCATGTCAACACACGCCATGAGTACGCTTCTGAGCGTTGTATTGTCACTGTCGAACATAGGTATCGCAACATCCATAAGAACGTGCTTCAGATCCTTTGCGGCATAAGGCTCACCCTGTGCTGTTTTTTTGGTTTCCACGGCTTTTTTGAAGCTCTCGTTTTCCGAGTAATTAAGCGTTTCTGCATAGAAACACTTGCCGTTTGTATTCACGATCTTTACATCGGTCAGCATAGGGTTCTTTGAAAGTATCGAGAAGCACTTTGTGGAAAGAGTACCCGTATCCGTCAGATCGTCAAATCCCGAATCATACGCAATCTGCTGCAGCTCCGCAGTGATGGAGCTGAGCTGATTGGAAACGGTATTCGAAGACATATCCGCAACCTCGGTCAGCTGATTTTTCAGCGACTCCTGTAAAAAGTTGTAGTTTATGCCTATATTCACACCGCCGACGATAAGGAGCGAGCCGCCTACCGCAAGACACATCCATTTGAATATCCTGCCTGTGAGCGATTTACGCTTTTTCTGCACCTGCTTTGCACCGTCGGAGATTTTGTCAAATTCTTTTGATATATCCTTTTTAGCTGACATTAGCCTGTCCTCCCGGATTTGTTATGTTGTATGTTATTACTAAATCATACCACATTATAAGAGTAAAGTCAAATAACTGAAGCATTTTCTACGGCAGTTTTCACAACTGCAATAAAAATCGCACCGTGAAATTGTTTATTCTGCACATATTTATCGTTACTCAGCTTGCTGCATTATTTCGTATGCCTGTTTATGTACTTGCTGTGCAGTTTTGAGTACATTATCTTCTGACCCGTGTAAAGTCCGTAGTAGCCCGATAAAATGTAGCTTACCGAGCAGGCGGCGGCAAAGAATATTATGCCCTCTCCGCCGAAAAGCTCAATGCTGAGTAAAAGCGAGGTTACAGGGCAGTTTACCACGCCGCAGAACAGCGAAACAAGTCCGAGTGCGGCAGTGAACTGAGGCGGCAGACCGACCAGTGTTCCGAACAGATTTCCGAATGTAGCGCCTATGAAAAATGACGGAACTATCTCTCCGCCCTTGTAGCCGCCTGCAATGGTTATCACGGTGAATAACAGCTTCAGTGCGAATGCTTCGGGGCGTGTAGTGCCTGACATAGCGTCAGCAATGATATTCATTCCCGCTCCGTTGTAATCCGTTCCGAATACGGCGGTCAGTATTACTATTGCACAGCCGCATACGAAAATTCTGATATAGTTGTTCTTGATTTTTGCCGATAACAGCTTTGACAGCTTATGGAGCGAATAGCAGAAGACAATGCTTAGCAATGCCGTGCCTACGCCGAGTATCATCGCAAACGCTATGTTCATAACGGAAATATCCGGTATCACTACTTTATATGTCACCGGCACTATTCCGAACAGGCGGGAAATTCCCAGCGCAACCGCCGCAGAGAAAAAGCACGGCACGATAGCCGAGTAGTAAAACACTCCTACGCTGATAACCTCCATAGCGAAGAATGTTGCGGTGACAGGAGTACCGAACAGAGCCGAAAAAAGTCCGCTCATTCCGCACATTACCAGAAGATTACCGTTGCGTTCATCCATCTTGAGAATTCTCGCTATTTCCGCCGACAGCCCTCCGCCTATCTGGAGCGCCGCACCCTCACGACCTGCCGAACCGCCGAACAGATGAGTGATGAAGGCGGATATGAAAATAAGAGGAGCCATTCTGACCGGTATTTTTCCCTCGGTTCTGATTGAGGTGATTATTATATTGGTGCCTGGGTCGTTTTTCAGACCGCAGATACTGTAGAGGAAAACTATTACAAGGCCTGCGACCGGCAGGAAGTATACCATAAATGAATGCCCTGTGCGGAATTCTGTCGCAAACTCCATGCAAAGATGGAACAGCGAGCCGATAACGCCACAGCAAATGCCCGTTATCCCCGACAGCAAAAGCCACTTGAAAAATGTTTTAAGCGTTATGTAGAGCCTTTCACTGCGGATACGCAGATGATTAAGCAGTTTGTTCATAATTATATCTGACCCTCTCTGACGGAAACTTCTGCAGATGACAACGTGTGCATATCCCCGTTTTCATCTCTTACTATCAATCTTGCATTTTTATCAATGTCAACGGCGGTAGCATAATATTCCGCATTTGACGATATGACCCTTATCCGCTTTCCTATCACGACCGAGTAGCTTTTGTACTCTTCTGTCAGCTTATCTACGGACATACGTTCGCATATATCGAAGAAATTGTTCAGTATTTCGGCGGCAAGAGCGCATTTCAGCTCGTTTCCTGCCGCTTCTTCGGAATAAAGGCTTGAGGCAATATCGGAAATCTCGGACGGGAAACCGCCTTTCGGACGGCTGATATTGATACCGAGTCCCATTACGGCATATTGCAGGCTTCCGCTTTCAAAGTCGGTGACCGCTTCGGTGAGGATACCGCAGATTTTTTTGCCGTTCAGCATTATATCGTTTATCCACTTGATACCGGCTTCTATTCCGCATACCTTTTTGATGGCTCTTACAACCGATACAGCCGCACCTGCGGTTATGAAGAACGCTTTGTCGGCTTTGAAATCGGGGCGGAGAAGCACAGACATATAAATGCCGGTGTCGGCAGGCGAGTAGAAGCTCTTTCCGTGTCTGCCTCTGCCTTCGGTCTGCTCGTTTGCAATAAGAACGGTTTTGCTTGGTGCGCCGTTTTCAGCGGATATGCGGAGCAGGGTATTTGTGGATGTTACAGTATCCTTTATCGTAATATCAGCATCGGCGGCAGATTTTTTCAGCAACTGCCTTATGCGAAGAATACCGTAGCGTGTGAAATCGTCCGTTTCGCCGCCCGAAAGCAGATAGCCCTTGTTTTGTGCCGCATCAATTATAAATCCGTCCGCCCTTAAAGAGTTGATGGCTTTCCAGACAGCATTACGGCTGACGTAAAGCTGCTTTGAAATTTCTTCGCCGGAAACGAATTTTCCTTTACTGCTCATAAGTATAAGCAGGACTTGTTCTTTCAATTTCATAATAAGTTTCACCTTTCGCTGTCACCCTGCGGATTTTAAGGTTGACAATACGGATGTTCAAAACCGCAGAATATATCTGCGGTCAGAGGTATCAATTACAGCTTTTCGAGCATATCGGTTGTTTCGTCAAGCCAATTTCCGTCATAAAGCTCGATAAGACCCTTATCGCAGGCGGCGGCTAATTTCGGGTTGATAGGCATTCTCGCTATATTCTTTATGCCGTATTTTGCGGCAACTTCGTCTATATGACTTTCACCGAATATGTTGTGACGTGACTTGCAGTCGGGGCATTCGAAATATGACATATTTTCAACTATACCGAGTACGGAAACGTCCATCATTTCAGCCATTTTAACAGCCTTGCCGACAATCATCGAAACCAGCTCCTGAGGAGAGGTTACAACAATAATTCCGTCAACGGGAAGTGACTGGAACACGGTAAGCGGTACATCGCCCGTTCCGGGAGGCATATCGACAAACATATAATCAACATCGTTCCAGATTACGTCAGTCCAGAACTGCTTTACAGTATTTGCGATAACAGGACCTCTCCATACAACAGGGTCGGTTTCATCGGGCAGAAGCAGGTTAACAGACATGACCTCAATACCGGTCTTTGTCATAACGGGGTAGATGCCGTTGTTATCGCCGGTAGCTTTTCCGTGAAGACCAAACGCCTTAGGGATAGACGGACCTGTTATATCTGCGTCAAGAACTGCCGTCTTGAAGCCTTTTCTCTGCATAGCTACGGCAAGGAGAGATGTGACCATAGACTTACCTACGCCGCCCTTACCGCTGACAATTCCTATAACCTTCTTTATATGTGACAGCTCGTGGGGCTTTTCAAGAAAGCTCTGAGGTGTCTTTCTTTCACCGCAGTTCTGTGAACATGAACTGCAATCGTGAGTACATTCGCTCATAAAATCGTTTCCTTTCAATCGGCGAAAGCCGTTTATTCTGCGCTTTATCCGGCTTTATTTGTTATTTGATAGTATACCACTATCGCATTCAAAAATCAAGGCGGATATCAAGGCAAAACCGCACAATTAACGGCTGTCGCCTTTGCCGCACGCTAAGCTTGTATATTTTCCGCCATCTTGCACAAATTTCGCTTGACAGGCGTCAGCCTGCCCGCACTCAATTTATACAATCTGACGAAAAATCTACTAAGCAATCGCACGACAATAATTATGCGGTATTGCCTTAAAAGAGTAAATCAGTCCGTTTTTGAACAAAACAAAACCGCCGGAACGGTCCGGCGGTTCAGATCGCTTTTAATTAATCGTGGTGGCAACCGCAGTCGCATTCCTCGTCCTCTAAGCAGCTGAGATCAAATTCAAGATTTTCTCCGCAGTTAGGGCAGGGAATCTCACCCGACTGAATAACGTCGAAATCAACAGTGATAGTGTTTCCGCAGTTAGGGCAGGTTACTTCGTACATATCGTCGTCGTAATCGTCCTCATCGCAGCATTCGTCACAATCATCGTAATCGTCTTCTTCATCACCGTAAACGACATCTTCAAGGCAGTCAACGCTTTCTTCCATATCGGTCATAACGTCTGCAACATCGTTCAGTTCTTCGTCAATATCGCCCAGTGTCAGTGCAATATCGTCAAGAACGTCAACGATAGCTGCAAGCACTTTGCCTTCCTTAGTTGAATCATCAACACCCAGACCTTCTGCAAGTCCCTTGATGTATGATACCTTTTCTGCAACTGTCATAGTAAAAATCCTCCTTTTACTGTCTGCAATTACTTCAAGCAACCGTTATATGATTACTTATTTGTTACACGCTCCATATATTCGCCTGTTCTTGTATCGATACGGATTATATCTCCGATCTCAACGAACAGAGGAACACGGATTTCAGCGCCTGTTTCAAGAGTAGCGGGCTTAGTTACGTTTGTAGCTGTATCGCCTCTGAAGCCGGGGTCTGTATCTGTGATTTCAAGCTCTACAAAGTTGGGAGGCTCTACACCGAAAACCTTGCCCTTGTATGAAAGAACTTTACATACCATATTTTCCTTTACGAACTTGAAGTTGTCCGAAAGCTCTGCCTTGTTTATCGGCACGTCCTCGTATGTCTCTGAATCCATGAAGTGATAGAGATCGCCGTCATTATAGGTGTACTCCATGTCTTTTCTTTCAACATAAGCTGTGGGGAACTTAGCTGTGGGGTTGTAGGACTTTTCAACTACCGAGCCGGTAATTACGTTTCTGATCTTGGTTCTGACGAAAGCGGCACCTTTACCGGGCTTTACGTGCTGGAACTCAATGATCTGCATTACGTTGCCGTCCTCTTCAAAGGTCATACCGTTTCTGAAATCGCCTGCTGTGATCATATTTTAAAATACCTCCGTATATTTTATCGGGTTTATGCGGAAAAATACCGCCGCTGAAAGCCGTTTTTATTTTTTATCTCTCAGCCCCATATTCTATCTATTATATTTTACATTATTCCCGCCGTAATTGCAATACCTTTTTGAAACCTTTTTTAAATTTTTTTGCTTTTCGCTTTTGCATCAGTTCTTAATTACGGATTTATTCTTTTTAAAATAGATTATCCCTTACGGCATATAACCGATTTTTGATTAATTTTACTTAATTTATAGCTAAATATCCGTGTAACAATGTTACAATAGGTAAATATGTGGAAAATGTTGTGTGCAGTTTGTACAAAACTAACAAAAAATTGAATTTGCTTTGTTGACATTGCCTATTGATTATAAAATCGTTTTCATTTATAATTGAGATAGCAAATAAAAATATTTGCACAATCGCAAAACGAAATTAATGGAGGACATTAAAATGAAGTTAAGAAAAATTATGGCAGGCATTGTTGCTACATCAGTAGCAGGTACAATGGCTGTTGCAGCATCAGCACAGTATGATGCATTCATTATGTACGCATCAGGCAGTTGGTATCCCTCAACTATGGATGCCAGCGGTCATTCTGAGGACGCTGCTTCAGGCACAGTCACAGAGTGGACAGCAGGTACTGCAGAAGTTACTAAGGACGGTACATACACAGTATCTGTCTCTGGCATCAAGGCTTCCGCTGTTGATGAAGAAACAGGCGAAGAAATAATGGCTCCTACACCGGGCGAAGGCGCTGCAGTATTCAACGTTGATATCCCTGACCTCAGTACAGCTTTAGGTATCGGCGCAAATTGCGAAGGCTATGATGCGACTATGACAGCCGCTCAAAAGATGGAATTTGCTAAGTCTAAGGGCATTAACGTAACCGACGTTAAGATCACACAGGTTACGGACGGCGAAACAACAGAAGTTGCTGTTGATTCAAGCAAGATCTTCTTCGGTGATATCGAAGGTAACGGCAAGTTCCGTATCGAGCTTTACAACCAGTTCGGTGAAACAAAGAATGATGCTCCTTTAAATGTTGCGGACATCTACTTCAATGAGAGCCTGAATGTTACATTCACAATCTCAGGTATCGACGCTATCACGGGTGGAAACATTAAACCCGCTGATACAACAGCTCCTGCTGACACAACAGCTCCCGCTGATACAACAGCTCCCACAACAGGCGATTCTACAAAGCCCAACACAAACACAGGTGTTGAAGGCATTGCAGCAGTTGCAGGCGTTGCACTTCTCGCAGCCGGCGCTGTAGTAGTTGCTAAGAAGAGAAAGTAATTTCTGTTCACGGTAAATAACATTAATATGTAGCAAAAGCCCACGCATTTCGGTGCGTGGGCTTATTGTGCGTAAAAGCACCGTAAAGCCGGATTTCGCAGGCAGAAAAAACAGAGCATATCGGTTATCCGTTCCGATATGCTCTGTACTGCTTAAAATGTCCGATATAATTGCTTTACGGCAACATATTCCTGTGCTTAGTTCTGTGGCATTATGACTTTAACCGCAGAGATTACGGCGATAGCTTACTGTGCGCTGATAACCATCTTGTATCTTGCGAATTTTTTGCCTTCGAGTATCTGTATACCCTTCTTTTCCTTGAAGATTCCGCTGTCATCATCATAATCGTCACTGCCGCACCACGGCTCAATGCAGATGAATCCTGCACGCTTTCCCGCAGGTGTCCACAGTCCGAGCGTTTCGAAGCCCTCAAATGCTATGCAGGCAAGCGTCTTTTTGCCCTGAGTGAGCTTTACGGCTCTTGACTTTATGTTATCAAAATAAACCACATCGTTATCAAACATATCGTAGCTCAGCGGCAGCTTTGACGAGCCGTCAAGACGCTGTATGCGTTCCTTGCTTCTGAACAGCCTTGTATCAAGATCCATAACCGGAGTCGACGCTTTCTCACGCTTTTCAAATACCAGCGTGCAGTTGTCAAGATCGTCGCAGGCTATGGCAGGATGCGCTCCGATGCAGAACGGTATGCTGTGATACTCAGGATTGAAAACGCTGTAGCAGATTTCTATCCTGTCGTCAAACAGATTGTACTGTAGGCAAAGTTCAACGCTATATGGATAGCCGTTTTTCACGGGTGCGTACTTGTACTGAAGAATGAGCGAGTTGCCGCTTTTTCTTACTGTCGTAAATGTATTGTCACGGGCAAATCCGTGCTTTGTAAGAGAGATTTCCTTCCCGTCAATTATGGTCTTGTTGTTTTTTACATTTCCTATCGCAGGAAAAAGCACGGGCGAAGTCTTTCCCCAGAAAGCAGGGTCGCCGCTCCACATTATCTCTCTGCCGCCTATTACAAGCGATTTAAGCTCTGCGCCCTCTGAAGCTATTACGGCTTTGGCATTTTTTGTTTTCAGCTCAGTTGTCATTTAAGTACCTCGTCTTTTACTGCTCGTAAGCTGTCAGCTTATCGTTTTCGATTGTCAGTTTCGGATTGTTGAACTTCCAGCTTTTGATAAATTCGGGTATTTTCTTTGTCGTACCCTTAAAATCAGGTAATTCGCTCAGTGTGATAACCTTTTCGCTTGAATATACGCTCTTGAGGAATTCCTCAGACATACGCTCCGTATTTATCGACGGAGTGCCGCCAAGCTGTGTTATAACAGCTCCCGAGCCGTTTGAGGCGCATACGAATTCCTTGCACCACGGAGCGTAATAAAGCCATTTTACTTTGCTGTCAGCCTTGAACACTTCTTCGGGGTCGGGTATGTATCCTACCTCAGACAGAGCGGACATTTTTCCTATGTCATCGGTGTACTTGGAAAGCGTGCTGTATGAAGCAATCTGCACCGAGTGATCCTCTGAGGACGGGTATACGTCCATACCGCCTATATCATAGGTGTTAGCGTTGACAGTTGCTTTTTTCGACTGACCGTTCCATACCCAGATAAGATTTGTAAGCTTGTGGTAATTCTCAAGGCGATCATATAATATGTACCATAGCTTCTGATAAAGCTGTTTGTCATAGGTATCCCTGTCCTTAACGCCCCACCAGAACCAAGCGCCGCTTGCCTCGTGCAGAGGTCGCCATATAACAGGAACGCCGGCTGTTTCAAGACGCTGTAAATAAAGTGCAATAGTATCAATATCCTTGATTATTACCTTATATTCATCGGTGCCGGGAGTTACGGCTTTTTCAAGGCTGAAGTCCCGTATCTCATCGCTGTAGAATGCTGTGCCTTTGACGCTTTTGTCGCTCATGTCAACGGGAACCTTCCAGTGCCAGCAGAAAGCAACGATGCCGTTCTGCTCGTTGTGCCACTTTATCGCTTCTTCAATCTGTGTGTAATCGGGCGTGTCCGTACCCTGAGCGTAAAGGAAGTCAAAGCCCATGATAGCAGGCATATCGCCTGTTGTGTTGTAGTACATTATGTTCTCAAACTGGTTTGCGTCGGAATACTGCTGACCTGCGATAATCTGCTTTCCGTAGACGCTCTTAAGGTAGTTGAAAAGCTCCAGTGTTTCTTCGTTTGTGTTCTCGGATACAGGCTTAGAGCCGTCCGGGGTTTTTGCTTCAAGCTTCTTGATAAGTGCGTCAACATCGGTTTCGTACTTTAACGCAACATCCATATCTATGTTGCCGTCAGCATCGACAGCAATGGGATTTGAGCGGAGCTTCTGCTCTGTGTTTGCGTTGTCGGTTGCAGACGAGGTGGTATTGCCGGAATTATCCCCGTTTCCTGATGCGGTGCTGTCATTGCAGGCTGTCACTGACAGTATCATTGACACGGCTAAAATTGCCGCAAGCGTTTTTTTCATTGAAAAAATCCTTTCATTTTAGCTAAATTTAATCTTGATCATGGCGGAATTTAATCCGCATAAGCTAATTATAACAAATCCACAAATAAAATTCAATAGATAAAGGAAAATGTGTTGAAATTCTGTCTGCATATAGCCGAAATATTTGTAAATCATGTCAAGGAAGCTTACCGTTCTTGTATTCCTTCGGGGTAACGCCGACCGCCTCGCTGAATGCACGGCAGAAATGGCTCTGTGACGAGAAACCCAGTAATGATGCGATGTCAGCTATGGTGTGGGTGCCGTCCTTAAGCATACCTTTTGCGGCATTTATACGGGAGGCATTGATGTACTCGTGGATGCCCATACCGATCTCAGCTTTGAAAAGGCGGTGCAGATGGGAGCGGTCATAGCCTGCTTCATCGGCTATCTGCTGTACGGTAAGGCGCTTTCCTGTGTTCTCGGAAATCATCTTTATAGCGGTGCGAACCGGCACTGAGAGCCGTTTTGTACGTCTTAGCCGCTGCATACGGACGGCATAATCCATTACCATTTCGTTATTAAGCTCTATAACCTGTTCAATAGAAGTGCATATATCTGCTCGTCTTATGTATATGTCACTGAGAGTATATGCGGTTTCCTCAGACATACCTGCGGCTATGCAGGTACGGGCGACTACGGCGGCGCAGACTACAAGGTGATAAATCTGATTGCGGAGTGGATCGTCCGAAAGCTGACCTTTTCCGCTTTCAATATCGGCGTCATATTTTAACTTAGCTTCTAATAATTGGTTAATATCACCTGATGCAATAAGAGCGAATACCGAGTTTTCGTTTTCGATAGGCTCGTGGTAAAATTCCTGAGCCTGCTGTACATAGAGCAGCTTTTCGGGTTCGGTATTTTCATTTTTTTCATCTTCATCAGTGATGCGACAGGTTGTAGTTTTATGCTGATTGTAAACGTTATTTTCGGTGTTTGCAGTGGTTTTCGGTACATTTTTTGCCATAATATTCCTCCTTAATCTTTAAATCGGTCTTTTTATCATTATACAACAAAAGTGCAAAAATAGCAACATTTTTGATAAGGGTAATTTGAGGTGTTTTTTAATATATATTATGCGAGCTTATTAAAGCAGATATAATTAAATTGTAATATATAATAATGATAGTAAAACAGATGGCTAATTAAGAAAATGTTAAAATATGGAGAGGCAGTGTAACGTGATATTTAGAATGTAATTAAATGCGTAAAGTTGTTATGTAATATGCAATGTATACTAATTGTTTGTAGATAAGCATTTATATATAATTACAAACTACCGATAGTGCTATTTGTCGGACAGCACCTCACCTTTGAAAAGGGATGAAAGAATGTGGTGCGGAGCTAGGGATGGTTGTACTTTTGAGATGATTGGGGGAATGGCAGCATTCTGTGCAACGGGAGGCAATCCCTCCGGTAGTCGCCCGAATTTTTTCGGGCGACAGCACCTCACCTTTGACAAGGGAGGCAAGAATGTGGTGCGGAGCTAGGGATAGTGCGGTTTTGGGAGGGTTGGTGTGGGATGAAAAATGGCGGAACAATCCCTCCGTCTTGACGGCAGAAAAGTTTGCATTATAAAAAGGGTGGGCATATCGCAAGCAGAAAGCAACAAAGCAACAGTTTGTGCCTTGCCGTCAATCCACCTCCCTTTGACAAGGGAGGCAAGAATGTGGTGCGGAGCGAGGGATAGTGCGGTTTTGGAAGGGTTGGTGTGGGTCGAAGGGAATTGAAATTGATAGGAGTGCTAACATAAAAGCTTCTGAGGCATTAACAATCCCCACCGTCACGGCTCGGAATAGTTTCAGAATTGTAAAGGTAGGACTATCTGAATACTGTACAGAAAGCCAAAAAATTATATCAGCCGTGCCACCTCCCCTTTTTCGAGGGTAGGCAAGGGTGATAGTGCATGGCAAAGGTACTGCGAAACCAACAGAGCGTTCATTTAAGGGCAAGTGTGGTGGTGCGGAGCGAGGGATAGTGCGGTTTTGGAAGGGTTGGTTCGGGATGAAAAATGGCGGAACAATCCCTCCGTCTTGACGGCAGAAAAGTTTGCATTATAAAAAGGGTGGGCATATCGCAAGCAGAAAGCAACAAAACAACAGTTTGTGTCTTGCCGTCAATCCACCTCCCTTTGACAAGGGAGGCAAGAATGTGGTGCGGAGCAAGGGTATGTTGTCCTTTTACAATGATTGTGGGAATTGCAGTATAATGATTCGGATTTGTTGCGTATGCGGTTATGGGCTTACTCGGAGCGTTTTCGGGTAAGGCGGTAGACGGGTTTTTCCTCGCAGAACATTTTCCAGCGGAGAATATCATCGGTAAAAATTCCGACGGCGGAAAGGAAAAACCACAGCACCGTAAAAAGCAGGCATATCTGACCGAGAAGGTTGAAAGGCAGCTGTTCGTAGTTCCATACCTTCCAATCGAGCCAGAGGTTGACTATACAGCCGCATAAGAATTCGAGGGCGGTGATAATAAGCGATGATACAGCCATCTGGACGGGGAGTGAGAGGTCGAATTTTTCGTTAATGCCGCCGACCAGCAGAAAGCAGATTCCTCCTAAAATAAACATTGTCCAGTGGCTGTTTCCTCTGAACAGAAGCTCTGTTATCGTATAAGCACAGCCGCCGAAGCAGAACAGCATAAACAGCTTCATCGGTAGACAGATCTTGTAATTCATATTGTTACCTTGCCTTTCGTTTTTGTATCCTTATTTTAAGCAGTTAGGCTAAAATTATGCAGATATGGCAGAATATAAGCATATAATTATCTTAAAGGAAATTTTGCAAAACGGAGGTTATTATATGGTGTTTATAAAAAGAATTACGGCAGTTGTGACGGCTTTTGCTCTGGCAGTGGTGACGCAGGGTGCGTCCTTGACCGCATTTTCGGAAGGTGATGTGAGCGAGGCAGACAGCATAACGAAGGCGGCAATCGTTACCGAGGTTTCAACAGGGCAGGTGCTGTACGAGCATAACTCGCACGAAAGGCTGCCTATGGCATCGGTAACCAAGCTGATGTGCCTGCTGATATGGGCGGAGGAAATGGAAAAGGGTACATTCGGTATGGATACTGTGATAACGGCTACCGCAAGAGCGAACGCTATGGACGGCTCGGTGATATGGCTTAATGTCGGGGAGGAAATGTCGGCATACGATATGATACGTTCGGTCGTTATTGCCTCCGCAAACGATGCTTGTGTGGCGGTATGCGAATATATAGCGGGAACGGAAGAAATGTTCGTGGAACGAATGAACAAAAGGGCGCAGGAGCTTGGAATGAGCGATACTCACTATGATAACTGCGTAGGATTTGACAGCGACACGCATTACACCTCCGCTTACGATACGGCGCTTCTCAGTGCGGCTGTGTCGGAGTATGACTGCTACAACGAATTTTTTGCCACCAGACTTGATTATGTGCGTGAGGGGGAGCGGCAGACACAGCTTCTTAACACGAACAAGCTGATGCAACGCTATGACGGCATCATCGGCGGAAAGACCGGCACTACGGACAAAGCGGGGTGTTGTCTTGCAGTGTGGGCGAAACGAGGAAATATGAAGCTGTGTGCTGTGGCACTTGGCTGTAAGGAAAGCGAACAGCGTTTTACTGCGTGTACCGACCTGCTGAATTACGGCTTTTCGGGCTTTGAGCTGTACAGGACGGCGGTAGACTCTGATGTGCTGACACCTGTAACTGTAACCGAAGGGCTTGAAAAGCAGGCTGACATAAGGGTCAAAAGGCTCAATACTATCGTAATCCCTAAAGGAAGCTCAAAAAGGATAGAATACACTCATACGGTGGTCGATAGTCTGTCTGCGCCTGTTCAGTACGGCGAAAAGGTCGGCGAGGTCAGGGCGAGCCTTGACGGAGAGGAAATCTTCTACAGCGATATTGTGACTACGGGCGAGGTCGGAGAGCTTAACTTTTTCAGCAGTCTGCTGATAATTATAAGGCGGTTTTTCTCGATGTAGAATGAGAAACATCCCCGTGCGGTCTGTGCGGGGATGTCAGACTGTCGATAAACCTACATAACTTCTAAAAATGGGGTGTCGAGCGTTGCTTGCTATGTTGGTTTTGCATCTCTGCAAAGCCATCAGAGTGTCCTAAAGGGGATAGGGATTGAAAACTTAATCTGTTTTATTTAAAGCATACTTTTCTACAAACTGAAATTAAATAGATTAATTAAAAGTATACGGTTTGATGAAATTCAATTATGTCTGATAGTGAGGGTTAAAAATGCACAAAAAAATTGATTTTATTTTGTGAAATCAGACGAAAGTGTCAGTTCTTAGTAAAACATCTTGCAAATCACAGCCGATTTCGCTATAATAGAACTATATAAAGAACGGCATCGGCAGACAGAAAAAGTTATGAGTACCGTAGCTTTATAATTTGTGTGTGGAAAGAGTATAAAAGGAGAGAAAAGTATGGCAATTACACTTAACGACAAGTACCTTAAGGGCGTTGTAAACGCAGATGAGCTTAAGGGCATGGAGCCTATGGTAAAGGTCGCTCACGAGATGATCGAAAACAAGAGCGGCTTAGGAAACGACTTTTTAGGCTGGGTAGATCTTCCCGTAAACTATGACAAGGAAGAGTTTGAGAGAATCAAGAAGGCTGCGGCTAAGATAAAGGCTGACAGCGAGGTGCTTATTGTTATCGGTATAGGCGGTTCTTACCTCGGAGCAAGAGCGGCTATCGAGCTTTTAAGAAGCACGCTTTACAACTCGCTCGCTAAGGATACGCCCAAGATATTCTTCGCAGGAAACAGCATAAGCCCTACATATCTTAATGAAGTTATAGAGCTTGTTAAGGATAAGGACTTCTCTGTAAACATTATATCAAAGTCCGGTACGACAACCGAGCCTGCACTTGCATTCAGAGTATTCAGAGAAATGCTCGAAGAAAAGTACGGCAAGGACGGCGCAAAGGGCAGAATTTACGCAACTACGGACAAGGCAAAGGGAACACTCAAGGAGCTTGCAGACGCTGAGGGTTATGAAACATTCGTTATCCCCGATGATGTCGGCGGACGTTTCTCGGTACTTACAGCGGTAGGTCTTCTTCCCATCGCTTGTGCAGGCTGTGACATCGACGCTCTTATGGCAGGTGCCGCAAAGGCAAGAGAGGACTTCTCCGTATGCGATATTGAAAAGAACGATTGCTACAAGTACGCCGCACTGCGTAACGTACTTCGCAACAAGGGCTACAAGGTAGAAATGCTGGTAGCTTACGAAAACTCATTTGCTATGATGAACGAATGGTTCAAGCAACTGTTCGGTGAGAGCGAGGGCAAGGACGGAAAGGGTCTGTTCCCGGCATCCGCTACATTCTCGACAGATCTTCACTCACTCGGTCAGTTCATTCAGGACGGCTCTAACATTCTGTTTGAAACGGTAGTTCATATCGCAAAGGCTCAGAAGGATTTCTTCTTAAAGAATGACGCAACAAACGGCGACGGACTGAACTTCCTGTCAAATCAGAATATGTCGGTCGTTAATCAGAAGGCTTATGAGGGTACTATAATTGCTCATACCGAGGGCGGCACACCCAATATGGTGCTTGAAATGCCCGAAGTAAACGAGAGCGAGCTTGGCTATCTCATCTACTTCTTCGAGAAGGCTTGCGCAGTATCAGGCTATCTGCTCGGTGTAAATCCGTTCAACCAGCCCGGTGTTGAGAGCTATAAGAAGAATATGTTCGCACTTCTCGGTAAGCCCGGCTATGAGGACGCTAAGGCGGCACTCGAAGCCAAGATAGGCTAAGGATAATAAATCGTGATGTATGGCTGTAATCGGCCGAAGCGAAAGCAGTCAGACAGACGGTTTTTATTATATTAAACGGCGACTCTGCCGTAAAAATACGGAGGACTTTACAATGATTAAACTTATCGCAGGTAAAAAGGGAACAGGTAAGACTAAGTTACTTATAAACGCTATCCACGAAGCTGAGCAGGCAAGCAACGGCAACGTTGTTGCTATCCAGATCGGTTCTTCCCTCAACATAGACATCTATCACAAGGTACGTCTTGTAAATATCGAGGACTACAACATTGATAACTACGATGCAATGTACGGCTTTATCGCAGGTATGCTGGCATCCGATTACGACTGCACAGACATCTTTGTTGACGGTATTCTCAAGATCTGCGGCAGAGATATGGAAAAGGTCGGTGCTATGTTCGATAAGGTAGCGGCTGTAAGCGGCGAGAACACACACGTTACATTCACTATATCTGCAGAGGTAGCTGACCTCACAGAAAATATTAAAAAATATCTCAAATAAGTGTTGACAAATTTTGATTTTTGTAGTATAATATCACTCGTGTTAGCTTAGACGATGATAAATCGGCTTAATTTTGAGATAATGAACAACAGAGGGGGGTGCTAAAATGGCAGTTCCAAAGAGAAAAGTATCTAAGGCAAGACGTGACAAGAGACGTTCACAGGTATGGAAGCTATCTGCACCTGCATTCTCACGTTGCCCTCAGTGCGGTGAGTTAAAGCTCCCTCACAGAGTATGCGGCAATTGTGGTTATTACAAGGGCAAGGAAGTTATCGCTAGTAAAGAGGCGTAATTCTTGTTAGCGCAAACATTGTGGCAGTATGTCAGAAATGACTTACTGCCTTTTTGTTTTGCAAAATTTTGTTATGACAATTTGCAGGGCAGGAGATAAAAACTATCTTTTTAGATTTTATGTTGACGGTTACACAACAAAAGTGTATAATATATATGTATGCTTAATTGAGAATTCGGAAAGAAAGGACTGATAACGTGTCTGTAAGGATAACCTCCGTAGATAAAGGTTCTCCTGCTGATAAGGCAAGGATAAAGGCAGGCGAAAGCCTTGTTTCAATAAACGGAAACGCTATACACGACATACTTGACTATCAGTTTTATGCTTCTGATAAAAAACTCGTGATAGAGCTTGAGGACAAGACGGTAAAGGTAAGGAAGGGCGAGTATGACGACCTCGGACTTAATTTTGAGACCTATCTTATGGACTGCAAGCAGCACTGTAAGAATAACTGCGTGTTCTGCTTCATAAATCAGCTTCCGAAGGGTATGCGTGAAACGCTGTACTTCAAGGATGATGACTCACGTCTGAGTTTTTTGCAGGGCAACTATATTACTATGACAAATCTCAGCGACGAGGATGTTGACAGAATTATAAAGATGAAGCTGCCGATGAATATTTCGGTGCATACGACTAATCCTGAGCTTCGTGTAAAGCTGACTAAAAATCCGGATGCAGGAAAGTGCCTTGATTATCTTTATAAAATGGCGGCGGCAGGGATCGAGATAAATACACAGATAGTGCTTTGTCCCGGACTTAATGACGGCAAGGAGCTTGAGAAAACGCTGACCGACCTTTGTATGCTTTACCCTGCGGTAAAGAGCGTGGCCTGCGTGCCTGTAGGTGTAACGAGATTCAGGGACAAGCTGCCGAAGCTGGAGCTTTTCAACGAAGAAACCGCAGGCAAGGCGATAGACACGCTGGAGTTTTTCGGTGATATGATGTTTGAAAAGTATCACGACAGGGTAGTGTATGCGTCGGACGAATTCTATCTTACGGCTAAGAGGAAAATGCCCGATTATGAGTTCTACGGCGATTTTGACCAGTTTGAAAACGGCGTGGGAATGTGTGCGAGTCTGCAAAAGGAGTTTATAGACGCACTTGCGGATAAACGTGAATTCGGTGAAACGGACGATAAGGAGCGGCACGTTTCGGTGGCGACCGGGGTACTTGCCGCACCGCTGATAGAAACGCTCGGAAAAATGCTGAAAACGGATTTTCCGAATACCGTGGTTGACGTTTATACTATAAGAAACGACTTTTTCGGGGAAACTATTACCGTTGCCGGACTTATAACGGCAGGAGATATAATCGCACAGCTTACACCTTATAAAGATAATCTGGGGGAAAGACTGCTTATAACAGAAAATATGCTGAAAACAAACAGCGATATTTTTCTTGACGATAAGACGGTAAGCGATGTTGAGCAGGCACTCGGAGTAGAGATAATGCCGGTTGCAACGGACGGATATGAGCTTCTTGATGCTATTTTAGGGGAAGGGGCGGATATATGAAACTTAAAAAAAGGATATTTTCGTTTCTGGCGGTGCTTGCCGTGTCGGTTCTTGCAATACTGATGTGTACGGCTTGTATGTCGGCTGAGGAAAAAGAAAAGGCGAAAGAGGATATAAGGGAGGCAAAGCCCATTGCCGAGAAATATCTTGAAGATAATTTCGGAGGGGGACAGGTAGTCAGCATTGAATTTATGCAGGCTAAGAAATACCCCGGGCCTGTGCCGGACTTCAATAAATATGCAAGCGGTTTCTGCAAGGCTGACGTGCGTCTTGAGAACGGGACGGAATTTCAGCTGATAGTTGATACCGATAACAAGATATGCTATGATAACCTGAATGCCGATAAGGTAATAAACGAGGCTGTTCAAACGATTGTTTCGTTGACGGACGGTACAAAGCCGGATGATATTGAAGTAAATGTTGCGGTAAGAGGCTTACTCGGTGCTGTAGGAAGCGGCTATGAGGGCTTTTTGTCGAGTGATACGGACACGGCGGAAAAGCTGCTGAACGGCGATTATTACTTTAATGTTGTGCTGAAATACGGCAGTTCGGTAAACGGTGTTGATGTATCTAAACTTGAGAACACACCGTACAAGGCAAGTATTACTGTAAGGCTGATACAGTTTTCGCAGTTTGCAGAAAGCGGCACTAAGACGGATGTTCTCGGTAGCTCCGACTGTAATCTTACGCTCAAGGACAGCCTGACATATCTGTATCTGAGAGAGAATTTATTTCTTGATAATTTCAGAATGAGCGATGATGAGAACTTCACACGCTTTCAGAAGGGCAATATGGTTACATATCTGCAAAATAAGGTCGATGATCTGATTCTTGCGTGGGATAGCAGTGTTGCCGATTTAAGCGTAAGCTCTGTTCCTGCGGAAAAGCAAATCAGTACCGAATATTACAGCGGTCAGAAATTTACGGCATTGTGTGACACTGCGGCGAAGATTGATTATGTAATAAAGACAGAATCAAGATATTCCAAAGTATACGCATTTACAACAGATGATTTCGGTGACACACCGTATCTTGCAGGCAATGGCGGCGGAGAAGGAAAAGATGTTGCCGACTGTATGATGTTGATAAGCGGCACTGATTATCACAGCGCAGACTTTAATATAAAAGGTGTCGGCAGTATAACTGTCGGATTATATAAGAGATAAAAGGAAGGAATGAGTGAATGAACGGAATAGTAGCGGTAGTAGGACGTCCCAACGTTGGAAAATCAACACTCTTTAACCGTATTGTCGGCAAGAGAATGTCTATAGTTGACGATACGCCGGGTGTTACCCGTGACAGAATATACGCAAAGGCGGAGTGGCTCGGCAAGGAGTTTATGCTTGTTGATACGGGAGGTATCGAGCCTGACAGCAAGGACGTGATACTCTCACAGATGAGAATGCAGGCACAGCTTGCCATAGATAAGGCAGATGTGATAATATTCGTGACCGATGTTACATCGGGAGTTACGGCGAATGACGCAGATGTAGCGGCTATGCTCCAGAAAAGCGGCAAGCCTGTTGTGCTGTGCGTAAACAAGTGTGACGGAATAGGAGAAGTTCCGCCTGATTTCTATGAATTCTATAATCTCGGACTGGGCGATCCTATTGCGGTATCGTCCGTACACGGTCACGGAACGGGAGATCTGCTTGACGCTGTGTTTGAGAATATGCCTGATGAGAATCCTCAGCGTGAGTATTCGGAGGATGCTATCAAGGTTGCGGTCATCGGCAAGCCGAATGCGGGTAAATCTTCACTTGTAAATAAAATTGCGGGCGAGCAGAGAATGATAGTGTCGAATATCGCAGGTACTACCCGTGACGCTGTCGATACGGTCATTGAGCGTGACGGTCAGGAATATGTGCTTATTGATACGGCAGGAATCCGCCGCAAGTCCAAGGTAAACGAGCAGATAGAAAAGTACAGCGTGCTTCGTGCTTATATGGCTGTAGACAGAGCCGATGTATGCGTTATTATGATTGACGCTACGGAGGGCTTTACAGAGCAGGACAGCAAGGTTGCAGGATACGCTCACGAGCAGGGCAAGGCAAGCGTTATTGCAATAAACAAGTGGGACGCTGTTGAAAAAGACGGAAAGACGATGCAGGAATTCACAAAGAAGCTCGAGGTCGATTTTTCGTTTATGTCTTACGCTCCGTTTGTGTTTATTTCGGCGCTTACAGGACAAAGGGTGGATAAGCTGTTTGAGCAGATAAAGTACACCTATTCGCAGAATATAAGACGTATCTCGACAGGTACTCTCAACGATATGCTGGGATATGCTACCGCAAGAGTACAGCCGCCGTCAGACAAGGGCAAGCGGCTTAAGCTGTATTATATGACGCAGGCATCGGCAAAGCCGCCGACGTTTGTAATTTTCTGCAACGATAAGGAACTTTTCCATTACTCCTATCAGAGATATATAGAGAATCAGATAAGAGAAAGTTTCGGTCTTGACGGAACACCTATAAAAATAATAGCAAGAGAACGAGGAGAATAACGGATAATGATATATCTGTGTTATGCAATAATGATAATAGTGCCGTATCTGCTGTGCGGAATCAACACTGCTATCATCGTCACAAAAATTAAAACGGGAGAAGATATAAGAACGCTCGGAAGCGGAAACGCAGGTCTTACGAATACTCTCAGAACGCAGGGAAAGATAGCGGCACTTTTTGTACTGCTCGGAGATGTGCTTAAAGGCACACTGTCGATACTTATAGTCAGATTTTCGTTCTTGTGGCTTACGGGAACAGATACGGCAAATCCCGACAATATGATGACCTATGTAGGCTTTGCGGCGGCGGTTGCGGCTATAATCGGACACGTTTTCCCGATATATTTCGGCTTCAAGGGCGGAAAAGGCATACTGGTTTCTGTGGCTGTGCTTATGACGGTCGAGTGGATACCTGCGTGCATACTGCTCGGAATATTCATCATAGTCGTTGCGCTGACACGATATGTTTCACTTGGTTCGTGCATAGCGGCGGTATGTTATCCTGTGACGATACTTGTATACAGCCTGATAACAGGAGATCCTTGCGTATGGATAAATGTGATATTATCGGCGCTTATCGCTGTGCTGATACTGTTTATGCACAGGGGAAACCTTGTAAGACTTAAAAATCACACTGAAAAGAAGCTCGGGCAGAAGGCCTAACAGAAAGAAGGTTTACAGATGGCTAAGATCACAATATTAGGTTGCGGTTTCGGTACGGCTCTTGCTATTATGTGGGACAAGTACGGACATAATGTGACTGCATGGTCAAAATATCAAGAAGAAATAGACGCAATAATGAACGACGGCGAGCATAAGCGACTCCTGCCCGGAGTGATTGTACCGCCGACAATAAGGCTGACAACGGATATAAACTGTGTGAGCGACTGCGATATACTTGTGTTCGCTATACCGTCAAAGTTTGTCCGTGAGGTTGCACAGAAGGTCAAGAGCTATGTGAAAAAGGATACTATAGTTGTAAATGTCGGCAAGGGATTTGAAGAAAATACCGACAAGCGTCTGTCGCAGGTGCTTAAGGAGGAGCTTCCCGACAACCGCATAGCAGTGCTTACGGGTCCTTCACACGCAGAAGAAATAGGCAGAAACGTGCCTACGACTATAGTTGTTTCTTCTGAAGATGAGGATTGTATGATGTATCTGCAGGAAACCCTGCAGAACGATCGTTTCAGAATATACAGGAACAGCGACCTTGTCGGCTGTGAACTTGGCGGAGCATTAAAAAACCCCATCGCCCTCTGCTGTGGAATAGTAGAAGGTATGGGGCTTGGCGACAACACTATTGCCGCACTTATGACAAGAGGACTTGCCGAAATCACACGTCTTGGCGTGGCTATGGGCGGCAAAAGGGAAACGTTTGACGGATTGTCGGGCGTAGGCGACCTTATCGTTACCTGCACGTCCTCTCATTCGAGAAATCACCGTGCAGGGCTTCTGATAGGTCAGGGCATACCTGCCGAACAGGCGGTAAAGCAGGTCGGCACTGTAGAGGGCTATCAGTGTGCAAAGATAGCTTATGCGATAGCCCGTGAGCATAATGTGCAGGTGCCGATAATCGAACAGCTTTGCGAGGTATGCTATAACGGTCAGAGTCCGCTTGAGGCTGTTTCAAAGCTGATGGGCAGACCGAGCAAGGCTGAGGAGGAAATATTCTGATTCAGACCGCTTTGCGTGTTTTGTTGTCGGTGAAGGTGATTTTTTCAACGGAACAGGAATGTTTGGGAACAGCTTTCGCTTTTTTGGCGAGAGCTGTTTTAGCTTGTACAAAAGTCTTTAATTGATATACTTCTGTTATATATTTTAGTATTTATCTATGATAACAAGCTACCGATAGTGCTATTTGTCGGACAGCACTTCTCGGGTTCGCTATTCGAG
>ERZ1027200.475-NODE-475-length-23639-cov-15.353757_pt1 | contig 23639 bp, 20 predicted proteins | sample MGYA00519271_ERZ1027200 | MGnify/ENA primary metagenome ERZ1027200 (study PRJEB26926, sample SAMN06164742) | human gut metagenome | biome: ENVO:00009003; feature: ENVO:2100002; material: ENVO:00002003 | host: Homo sapiens | place: USA | collected 2012 ...
CAGGCACACAGTCCCGCGCCGCCATGCGCGGCGTGATGCTCTACGTCATGCAGGAAAAGAAAACCACGTGGGAGGGCGAGCCGCTCGTCAGCGGCATCAACTGCCAGCCGCAGAGCGTCTACGATGATTTCATCAATACAAAGCTGCTCTATCACAAGGATGGCGGTGTGATGTTCTACCACATGGTACAAAGCTTTCCGAAGGGTGCGGCAGTCGATCCCCGGCAGGCTCACGAAGCCGCGCGGCGGCTGGCGGAATACTTTGACGGCTGCGAGGTGCTGGTCTGCACCCATGTAGACCGGGAGCACATCCACTCCCACTGCGTCATCAACTCCGTCAACTTTGACACCGGCAAAAAGCTGCACATGGCGAAGGAACAGATCCAGGAACTGATGCGGCGCAACGACGCAATCTGTCAGGAAATGGGTCTTCCTGTCTTTGACGCGCCAACGCAGCAGGCCCGCGGCATGAGCGGCGCGGAGTACCACACGGCTTTGAAGGGCCAAAGCTGGAAGCTGCGGCTCATGAACACCATTGACGAGTGCATGAAATACGCCGCCGACAAGGACGCCTTCGTTTCCCTGATGGCATCCGAGGGCTATGCGGTGCGCTGGGAGAGTGGCCGCAAGTACATCACCTACACCACGCCGGACGGACTAAAATGCCGCGACAGCAAACTACACGAAGAAAAGTATTGCAAGGAGGCCATGGAGCGTGAATTCAGAATACGGGCAGAGCTCATCAAGAGAAAACTCCGTCGAGCAGCGGAAATCGATGGAGGAATTGAAGCGGTTGAATCAGCCGAACAGCGCGTCGCCGGCTGCGCCGCAGCCGATGCAGCCCATTGTGATCCAGTGCGATCTGCCGCAGGCGATGAACAAGATGGCGGAGCAGGCAGACGGAATAAACTGGGAGCTGGAGGAAATCCGGAAGACCCTGCCGGAGTTAAAAACGCGCGTCGACCTGACACCGGTGCAGCAGTCGCTCACGGAGATGCAGAAATCGCTGACAGAGATGAACAGACTGCTGGAACGGGTTGGGAACCTGAGCAAGAAGTATTCCTCCAAGTGGATCGACTGGCTCCCGGACTTCAGCCTGCTGGTGGCCCTCAAGTGGATTATGCTGGTGCTAATCCTTGGAACGGCGGCACTGGCGGGGTGGTATGGCGCGGCGGCGATCCGCAGCCTGTTTCTCTGATGCCCGCCGTGGCCGGACTGACCGCTGTGGGGACATTGATGGATGAAGATGAGGACGCCGAGGAAAAGCGGCGGCGCATGGAGGCGAAAATCGCCGCTGAAAACTTCGGCGCTGTGATTGGCTTCGCCGCGGGCGCAGCTCTGGCGATGAAAGAAAAATTGGATGAACAGGCCGCGCGGGAAGAACAGAAAAAGCAGCAGCATGAGCAAACCATGGGAGGATTGTAATGAAACAGGATTGGGAAATTTATCGTGACACGGGCATCCTCGGTGCCTACCGGCCGGAGCAGGTCATCCTGCGCCGCTCCGAGGACGGCGGCGTGGAAACGTTGTTCCGTGACAGCACAGCCAAATGGGAGGGCGATGACCTCACCCGTCAACGGGCGATGCTGGTCGGCGGGAAGTGCTTCCTTGTGACCTCCGTATTCCCTGGCGGCGCATCGGCAACACCCACAGACAAACTCCTGCGGCTCATCGACACAAAGTTAGAGAGGGAGCATCACGAGCAGTAAAGTTTCAGTAGACTTGCGGAGGCCGGTGCGGTATACTTCCTGTTACCGTACCGGCCTGCCCCAACGAAAAGGAGGTAACTATGGCAGGTCAAGAAAATCAGCAATACACCGTACTCTACGGGCGGCTCAGTCAGGAGGACGAGCGGGCCGGAGAGTCCAACAGCATTCAGCACCAGCGCACCCTGCTGGAGAAATACGCAAAAGAAAAGGGCTTCGAGAACACCATCTTCCTTGCGGATGACGGCTACTCTGGTACGAACTTTGAGCGGCCCTCATGGAAAAAGATCGTGGAGATGATCGAAGCAGGACAGGTGGCGAACCTCATCGTAAAGGACGCCTCCCGCTTGGGGCGTGAATACCTTCAGGTGGGCTATTACATGGAGATATATTTTCCCCAGAAGAATGTCCGCTTCATCGCTGTCAACGATGGCGTGGATTCCACAGTGGAGAGCAGCAATGACTTCAACCCCATCCGCAACTGGGCCAACGAGCTTCACGCCAAGGATACCAGCCGCAAGGTCCGCGCGGTCATGAAAATGAAAGCGGAGCAGGGAGAGCGGCTGGGCGGCAGACCGCCCTACGGCTATCGGAAAAGTGATGGTGACGCCAACACGCTGGTTCCGGACGAGGACACCGCACCTGTGGTGAAGCGCATCTTCTCCCTCTGCGCCGCTGGAAACGGCCCCAAGCGGATCGCCACCATCCTCACCAAGGAGCAGGTGGTGAACCCGTCCAACGCCTACTACCGCAAGACCGGGAAAAGCCACAGGGGACTGGACACCACCAGACCATGCCTGTGGTCTTCCAACAGCGTCACCAGCATTCTGAACAATGAGGTCTACCTCGGACACTCGGTTGGACTGCGTACCACTACAATCTCCTACAAAAACAAGCAGCGCGTGGAGCGCCCCGAAAGTGAGCGGTTCGTGGTGAAGAACACCCACGAAGCTCTTGTCACACAGGAGCAGTGGGACATCGTGCAGGAGGTGCGTCAGCACAAAAAGCGTGTCCCCAAGCACATGGACGAACCGAACATCTTCTCTGGACTGGTGTTCTGCGCGGATTGCGGCAAGCCGCTGGTGCTGCACAGAGCCAGCACGATGAAGCGGACGGAGTACAACTTCAAGTGCTACACCTACGGTAAAAAGGGCAAGACCGTTTGCACGCCGCATCACATCCGGGAGTTTGAACTGAAAGCCGTTGTGCTGGAGGACTTACGCCGGGTGACGCACTTCGCGCGGATGAAGGAAAAGCAGTTCGCCGCCTACATCAGCAGCAAGAATACGCTGGAGCTGCGGCGTGAGATGAACACGATCCAAAAAGATCTGGATACCATGCGGCGGCGCAGAGAGGAACTGTCCAAGCTGTTCAAGCGGCTCTATGAGGACAATGTGCTGGGGCGGGTGACCGATGAGCAGTACCGGATGCTGGCGGGCGATTACACCGTCGAACAGAAAGCGTTGGAGGAACAGATCCCCAAAAAGGAGGCCCGGCTGGAAAAGCTGAAAGCCGCCTCCGCCAACGTGAACACATTCGTTGAGAAGGCGAAGCAGTATACCGCCATCGACGAGCTGACGCCGGAGCTGCTGCGGCTGTTCATCCAGCGGATCGAGGTGGGCGAGCGGACGGAGAAATACTCCCGCAGCTCCCACCAGAGCATCCGCATCGTGTACCGCGACATCGGCACGGTGGACAGCGCGATGGAGCAGGGCGAGGCGCAGCCGCGCATTGCGCCGCCCCTGAGTGAGGTATTCCAGCTTCCCGCATAATAAAAAAGCAGAGAAAAAACGCAAGAAAGCGGACAGCAAACGCTGTCCGCCCCCTTGCAAGACACGGTGTCAACTTGTGTCCCTATGAACATTACCCGAAGGGTTCCGAGGTTTTTTGTTTTGCAAATTTTGAATTCGAGTCAGTGACGCACGCCAAAAAGCCCCGGGGCCGAAAGGGTCCCGGGGCTTTTGGAGCACAGGAAGCGTTGTAAAACGGCAGCGGTTGGCCCGGACGCGCGGCGCTTATCCGTCGCTCCGCATAGGCGGAAGGACCTGAAAATCGCCGCGGCGCTCCGGCATGGCGTCGCCGTACTGCTTGAAGTAGTCCAGGATCAGATCGGACATCTCCGTGCCGATCTCCCGCACCACGGGGCAGCCCACATAGCAGTCATACCCGCCTGTGCCGCTGGCGCGGTAGCTGTTCAGGCAGATGGTGAACACATCGGTATCCGCCACGGGCTTTCCCTGCACGGTCATGGCGGCGACCCGCTGCCCCACCGGGCGGGAGATATCGTAGGTATAGGACACGCCCATGTAGTAGTCGTAGTTGTAATGCTCCACCTTCGGCTCCAGGAAGCAGTCCGACACCCGCAGGGTGCCGTCGTCGTTCTGGGTAAAGTACGCCGCGCTGCGCTCCATCGCCTGCCGCAGAACAGCGCCGGTGATCTCCAGCACCGACAGCGTGTTGGTGTAGGGGTAGGCGATCAGCAGATCGCGCCGCCGCACCACCCGCGGGAGCCCCGCCGCATCGTTGGCCAGGCTGGAGGCGGACAGCTGCGCGCCGCTGGCCCAAAGCTGCACCGCGTTGAACAGATCGGGGAGGCCGCTGCCTCCGGCCGCCATGTGCAGCGGCGTGTCCGGCAGCAGAGGCTGCGGCAGATGGCCCACCACCTGATCCAGCCAGTCCTGGGCGCCGCGCTCCATGCCGGCGAACTCGTCCAGCCACTCCCGGCGGCATGCACCGGATGCGGGGATCGTCTCGCTGTTGAAGCGCTTGCCCGTTTCGGATATGGCCGCCTCGATGTGCAGGAATTCCTGTCCCCGGTCGGTGGGCTGCACCACGAAAGTACCGCACAGCGTCTGCCCGTGGACGGTCATGTGCTGGTGCCCTGTCAGCAGAAGGTCAAAGTCCAGCTCCTGGCACAGGCGGTAGGCCACGTTCTCGTGGGTGGTAGACAGCACGCGGCCGGTGGCCAGATCTCTCTCGAAGCCGCCGTGATAAATGCACAGCGTCACATCCACCCGGCCCCGCAGGGATTCCAGCGCCGCACGCGCGGCGGGGATAGGGTCGCTGATAGTGATGCCGGACAGGTGCTCCGGCTTCTCCCAGATGTTCACGTAGTCGGTGACGATGCCCACGATGCCGATCCGCAGGCCGTTCTCCAGCGTGTGGATACGGGCAGGGAAGCGCACGCGGGCGCCGTCCCAGCGGACATTCTCGCAGACGCAGCGGGCGTGCAGAGCGTTGAGATAGCTGTCCAGATAGTCCATGCCGTAGTTGAAGTCGTGGTTGCCCAGGGTCACATAGTCGTAGCCGCAGCGGTTCATTATCTCGGCGAACCGGCTGGCGTCGCCCAATGTGTCATGGCAGTAGGCACCCAGCGGCGAGCCCTGCAGGATATCGCCGCCGTCGATGACCAGCGTGTTCCCGTCCTTATGAAACTGGCTGGCACACTTGAACAGACCGATATTCCTCTCCTGCCGGCTGCGGTAGTCGGTGGGATAGATATAACCATGGAGGTCAGAGGTGAAGTAGATGGTAAAGCGTTTTGTGTCCATCGGCTCACCCCCGTGCCAGCTTGATACGGATCCGGGAGGATATCCACTCGATGATCAGCACCAGCACGATCAGGCCCAGCAGGATCGCGCCCACCTCGTTCCAGCGATAGGCGCTCATGGCGAAGATCAGCGGCGCGCCGATACCGCCCGCGCCCACCAGGCCCAGCACCGTGGCGTCGCGCAGGTTCATGTCGAAGCGGTAGATGATGGTGGAGGTAAAGTCCGCCGTCAGCTGCGGCAGAATGCCGTAGCGGATCTTCTGGAACGTGGTGCAGCCCGCGGCGTCCAACGACTCCAGGATGCGCTTGTCCAGGTCCTCGATGCTCTCGATAAACATCTTGGACACCATGCCGATGGAGCACAGGGACATGGTCAGCAGGCCCGCGAAGGGACCGGGGCCGGTGACGCGGATGAACATCAGGCCGTAGACAAAGGCGGGAACGGTGCGGATAGCGGCGATCAGAATGCGTCCCACCAGCGCCAGCAGCTTGGGGACCAGATTGCTGGCGGAGATAAACGACAGGGGCAGCGAGATCACCGCGCCCACGATGGTGCCCAGAAAGGCGATGCAGAACGTCTCCAGCAGCAGATAAGGCACACCGTTGGTGCCCAGTGTGAACAGCAGCTTGGCGGAGGGATGGAAGATACCGGAGATGATATTCCCGGCTACCTCCAGCCCGTTGCTGGTGGGGTTGCTGGTCTGTACGGCCGTGCCGGACCACGCCAGCAGGCAGGCCACGATGAAGGCCGCCAGCAGCTGCCACAGCCACGTTTTCGGCGCGGAGGCGCAGGCTTTTTGAATTCTCTGTTCCATACGGCCCTCCTTACGTCAGTTTTTTACGCAGGGCGTGGCTGATCGCCTCGATGACCATAACGGCCACAAACAGAACGATCAGGATCATGCCAAGGCTGTCGTACTCACGCCAGCCGATCTTTTCATTCATAATAAGGCCCAGTCCGCCCGCGCCCACGTAGCCCAGGATGGAGGCGTAGCGCACGTTGCCCTCCAGGCAGAACAGGGATACGGACAGATAGGTGGGCAGCACCTGGGGAAACACCGCCGTGGTAAAGGCCTGCAGCCGGGTGGCGCCCAGCGCCTCCATGGCCTCATAGGGTCCCATATCCACCGTCTCGATGATCTCGAAGAGCTGCTTTCCCACATAGGCGAAGGTAAACACCGCGATGGCGCAGGTGCCCGCCATGGTGCCCAGGCCGAAGATGTAGGTGGCGATCAGGGCGCACACCAGCGTGGGCAGCGTCCGCACAAGGCTGAGAAACAGCCGGACGATGAACACCACCACGCGGTTGGTGACGATGTTGCTGGCGGCGGCTACGGCAAAGGGGATCGCCAGTACCGCGCCGATGAACGAACCCAGGAAGGACATCTTGATGGTGTCCCACAGGGGCTGCCAGATCTTGCTCAGATACCCCGTGTTGGGCGGGAACATAGCCGCGAGGATATCGAAAAACTTGCTGCCCTTCTTCACCAACACCCCGAAATCGAAGCCGGTAATGTGCACAGACAGCGCACCCAACGCCAGCACGATCAGAATGACCAGCGGCGCGCGGCTGCGTTTTTCCTCCACCACCGCGCCGTTGGGCAGCGTATAGCGGCGGGGCTTGAACAGGCGGTCGTACAGGCTCATGCGTCTGCCTCCGTCTCGCTGTCGTCACCGTAGATGGCGTCCAGCACCGACTGGTCCACATTGGCGGAGGGCCCGTCATAGACGATCTTGCCGGCGCGGATGCCGATAATGCGGTCGGCATACTCCAGCGCCAGCTCCACATGGTGGATGTTCAGCAGGATGGAGATGCCCATCTCCTCATTGATGCGGACGAAGTCCTGCATCACCTGCTTGGCGGTAACGGGGTCAAGGGCAGCCACCGGCTCGTCTGCCAGAATGATCCGGGGGTTCTGGGTCAGTGTGCGGGCCAGCGCCACCCGCTGCTGCTGACCGCCGGAGAGCTGGTCGGCGCGGATGTAGGCCTTGTCCAGAATACCCACCTTATCCAGCGATTCCAGCGCCTTGATCTTGTCCGCCTTTCGGAAGGCGCCCAGCAGCACCCGCCAGAAGGGCATATCCGGCACGCAGGCGGACAGCACGTTCTTGATGACGGTGGTGCGGGTCACCAGATTGAAGGACTGGAACACCATACCGATGCCCCGGCGGAACCGGCGCAGGCTCTTGCCCGACAGGGTGCTGACATCGGTGCCGTTCACCGTCAGCGTGCCGGAGGTGATCTGGTGCATCCGGTTCACGGAGCGCAGCAGCGTGGACTTGCCCGCGCCGGAACGGCCGATGATGGCCACAAACTCGCCGTCCTGAATGGTCAGGTCCACGTCGTCCAGACCCACCGTGCCGTTGGGATACACCTTGGATACATGGTCGAAAATGATCATATGGTCTCCTCTTTTCCTGAAATAGCACACGGGGAGGGCTGCACAGCGGAAGGTCATGGCTGTGCAGTCCTCCCCGCGCTTGGGAAAGTGCTTTAGTTGGCGGCAGACAGCTCCTGGATGAGCTTCTGCGCGGCGCGCTCGTTGTCGTAATCGGAAGCCTGTGCCACCTGATAGCCGTTGTGGCTGTAGATAGCGATGACTTCCTTACCGGCATCGGTGTTGCCGATGTTGATGAACGCCTGCTGCAGCGCGGCGATCAGGTCAGCGTCCATGATCTCGGAGTTCTTGCTGACGGAGATGGTGTCGTTGTAGATGGGGGCGGTCACGCCGATCACGCCGGTCTCCTCCCAGATGGAGCCCTCGCGGCTGAACTCGGTGTTCCAGCGCTCGGCATAGTCGCGGCGCGCGTCGGCATAGGTCACCAGCACGTCCACCTGGCCGGAGGCCAGACGGGCAAAGGCGCTGGCGTAGGAGTCGGACTGCACGGCGCTCTTCAGGTCAGAGATGCCCTTGCCGTAGTGATCCTGCAGCCACAGGGCGGGATAGATGTAGCCGGCGGGGGAAGAGGTGCCCATGACGCTCCAGTTGGCGCTGTCCAGGTCCTCCCAGGTCAGCTCTTCGCCGGCGTTGACCTTCTTCACCAGCTCCTGGCCCTTGTCAGAGGGGCCGGCGATGAACAGAGCGCGGTAGGAAACGGCCTGCTTGTCGGAAGCCTCGGTGGGCTGGCCGTCATTCCAGTCCTTGGCGTTGTCGGAGTCCTTGCTCAAGCCGTCGCGGGTAGCGGTCAGAATGACCTCGGCGCCGTCGTCATACAGCACATAGGTGCCGCCGGGGATCAGGCCCACGTCGATGGTGCCGGCCTCAAGGCCCTCGCCCACGGCCTCATAGGTGGTGCCGACAGTGATCTCCACGTTGCCCACCTCATAGCCCTGCTTGGCCAGCTCGTCCTTCAGCATCTGCTTCAGGGGCTCGGTAACGGTAATGATCTCCTCCGGCTCGCGGGAGGGCACGAACGCGACCTTCAGGGTCTCGATCTTCTTCGCGCCGTCGGTGTCGCCGGCATTGTCGCCATCGGTCTTGTCACCGCAGCCGGCCAGCAGGCCGAGCGCCATGACCAGCGCCAGCAGCAGAGCAAAAAACTTTTTCATTCTTTTTTCCTCCATAAAGTGTTGTTCCCTTGCCCGGAGTAGTTCTCCGGGACGTGTACAGCGGCATGACACAGCAAAAGGCGCACCATACCGTCTCACAGTATAGCACACCTTTATAGAGAAAAATTTTCCGATTTGGTAAAAAAAGTAATATCTCAGGCGTCCCTCTCCCGCCCGAAGTAGAACGCCACCAGCTCCTCGAACGCCAGTATCACATGGCCGAAAAAGCTGTTGGGCAGGCTGCCGGCCAGCGTCTGCCGCGAGCCGTCCACCACAAACACGATGTCCGACATCTGCGCCAGGGTAGAGTCGCTCCGCTTGGTGAACGTGACGATCTTGTGGCCGTTCTGCCGGGCGTGACGCACGTCGTTCAGCACCGGCTCCGTCTCGCCGCTCTGGCTGACGGCGAACATCACCGGCGGGGCCTCCGCCGCGTCGGACAGGTGGTGCGCGTCGCGGAACAGCATATAGTCATAGAAATGGACGTTGTTGAACACCATAAAGCCGCAGATGGACAGCCGTTGGGCGATATAGGCGCCCACAATGTTGGAAAAGCCTTCGCCGGTGGTGAACAGCTTGGCCCGGCGCGACTGGTCCAGCAGGCCGCAGAACCGGTCCAGCAGCTCGTCGGAATAATTGTCGATCAGGCTCTTGATATTCTCCGCGCTGCGGTCCTGGCCGTGGGAGTTGAACTGGCGGCTGAGGTAGTAGTACAGCTCGCTGTATCCGTCAAAGCCCAGCCGCTTGCACATCTTGACGATGGTGGTGGTGGAGAGAAAGTTCTCGTTGGCGATCTGCTGGATACCCACGCGCTTCTCGCCGCGCTCGATATGTGCCGTGATGCTGGTGATCACCCGTTTCTCGTCCTCAGAAAGCAGATTTGTCAGCAGAAAATAGCCGTCGCCCACAGCCTGTCCCTCCTTGCCATCCATGATATTTTTTTCATTATAGCAAACCGGGCGGCGCCTTGCAAGACAGCGCGGGAGAATTCGGCATTCCGCCGATGCGGCGGCCTCCGCGCCGTCCCGGACGATAGCAGACGACAAAAGAGGGGTGTGACCACCCCTCTTTTGTCGTTTCCGAAACGGACTGCGCGGAACCGTCAGCGCGCAAACACAGTCTCTCCGTTGAACGTCAGCTTGCAGATGCGCCCCGGCTCCATGGGCTCATCGAACCGCGCCCAGACCATGCAACTGTCATCGGTCTGCTCCGCGATAAAGCTCCAATCGCACGGGATAGGCGCACCATCCGCGTCAAATACCCTGAACGCGCTGAGAATGCCGGTGGTGGAGTCCACATAATCGGCGAAGTACACCGCCATGGACAGCTTGGAGCATTCGATCCGCTCCGCCGTGAGCACCTCCCCGCCATAGGAGAGGGAAACGCTCTCTGCCAGCACCTCGCTCTGCACAGTGACGGGTGTTTCGTCCAGCGTGACCTTCCAGTGCCCCGGAAGCACGGTGGTGGTGATCTCCTTTCCGCCCCAGTGCAGTTCCAAATAGGGGAGCGCTTCCTTGTCAACGGCCACATCCCGCCAAAAGTACCGCCAGTCGGCATCCGTGGCATCCGGGTCAAACTCGTCGGGCTGTCCGAAATGACAGTGGGACTCCGGGTAGATGACCGTGTCCGTCCGCGTGTCCAGGAAATACCAGTTCTTCTCCCAGGACGCGGACCATTCATCCGAGCCCAGCGGTTCTTTCATCACCAGATGGAGAGTGCCGTCCTCCCATCCGGCGTTGCAGATGGACGCGCCGCAGGGCAGCTGCACGTCCGCGTCCCCCGGCTGCCAGTAATACCGCACCGTTCCGTTGCGGAATCGCTGCTGGCACTGGGGCAGCTTTGCGTTCTCTCCGGCGTTTTCCACCATCTCCGCCACGTTGAAGTCGATCTTCTCGTCGTCGAACCACCGTTTCTCCTGCCAGTTGGAGAGGTTCATCACAAGGCCGTTGGTGCTGTCACCCGGTTGCCAGTTGGCGTATACGACGCCTTCCAGCTCGTTCTCCGGCACGCCCTCCTTCCGCGGGAGGAAGGACGACACATACGCGCCGGACATCATCTGACCGGGGAAGTACAGCTCAAAGTCGGCGAATTGGCCGCTCTGCCCCAACACTGCACCCTCGTTGGCCTTCACAGAATAGAGAAGATACAGGGTGCGCTCGTCCGAGATCACCTTTTCCACACGGATGTGCAGCTCCTCCGCAGCTGCCGTGGGTTGCTGTTGGGAGACCACCGGCGTCTCGTCCCCGTCGCCGATGACGGTCTGTTCAGGAGAAAAGATGTCGCGCCATGACAGCGGCAGTCTGCTGACGGCAAAGGCGGTCACGGATACGCCCAGTATGACCAGCACCGCCACGCACGCGGCGGATAATTTAGGGAAGCGGGCTGCCCGTTTCCGGCCCGCGTTCGCGGCATCAAAATCAAGGGCCTCCTCCAGATACGCCGCATCCACGTCTCCGATGGCGGAGAGCAGCTTTTCAGTGTTGTGCTCCATCATAGAGTTACCTCCTTACGTTCCAGGTACGTATGTAATTTCCTGCGAATTCTGCCCAGCCGGACAGATACGTTGTTTTCAGTGGTACCGAAGGCATCCGCGATCTCGGACAACGGCTGCGCGAACCAGTACCGCCTGACGAACATGACCCGGTCATCCCGGCGCAGGGCAGCGAGAAACGCATTGATCTGCGCGGACAGCTCACCTGCGGCAAGCTGCTCGTCGAGGGAATTGGCGGAAATGCAGTCCTCCAGTTCGGATAGCGAGACCTCAAACCGGCTGCTCCGCTTCAGCGCGGAATTGGCCCGCAGCTTTTTCAAAGAGAGGTTGCGGACGATGCGGCAGACGTAGGCTCTCAGCGGATCGGGGGATCGAGGGGGAATGCTGTTCCACGCGCCGAGCAAGGCGTCGTTGACGCATTCCTCCGCGTCCTGCGGGTCATCCAGAATGTTGTCGGCGATTTGGAAGCACAGCGCGCCGTACTTCCGTGACAGCTCGGTGATCGCCTGCTCCGAGCGCTCAAAAAACAGGCGTATGATCTGTTGGTCCTCCATGGGGCTGTCCCTCCTTTCGCCTTCTTCACACATTAACTACCCTTTTGAAGCAGGATATGACGCTTCCTTTCAAAATTCTTACGAAGTATATTATATAGTAAAAGGAGCACCCCTGGCGGGGTGCTCCTTCGGTCACTTTTTGTCAGCACAGCTTGGCGCCGGCGGGGACGCTGTCGTCGATCAGCATCAGGTGCAGCTTCTCCTCACCCTTCTCCTTGTGCACGGCGGAGATCAGCATGCCGCAGGAGGGAATTCCCATCATCTTCCGCGGCGGCAGGTTCAGGATGGCGATGGCCGTCTTGCCGATGAGCTGCTCCGGCTCGTAGTACTGGTGGATGCCGGAGAGGATGATGCGGTCCGTGCCGCTGCCGTCGTCCAGGGTGAACTTCAGCAGCTTGTCGCTCTTCTTCACCGCCTCGCAGTTCTTGATCTTCACGGCGCGGAAATCGGACTTCAGAAACGTATCGAAGTCTACCTCGTCCTCCACATAGGGCTCCAGCTCCACGGCCGGCAGGGCGGCCTTCTTCTGCTGCTCCTGCAGCTCGTTCAGCTTGGCCAGGGCCTCGTCCACATCGATGCGGGGAAACAGGTTCTCACCCTTGCTGATCTGCGCGCCCGCAGGCAGCACGCCCCACACGTTGGCGTTGTCCCAGCTGCGGCAGGCCTCGTCCGCGCCCAGCTTGGCGAATATCTTATCGCAGGTGTCGGGCATGACGGGCAGCAGGAGGGTGGTGCAGATACGCACCGTCTCCAGCAGGTTGTACAGCACGGCGGCCAGGCGCTCGCGCTTGTTCTCATCCTTGCCCAGCGCCCAGGGGGCCGTCTCGTCGATATACTTGTTGGCCCGGTCGATGACCTTGAACACCTCGTCCAGTCCGTTCTGCAGCTGCAGCTTGTCCATCTCCGCCTGATAGCGGTCACGCAGCGCGCAGGCCATCTTCTTCAGCTCGCAGTCCTCCGGAGCGTCCTCCCGCTGTACGGGCAGCTTGCCGCCGAAGTACTTTTCCGCCATGCCGGTGGTGCGGCTGACCAGATTGCCCAGCTTGTTGGCCAGGTCGGTGTTGATGGTGCCGATCAGCAGCTCGTTGCTGAAGTTGCCGTCGCTGCCGAAGGGAAACGTCCGCAGCAGGAAAAACCGCAGGGCGTCCACGCCGAACATCTCGGACAGGGCGTAGGGATCGACGACATTGCCCTTGGACTTGGACATTTTGCCGCCGTCGATGACCAGCCATCCGTGACCGTACACATGCTTGGGCAGAGGCATACCCATGCTCATCAGCATGGCGGGCCAGATGATGCTGTGGAAGCGCACGATCTCCTTGCCCACGATGTGGTAATCGGCGGGCCAGTACTTGTCGTAGTCGTCATATTTATCGTTGTCAAAGCCCAGGGCGGTGCAGTAGTTGAACAGCGCGTCCACCCACACATACACCACGTGGCCGGGATCAAAGTCCACGGGAATACCCCAGCTGAAGCTGGTGCGGCTGACGCACAGGTCCTCCAGGCCGGGCTTGATGAAGTTGTTGACCATCTCGTTTACGCGGGTGCGGGGCTGCAGGAAGTCCGTATCCTCCAGCAGATGCTGTATCCGGTCGGCGTACTTGCTCAGCCGGAAGAAATAGGCCTCCTCCTCCGCGTCCTTCACCTCGCGGCCGCAGTCAGGGCACTTGCCGTCCACCAGCTGGCTCTCGGTCCAGAAGCTCTCGCAGGGGGTGCAGTACTTACCCTTGTAGGTGCCCTTATAGATGTCGCCCTTTTCGTACATAGTCTTGAAGATCTTTTGCACGGCGGCGCAGTGATAGTCGTCGGTGGTGCGGATAAACCGGTCGTTGCTGATGTTCATCAGCTTCCACAGGTCCAGAATGCCCTTCTCGCCCTCCACGATGTGATCCACGAACGCCTGGGGCGTCATACCGGCCTCCTTGGCCTTCGTCTCGATCTTCTGGCCGTGCTCGTCGGTGCCGGTCAGGAACATGACGTCATAGCCCTGCAAACGCTTGTACCGCGCGATAGCGTCGGTAGCCACGGTGCAGTAGCTGTGGCCGATGTGCAGCTTGTCCGAGGGGTAATAGATGGGCGTGGTGATATAAAACGTCTTCTTCTCCATAGGATAGTTCTCCTTTTCCCCGTTCCGAATGGAAGAACGGTATAAACTCACATATATCATTTTAGCCCACACTATGCGCTTTGTCAATCAGCCCCGTATGTAAAATACCGCATTTTTGCGTAAAAACCCATTTACAGACGGCATCATATTCTGTATAATAAGGAATGTTGATTTTACCCGCTGTGCCGCGGAACAAAAGAGCATAGGAGGAAAACAAACGTGTCTTACAGAATTCTTGTAGTCAATCCCGGCTCCACCTCCACCAAGATCGGTGTCTATGAGGATGAGCAGCTTCTCTTCGACAAGACCCTGCGCCACAGTGCGGAGGAGATCGCCCAGTTCAACACTATCCCCGCCCAGAAGGACTGGCGCCGCGACCTGGTAATGAAGGCGCTGCGCGAGCAGGGCTTCGACGCCCGCACCCTCTCCGCCGTCTCCGGCCGCGGCGGTCTGCTGCGCCCCATTCGCGGCGGTACATACGCTGTCAACGACAACATGGTCAAGGACTGCACCATCGGCGTGCAGGGACAGCACGCCTCCAATCTGGGCGGCCTGATCGCCCGCGAGATCGGCGACGAGCTGGGCATCCCCTCCTACATCGTCGACCCTGTGGTCATCGATGAAATGACAGACGTGGCCCGCTATGCCGGCCACCCCCTGTTCCAGCGCGTCAGCATTTTCCACGCTCTGAACCAGAAGGCCGTGGCCAAGCGCTTCGCCAAGGAGCAGGGCAAGAAGTATGAGGATCTGAACCTCATCGTCTGCCACATGGGCGGCGGCGTTTCCATCGGCGCTCACATGAAGGGCAGCGTGGTGGACACCCAGAACGCGCTGGACGGCGAGGGTCCCTTCTCTCCCGAGCGCTCCGGTTCTCTGCCCACCGGTCAGCTGGTGAAGCAGTGCTTCTCCGGCAAGTATACCGAGGGGGAGATGCACCGCATGCTCTCCGGCCGCGGCGGTCTGGTGGCCTACACCGGCTCCAACGATATGCGCTATCTGCTGGCGCAGGCCGAGCACGATAAGAAGATCGCCGGTGTGGTGGATGCCTTCCACTACCAGATCGGCAAGGAGATCGGCGCCATGGCCGCCGTCATGCACGGCAAGGTGGATCAGATCATCCTCACCGGCGGCATCGCCTACGGCAAGGAGACCGTGGACGCCATCTCCGAGATGGTCGGCTGGATCGCTCCCATCACCGTCTATCCCGGTGAAGACGAGCTGCTGGCCCTGGCCCAGGGTGCCCTGCGCGTCCTGAAGGGCGAGGAGAAGGCCCAGGAGTACCGCCGGCCCCGTCCCGAGGACAACAACTGATCAACAGAGAAAACGAAACATCCCGCGGCTCTCGCCGCGGGACGTTTTTGCCTTGACAATAGCCCGGTTTCCCGATATATTGAGGATATCACATATAAAAAGGAGAGAGAAATCATGATGCCTACCACCATGCTCATTATCGCCGGTGTCCTGGCCCTCGTCGCCACTGTCCTGGCCTTCATCTATGTGGTCCCGGAGAAGAAGCGGGAGAAGCTGGGCGCCTTCGGCAAGTTCCTCCACGACACCTGCAACTTCAAGTACCTGATGGTGGAAAAGATCCTTCAGGCCCTGTACATCTTCACCACCGCCGCCGTTATCATCTTCGGCGTGCTCATGCTCTTCCGCACCGAGTACAACTACTGGACCGGCGACCGCATCTGGATGGGCGGCTATGGTCTGCTGATCATCATCCTGGGGCCCATTGCGATCCGCCTCAGCTATGAATTGATGATGATGGCCATCCTGCTGCTGAAGAACGTCATCTCCATCAACCACAAGCTGGCCGATCAGACCGGCAAGGGCAGCGGGGACGTGTTTGCCGCCCCGAATATGCAGGAGATGAAGGAGGCTCTCCGCCAGCGCCGTGAAGCGGCACAGGCGGCACAGGCGGCACAGGCGGCACAAGCTGCGGCACAGGCGGCACAGAGCCAGCCCGCCAATTTCTGCAGCCAGTGCGGCGCCAAGCTGGAGAACGGTGTCTGCCCCCACTGCTCCGCCCCCAAGGACAGTGCCCCGGCCGACAGCACACCGCCTCAGGAATAAATCAGGCAAAAAAAGAAGCACCCGCCCGGGTGCTTCTTTTTTTGTTCAGCTTACGATCACATAGCTTCCGCTTTGCGGTGCCTCCGCCGTCATGGCCACCACCCGCGTCTCCGGGTCATAGCCCTCCGGCAGTGCGGCCTTCACCGCGGCCAGTGTGTCCGCCGACGGCACATACAGCCGGTCGAACAGCTCAGCCATCTGCTCCACGGACAGACTGTCCGTGCTTCGCACTACCACCGACAGGGCTGTGCCCTCCGGCAGTGCCGACCGCAGATTTTCGGCAAAGTCGGTCAGCACCTGCGCCGGGTCCGCCGCCGTGTTGGCAACGCCCGTCGTATCCGCCGGGTAGCAGAACTGGTCCAGCAGGACCTCCTTAAAGCCCAGCTCGCCGCACTCCTTCACCAGCGCGGTGATGTATTGCAGCACCTGCGGGTCGGTGGGGTCCAGCCAGGCCTGCCCCTCCGCGTCGTACCACAGCTGCCCGTCCTCCCGGACCAGCGCCGTTTCCGGCACGCTCCGGGCGTAGGCGCTGTCCCGGAAACACACGATGTGCCCCACGGTGTACCGTCCGCTGCTCAGTAGTGTACGCAGACATTCGATGGGCCGTCCCGTCTCCACCACCACGCCCTGCGGCGTCTCCACGCCGGTGGCGTAGGTGATGCCGCCGGTGGTACGCTTTACCGCCAGCACCAGGTCCTCCGGCGCCAGCGTGTTCATGATGTAGTCCGCGCCCCACCACAGGCAGTCGTCCGGCAGCCGCGTGCCGTGCAGCGCCGCCACCTTCACATGGGGATGCTCCGGCACCACCGTGTCCACGATGTCATCCCGGTCTCCGGTGCCGTCGACGGTGCTGTCATCCGTTTTGTCATCGCGGTCGTCCTTCCTGTGGAAAAAAGGAAGGTCGATGGTGGCGTTGCCCGCCTCATCGTACACCACATAGTTCTGCAATGCCAGATAGGCCACCGCGCCCACCAGTACCAGCGCCAGCACCACGATCAGCACGATCTTTCCGCCGGACATTCGGCCATGGTAGCTGTTGTATCCCTTTGTTACCATAGGCGTTTACCTCACAAATACGTTTTCCTGTTTACTGTATCGCGTCCAGCAGCGCCACACGCCGGGCGTGACGTCCACCTTCAAACTCCGTGTGCAGGAAGATCTCCACCATCCGCTTGGCCAGATTGCCGCCGGTGATGCCGGCACCCAGCGCCATCATGTTGGCGTCGTTGTGCCGCCGCGTCATCTCCGCCTGGAGAGAGTCGGTGCACAGCGCGCAGCGTATGCCCTTCACCTTGTTGGCGGCGATGGAAACGCCGATACCCGTGGTGCAGATCACGATGCCCTTGTCGCATTCCCCGGCGGCCACCGCCCGGGCGGCCCTTTCAGCGAATACGGGATAGTCCACGCTCTCGGTGGAGTAGCACCCGAAATCCTCGTAGTCGATGTCGTTCTCCTCCAGCCAGATGAGGATGTCCTGCTTCAGCAGGTAGCCGCCGTGGTCACAGGCGATGGCAATTTTCATAGTGGTCGTCTCCTTTGTGTTTTTACAGCTTCCGGAACGTGGGCTTTCCGCCCTCAAACGTGCAGAAATACCGGAACCCGCACGTCCGCAGCAGCGCCTGCGTTTCCCGGACGCGGCAGCCTACATATTCGGCGGAGTGCGCGTCCGAGCCGATGGTGATGATCTCGCCGCCCATCTCCCGGTACAGCTTCAACAGCGGCGCGTCCGGCAGGGGCACGTTGCCCCGGTTGGTGTTGCACTCGATGCCGCACCCGCTTTCGATCAGTGCCCGGAAAATCTCCCGGCACTGGTCGTAATGCCCGTCGAAGGTCATCTGCTCGCCCAGATTTTCATTCATGTACCGCAGCGGCAGCGTCAGGTGGCCCAGCACACTGAACCTACCCCACCGCGCCAGACGCAGTACGTCCTCCAAGTAGCTGTCTATGACTCTATGATAATACGTTTCGCTGTTTTTTTCAATGTAATACAGGTCAAAATGTTTGAATTTTTCGCCTGCCATATGCACGGAGCCTATAACAAAGTCCAGCTTTGGCGCCTCGCCCAGCAGTTTCTCCGCCCGGTCAAAGCCCATGGGCGCCTCGCCCAGCTCCGCCCCCAGCCGGATGGCCAGCCGCCCGGTGTATGTCTCCCGCGCCTCCGGCAGCTCCCGCAGCAGCCGCGACCAGTCGAAATGCTCCCGGGGCCGGTGGTCGCCCCACAGCACCGTGTCCACGTGGTCCGTCACGCAGATCTCGTCCAGCCCAGCCCGCACCGCCGCTTCCGCCAGCTCACTGACCGTCAGCTGTCCGTCCGGCGACGTGGCCGAGTGGGTATGATAGTCCGCCAGATACATCCTTCACCTGCTCATTTCTTCTTAAAGAAGCTCTTGCGCTTTTCGTAGTTGCTCTCGCCCAGCATATCGCTGAAGCTCCGCAGGGCCTCCTTCTGCTCCTTCGTCAGATTTCGCGGCGTCTCTACGTTCACGGTGACATACTGGTCGCCGCGGCCTCTGCCGTTCAGCACCGGGATACCCTTGCCCCGCAGCCGGAACACCGTGCCCGTCTGGGTGCCCTCCGGCAGGTCGTATTTCACCTTGCCGTCAATGGTGGGGATCTCCAGCGTGGCGCCCAGCACCGCCTGGGCGAAGGTGATGGGCGCGTCGCAGAACACGTCCACGCCCTCCCGGCGGAATGTCTCGTCCGGCTGCACCATGACGGTGATCAGCAGGTCGCCGGCGCTGCCGCCGTTTTTTCCGGCGTTGCCCTGGCCCCGCAGAGAGATGGTCTGGCCGTGGTCGATGCCGGCGGGGATGTTGACCTTGATGGTCTTGCGTTTCCGCACCCGACCCTGTCCGCCGCAGTCGGTACAGGGCTGATGGATAATGCGGCCGGTGCCGTGACACTTCTGGCAGGGACGGCTGGTGGCAAACACGCCCATAGGCGTCCGCTGCTGCACCTGCACCTGGCCGCTGCCGCGGCAGTCGGGGCAGATCTCCGGCGTGGTCCCCGGCTGGCAGCCGCTGCCCTTGCAGGTAGCGCACTGCTCGCTGCGCTCCACGGTCACGTCCTTCTCGCAGCCGAAGGCCGCCTCCTTGAACGTCACGGACACGCTGGCGCGGATGCTCTCGCCCCGCTGGGGCGCGTTGGGGTTACGGCGCTGTTGGCCGCCAAAACCGCCGCCGAAAAAGCTGCCGAAGATATCGCCCAGATCGCCGAAGTCGAAGCCGCCCGCACCGCCATACGCGCCGCCGCCTGCGCCCGCGCCGTAGCTGGGATCCACGCCCGCGAAGCCGAACTGGTCGTACCGGGCCTTTTTCTCCGGGTCGGACAGCACCTCGTTGGCCTCGTTGACCTCCTTGAACTTCTCCTCGGCCTCCTTGTCACCGGGGTTCATGTCCGGGTGGTACTTTCGGGCCAGCTTTTTATATGCTTTTTTGATCTCGTCCTCCGATGCGCCCTTGCTGACGCCGAGGACCTCATAATAATCTCGTTTTTCCTGTGCCATGGGATAAATCTCCTATTGCCAGTCTTGTTGCCTGCGGAGCCGACTCCATCGGCAAAGCGATGGATTTTGCGTCCTGCCGATGGCAGACCGACGACGGCGTACCGCGTGTACGTCGAGGAGGTCTGACGATGGTAGGGCGCAAAAGGCGCGCTTTTCCTAAACGCCACAACAAGGGACAGGTACTTCCTGCCCCTTATTGCGGGATATATTTGCCTTACTTGTTGTTCTGGTCATCATCGTCGACTACCTTATAGTCGGCGTCGTAGTACTGCTGACCGCCGTTGGGGTCGCCGCCGGGCTGCTGACCGCCCATGTTGGGGTCACCCTGAGGCGCCTGCTGCTGGTACAGCTTCTCGCTCATCTTGTAGAACAGCTGGGTCAGCTCCTCGGTGGCCGCCTTGATGGCGTCGGTGTCCTCGCCCTTCAGGGTCTCCTTCAGCTTCTCGACACCGGCGCGGATGGGCTCCTTCTCGCTCTCGGGCACCTTGTCGCCCACCTCGTTCAGGGTCTTCTCGGCCTGATAGACCATCTGGTCGGCCTGGTTGCGGACCTCCACCTTCTCCTTGATCTTTGCGTCCTCGGCGGCATACTGCTCGGCCTCCTTGACGGCCTTCTCAATATCCTCCTTGCTCATGTTGGAGGAGGAGGTGATGGTGATGTGCTGGGCGTTGCCGGTTCCCAGGTCCTTGGCGCTGACGTTCACGATTCCGTTGGCATCGATGTCGAACGTGACCTCGATCTGGGGCACGCCGCGGCGGGCCGGGGCAATGCCGTCCAGGTGGAAGCGGCCCAGGCTCTTGTTGGCGGCGGCCATCTCACGCTCGCCCTGCAGCACGTTGACCTCCACGGAGGTCTGGTTGTCGGCGGCGGTGGAGAAGATCTGGCTCTTCTTCACAGGGATGGTGGTGTTGCGCTCGATCAGACGGGTACACACGCCGCCCATGGTCTCAATACCCAGGGACAGGGGGGTCACGTCCAGCAGCAGCAGGCCCTTCACGTCGCCGGTCAGCACGCCTGCCTGCAGGGCGGCGCCCATGGCCACGCACTCATCGGGGTTGATGCCCTTGAACGGTTCGCTGCCGGTAAAACTCTTCACGGCCTCCACCACGGCGGGGATACGGCTGGAGCCGCCCACCATCAGCACCTTGGCCAGGTCGCTGGGCTTCAGACCGGCGTCGGACATAGCCTGACGCACGGGGCCCATGGTGGCCTCCACCAGGTGGCCGGTCAGCTCATTGAACTTCGCCCGGGTCAGGGTGACGTCCAGATGCTTCGGGCCGGTGGCGTCCGCAGTGATATAGGGCAGATTGATGTTGCTGGTGGTCACGCCGGACAGCTCGATCTTGGCCTTCTCGGCGGCCTCCTTCAGGCGCTGCATGGCGACCTTGTCGCCGCTGAGGTCGATGCCGTCGGACTTCTTGAACTCGGACACCAGATACTTCATGATGCACTGGTCGAAGTCGTCGCCGCCCAGGCGGTTGTTGCCGGCGGTAGCCAGCACCTCGATCACGCCGTCATCGATCTCCAGGATGGACACATCAAAGGTGCCGCCGCCCAGATCGTAGACCATGATCTTCTGTGCCTGCTCCTTGTCCACACCGTAGGCCAATGCGGCGGCGGTGGGCTCGTTGATGATACGCTTCACGTCCAGGCCGGCGATCTTGCCGGCGTCCTTGGTGGCCTGACGCTGGCTGTCGGTGAAGTAGGCGGGCACGGTAATGACCGCCTCGCTGACGGTCTGGCCCAGATACGCCTCGGCGTCCGCCTTCAGCTTCTGCAGGATCATGGCGCTGATCTCCTGGGGGGTGTAGCTCTTGCCGTCGATGGTCACGCGGTGATCGGTGCCCATCTCACGCTTGATGGAGGAGATGGTGCGCTCCGGGTTAGTGATGGCCTGGCGCTTTGCCACCTGGCCCACCATACGCTCACCGGTCTTGCTGAACGCCACCACGGACGGGGTGGTGCGGTTGCCCTCCGCATTGGGGATAACGACTGCCTCGCCGCCTTCCATCACGGCTACGCAGGAATTGGTCGTACCAAGGTCGATACCGATAACTTTAGACATAATGATTGCCTCCTGTATATAGATAAATATTTATTGCTTACTGTATTTGATCTGGCCGCTTAATAGGGCCGGTCCGGCATGATGAGCGCGGCAATGATATAGGCCAGCACACCGCTTCCGCCCAGCAGGCAGAACACCACCCACGCCAAACGCACCAGCGTGGAGTCGATGTTGAAATACTCTGCGATGCCGCCGCATACACCGGCGATCTTCTTGTCTGTGCTGCTCTTGTACAGCTTCTTGCCTTCCATGTTCGTTACCTCCCACTCAGTTGGCTACCTTCACCATGGCGAAGCGAAGTATTTTGTCGCCCAGTGTGTAGCCCTTTTGGAATACCTCTACCACGGTGTTCTCCGCCGCGGTCTCGTCCTCGGTGTGCATCACCGCGTTGTGCTTTTCCGGATCGAACTTCTCACCCAGAGCGGGTATCTCCGCAACGTTCAGCTTGGTCAAGACCTCCTCGAACTGCTTGCAGATCAGCTCCAGTCCCTGCCGGTGTGCGTCGCCCTCCTCAAATTGGCTCACGCCCCGTTCCAGGTTGTCCAGCACCGCCAGAAACGGCTTGATGGTGTCGATCTTCGCGTCATTGTACAGGTGCTCCTTCTCGCGCGCAGTCCGCTTCCGGTAGTTGTCGTACTCCGCCGCCAACCGCAGATATTTGTCATTGGCGTCCGCCAGCGTTTTCGCCAGCGCCTCCATCTGCTCCATCTGTGCCTTGGTGACGGTGTAGGTCTCCTCGGTCGTCTCGGCCGCTTCCGCTGCGCTCTCCGCCGCTTCCGGCGCGGCTTCCTTCGCGGCGCTCTCGGCGGCCTCTGTCGCCTTCTTGTTCTTTTTATTATCCTTTTCGCTCATTCCGTTGTATCCTCCGGTAGCTGTTTTTTACCAAACATACGGCTCAGGCTCTCCGCAAAGTAGCTCAGCCGCGCCGCGACCGCGGCGTAATCCATACGCGTGGGACCCACAACGCCCACTAAGCCGCGCATATTATCGCCGATATCATAGCTGGCGATCACCACGCTGCTCTCCTTCAGCGCGTCGTTGACGTTTTCCGGCCCGATGAGTATCTGCATGGGCGCGTCCCCGGCAGGCACAGGCAGCTCCTGCTTGTTGTCCACCATAAAGCTCATCAGGTCGTGGGCCTTGTCGATATCCCGAAATTCCGGGAACTTCAGCAGCTGGCTGGCGCCGCTGGTGTACACCTGCTGGTGGTTGGACTCCTCCAGCAGCGACCCGGCGTACTCCGTCACCTGGTTCAAAATCAGGAACCATTGGCCGGACACCTGTTCGCTGAGGTTCATCAGCGTGGCGTTCATCTGCTCCGCGGACACCCCGGTAAAGTGGGTGTTCAGCAGGTGACTCAGCTGCGGCAGCGCCTCCGCCTCAACGGGCAGCGACGTCCGCATCAGCTGGCTCTTCACCCGACTGTCCGACAGCATCACCACGGCGATAAAGCCGGAGGCGTCCACGCCGATCAGCTCAAACCGCTGTACCGTGGCCGCCGTGCGGTGGTCCGCTACAGCGTAGGTGGGATAGCCCACAAAGCTGGACACCATCTGTCCCGCCTGGTCGATGACCTGCTCCACCTGCTGCAGGGGCTTTGCCAGCGCCGTATTGATGCTGGCCTCCTCCTCTGCCGACAGGGTCTTGCGGTCCATCAGCTCGTTGACGTACAGCCGGTAGCCCCTGGCCGATGGAATGCGCCCCGCCGAGGTATGGGGCTGCTCCAGGTAGCCCATGTCCGTCAGGTCGGCCAGCTCGTTCCGCACGGTGGCGGAGCTGACCTTTTCCGGCATCAGCGCCACGATGGCCTTGGAGCCCACCGGTTCAGCGGTGTTGATGTAGCTGTCCACCACGATCTTCAGTATTTGCTTTTTTCGTTGGGTCAGTTCCATAGGTCCATTCTCCGTTTAGCACTCGTTATCTTTGAGTGCTAAACGCAGTGTACCACCGGCGGGAACCGTTGTCAATAGCCGGGGTTTTAATTATTTGTGAACAACGGAAAAAAGGGCGTCCCGCCGCGGCGGGACGCCCTTTTATAA
>ERZ1027200.476-NODE-476-length-23623-cov-6.299559_pt1 | contig 23623 bp, 21 predicted proteins | sample MGYA00519271_ERZ1027200 | MGnify/ENA primary metagenome ERZ1027200 (study PRJEB26926, sample SAMN06164742) | human gut metagenome | biome: ENVO:00009003; feature: ENVO:2100002; material: ENVO:00002003 | host: Homo sapiens | place: USA | collected 2012 ...
GAGCAGCCCTTAACTCGTTGCGGGGAGAGTGGAGTCCAGAGGTAGGGAGGGGGGACTCGAAACACCCCTCCCTGCCTCTGGCCCGCGCGGAGCGCAAAGCCATTTGACCGAAAGAATAAAATCCGCCCCGCGCCGGCGCGCGCAGCCGCCACACCATTTTACGTCTTCACCCAAAATAAACGGAGGGACGAAAAGTGCTTTAGTCACCTAAATTGCAACCTGATTGCAATTTAGGTGCAGGGAAGAGTATACACGGATTCTGCGTGAAATGCAAGACTAAAATGCAATCTTTTTGCATTTTTCTCAAAAGAATGACTCTTAAAAACTTTTTTGGAAGAAATTCGATTAAACCTATTGACAATATGGGTATGAGGGAATATAATGCAGACAACAAAACCACACGCCTTGTAGGTAAGTGGGAATTTCGGAAAGGAGGGTACTCAAATGACGCTGATTTGGAAAAGTCTTCTGCACGCCAACTTCCGCTGTGGGCGAATGTACAGCGCCCGGGCCGAGAAACAAACTCTGGGCCATAGCTGTACGGTGCCCTCTATGCCGCGAATGTGCGAGCGAATGTGACGCCCGAGACAGACAAAAGGCTCTGAGCTGAGAACGATTTCTTTGCCCGGCAGACGAAAGGTGAAACTCCCCACGCTGCCGGGCATTTTTATGAGTAAAAATAATACTTTGAGTACAGATAGAGAGGAAAAATACTATGTCTAACTATAAATTTGAGACCCTGCAGCTTCACGTTGGCCAGGAGCAGGCCGATCCCGCTACCGATTCCCGTGCTGTGCCTATCTACCAGACCACTTCCTATGTCTTCCGCAACAGCCAGCACGCCGCTGACCGCTTTGGTCTGGCCGACGCCGGCAACATCTATGGCCGTCTGACCAACTCCACCCAGGATGTGTTCGAGAAGCGCATTGCAGCTTTGGAAGGCGGCGTGGCTGCTCTGGCTACTGCTTCCGGTGCAGCTGCCATCACCTACACCATCGAGGCACTGGCTCAGGCCGGCGACCACATCGTAGCTCAGAAGACCATCTACGGCGGCAGCTACAACCTGCTGGAGCACACCCTGACCCAGTTCGGCGTCACCACCACCTTCGTGGACGCTCACGATCTGGAAGAGGTCGAGAACGCTATCCAGCCCAACACCAAGGCTGTCTACCTCGAGACTCTGGGCAACCCCAACAGTGATATTCCTGATATTGATGCCATCGCAGCCATCGCTCACAAGCATGGCCTGCCGCTGGTCATTGATAACACCTTCGGCACCCCGTACCTGATCCGTCCCATCGAGCATGGCGCTGACATCGTCGTCCACTCCGCTACCAAGTTCATCGGCGGCCACGGCACCACGCTGGGCGGCATCATCGTGGATAGCGGCAAGTTCGACTGGAAGGCCAGCGGCAAGTACGGCAACATCGCCGCCCCCAACCCCAGCTACCACGGCGTGTCCTTCGCTGATGCAGCCGGCCCCGCCGCTTTCGTCACCTACATCCGCGCCATCCTGCTGCGTGATACCGGCGCTACCATCTCTCCGTTCAACGCCTTCCTGCTGCTGCAGGGTACCGAGACCCTGAGCCTGCGCATTGAGCGCCATGTGGAGAACACCAAGAAGGTCGTCGAGTTCCTGGCCAACCATCCCCAGGTCGAGAAGGTCGACCATCCCTCTCTGCCGGATCACCCCGACCACGCCCTGTATGAGAAGTACTTCCCCAACGGCGGCGCTTCCATCTTCACCTTCAACATCAAGGGCGGCCGTGAGGAAGCATTCAAGTTCATCGACAACCTGAAGGTCTTCTCTCTGCTGGCAAATGTGGCCGACGTCAAGAGTCTGGTCATCCACCCGGCTTCCACCACTCACAGCCAGCTGACCGATGAGGAGCTGGCCGAGCAGCAGATCTACCAGAACACCATCCGCCTGTCCATCGGCACCGAGCACATCGACGACATCATCGCCGACCTCGAGGCTGGCTTCGCAGCCGTCCGCGGCGAGTAATTCTCCGGCACTTCCGTCCCCAGGAAGCATAAAAACGCTATTCTCCCCTCCATTCTCCTGAATTGCATAATAGAAGCAGCCAGCCGCCCTGTTACCTTGCAGGGCGGCTGGTTTGCTGTTTGCGGAATGACCGTCTGGCTCAGTGCTCTGCCGCCTCAAAGACGCTGGTCTGCTCCACGCTGGTGGCCTCCATCAGGCCGTGGTGTTGTCCAGATCCTGCTGTACCAGCTCATCGCAGAAAACGCCGTCCAGCTCCCTGGCCGTCATGGGCTTGAGGGTGCCGGGGTTCAGCAGGGGAGCGGGCTTGTTTTTCATATCGGCCCGCACATTGTACCATGCGGTGGGCAGCTCCGATTCTTCCAGATAAAAGCGGAAAAAAGCGAAGTCGTATTACTACCTGAAACCTGTGCGAGAGGGATGAACACCAGCCGCCCCCGGGGGCTGTACGCCGCCCCTGCCACGCAGCCGTAGAGAAAAAAGAGCATCACCGCCACTGCCGCCGCCAGAAGCAGCAGCCCCCGGTGGTGGAACGACCAAATGCGATGCCCGGGCCGCTGACGCCGCATACAAGACCCCTCCTTTTGTGGTTTGGGCCATCTTATGCCTGTCAGGGTGCGGCTGTGCGATTGTGCCGGGCCGAAGAGTGTGGTACACTATAGCCATCGAGATTTTTTGTGATACGGAGAAACTTTATGCTGACCATTACACTGCTGGGTACAGCGGCCACCATGCCCCTGCCCGACCGCGCTCTCACGGCGGCGGTGGCCGAATGCGGAGGACACAGCCTCCTGTTCGACTGCGGCGAGGGAACCCAGACTGCCGCCCGCCGGGCCGGAGTCAACCTGATGAAGATGGACGCCGTCTGCCTGACCCATTACCACGGCGACCACATCTTCGGCCTGCCGGGGCTGCTGCAGACGCTGGGCTGTCAGGGCCGCACCCGCCCGCTGGCGCTGTACGGGCCGAAGGGGCTCGGCGAAGTCTGGACGGCACTGCGGGTGCTGACGGGGCCTCTGCCGTACCCGGTTTATGCTGAGGTGCTGGACGCCCCGGCAGCGCTCTGCGAAAAATTCGGCGGCTGGCCCCAGGGCGCGAAACTCACGCCGGTGCCGACCCGCCACCGTGTCGTCAGTCAGGGTTACCGACTCGATCTGCCCCGGGCCGGACGGTTCTCACCCGAACAGGCGCGGGCATTGGGCGTACCGGTAAAGCAGTGGAAGACGCTCCAGCACGGCGAGAGTATCACACTGGACGGTGGACCTGTCATCCAGCCGGAAGCCGTCCTTGGCCCGGCCCGGCAGGGGCTGAGTTTTGTCTTCTCGGGCGACACCGCCCCCTGTCCGGCGCTGGAAAAGGCCGCAGCGGGTGCTGACCTTCTGCTCTGCGACTCCACCTATGCTCTGCCGGAGCAGGCCGCGCAGGCCAAACAGTACGGCCACAGCACCTTCGGGCAGAGCGCAGCCCTCGCCGCCAAAGCGGGCGCGAAGCGGCTCTGGCTCGTCCACTATTCGCCCATGATCACCGACCCGGAAGAAGAGCTGGCCCAGGCGCAGAGCCTCTTCCCGGCGGCAGAGTGCGGCTATGACGGCAAGAGCATCACCCTGCAATATGAGGAGGCCGAAGAATGAACATCGTCCTGGAACCCGGCGCCTCCGCCCTGCTGGACGCGCTGCACCGGGCAGGTTTTGCGGCCTACGCCGTGGGCGGCTGTGTCCGGGACAGTCTGCTGGACCTTGCGCCCCACGACTGGGACCTCTGCACCGCCGCCCGCCCGGAGCAGGTGATGGAGCTGTTCGGAGAAAAGCAGTGCATCCCCACCGGATTGCAGCATGGTACCGTGACCGTGAAGCGGAACGGCAGGCTCTACGAGATCACCACTTTCCGCACCGAGGGCAGTTATTCCGATGGCCGCCACCCCGACAGCGTGGCCTTTGTACCCGACGTCCGGGAGGACCTGGCCCGGCGGGACTTCACCATCAACGCCATGGCCTACAGCGCCGAAGAGGGCTTGTGCGACCCCTTTGGCGGGCAGGAAGATCTGGCCCGGGGCGTGGTGCGGGCCGTCGGTGAGCCGCTGCGCCGCTTTGAAGAAGACGCTCTGCGCATCCTGCGTCTCTACCGCTTTGCGGCCCGGTTCGGTTTTGTTATCGACGAGGCCACCGAAGCGGCGGCGAAGCAGCTGGCCGCCCACCTCGACTGCGTGTCGGTGGAGCGCATCGAAGAAGAGCTGGACAAGCTTCTGTCTGCCCCGAAGCCGGGGGCGTATCTGGAGCCGGAAGTGCTGGCCTTCGTCCTGCCGGAACTGCCGCTCGACGATCTGTCGGAAGCCCGTGAGATCATAGATGCCCTTCCGGCAGGAGCAGAGGAAGTGACCACCCGTTGGGCGGCGCTGCTTCTGCCGCTGGGGGAGGATGGAACACGAAAGGCGCTGAAACGCTTGAAATGCTCCAATGCTGTGATAGATGGAGTATCAACACTTGTGAAGGAGAAAGCTCCCCGCACTCCTGCGCTGTCGCTTCAAGCCAAACGACTTCTTGGCAAATACGACCTCCACACCGTGCAGCAGCTGACTGCCCTTTGGAGCGCTCTTCGACCGGAAAGAAAAGATGAATTTACCGCCCTGCAAAAAGAGGCCGAGACGCTGACCGCCCAAAGCGCCTGCTGCCGCGTCTCCCAGCTGGCCGTGAATGGCCGCGATCTGATGGCGGCGGGCGTCGCGCCCGGGCCGGGCCTGCGCCGCGCACTGGAAGCGCTGCTGGAAGAGGTCATCACCGGGCGGCTGCCCAACGAAAAAGCGGAACTTCTGGCCTTTGCGGCCAAATTTTCTGCGTCTTGACAAGAGAAAGAAGCTGCGGTAGTATTATACTACTGTTTTAGTATGTTATAATAGAAGAGGAACAGAATGACAGAAACACAGAACACTTCCCGCCGCCCCGGGGCGCTCATCGCCATGAGCGGCGGTGTGGACAGCTCGGTGGCGGCATGGCTCATGCAGAGGGACGGTTTCGACTGCACCGGCGTCACCATGCGCCTCACCCGTAACGAGGCCGTGAACACCGAGGGTCTGCACACCTGCTGCTCGGAGCGGGACATTGAGGACGCCGCCGAGGTGGCCTATGCGATGGATATTCCCTACGAGGTGCTGGATTTTACGGCAGACTTTCAGGAAAAGATCATCGACAAATTCATCCGGGTCTACGAGGCCGGCGGTACGCCCAATCCCTGCATCGACTGCAACAGATATATGAAGTTCGATCACCTGCTTCGCTGGGCAGAAGCGCACGGACTGGATCATGTGGTCACGGGCCATTATGCCCGGGTGGAGCAGGACGAGGCCACGGGCCGCTGGCTGCTCAAAAAGGGTTTGGACGAGAACAAAGACCAGAGCTATGTGCTCTACAACCTCACGCAGGAGCAGCTGGCTCATGTCCGCCTGCCGCTGGGTGGTCTGCACAAGAGCGAAGTGCGCGCCATCGCCGAGCAGCAGCACTTCGTGAACGCCCGCAAGCACGACAGTCAGGACATCTGCTTCGTGCCGGACGGCGACTACGCCCGCTTTATGGAGGATTTCACCGGCAAGCACTACCCGGCGGGCGATTTCCTCGACGTCGGCGGCAGAAAGGTAGGCACCCACAGCGGCGCTGTGCGGTACACCATCGGCCAGCGGAAGGGCCTGGGCCTCGCCATGGGCGCACCGGTCTACGTCTGCGCCAAGGATATGCAGGCCAACACCGTCACGGTCGGCCCGGAGTCGGAGCTGTTCGATACCATCGTCTATGCGAACGAAGTGAACTGGATCGCCATCCCGGAGCTGAAAGGCCCCCTGCGGGTGACGGCCCGCACCCGTTATCATCAGACCGAACAGCCTGCCACCGTCTACCCGGCAGGGCCGGACAGCTTCCGTCTGGAATTTGACCAGCCTCAGCGCGCCCCCACCCCGGGGCAGGCCGTCGTGCTGTATCAGGGCGATGTCGTCCTTGGAGGCGGCACCATTACACAGGTGGCGAAGGGATAAGGGTAAGCCCGTGGATGTAAAAAGCAGAACCTAAAGGAGAAATGATATGCAAGACCAGTATTCCCGCACCCAGCTGCTGCTGGGCGCGGAAGCAATGACCAAACTGCACGATTCCCGCGTAGCCGTGTTCGGCGTGGGCGGCGTGGGCGGCTACACCGTCGAGGCGCTGGCCCGCAGCGGTGTGGGGGCTCTCGACCTGATCGACGACGACAAAGTCTGCCTCACCAACCTGAACCGCCAGATCATCGCCACCCACAAGACGGTGGGCAGGTTCAAGGTGGATGTGGCCGAAGAGCGCGTCCACGACATCGACCCCAACATCAAGGTCACTACCTACAAGACCTTCTTTGGCCCCGAGACGCAGGACAGCTTCGATTTCAGCCAGTTCGACTACGTGGTGGACGCCATCGACACTGTCACCGGTAAAATTGCGCTGGTCATGAAGTGCAAGGAGGCTGGTGTCCCCATCATCTGCTCCATGGGTGCAGGCAACAAGATGGACCCTACTCGCTTCGAGGTCACGGATATTTATAAGACTTCCGTCTGCCCGCTGGCCAAGGTCATGCGCACCGAGTGCCGCAAGCGCCGCATCAAGCACCTGAAAGTCGTTTACTCCAGGGAGCCTGTCATGACTCCCATCGAGGATGACTCCATCAGCTGCAAACACCACTGCATCTGCCCTCCGGGTACCCAGCGCAAGTGTACCATCCGCCGCTCCGTCCCCGGCTCGAATGCCTTTGTCCCGTCGGTCGTGGGCCTCATCATCGGCGGCGAGGTTGTGAAGGACCTCGTGGGCTTTGTCCCCATGAAGGGCTGAATTTGATAGAATAAGAAAACGGCAGGTTCAATGAACCTGCCGTTTTCTTCGTTATGAGCTGATTTTTACTGCTCAGGAGCGGCGAATGCGATGGGGGTAGCGCCAGCAGCTGCGTCCACGCTCTTCAGAGAGATGGGAGTGGTTTCGTAGTGCAGGGTCTCGAAGCTCTGGGTGCTGCCGTCCTCGGTGGTGAACTCGAGAACATAGGTCATGTCGCCCTGCTTGTCGGCCTCGACATCGCGGGTGATGACGACATTCACAAAGTCATCCGCGGTTTAGCCGCCGCTGCGCCAGCGCAAAGCCGACGGCGCTTGCCGCAAAGACGGCGTAATAGCTGACCAGCCGGTAGAACATCAGCAGGCTCATGGACGAAGCATCGGGGAGGAAGCTGCTGTACACCAGCAGGAAGGCCGTCTCCACCGAACCCATGCCCGCCACGTTGGGCAGGGCGTTGGAGACAAAGAGGGTCAGCGACGTGAGAAGCTGCACCTGCCAGAAGGTGAGTCCGGTATCCAGCCCCATGAACCGCAGCCCCATCCACGGCAGGCAGAAGAGCAGGAACAGCTTTACGAGATGCACGCCCAGAATGGCGGCACAGCGGGGCTTGTCCGCCAGCAGATGGCGGCTCTCGGTGCTCAGGGTGTCCAGCTGCTTGAGCCAGCTTTCCCGGCGCTCGGCCCAGCGGCCCGTGTCGGGCAGAAAATGCAGCAGCCAGCGGGCCAGACGCTGCACCACCGGCAGGGCGCAGAGGGCGATGAGCCCCACGATGACGCCCGCCACGACAGCGTAGGCCCCGGGCAGATACCGCAGCACGCCGTCGGAGTGGGCCGCTATCCAGGGGCGGCCCGCCAGAAGCAGCACGGTGGCGTAAAGCAGGACGGCTGTCTTGTGGAAGACGTATTGCAGGGTCATCAGCCCTACGCCTGGGCCGACGTCCAGCCCGCGCCGGTGGAGATACCACGTCTGAAACGGCACCGACCCTGCGCCGAGGCCCACCACATTGCCGAAGGTCCCCATCCATGCATTGTCGATACCCTGCCGCAGCGGGAAATGGGGCAGGCGGCTGCGGACGATGAGCCAGCTGGATACGCCCTCGAGAAGCGGGTAGCTCAGGCCCACGGCCAGCGCCAGCAGCCCCTGTCCGAGGGTGAGCCGGCTCAGCGCCTCGGAGATCTCGGCCCAGTGCTCCCGGAAGATGAACACCACGATGCCGGTCAGCAGAGCCAGAACGCCCAGCGAGAGCAGGGTCTTTCGGCGCGAAGGGGCGGGGGAGGCGGACGAACTCATGCGGGGACTCCTTTCAAATTTCAACAAAAAACGGACTGGGATAAACTCTTAGGAGAGTATATCACAGTCCGGAGGGGTGTTTGTGAACAACTGCCAAATTTTTTGCCTCAGTTTCGGCAGAGTGATAAAGAACGGGGAGCTTATTCGCCGGTGAGCTCCTTTACAGCCTGTTGTAAACTGTCGGAAAACGCCTGCTTGGAGTAATGGCTCTCGTAAAGCTCACGGCAGGCGGGGCGCATGGCAGCCAGCTTTTCCGGGTGCTCGATGGCCCAGGCCAGCCGCTCGGCCAGCTTTTCGGGGTCGTCGTCCTCGTAGACGAAACCGTCCACGCCCTCGGTGATGAGCCCGGCGGTGCCGGTGTGCTCCGACACGATGGCGGGCTTGCCGAAGATGAGGCCCTCAGTGACGAAAGTAGGCATGGGGTCGTCGCGGGAGGCGCAGACGAGGCAGGTACACTGGGCCATCAGGCTCTTGATCTCGTCGCGGGTGAGCCGCTTGACGTAAAAGACGTTGTCGGGGCAGTCAGCGGTCAGGCTCCGCACGGCGTCCATCATCTCAGCCTCTGCGGCCTTGCCCACGAAGAGGAAGGATGCTTTCTTCATGGTCTCAGGCGGCAGCAGCCGGATGGCTTTGCAGAAGATGTCCTGGCCTTTCCGGTTCTCGAAGGAACCCACGGTGGCGAACAGAGGCCGCCCGCCCGCATAGCTCAAATCGTAGTGGGAAAACTTCTCGGCGGCGTAGTCCGGCAGGCCGTAGATGAGGGGCCGGATGTTGAACTCCGACCGCACCGAGTGCATGGCGTTGGCGGCGTGGCTGCCGACGGAGTAGAGCCGGATATTTTCGCCCAGCTCTCTGGGGATCTGGTGGGCGATGTGGGGGTAGCCTGCAAAGGCATCGTGGAGCCACCAGAGCACCGGAACCCGCGCACCGCTCAGGGCGCGGACGGCCCGGGCCTCCACGACGGTGTTGGCCAGAACGAAGTCGGCGCAAAGGGCCAGCCCCCAGAGCAGGGGAGACTGGACACAGCCCTTGCGAGTGATGACGGTAGCTCCCGCCTCGAGGAAAAGCGGCATGGAGCCGCCGTCCTCAGGGCCGAGGACGACCACTTCGTAGCCCATGCTGCGCAGCACCGGCACGGCGCTCACCAGCACGATGGGCGCACCGGTCATGTCCAGCAGGTGGCTCATGATAAAGACGCGCTTCCCCTTTACAGACCAGACGTCTTCGGCGCAGATGTCCCGCTCATAGTGGGCCAGCGCCAGCGGGAGGCAGACGTGGCTGCGGCTGAGCTTCGCCGCCAGCGTCAGCAGTTCGACGGGATTTTCCGGGTCGCGGGCTTCCGCCTGACAGCGGCGCAGCAGCTCCCGGGAGACGAGGGCGCAGCCCGGGCAGGCTGCAAAGCCCTGGCTGTGATAGAGGGTGGTGACGCCTGAGTAGCCGAAGACGGCGTCGCTGGTGACGTAGTCTGCGCCGCTGCGCAGTGCGTCCGCAAAGCAGGAAAGGGCCGTGGACATCAGGAAAAGGTCTTCCCTGACCAGAAGCACACCGGCGGCGCTGCCGAGAGCTTCGGGGCGGAGGCTGTCCGTCAATAAAAATTTGCGGTGGAGCTGGTCCTGCAGGGAAGCTTTCAGGGCGGCGTTCCGCCCCGGCGCATAGATGCCGAGAAAAACTTCCTGGGTGTCGAGATATTCCTGTTTGGCGAGCTGAGCCCGCTGCAGAGTGGTATAACTGCTGTACATCGTATCCTCCTCTCCGCAGGCAGGCTCAATGGCTGCGATGGAACAGCCCCAGCAGGCGGCGCAGGGGCAGCGTGAGTTTCCAGCTGCTGGAAGAGAGGATGTTTTCCAGCGAGCTCTCGTAGGCTTTGCTCCGGGCGCTCAGCTCGGCGTTGGCCTGATGCAGCTCGGAGAGATTCTTCTGCAGGGCCTCGATGGTCTGCTTCTGGTCAGCCGTAGTTTTTTCCAGCTGGTCGAGGTGCTTCTGCTCGCAGACGCGGGTCTTCTGGAAATACTGTACGCCCTCGAGAACGGCGGCGAACAATGGGTCGTCAGCCAGCGGCTCCAGCGGGAAGTAGCAGTAGCTCACGCCCAGCTTCATCCCGGCGGGGAAACGGTTCAGACCTTCCAGCATGAAATTCGGGTCGTTGTTGAGGAACAGGATGCCGTCGCCGTGGAGCGGCACACCGTTCACCGGGCGGCAGAGGATGCGGTCATCCGAGAAGACGAAATCGGTGATGCAGCAAGGCAGTTCACCGGGGTCGAGACGGAGATTGAACGCGGCCTCCGGCAGTTCGAAGGTCGCTGTCACCATGCCGTTCAGCTCGTCGTATTCGTAGTCCGGGGGCTTGACGGTGTCTTTCTGGGAAAAGCCGAACCCGGCATCATAGTAAAGCAGCGGCTGCACCAGAGCAGGCGAGTCGGTCTGCCTCTCTTTCTGGGGGTGGGCAGCATAGAAGGTTTGCAGCTGCTTTTCCAGCTCAAGGCAGCGCTGGGCCAGCCGCGAAGTGCCTTCGTCTGCAAGTTTGAGCTGTTGTTCAAGGTCCGCAATGCGGCTGCGCAGAGCCGCTTCAGGAGTTTCGTTCATCATTACCGGGGCCTCCTCCAATTTATCGCAAGGCGTACAACCCGCGCTGCAAGCCCATGCATCAAAAGTAACTATAGTCTGCCCTCAAAATGGCTGGATACCAAAGCGCAGGAATTTCAGTGTTTTGCCGCATAGCGGCGGGTCTTGCTCCGCTGCCGGGGCTTGTCCGCAGGCTTTCCGCCCCGAAGCTTCCGGCCAAGCTCTTTGCGGCGCATCAGAAGTTCGGTGACGGCGAAGATGGACACAAGCGAGAACACAAACTGCAGCAGCATCCCCTGCACCGGATGGTCAGCATACTTTGCAGCCATCAGATACCACGGGATGGCCGTCAGCTCCACAGTGTGGATGCAGAAGATGAAGAGCGAGCGCCGGCCCACCCACTCGATGGCATGGGAGATGGGGCCGTCCACTCGGCGCTGCCATTTCAAAAAGAGCCGGATGATGCCGTAGCCCACTGCGCCATCCAGCAGGATGCTCAGCGGCCCCATCGTCCACTCACCCAGCGAAACGCAGTCGGTGCTCTGGGTCAGCAAAACACCCGCGACGACGCCCAGCGCGGACGCGATGAGGCCGGCCTTGGCTCTGCCGGAAAGGGGAGTTTCGAAAAGGCGGCGCTTCTTGGCCAGATAGCCGATGTAAAGGTAGGGCAGCGACACCATGCCCTGTGCGATGCAGAAAGGAGCCTCCCACACCAGCGTGACGCCCCAGCCAAGCAGGGTGACGCCGACGACTGCGGGGGTTATGTACCGCTCGGGGAAGATCTCGAGCAGCACGTCCAGCAGCACCCACGCCAGCATCAGAGCCACTAAGTACCACATGGGTCCGCAGGAGAAAAACTGCTGCCCGAAGTAAGTGGCCGTGTGGGGCAGGCCTAACAGGAAACCGCCTAAGACCTTGGCCGATTCTGAGATGGCAGCATCCCACGAGCCGAAAGCTGCGTGGTGAATGAAAGCGTGGAGCACCGTGGTGGCCAGTGCAGTATAAACGTAAGGCTTGAGCAGGGTCTTGAGCTGCTGCTCGATGCATTTGTGGATGGAGCGCTTGCGGAAGCCGTAGCCGCTGGCAATAAAAAAGGCGGCCATCAGCGCTTCGCGGTAAGCGAACAGCGCGAACGCGAAAGGGGTGACGTCGTTGGTGCCGAGGGGGTAAAGCTCTGCCGTGTGGGCAAAGACGATGGCCAGCATTCCGATGCCTTTCAGCAGGTCGAACATGCCAAGGCTGCTTACAGTGCGGGGCTTGGTGCCTTCCATGAAAAGGGTCCTCCTTGTGCGCCATTCGTCCCGGAGGCCCCGGAAGGCCGTGTTTTAGGCGCGATAAATAAAAATATGAAGCTCGGCGGGGAGCTTTTTTGCTAAATGATATAAACAGTATAATGCTTTTTGGGCTTGCTGTCAATTTGATAAGGACTCGATCTCCGGGCGAAGTTTCGTCCTGACGAAAAAAGTGTATCACAGCTTTTTGCATATCGCAACAAAAGGAAAGAATTACATCTGCCTGCACAAATTGAATGCAAGTTAAAGTTGCATATTTGTGCAATTAAATCTTGCGTTTACGCTCTGCTTGCGGTATACTGTTGCCATAAGGAGCCGTGCCAAAGTTTTCCTCGAACTGCCAGAGATTCGGAATGACTCTGGAAAGTGAATGAAAAAAGTGCTGAGCTGAAAATTTGACAAAAAAGGAGAAAAACCGATGGCTGAATACATCAAAGTACCCGCAGGCGTATACGACATGGTGACCCGCTGCATGGAGCAGGAGTTTCCTGATCATGTGGCCATCCGCTATGTGGCCGAGGACGGCAAGACCGTCGTGGAGAAGAAGTATCGCGAGTATGCGCAGGACATCCGCCGGATGGTGGCCTATCTCAAGGCCGAAGTGCCGGACATCAAGGGCCGGCGCATCGTTCTGCTGAGCCGGAACTGCTATGAATTCTGCGTGGCGTCCTACGGCATCATCCTCGCCGGCGGCGTTCTCGTGACCCTGAACCAGAAAAAGACCTGGGAGGAGCTGGAATATGAGCTGGGCCTCGTGGAGCCTGCCCTCATCCTGAACGACGGCATCGACTACGGCTGCCGCGCCGAGCTGGAAGCCGCCTACGGCCCGAAGCTCCGCCCCATGGACTGCTATAAGGATACTGCCCCCGGCGAGCTGACCAACTGCGTGGGCCACGATGATTTGATGATGCTGATGTTCACCTCCGGCACCACCGGACGCAGCAAGGGTGTCATGCTCTCGGAGCGGAATATGTGCGCCAGCCTGCACACCTATTCGGAGGTGGCAGAGAACTGGATTACCAACCGCCTCCCGGCAGGCCAGAAGCTGCCGCTGAGCCATATGACCCTGCTGCCCCTCTTCCACATGGCCTGCTTCGTCTGCGTTATGTCCTACCCGCCTGCCGGATGGGCTCTGAACCTCTGCGGCGACATCCGCGACTTCTACCGCGACCTGGGCCTGATGCACAGCGACGTCATGGCCTCGGCCCCCATGCTGGTGGAGACCATCTACAACGACATGAAGCGTGGCCGCGTCAGCCGTCTGAACGGCCTGTGGGACCTGTGCTGCTCTTCCGCTGCCCTCGACCCCAAGATGCTGCTGGAGCTGGCCCAGAACGGCTTTGTCGTCAACCAGTGCTACGGTATGACCGAGACATTTGGCGACGGCATCCTGAACTTTACTCAGGTCGAAAAGCACATGAGTGCCGTGGGCAAGCCCGACGACCACGTTCAGTATAAGCTGGACGAGACCGGCGAGATCTGCATCAAGGGCGACTGCGTGATGCTGGGCTACTACAAGGACCCCGAGGCCACGGAAGAGGTCATCGACGCCGACGGCTGGTTCCACACCGGCGACCTGGCCCGGATGGATGAGGAAGGCTTCTATTACATCACCGGCCGCAAGAAGAACCTTATCATCCTCGCCAGCGGCGAGAACGTCAGCCCCGAAGAGCTGGAAAAGAAGCTGGCCCTCTGCCCGGCCATCACCGAGTGCATCGTGAAGGAAAAGGACCAGAAAATTTGTGCTGTCATCTACTGCCCTGAGGATAAGCAGGAAGAGGTCAGAGCCTTCGTCATCGAGGTGAACCGCAGCCTGCCGCTGTATAAGCGCATCAGTGCCGTGGAGTTCACCGTTGAGCCCCTGCCCCGCAACGCTCTGGGTAAGCTGCTGCGCAAGTAACAAGTAAGAAGAAACAGTAAAAAGGATACGCCGCGTAGTTGCATTTCTCTGCCGAAACAGGTATTATTACTCTGAGGCAGAATATGTCAAATGCCGGCGTTTCGCTGCAATAAAGAAAAACAGCAAGGAGCGACAAAAATGATAAATACTGTATATGAGCTCATCACGGACGTCATGGCGAAGCAGTACCCCGACCGGGTGGCTTTCCGCTATGTGGCCGCCGATGGCAAGACTGTGGTGGAAAAGACCTACGCTCAGTATGTGCAGGACATCCGCAGGGCCGTTACTTATTTTAAGGAGAATATCCCCGACATCAAGGGTAAGCGTGTCGGCATTATGAGCCGCAACTGCTATGAGTACGGTGTCAACAGCTTCGGCGCTATCCTCGCCGGGGCCGTCGTCGTGACCATCAACCAGAAAAAGACCTGGCCCGAGCTGGAATATGAGCTGGGCCTTGTCGAGCCTTCCCTCATCGTCAACGACGGCATCGACTATGGCTGCCGCCCCGACATCGAGGCCGCCTACGGCGATAAACTCCGCCCGATGGACGCCTTCAAGGACAGCGCGCCTGCAGAGCTTGTTGACTGCGTGGGCCATGATGATTTGATGGTGCTGATGTTCACTTCCGGCACCACCGGCCGCAGCAAGGCCGTCATGCTCTCAGAGCGCAACTTTTTTACCACTGTGGAGTGCCAGGTCAAATTCGGCGGCGCCATGCTGGACTATAAGCACGAGCATATGCCCGAGGACAAAAACGACGTCCTGAGCAACTTCGCCATCCTGCCCCTGTTCCATCTGGGTACGTTCATCTGCCTCTTCGTTTGGGCCTGCAAGGGCTGGGCGCTGAACCTCTCCGCCGACATCCGCGACTTCTACCGCGACCTCGGCCTGATGCACAGCGATGCCATCGCTGTGGCTCCCATGCTGATGGAGGCCATCTACAAAGACGTCAAGCGGGGCCGCCGCGCCCGCCTGAACGGCATCTGGAACCCCTGCGGCTCCTCTGCCATGTTTGACGGCGCCATGCTGGCCGAGCTGGCACAGCAGGGCATGATGATCACTCAGGTGTACGGCATGACCGAGACCTGCGGCGACGGCATCATCAACTACGAGCAGGACGAAAAGCACATCCGCGCCGTGGGCAAGCCCGACGACCACGCCGAGTACAAGCTGGACGAGACGGGCGAAATTTGCATCCGCGGCGGCTGCGTCATGCTGGGCTATTACAAGGACCCCGAGGCCACCGCAGAAGTCCTCGACGCCGACGGCTGGTTCCACACCGGAGACCTGGCCCGTGTGGACGAGGACGGCTTCTATTACATCACCGGACGCAAGAAGAATATCATCATCCTCGACAACGGTGAGAACGTCAGCCCCGAAGAACTGGAAAATCTGCTGTCCAAGTGCGAGGCCGTCAAGGAATGTATCGTCAGGGAGAAGGGCAAGAAGATCTGTGCCGTCATCTACTGCGGCGAGGCCGACCAGCAGACCGTCCGCGACTTCATCACCGAGACCAACCGTACCCTGCCGCTCTACAAGCGGATGAGCGCCGTGGAGTTCAGCACCGAGCCTCTGCCCCGCACCGGCACCGGCAAGCTGCTGCGCAAGTAAGAATAAACCGGGCAGGCTGCGGAATACTGGAAAAGAGCCGCAGCCGCCTTTAATGGAATTACGAAAGGAAGATTCAAACTATGGAAAGAACCGAGATCGTGTCCCAGATCCTTGCAATTCTGGAAGATGTTGCAGAAATTTCCCCTGATGATGTCAACGAGAACAGCGTCCTGATGGACGATCTGGACCTGTCGTCCATGGAGATCCTGACCGTCGTCGCCGACCTGGAGGAGACTTTCGGCCTGCGCATCCCCGAAAAGGAGCTGCGCAACTTCGTCACCGTCAGCGATTTGGCCGACTATCTGGCCGCACACGCGGGGGAATAAGGAATGGATGCCGAACAGCGCTCTGTTTTTCAGGGTATCGTTTACTATTACCGCGAAAACATGGTCAACTGCCGCTATCAGGTCACGCTGAAAGATGCCGTGGACGGTGCGCTTTTGCAGCAGGCTCTGGATGCGGCCCGGGCAAAGGCACCCTACTATTTCCAGAAGCCGGTGTGGGAGAAAAAGCTGCTCCACCTCGAGCCGTCGGACGCCCCCTGCCCGGTGCGGCAGGGCAGCGCAAAGCCCGAATTTCCGGACGAGAACGGCTTTACGGTTGCCCTGAGCTATGAGGGGAAAGTCGTCTACTTTGACTGGTTCCACTTTCTGGCCGATGGCCGGGGCATAGCACCCTTCATGACCATGGTGCTGCAGTTCTACTGCAACCTGCGGTACGGCACGGCTTTCGAGGGCCAGACCCTTGAGACGGACCCTGCCTACGACATCGAGGACATCCTTGCAAAGTACCCCGAGAGTCAGGTGGCCAACGATATGCAGCGCCCCGTGGTGCAGACCTTTGAAGAGACGCCCACCTGCTGCCGCATCCGGCTGGAAAAGGCGGGGCTTGTGGACGCCGCCCTCCGCTGCGGCGTCAAGCCTTTCAGTACCCTCACGGCCCTGCTCTGTAAGGCGGTGCGGGCGTATCTGGACAAGGACGAGGTGCTCTACAGCTACTCGACAGACGCCCGCGACGCGCTGGGTGCGCCGAACGCCCTCTACAACTGCGTGGCATCCTTCCAGCGCAAGCTGCCGCTGACGGCAGATGCCCCGCTGGCCGAAGTGGCCGTGGGCGTGGACGCTGACCTGAAAAAGAACCTTTCCGCTGAGCGAAAACTGTTCCGTATTGCGGAGCAGATGGGCTGGGTCTACCGGGTCTACCAGCAGAAAGCCAGCCTCAGCATCAAAAAGCGCATCTTCCAGATGGGCGAGTACATCAGCGGCTTCCCGGCGGACTTCTGGGTGAGCTATCTGGGCGACCCCTTCGCTCCGTCCAGCCCGGAGCTGACCCGGTACATCGAGGACTTCCAGACCTGGGTGCCGGCGGACGGCGCTTCCATCGGTCTGGAATGCACCAGCCTGCATGGCATCATCACCCTCTGCGTCAAGAACAAGGTGCCGCGCCCCGGCTTTGCCGAGGCTCTGCGCGCCGCGTTCGAGGCCGAAGGCATCAAGGTGCTGGAAGCCGCAGAGCTGGGCGCAGACAATACATAAGAAATAACCTCTCAGTCTCGCTGCCGCTCGACAGCTCCCCTGGTAGGGGAGCCTCTGGCGAAAAGGTGAAGCTTTACGGAATGCCAAGGCCTCCCCTCGATAGGGGAGGTGGCACGCCGTAGGCGTGACGGAGAGGTTTTCTTTTAGTCTTTTATCCAAAACGTAATTTTTACATCAAATTTTCATGCGTCATACTTTTGCGAAAAAATCGCCTGAAAAGCCGATTTTTCCCTTGCGTCCAACAGTTTGCCGTGGTAGGATAGGTCGAATGTGACCGAAACACACTGGGAAATGGACAAAAGTGAGGAAAATCGTATGGAAAAAAATAAGAACAGCGGCGCGGCACTGGCAAGAAAGATGGCGGTGTCTCTGGTTTGCGGTCTGGCGGCAGGCTTTGCCTTTATGATGCTGCGCGAAAAGCTCGTGGCTTCCGGCAACAGCGGCATCTGGCAGACCATCAACGACCTGCTCTTCCAGGACATCACCGCAGAGGGCGCGGAACGTGCGCTCGGCCTCTTCTACATCATCGGACAGCTCTTCATCAAAGCACTGCAGCTGGTCATCATTCCGATGGTCTTCACCTCCATCGCGCTGGCCATCGGCAGCATTGCCGATACCCGCACCATGGGCCGCATCTCGGCCAAGACCCTCTTCTGGTTCCTGCTCTGCTCCTTTATGGCGCTGGCACTGGCCGGATGCGTGGGCTACGCCACCTATTCCATGGGTCTCTTCAACGCTCACATCGAGGGCCTGACGGAAGCCGCCGGCTCCACCGGTTCCAACCCCCTGAACGTGGTGCTGAATGTCATCCCCTCCAACATCGTCACGGCTTTCGGCAGCAACAACGCTGTTCTTTCCTCCGTCTTCCTCGCAGTGGCTGTGGGCCTGAGCATGAATGTGCTGGGTGAAAGCCGTACTTCCACCCTCCGCCGCCTGCTGGGCGAGGTGAACGACGTGGTGGTGGTCTTCCTGAACTTCGTCGTCACAAACTTCGCACCCTTTGCAGTCTTCGTGCTGCTGACCCGCACCTTCGCCATCTATGGCATTGATTACCTCAAGCCCGCTCTGGTGTATGTGGTGGTCACGGTGGCCCTGCTCTTCGTCTTCCTGCTGGTAGCCTATCCTCTGGTGGTGGCGCTGGGCGCAAAGCAGAACCCCATCACCTTCATTAAGAAGATCGCCAACGTGGCCGTCTTCGGCTTCTCCACCTCTTCCAGCGCAGCCACTCTCCCCCTGAACATCAGGGTCTGCACCGAGGATTTCGGCGTCGATGAGTCCATCGCCTCCTTCGTCCTGCCTCTGGGCATGACCATCAACATGGACGGCACCGCCATCATGCAGGTGGTGGCCACTGTCTTCATCGCAGGCTGCGCCGGTTACACCGTTACTCCCGCCCAGCTGGTCGTGGTCGCTCTGCTGGCTCTGCTGGCCTCGGTGGGGACGCCTGCCGCCCCCGGCGCAGGGGCCGTCATCCTCTTCACCATCCTGTCCGGTGCGGGCTTCGTGAATGACAGCGCCCTGCTGGCATACTCCCTCATCCTCGCCATCAACCGCCCTATCGAGATGCTCGTCACCTCCCTGAACGTGGTGGGCGACGCTGTGGCCAGCATCTGCGTGGCCAAGAGCGAGGGTCTGCTGGACGAGGAAAAGTTCAACGCATAATTGACCTGTAACATACAAAAGCGCCCCTCCGTTTTACCGGAGGGGCGCTTTTTGCGCAGCAGAAGTCTTCTTTTTTACAGACGGCCCAAAGCCGCCGCCGGGGTTTTACGCCGATTTTGCGTCCGCATGGTTTCGGGCCGGGCGGCTGCGGCGGTAGAATAAGGCCGTTCCCGGTAAATCGAAAAAGAGAGAAGGAGCCATGAGGCTCATGGAAAGAGAGGACTTTCGCATGAAAGAGAATAAAATGTCCCGCCGCAGCTTTTTGAAGGCCGGTGCCGTTGCATCCGCCGCCGGTATGCTGGCCGCAGCGCCTGCCGCTGCCAACGCCGCTGCCCCCAATGCCGCCAACGCGGCAGAGGAAGAGAACGGACTGCTGGGCATGTTCGGCGGCAAACCCAAGTATGTCTTCCTCTTCATCGGCGACGGTATGGGTACGGCCCAGATACAGTCCGCCCGATTCTATAAGGGTACGGTGGAGAACAACGGCGCTGTCGTCGAGGGCGAGCTGAGCTTCACCCAGTTCCCCGAGGTGGGCAGTGTGACCACCTACGACAGCACTTCTTTCTGCCCCGACTCCGCTTCCACTGCCACTTCCATCGCCACCGGCCACAAGACCGAGAGCGGCGTCATCAATATGTGTCCGTGGACCCGCGATGTGCCGTATGAGACCATCGCCGAGAAGCTCCACGCCCAGAAGAACTACAAGGTGGGCGTCGTGTCCACCGTCAACATCGACCACGCCACCCCCGCTGCCTTCTATGCACATCAGAAGACCCGCAAGAACTACTACGCCATCGGCAAGGAGCTGGCCGTCTCCGGCTTCGAGTATTTCGCAGGCGGCGAGTTCCAGAAGGTGAACGGCGACGGAACCGGCCCCAGCAACCACGAGATCGCTGCCCAGAACGGCTACAACGTCGTCACCCGTCAGGCAGACGCTGCCACCCTCAAGGCCGGTGCAGGCAAGACCCTCATCATCGCCGAGGCACTGGCCGACGGCAAGGCCATGAACTACGCCATGGACGCCGCCGCAGGAGAGTGGCAGCTGACCGACTACGTCAGGAAGGGCATCGAGCTGCTGGACAACAAGAAGGGCTTCTTCCTGATGACCGAGTCCGGCAAGATCGACTGGGCCTGCCACGCCAACGATGCCGCCGCTTCCATCCACGATGTGCTGGAGATGAGCAACGCCGTGCAGGCCGCTGTGGACTTCTACAACGCCCACCCCAACGACACCCTCATCCTCGTCACCGCAGACCACGAGACGGGCGGCATGGCCATCGGCTACAAGACCACCAACTACGACACCTTCCTGACCAACCTCACCCACCAGAAGATGTCTTATGCCAAGTTCGACTCCACCTATGTGAAGGGCTACATCGCCAACAAGACTCCCTTCGAGGCCGCCATGGCCGACGTGAAGGCAAACTTCGGCCTGACCCTGCCCACCGACCCCGATGCCGCCAGTGCAGGCAAGCTGCTGCTGACCGACTACGAGGTGGAGAATCTGCGCAAAGCCTACGAGCGGACGCTGGAAGTCGGCGCTGCCTCCCAGAAGGAGATGAGCCAGCAGGATTATGAGCTCTACGGCACCTACATCCCCTTCAGCATGGCCATCTGCCACACCATCAATCACAAGTCCGGCATGGACCACACCACCTATGCCCACACCGGCGCGATGGTCAATATCTATGCGCTGGGCGCTGGTGCGGAGAAGTTCCGCGGCGTCTTCGACAACACCGAGATCTACCACAAGCTGGCTGAGCTAACCGGCGTACAGTAAGCCTCTCTCTTCAAACGAAAAAGCCTGTGCAGACGCTCCCGGGCCGGGAGGCTGCACAGGCTTTCTTGTGTTCAGGGTCACTGGTCGTCGGAGCTGATGTCCTCGGCTTCGTTTTCGCGCGCTGCCGGAGAAGAGAGCAGAGCGGCGTTGTCCGGCTCGTCGGCGTGATACTCGCAGAAATCGGCATCCTCGGGGGCGTCCTTGGAAGCATCCGGCTTTTTGGCCGGATGGGGGCCTTTCACCAGCCAGACGCCGCAGACGATGAGGACCACACAGACCACCACATCCGGCAGGCTGTCCATGACGAGATAGAGGGCGCGGAAAACGGGGGAGGAGTGGCCCCAGCGGTAGACGAGGTCGCCGAAAATGTTCATGATGAGGTTCTGGTAGGCGATGAGCGCACCGAAGGCGATGAGCAGCCAGCCCACCAGCTTGTGGCTGTCCAGCAGAGCCCGGGCCAGCCGCTTGTCGCGGGGGTCGAAGTGGATGAGGTAGTCGTCCTCCGGCGCGGTGTCCGCGATGATCTGCGCCCGGAGGTTGAAGGTGTCAAAGAAGCTGTACATCCATACCACCACCAGCAGGAGCAGTACCGGGTTGAGCAGTGAGCTCACCATCCCGATGAGACAGGCCGTGAGGATGAGGGAGAGGCCCCGCTTCATGTAACCCTGATACATCTGGCCTGCGCCGGGGATAAACGCGCAGCAGAAGGTCAAAAATCCGTTTTTCAGCATAACGATCTCCTTGTTTTATGATTTTATGTTTTCTGCCGCGTTCAGCAGGCTTTCCAGCACAGAGGAAACGCGGGTATAGATGTTCTCGCCGGGGCGGGAAGTCACGGGCCTGCCCAGCTTTTCGGGCAGAATCTTCGGGGGCTGTTTTTCCGGCAGAGTGACCTGGACTGTGGGCAGGAGAGCCTGCAGGTCGCTGCCGTGGTCGGTGACGAAGGTCAGCGCTCCGGTACGCCACATGGTCAGCGCCAACACGGCGGCGACGCCCGCCACCGCAGCCCGGCCATAGGTGCTCTGCATCAGCCGCACCCAGATGGTGCTCATCACGGTACGGCGGACATCCCGGGGCGGGTCGGTGAGGGCGTCGGCGGTCAGAAGTGCGGTGTAACGGTCGGTGCATTTGTCGCAGTAGGCGAGATGTTCGGCGGCTTCCAGCCGTCCCAGCTCGTCCAGCTGCCCGGCGGTGAGGGCGTGCAGCCCTTCGTCGCTCAGACAGCCGTCTTCACGGAACAATTCCATCTTAAAAGCCCTCCTTTCCGGCGGCGCTCAGCTGCGCGGCCAGCATCTTTTTTGCCCGGAAGACCTGCGCCTCCACTGTTTTCTGGGGCCTGCCGCAGAGCCGGGCGGCTTCGGCGGCGGTGTGCTGTTCCAGCAGCATGAGGCGGCAGGGCGTCTTGTAGGGCTCCCGCAGAGCGAGGATGCGCTGCGTCAGCTCCTCTTCGCCCAGAGCTTCCAGCACCTGCGCTTCCGGCTCACTGCCGGGCGGTGAGCCCTCAAGTGCAAGTACATCGTCGCCGGGGGTGTTCACCCGGCGCGCCCAGGCGCTGCGTAAGTAATCCTTGGCTTTGTTGGAGGCGATGCGGGCCAGCCATTGCTTTTCGTATCCGGCAGGACAGCGGTCCATGCTCCGCCATGCAGAGAGAAAAGTTTCCTGTGTCAGATCCTGCGCATAGCCCTCATCTGCCACCAGCTGACGGCAGATGGTGTAGACGAGGGACTGGTACTTCTGTACCAGCCTGTCAAATTCCAGTGCATTCAATGGCTGCTCTCCGCCTCCTTTCTGCCCGGCATTTCAAGCGCTCTGTCTATCTATACGAATCAGTGGGTCCAAAACCTGCAAAATCGTGGGAAAAATATTGAAAATGTGGTAGAATGGCCTTATCAAACCTCACAAAGGAGAAAACACGATGGCCTCTGCCACAAAACAGGCACTTCTGGCGGCGCTCTCCGCCGCCCAGGGCGAATGCATCTCCGGCCAGCAGCTGGCGCAGCAGCTGGGTGTGAGCCGCGCTGCTGTCCATAAGGCTGCGGCCGCACTGGCGGCTCAGGGCTATGCGCTGGAAGCCGCCCCCCGGCGGGGCTATCGGCTGGCGGGCGGCGACCCCTTCTGCGCCGAGGCGGTGGGAGAGTATGACGCCCCCATCTACCTCTACGACAAGCTGGAAAGTTCCAACCGCACGGCCAAAACGCTGGCCCTCGAGGGTACGCCCCACGGCACGATGGTGCTGACAAGTCAGCAGACGGCGGGCCGGGGCCGGCTGGGGCGGCGGTTCGAGAGCCCGGCGGGGAAAGGCATCTATCTCTCGCTGGTGCTGCGGCCCGGCCTGCCCATGACCGAGGCGCAGACCGTCACCGTCAGCGCGGCGGTGGCCGTCTGCCGGGCTGTGAAGCGGCTCTGCGGGCTGGACTTGGGCATCAAATGGGTCAACGACCTCTATTATAACGGCAAGAAGGTCTGCGGTATCCTGACGGAAGCCGGGGCCGACATCGAGAGCGGCCAGTTGGAATGGCTGGTGGTGGGCATCGGCCTGAACCTGACCTCCCGCCCGGAGGATTGGCCCGAGGAGCTGCGGCCCATCGCGGGCAGTCTCTACCCCGGCGGGCCTGCACCGGTGAGCCGGGCGGCACTGGCCGGGGCCATCGCCCGGGAACTGCTGGGTCTCTGCCCGGCCTTCGACTGTCTGGACGAGTACCGCGCCCGGTGCTTTGTGCCGGGCCACTGGGTCACGGTCTGCACCGGGATGGAGAGCTACGCCGCAAAGGCTGTGGCCATCGACGACGCCGGGCGGCTCATCGTGCAGCGGGAAGGGGGCCGTACCGAGGCGCTCTGCCACGGAGAAGTGAGTATAAGGCCGTCGCTGCTGGCGGTAAAATAATAAACCTCTCCGTCATCGCTGGCGCGATGCCACCTCCCCTATCGAGGGGAGGCTTTGGCAGGCCGGGCCGCTTTGTACTGACGGCTGAAAGCTGAATATGGCGCAAAATACCGTGCCCTGCTTGCGGGGGCAGCGGCTGCTGGACAAGTTATCTCGTCAAGCCGCTGCTGCCCGCTGTAGCAGGGCACTATTGCTTCTGAAAGATTGAGCTTTGCTCGTTTATAGCAATTCAACTTTTTAATGCAACAGCAACAGCGTTGAATTGCATATCGC
>ERZ1027200.573-NODE-573-length-20337-cov-5.887881_pt1 | contig 20337 bp, 17 predicted proteins | sample MGYA00519271_ERZ1027200 | MGnify/ENA primary metagenome ERZ1027200 (study PRJEB26926, sample SAMN06164742) | human gut metagenome | biome: ENVO:00009003; feature: ENVO:2100002; material: ENVO:00002003 | host: Homo sapiens | place: USA | collected 2012 ...
GGGCTTCGTAATCCTCGCGGCGGACGAGCCGCTCCACGCCGGCCGAACGGGCATAGGCGCCGAAGCCCATCGAGCCGCGTTCCGAACCGCAGAAAAACACCGTGGCGTAACCTTTGTCGCGCAGGATGGCCGGCAGCTGCCGGCTTTCGCCCAACGACTGCGGCATCAGCACGAACGGCGTCTTGAACGACGGGATGCTGCCCAGTACCGACGGCATGGCCTGAATCGAGCGGGTGCCGTTGGCATACATCCGTTTGAAGCACAACCCGCTGCGCATCAGCGAATCGAGGAACGGCGTGAAACCTTTGGTCTTTCGGTCGGCATAGATTTCGGGCATCAGGTGCGCCGAATGTTCGGCCGACATGCTCTCCATAATGAAAATCACGACGTTGCGGCCCGTGAGGTTTACGGCCGTGCTGTCTGCCGGCCGGTGGACCGGTGTGAAGCGGCGCGGCAGCTCTTCGGGCGGGAAGAATTTCCGGTAGCTGACGCTGCCCGCACTGCCGATGGTGCGCAGGATGCAGAACGGATTGCTCAGAATCAGGTTGGCCTTGCCGCTGTCCGCGGTGTAGAGCGTGGCGTTGGAGAGGGTGATCGGCCGCGTCATGCGGGTCATGCCGCCGCGCATGCCGGCGATGCAGAGTCCGGCTGCGACTGCGAAAATCGCCGTGCCGCCCGCATAGTAGCCCCAGCCGCGGCTCAGGAGGCTCTCCTCGCGTATCTTGCGGCCGTAGCCCCACACGAGCAGGGCGGTCAGTGCCGCTGCCGCGATGACCAGATACCAGTTTTCGGCCATGAATTTGCCGACCAGCTGCAACGAGTTGCCGTTGTCGGCGAAGAAGATTTCATCGGCGGTGAACCGCTTCTGCGTGTAGCGGAAATAGACGCAGTCGGCCATATTGACCGCCACGACCAGCACGGCGTTTATGACGGCGTAGTACCAGAACAGCAGACGGCGGTACCACTTGCGTTCGCGCACGTGCAGAGGCAGCAGCGAGAGCAATACGAACACCCCGTCGGCGTAGACGACCGACGCGGTGTCGAATTTGAGCGAGCCTGCCAGCAGCTGCCCCAGCTCTCCCCAGCTCAACGCTCCCAGCAGCCGCGCGTTGTAGAGATAGAAAATCACGCGGCAGAGCATCAGCACCGCGTAAAGCAGTGCGATGCGCCGAAGCAGCAGGGCCGTGGGGGTGTGGAGCAGGCGTTTCATGTTCCGGGGTGTTTTCGTGCGCGGTTCGTGCGCGGGCTATTCGCAGGCTTTGAGCGACATGTCGAGCGACTTGATCTGGTGTGTCAGCGCGCCGACCGAGATGAAATCGACGCCGCACTCGGCGTAGTCGCGCATCGTGTCGAGCGTGATGCCGCCGCTGGATTCGGTTTCGCAGCGTCCGGCGACCTTCTTCACCGCTTCGCGCGTCATGGCGGGCGTGAAGTTGTCGAACATGATGCGGTCCGCGCCGCCTGCGGCGAAGACTTCGTCGATGTCCTCCAGCGAACGCACTTCGCATTCGATCGGAATATCCTTGCCCTTGGCCTTGAGGTATTCGCGGGCGCCGCAGATCGCCTTGCGGATGCCGCCGGCGAAGTCGATGTGGTTGTCTTTCAGCAGGATCATGTCGAAAAGACCCATGCGGTGGTTTTCGCCGCCGCCGATCTTCACGGCCATCTTGTCCAGTACGCGCATGCCGGGCGTGGTCTTGCGGGTGTCGAGGACTTTGGTGTGCAGTCCTTCGAGCCGCGCGACGTAAACGGCGGTCTGCGTCGCCACGCCGCTCATGCGCTGCATGATGTTGAGGATGATGCGCTCGGCCTGCAGCAGCGAACGCAGGCGGCCCGATACGTAAAACGCCACGTCGCCGGGTTTGACGCGGTCGCCGTCGTGAAGCACCTGCTCGAAGAGCATGTCGGGGTCGAGACGGTCGAATACGATCCGGGCGATTTCAATGCCGGCGATGATGCCCTCCTGCTTGCAAAGCAGGCGCATGCGGCCGTGTTCGCCGGCCGGGATGCACGAAAGCGACGTGTGGTCGCCGTCGCCGATGTCTTCTTTGATGCAAAGCTCGATAAGCTCGTCTACGAAAGGTCTGTATTCGGGTTTCATGGTATTTATTTTACGAGTGTTCCAGTATATTTCGTATCATGGTTGAGTATGAGTCTTTCTTCGTTTTTTAAGGGGATGTCTGCCGAACAGTTGAACCTTATGCTGAGGGTTTCCGGAGTCATTTCACCGTAGAAGTCGGTGATCCAGTATTCGGGATAGGGCGTGCTGCCGATGTAGGGAACGATCGGCGTCACCGTGCTTTTGAGCTCCGAGACGACTCCGCCGGTTTCGTTGACGAATTCCAGTTTGGGGATGACGATCGTCAGGGCGGGCATGTTGCTTACGAATTTGATTCCCGGCATGGTGAGCGTGATCGTGCCGTCGTTGCTTTCGGCAAGTTCGTAACGTACGTTTTTCGATGTCGCAGTTTCGGGCGGCGTTTTCGTATTGTCCGTGACGATCAGCGTGCCGTCGTAAACGGCCGACTGTTTGCCGTTTCGTTCTTCGTCGTTGTCGCAGGCGGTGACGGCTGCGGCAGCCAGCAGGAGGAATAGTAATTTTTTCATGTTGCGTTATCCGTTTTATAAGTTAATGTTCAGTGTGATGCCGAATGTGCGGGGGCGTCCGCGCTGGACGAACTCGTTGCCGATCGATTTGAAATAGAATACGTCGTAACCGGTGTCGGCGAGGTTGCGGCCCCAGACGCTGAGCGAGTAGCGGGCGTGTTCGAAGCGTACCGAAGCGTCCGTAAGCGCGTAGAAAGGTTGTGAAAGCGTATTTTCTTCGTTCCACCAGATGCGGCCTGCGCAGCGGACGCCGGCCTGAAACACCAGATCGCCGAGCCATTTCACGCCGGTCGGGACGGTCCATGCGGCTCCGGCCGAAAGGGTGTGCTGCGGGGCGTAGGGGATGCGGTTGTCCTTGTAGCTGATGCGCACGGGATCGCCGTCGTCGTTCTTTACGGTCGTTTCGTACCGGACGAACCGGGCGTCGGTGTAGCCGTACGCGAGGTTGATGTCGAAGGTGCGCCACGGCGAAATCTGAACGGCCGCTTCGGCTCCGAGACTGCGCGTGCGCCCGGCGTTGGTCATCATGCGGCCGGTGGTCTGTCCCGGCGGAAAGACGGTGAGCTGCTGGTCGCGGCAGTCGATGTAGAACAGTGCGAAATCGCCCCGGACCGCGCCCTCCATGCACGAGAAATGGCCGCCTATCTCGTAGTTCCAGCTGTATTCGGGTTTGTAGGCGACGCCCCGCTGCACGTCGTACACTTCGCCGATACCCATGCGGTTCATCATCTTCTGCTGGAGGACGTCGGAGAATATCTGGGTGTTGAAGCCGCCCGACTTGTAGCCCTTGGCGATGGTCAGGTAGAGGTTGCGCGTCTCGTCGAAGGAGTACATGACCGAGAATTTGGGCAGCAGCTCGGTGAAGGTCTGTTTCAATGTGCTGCGGTCGTCGATTTCGAGCTGGAGTTCATATACGGCGTCGTCCTTGATGCGGGTTTTGGTGTACCGCGTATCGGTGTGGTTGCGGTAGCGCAGCCGGGCGTGCTCGAAGTCGAAGCGCAATCCTGCGGTGAAGCGCCAGCGCCCCAGCGTATAGTTGGATTCGTGGTAGAGGGCGCCGCCGGCCGAAGGCATGCGGAAATCGCTTCCCAGAAAAAGCTCGTCGCCGCCCGTTCCGTCTTTCAGCCCCCAGCTGTAGCGGTAGCTCTGGTCGTTTTCGTTGGCGTATTTGAGGATCAGCTCCTCGATGCCCGTCTGTTTGAAGTGCACCGGGGCGTTCATCGTGCCGTGACGGTAGAATCCGAATGCCCCCAGCAGCCAGCGGTAGGCTTTGTCCCCGCGCGAACGGAAGACGAGGTCCTCGGTCACGCTATGCTCGGTACGGGCCTGCCTGAGCGTGAAGTACGAGAGGGGCAGGAAATCCTGATCGAGGATCATCTCGTCGTCGGAATACTGGTAGCTCGTGATGGAGGCGACGGTGAAACTGCCGGCGTCGTAGCGGATCGTGAGTCCGTCGCTCAGGGCGGTGCGGCGGTAGGAGCAGGGGTCGTTGTAGCGGATTTCCCCGCGGCGGACGACGGGGCGGCCGTCGTCGCCGATGATGTCGTCGCCGGCATAGGCATAGGGGTAGCCGCCCTGTTCGAGCACCGAGAACGAAAGCGTATTGTCGATGCGGAGTCCCGTGCGGCTGCGCCACTGGGTTTTCCAGCGTCCGCCGCCCAGCCGTTCCCAGTCGCATTTGTCGCCCGTGGCGAGATTCTCGAAGAATCCGCCCGTGTGGGTATAATAACCCGTTACGGCCATGCCCAGATCGGGCGTGAGTTTGTAGTAGGACGAGGCGCGGAACTTGTAGCTGTCGCCGCTGCCGTATTCGGCGCTCAGGCGCACGCCTTCGTACGAGAGCGGCGAGAGGGTGTAGACGTTGATTACGCCGCCCATCGTATTGCGGCCGTAGAGCGTGCTCTGCGGTCCGCGGAGTACTTCGATGCGTTCGGCGTCGGCCAGTTCCGTGTCGTAATTGTCCTTGTTGAGAACCGGTACGTTGTCGATGTTGAGTCCCATGACCGGCTGGTCGATGCGCGCACCGAGTCCCCGGACGTAGATCGACGAGGTCATGCGCGAGCCGTAGTCGGGGGCGAAGAAGTTGGGGACCTGCTGGGAGAGGTGTTTCAGTGCGCCGATGCGCTCCCGCTCGATGGCGCGGCTGCCGACGATCGTCGCCGCGACGGGCTGCGACCGCAGGACCATGCCCTGCTTGATGGCCGTCACCTGCACTTTGTCCACCACGATCACGGTATCCGCCGCGGCCGGTTCTTCCTCGGCCGTGCCTGTGCCCGTGCCCATGCCCGCGACCGCCGCCGTTGCCGCGGCATGCCGTTCCGGTGTCTGTGCTCCCCCGGCCGCCGCGAGGAGCGGAAGGAGTGTCAGAAGCGGTATGGTCAGTTGTCTGAGGTGCACGGTAAAGCGTTTGATTCGGATGCAAAGTAACGGATTTATTTCGGAAGCTGCAATCCTAATTTATGAGGAGGGGGCTTCACAGTTCGCCGGCATCGACGTAACCGGCCGTCAGGGCGTAGATGGCCAGACCCGCCACCGAGCGGATGCCCAGCTTCTCCATGATGTTGCGGCGGTGCGAAATGACGGTCGTAAGCCCGATTTGCAGGCTGTCGGCGATCTGTTTGTTCATATAGCCGCGGGCGATCAGCGCCAGCACCTCGGCTTCGCGTCCCGAAAGGGGCGCGGCTTCGGGACGCACCGCGCCGGGAACGATGTGTTCGGACCGGTGCGCGCCGTGGTGCATGCGCAGGATGTCGCGGACGATCGCCTCCTCGTTGGTGCAGACGTCGATGCAGTGCATGTCCGCATAAGCAGGCTGGGGCTGTCCGCTGCAAAGCAGGATCGTTTTGCTGCGCCGGGCGCGGAAGAAACTGCCGTGCGTGACGAAGAGCTGTGCCGCCACGAAGAAGTGGAAGAAGCGTTCCGGGTCCGCTTCCGTGAAGGATTCGAAGTCGCCGAAAAGTTCGACGTCGGCGGCGGGAATGATCTTTTCGAGAATGGATTTCATCCCGACGCCCATCAGGACGTTGGGCGCTGCGACGGCTATGGCGGGACGGCGCTCCATCGGCTTACTCGTGGTGATAGGGTTCGTTGTTGAGAATGGTGAAGGCGCGGTAGATCTGCTCGGCGAAGATCGCCCGCACGATCTGGTGCGAAAAGGTCATGCGCGAAAGGGACAGACGGGCGTCGGAGCGTTTGTAGACCTCCTCCGAGAATCCGTAAGGCCCGCCGATGACCAGCACCAGACGTTTCACGCCGCTATTCATGCGTTTTTGGAGCCAATAGGCGAATTCGACCGACCGCATTTCGTCGCCCCGCTCGTCGAGCAGTACGACGTAGTCGCCGTCCGACAACTGGCGCAGGATCGCTTCGCCTTCGGCCGTGCGCTGCTGTTTGACGCTGAGGTTCTTGGTGTTGCGGATGTCGGGCAGGGTCGTGACCGCGAATTTGCAGTAGAAGTTTACGCGCCGGGCGTACATTTCGACCAGCGACGCGACCTCCTTCGAGTCGGTTTTTCCTATGACTATCAGTTCGATGACCATTTCTTCTCGTAAAAATCGTTTCCGCAGTCTGCCGCCGTACGCCGGACCGGGCCTTGATTGCCGGTCGAAGCGTTTGCCGGAGCTGCGCGAAAGGGGGAATGCGGGGTGTCGTCGCCGGCCGGGGACCGGAGCCGTGAAAAGCGGACTACAGGTCCGAATTCCATTCGCCGTCGGCGTCGGTGTAGATCACCGGCCGCGATTTTTCGACCGACTTGAGCCACTCGTAAGCCTTGTACATGTTGTAACCGTTGCCCGATTCGCCGCCCAGCGCGAAGGCGACGACGCAGGTGTGGTTGCGCGAGCGGTAGTACATCGCCTTGACCCGTTCGAGGTATTCGTCGGCCAGTGCAGGATCGTTCGACGGCGTGCCGCCCACACGGCGGTCGTCGCGCCTGTCGGGAGCGTTGATGTTGGCCCGGTCGATGACGTAAAGACCGAGTTCGTCGCAAAGTTCGTAGAACCACGCCGGCTGCGGATAGTCGGGGCAGACGGTGTTGCTGCCCTTGGATTTGAGAGTTTTCAGCTCCGCGAGGGTGGTTTTACGGTCTGCGGCGGCGTTGTAGCGGGCTTTGACGAGTTTGATCTCCTTGTCGAAGCGGGTGATGCGGCCGTCGGTGAATTCGGTCTTGCCGAAGCCGATCTTCAGCGGCATGTATTCGCGGTAAGCTCCGTCGCGGCGCGTGAAGAGCATGACTTTGTAGAGCGGCGGATTCTTGGCGCCCGGTTCCCATTTATTGGCGTTGGTGCCGTATATGAAAGGGTTGAAGCGCACCGTGTCGGTCGTGCGGCCCGGAATCACGACTTCGCGGATGTTGAAGTCGAGCAGCTTGCCCTGCGGCGAGTAGATGTCGTAACCCACGGTGACGGGTTCGTCGTAGTTGAATGCGTTCTGGGCGACGACCGCCAGTTCGAGCACGCCGAATTTGCGGGTGGAGTCGGGAACGAGCGCGATTTCGAAGTCGCGGATCGAGCGTTTGTTCTGGGTGTAGAGGTAGCTGTTTTCGAATGCCTTGCGCGACGCCGGGGCGGCGTTGAGCGCATCGGCCGCGCTGCGGCGCAGGGTCAGCACGACGGCGTTCTTGCCTTCGCGGATGTAGGGCGTCAGCGCGAATTCGGCGGGCGTCGAGGAGTCTTCGACCTCGGCGACCTCGGTGTCGTTGACCGTGAGCGTGTAGGCCGTGCCGACGTTTTCGAGGTGGAGGTACACCACGCCGTCGGTCCAGACATAGGGTATGTCGATCACCTGCCCGACGGCCACCGCATCGTCCGTGGCCGCGAACGCTTCGGGGGTGTAGGCGATATAGGCTTCGACGCCAGCGCGGTTGCGGGCGTCGGCGTCGTGGCGCTTGTCGTAGGGAACGACCTCGGTACGGTGGATGCGTCCCGCTTCGACCGGACGCGAGAGAATCTCGGTCGCGGGCGGCTCCTTGATGTTGTAGAGGTCCTGTGCCCGGATGCCTGCGGCGCAGAGGATCGCCGCCGTCAGCAGTATGGTACGTTTCATCGTGCGTGTTCTTATATAGGTTAGGCAAAGGTACTTTTTTTTTGCCAAATCGCAAATAATAGGTATCTTTGTAAATTCGAAAAGAACGAATAAGAGCATTGATAAAATGAAAGATATGAAATCGCAGAGAATCGCAGAAATTCTGAAGTCGGGTGCCGAGGACACCGACATCGTCGTCAAAGGTTGGGTGCGCACCAAGCGCGGAAACAAGAATGTGGCGTTCATCGCCCTCAATGACGGATCGTGCGTTGCGAATATCCAGATAGTGGTCGATCTTGCCAAGTTCGGCGAAGAGCAGCTCAAACCCATCACCACGGGCGCCTGCATCCGTGTGGACGGACGGCTCGTGGCGTCACTCGGATCGGGCCAGCGCGTCGAGGTGCAGGCCGAGAAGATCGAGATCTACGGCACGGCCGATCCGGAGACCTATCCCCTGCAGAAAAAGGGGCATTCGCTGGAGTTCCTGCGCGACATCGCCTATCTGCGTCCGCGCACCAATACCTTCGGCGCGGTGCTGCGCATCCGGCACGCCATGGCCTACGCCATTCACGAATATTTCAACAGGGAGGGTTTCTATTACTTCCATACGCCGCTTATCACGGCTTCGGACTGCGAGGGCGCAGGCGCCATGTTTCAGGTGACGACGCTCGACCTGAACGACGTGCCCAAGAATGAGCAGGGACAGGTCGATTTCTCGCAGGACTTCTTCGGCAAGGCCTGCAACCTGACCGTGTCGGGCCAGCTCGAAGGCGAGCTGGGTGCGCTGTCGCTGGGCCGTATCTACACCTTCGGTCCCACGTTCCGCGCCGAGAATTCCAACACTCCGCGCCATGCGTCGGAGTTCTGGATGATCGAGCCGGAGGCCGCCTTCTATGAGCTGGAGGACAACATGGAGCTGGCCGAGGATTTCCTCAAGTACCTGATCCGGTATGCGCTGGACAACTGCGCCGAGGACCTCGAATTCATGAACAAGATGTGGGACAACGGATTGCTGGACCGCCTGCACTTCGTGCTGGAAAACGACTTCAAGCGTCTCGACTACACCGAGGGCATCGAAATACTGAAGGCTTCGGGCCGCAAGTTCGAATTCCCCTGCGACTGGGGCTGCGACCTGCAGTCGGAGCATGAGCGTTATCTGGTCGAGGAGCATTTCAAGCGTCCCGTCATCCTGATCAACTATCCCAAGGACATCAAGGCCTTCTACATGAAGCAGAACGACGACGGCAAGACCGTACGCGCTATGGACGTATTGTTCCCCGGAATCGGCGAAATCATCGGCGGATCGGAGCGTGAGGCCGATTATGGCAAGCTTCATGCAAGGGTCGCCGAATTGGGCATGAACGAAAAGGAGCTTTGGTGGTATCTCGACACCCGCCGCTGGGGTTCGGCTCCGCATTCGGGCTTCGGTCTGGGCTTCGACCGGCTGCTGCTTTTCGTGACGGGCATGACCAACATCCGCGACGTGCAGCCGTTCCCCCGGACGCCGCAGCACGCCGATTTCTAACGAAAGCCGTCCGAGTGCGGCACCTTCCGGCCTTCCCTCGCCGTCCGCGACAGTCACATACCTGAGTATGCTCCTGCCGCGCCCGACTTCACGAAAACCGGAATCTGTTCGCCCTGAACGACTTTCTACGGGAGTCGTCCCTGAATGGCTTTCGCGGACCCAAACGAACCCAATAAATGAAGAGACCAAATTCGGAATGCTGAACAATTCTTAATTTGGACCCTATATGGCTATAAATCAGAAACAGGTACTTTCGCTTCAGCAGAAGCTCTCTCCGCAGCAGATTCAGATGATCAAGCTCTTGGAGCTGCCCACCGTGCAGCTCGAACAACGTATCAAACAGGAGATTGAGGACAACATCGTGCTGGAGGAAGAGGAACATGCGTCCGAAGAGGAGGAGCAGCCGCAGCAGATCTCCGTGGACGAGTATCTGCGCGAAGACGATACGCCTTCCTATAAAAGCCGCATAAACAACTATTCGAAAGACGACAAACAGCGTCCGGTTTTCCTGACCGAAGGCCGTTCGCTGCCCGAATATCTGCTCGAACAGCTCGGTTTCCGCAACCTTTCGGAGCGTGACATGCGTCTGGCCGCCTATCTGGTCGGGAGCATCGACGAGGACGGTTACCTGCGCCGCGATCTGGAATCCGTTGCCGACGACATCGCCTTCACGCTCGGAATCGAGACTTCGGCCGAGGAGCTGGAGCGCCTGCTCGGAGTCCTGCACGAACTGGAACCGGCCGGCATCGGCGCCCGCAACCTGCGGGAGTGCCTGCTGCTGCAGATGGCGCAGATTCCGATCAACAGCCGCCCCCGGCGGCTGGCCCGCAAGATTCTGACCAACTATTTCGAAGAGTTCGTCAAGAAGCATTACGAGAAACTGATGTCGCGCCTGCAGGTGTCGGAGGAGGATTTCCGCGAAGCGATCGCCGAGATCAGGCGGCTCTCGCCCAAGCCCGGCAACCTCTATGCCGAGGGCGGCACCGACACGACGCCCTACATCATTCCCGATTTTATCCTCGATTATCAGGACGGGCGGTTCCAGCTCTCGCTCAATTCGTACAACGTCCCCGAAGTCCGCGTGAACCGCCGCTATATGGACATGATCCGCGAGATGGTCGGCTCCGACGGCACGGTCCGCGAGAAGGACAAGGAGGCGATTCAGTTCGTGAAGAACAAGATCGACTCGGCCAAATGGTTCATCTCGGCCATCAAGCAGCGGCACGACACGCTGATGCGCACGATGCAGACTATTCTCGACTACCAGCAGGAGTACTTCAAGGACGGCGACAAATCGAAATTGCGGCCGATGATCCTCAAGGACATCGCCGACCGCACGGGACTCGACGTTTCGACGATCTCGCGCGTGGTGAACAGCAAATACGTGCAGACCCAGTTCGGCATCATCCTGCTCAAGTCGCTCTTCTCGGAGGCGATGCAGACCGAGAGCGGCGAGGAGGTGTCGAGTTATGAAATCAAGAACATATTGCAGGAGTGTATCGACGAGGAGGACAAACGTCATCCGCTGACGGATGAGACGCTGATGGACATTCTCAACTCGAAAGGCTACCGGATTGCCCGCCGCACGGTGGCCAAGTACCGTGAAATGCTCGGAATCCCCGTCGCCCGGCTCCGCAAACAGATATAGATGAAGAACAGAAAACCGGCCGCCGGCCGTTTGTGCCCCGTGCGGGGACGTTGCGGGCGGATACGGAACCGATTTGCGCTGATCCGCCGGGCCGCCCCGGAAGGCGGCGGCAGGTCTGAGGCAGTTGCGGCCGGTGTGATAATTTGAAGAATGTACAGAAAACTCTCGAACGGCATATCGTGGGCTTTGCACCCGTTTCTGCTGCCTCTCTACATGATCGGCGTACTGCTGACGCTTACTGTCTTCGCGCATTATCCGTCGGGCGTGAAGATCTACCTGCTGTGGGTGGTGGCGCTTTATGCCATTATCATCCCCCTGCTGGCGCTGGGGGTGCTGCGGTCGCTGGGCCGGATTTCGGATTACAGGATCGACGACCGCCGCGAGCGGCTTCTTCCGCTGCTGGTGGGCGCCGTGTGCTATGTGCTATGTGCCATTACGATCGCCAAAATTCCCTCCGCCATCTTCCTGCGTAAGTTCATGATCGCCGCCGCCTGCTGCGAGGTGATGTGTCTGGCGGTGTCGCTCTATTGGAAGATCAGCCTGCACCTGACGGCGATGGGGGCCGTGGTCGCATTGCTGGTGGTGATGAATATTGCGGGCGTGGGCGACATGATGGTTCCGCTGATGATCGCCATACTCTGCGCCGGGGCGCTGGCTTCGGCCCGTCTCTATCTGGGGTGTCACAACGGGCAGCAGGTAATGGCCGGATTCTGCGGCGGGTTCGCCGTCGCGGCGCTGGCCGTGCTGTTTCTGTAGTCGGTGCGGATATGAAATAGGAAAGCCCGGAGCATTGCTCCGGGCTTTTTCGTATGCGGACTGCGGATCAGACGCATCCCTGCGCCAGCATGGCGTTGGCGACCTTCATGAAGCCGCCGATGTTGGCGCCGTTGACGTAGTTGATGTAGCCGTCGGGCTGAGTTCCGTACTGCACGCAGACGGAGTGGATGTTCTGCATGATCGAGCGGAGCTTGGCGTCCACTTCTTCGGGCGACCACGTGATGCGCATCGAGTTCTGCGTCATTTCGAGCCCCGACGTCGCCACACCGCCTGCATTGGCGGCTTTGCCCGGCGCGTAGAGCAGCTTGTGCTGCTGGAAGATGCGGATGGCGTCGGGCGTCGAGGGCATGTTGGCGCCTTCGGCGACGCAGATGCAGCCGTTATCGACGAGCGCCTGCGCTTCGTCGCCGTTCAGCTCGTTCTGCGTGGCGCACGGCATGGCGATGTCGCACTTCACGCCCCACGGACGCTGGCCGGGGTAGTAGGTCGCCGAAGGATAGCGGTCGGCGTACTCCTTGATGCGGCCGCGGAAGATATTTTTCAATTCCATTACGTACTCCAGTTTCGCGGCGTCGATGCCTTCGGGATCGTGGATGTAACCCGACGAGTCGGAGAGCGTCACGACTTTGGCGCCGAGCTGCGTGGCTTTCTGGCAGGCGTACTGCGCCACGTTGCCCGAACCCGAAATGCAGACGGTCTTGCCTTCGAAGCTCTCTTTGCGCGTGGCGAGCATCTCCTGCGCGAAATAGCAGGTGCCGTAGCCCGTGGCTTCGGGGCGCAGCGGGCTGCCGCCCCAGTCGCGGCCCTTGCCGGTGAGCGTGCCCGTGAATTCGTCGCGCAGACGTTTGTACTGGCCGAACATGAAGCCGATTTCACGGCCGCCGACGCCGATGTCGCCCGCCGGAACGTCGGTGTCCTGTCCGATGTGACGCTGAAGCTCGGTCATGAACGACTGGCAGAACTTCATCACTTCGTTGTCCGAACGGCCCTTGGGGTTGAAGTCCGAACCGCCTTTGCCGCCGCCCATGGGCAGGGTCGTCAGGCTGTTCTTGAAGGTCTGTTCGAAGGCGAGGAACTTGAGGATCGAGAGATTGACCGAAGGATGGAAGCGGATGCCGCCCTTGTAGGGGCCGATGGCGCTGTTCATCTGTACGCGATAGCCGCGGTTGATTTCGATTTCGCCTTTGTCGTTGAGCCACGGCACGCGGAAAATGATGACGCGTTCGGGTTCGGCGATGCGCTCCAGAACTTTCATTTTCTGCAATACGGGGCTTGCCACGATGTGGGGTGCCAGCGATTCGGCCACCTCGCGGACAGCCTGATGGAATTCCGGCTCGTTGGGGTTGCGGAGGGTGAGTTGCGCCATGAAATCTTCGACGTACTGATGGGCTTGATCGTTCATAGTCAATCTGTGTTTTGAGGGTTATTATTCGAGTACCGCTGTAAAAATAATGTATCTTCGGGAGTTTTGCAAGTTCTTTAAGAATTTGCTAAAATATTTTACTTATGCGATTTTCAGTTTCAGACCCTCTTGTGCTTACTGTCCGCGGGAAGGGACGGACCGGGGGTGAAAATCCGTAATAAAAAATGACAGATCCGTTGTGAATCTGTCATTTGAAAAAAAATGTAATTTTTTTCGCCTACTTCGCATTTTCTCCCGCTTGACGGCTGAATTCGAAGCCGATGTAGACGTTTTTGTAGTTTTCGAGCAGCGCGACGATGGTCTCCATCGACGATATTTTGCTGCCCATCGCCTTGACCATGTCGATGAGTTTGGTGACGGGGAAGACCAGCAGCAGATTAGAGCCGTCGATGTAGGCGTGCCCCGGAACCGAACCCAGATCGAGTTTGTCCTTGGCGAAGCTGAGCGTGGCGACGTGCGTCGAAGCGTCGAATTCGTAGGTTCCCGAAAGTTCGTATTTGCCCATCAGGGTGGTGAATTTGCCCTCTTTGGCGAATGTGACCGTACCGGCGCCGGGTTTGATGCCGGCCATCTGGTAGCCCTTGTCGAGCTGCTGTTTGATGTTGTCCTGAAGTACCGTGCCGCCGAGCTGGCTCAGCAGGTCGTTGCCCTCGAATTTCACGCCCGGAGCGGTGTAGTTCCATGTGCCGGTGAGCGCATATTGCGTCAGCTTGCCGTCGGTGGCCTTGTCTGCGGCGGTCGTGGCGGCTTTTTTCAAGGCTTCCTTCCAGTCCTGCGCCGTGGCGGAGCTTCCGGCGAGCAGGAGCGTCGCAATCGCCAGTAAGAGATTTCTTTTCATGATCATTTCAGGTATTTCAGGGTTTCGAGTTCTTTGAGCCATACGGCCGCCGAGGCGTCCGAAGGCATGCGCCAGTCGCCGCGCGGCGAGAGCGCCGCGGAGCCGACCTTCGGGCCGTCGGGCATGGCCGAACGCTTGAACTGCTGCGAGAAGAAGCGGCGGAAGAAGACCGTAAGCCATTTGAGGATCGTCGCGCGGTCGTAACTGCCGTGGAAGGCCTGCTCGGCGAGGAACAGGATTTTAGCCGGGCCGTAGCCTGCGCGGATGAAGTTGTAGAGGAAGAAGTCGTGGAGTTCGTAGGGCCCCACGAGGTCCTCGGTTTTCTGGGCGATTTTTCCCTCCTTGTCGGCCGGGAGCAGTTCGGGGCTGACCGGGGTGTCGATGACGTCGAGCAGCGTCGCGCGCGCGGCCATGTCGGATTCCGTGTCCGCGACCCATTTCACGAGGTGGCGCACCAGTGTTTTGGGCACCGAGGCGTTCACGCCGTACATCGACATCTGGTCGCCGTTGTAGGTGGCCCAGCCCAGCGCCAGCTCGCTCAGGTCGCCCGTGCCGACCACCAGACCGCCCTCCATGTTGGCGACGTCCATCAGTATCTGCGTGCGCTCGCGGGCCTGACTGTTTTCATAGGCCGCCGAGCGGTCTTCGGGATCGAGTCCGATGTCGCTGAAGTGCTGCGAGCAGGCGTCGCGGATCGGAATTTCGCGGATCGTGACGCCCAGCCCGCGCATCAGTTCCAGCGCGTTGTTGTAGGTGCGGTCCGTGGTGCCGAAGCCGGGCATGGTGATGCCGATGATTCCGGCGCGGTCGAGTCCCAGCTTGTCGAACGTGCGGACCGTGACGAGCAGGGCCAGCGTCGAATCCAGTCCGCCCGAAATGCCGATTACGGCCTTTTCGCAGCGGGTGTGCACCAGCCTTTTGGCCAGCCCGTGCGACTGTATCTGGAAAATCTCCTCGCAGCGTTCGCTGCGGTGCGCTTCGTCCTGCGGCACGAACGGCATCGGGTCGATGTCGCGGTCGAGCGCCGCGGCCCGGAGCCCTTCGGGGACCTCCATTTCGATTACGGTGTTCTCCGCCGCCCCTTCGTGCATGCGGAACGAGGTGTTGCGGCGGCGTTCGAATTCCAGCCGCTGAATGTCGATATCGGCCACGACGAGCTGCTCTTCGAGCCGGAAGCGTCCCGATTCGCGGAGTATCCGGCCGTTTTCGGCGACGATGCCGTTGCCGGCGAACACCAGATCGGTGGACGATTCGCCGAAGCCTGCCGAGCAGTAGACGTATCCCGCGAGGGTGCGGGCCGACTGCTGGGCCACGAGCTGACGCAGGTAGGCGTGCTTGCCCACCGATTCGGGCGACGCCGAGAGGTTGAAGATCACCTTGGCGCCGTTGAGCGCGAGGTGCGACGAAGGCGGAATGGCGGTCCAGAGGTCCTCGCAGATTTCGACGCCGAATTCCGTGCCGTTGATCCCGAACGTGAGGTCCGCGCCGAAGTCGGCGCTCTGTTCCGCGACGGAGATCGTCTCTTCCGAGATGCCGGCGCCGGATGCGAACCAGCGGTTTTCGTAGAACTCCGTATAGTCGGGGATGTAGGTCTTGGGTACGACGCCCAGCACACGGCCCTGCGTGAAAACGACGGCGCAGTTGTAGAGCGTCGAGCCGTGGCGCAGGGGTGCGCCGGCGATAATGACCAGCGGCAGTTTGCGCGTGGCTTTTACCAGCCGCGCAAGGGCTTCGTCGGCCGCATCGAGCAGCGCCGGCTGCAGCAGCAGGTCGGCGCAGGTGTAGGCCGTGACGGCCAGTTCGGGAAACGCGACGATCTCGACGCCCCGCTGCGCGGCCTCTTCGGCCATCGCGGCGATCCGCTCGGTGTTGAAGTCGCAGTCGCCGACCCGTACGTGCGGCACCGCTGCCGCCACTTTCAGAAAACCGAAATTATCCATAGGTTTGTATTTTGGTTTGCCGCTCTCTTCGCTCCGGATCCCCGCTTTGCGGCGGGGACGGAGATGCGGCGGATTCGTCGCGGCGGCGGTCCGGACTGCCGCCGTTGCGGTCATATGTTTATTCGGCCCACAACTGTGCGAGGTTCAGGATCACCTGCTGGGCCTTGCGCATCGTGGTGAGCGAGCAGTATTCGAATTTGCCGTGGAAGTTCATGCCGCCCGTGAAGAGATTGGGGCAGGGGAGTCCCATGAACGAGAGTCGTGCGCCGTCCGTGCCGCCGCGAATCGGGCGGACGAGCGGTTTCACGCCGGCGCGCTCCATCGCTTCGAGCGCCTTGTCGATCACCTGCGGATGCGGTTCGACCATCTTGCGCATGTTGAAGTACTGGTCCTTGACGGTGAGGGTCAGCACCCCGTCGCCGTATTTCTTTTTCAGCAGATCGACGCAGGCCCACATGAAGACCTTCTTCTGTTCGAATTTGTCGGCGTCGTGGTCGCGGATGATGTAGCTGACGGAAGCCTTCTCGACCGTGCCGTTCAGTCCCACGCAGTGGTAGAATCCCTCGTACCCTTCGGTATGTTCGGGACGCTGGCAGGCCGGAAGAAGACGCTGCAGGTCGCAGGCTACCTCGATGGCGTTGATCATCTTGTCCTTGGCGTATCCGGGGTGGACGTTGCGGCCTTGGATGTCGATTTTGGCGCTCGCGGCGTTGAAGTTCTCGTACTCCAGTTCGCCCTCCATGCCGCCGTCCACCGTGTAGGCGAAGTCGGCGCCGAAAGCCTTGACGTCGAAGAAATCCACGCCGCGGCCCACCTCCTCGTCGGGCGTGAAGCCGATGCGGATTTTGCCGTGTTTGATTTCGGGATGCGCGAGCAGGTACTCCGCGGCGGTCATGATCTCTGCCACGCCCGCCTTGTCGTCGGCGCCGAGCAGCGTCGTGCCGTCGGTGTGGATCAGCGTGTGGCCTTTGAAGAACTCCAGTTCGGGGAAGTCCGCGACCCGCATCGTGAGCTGGCCGTTCAGCGCGATGTCGCCGCCGTCGTACTCCTCGATGACGCGGGGCTTGACATCCTTGCCGCTCATGTCGGGCGACGTGTCCACATGGGCGATGAAGCCGATCACGGGAGCGTTCTCGCAGCCCGGCGTCGCGGGGACGGTGCCCATCACGTAGCCGTATCGGTCCATCGTGACTTCGGTCATGCCGAGCGCCTGCATTTCGTCGCGCAGGGCGGCCAGCAGGACTTTCTGTTTCTCGGTCGAAGGGAACGTGCCGCTCTCCTCGGACGACTGCGTGTCGTAGGAGACGTATTTCAGGAATCTTTCTTTGAGGTCCATGGTGTTGTGTTGTTTATGGCGTTACTATTGTGGCTGTCGAGCCGTTGACGATTGCTATTGAGTGCGAGCCGTCGGGGTTTACCACCACCGACGTGTTGCCGCACGGAGGCATGACGACCGCATGGCCTCCTTCGGGCGTGACGACGACGGAGGGATAGGAGGGGCTGGTAAGGGATATGTGCGTTCCCGCCCTGTTCTTCCGCTGCGGAGCGTCGGCCGTCGGGGTTTCCGTGCCGCTTCGCTGTGCGACGGTCAGCGGGGCGCAGCCTTGCAGCAGCGTCGCGGCGACGAAGAGTATGACGGCGGTTTTCATGCGCTTCGGTGTTTCCTATTCTTCTTTTTTAGCTCGGAGCGTGTGCCAGCCGAAGTAACCGATCAGTGCGAGATACATGACCAGTCCGGTCCACTCTGCGGCGTTCGACGAGGCCCATCCGCTCAGGAACCAGTCCACTTCGGCGAATTTCAGCAGGGCGCTCACCACGCCCATCAGCGCGCCGCCGGCGATGAAGCCCGACGCGATCAGCGTGCCGCGGTCGAAGCGCGCCTTGTTGAGAACTTCGTCCTTCGAGCGGTTCGAGACGAACCACGCTACCAGACCGCCGACTACCAGCGGAGCGTTCAGTTCCATCGGGATGAACATGCCCAGTGCGAAAGCGAGTGCCGGAACGCCGATCGAGGTCAGCACCAGCGCCAGCGCCGCGCCGCAAAAGTAGAGCATCCACGGGGTCTGGCCGCCGGTCATCAGGGGCTGGATCACGGCCGCCATGGCGTTGGCCTGCGGAGCCACGAGGGCTCCCTCGCCCACGAATCCGTACGATTTGTTGAGGATGATCATCACCCCGGCCACGGTTGCCGCAGCAACGAACGTGCCGAGGAATTTCCATGCCTCCTGCTTGCGGGGCGTGGTGCCGAGCCAGTAGCCGATCTTGAGGTCGGTGATGAAGCCGCCGGCCATCGAGAGCGCCGTGCAGACCACGCCGCCGATGATCAGCGCCGCCGTCATGCCCGTCGTGCCGCTCAGTCCGACGCTTACGAGCACCAGCGACGAGAGGATGAGCGTCATCAGCGTCATGCCCGACACGGGGTTGGTGCCGACGATGGCGATGGCGTTGGCCGCCACGGTCGTGAAGAGGAACGAGATGACGAAGACGATCAGAATGGCCGTCACGGACTGTACCCAGCCGTCGAGCAGTCCGAAGTGGAAGAAGACGAAGATCGAGACGAGCGTGGCGATCAGGATCGTGAGGATGCGCTTCATTGTCAGGTCGCGCTGCGTGCGTTCGGTCGCTGCGGCTTGGGTTTTGTTGCCCCCCCCCAACTCCGAAACGGCCAGCCCTACGGCCTGACGGATGATCTTCGACTGTTTGACGATGCCGATGATGCCCGCCATGGCGATACCGCCGATGCCCAGCGGCTTGCCGATGAAGGCGAAGAGGTTCTCGGCCGTGAAAAGACGCTGCGGATCGGCCATGATGTCGGCGCGCGTTACGCCCAGCAGCGAAGCCATGGCCGCCGGGTCGATGCTGTCGGCCAGCGAACCCACCAGCGGCACGACGAGGAACCAGACCAGACACGAACCTGCGGTGATGATCATGGCGTATTTCAGACCGATGATGTAGCCCAGACCCAGCACGGCGGCCGAGGTGTTGAGCGAGAAGACGACCTTGAACTTGTCGGCGGCGACCTGTCCCCATGCGCAGATGCGCGTCGAGACCGCTTCGGTCCACATGCCGAACGTGCCGACGGCGAAATCGTAAAGACCGCCTATGAGTCCCGCCACGGCCAGCAGCTTGGCCTGATTGCCGCCTTTCTCGCCGGAGATGAGCACTTCGGTCGTAGCCGTCGCTTCGGGGAAGGGGTATTTGCCGTGCATCTCCTTGACGAAGTATTTGCGGAACGGGATCAGCAGGACGATGCCCAGCAGGCCGCCGAAGAGCGACGAGAGGAATACCTGATAGAACGCCGCGTCGAGTCCGAGGATGTAGAGCGCCGGTAGGGTGAAGATGGCGCCCGCGACGATTACGCCCGAACAGGCGCCGATCGACTGGATGATGACGTTCTGTCCCAGCATGTTCTTTTTACCCAGCACGTTGCCCATGCCGACGGCGATGATGGCGATCGGGATCGCCGCTTCGAATACCTGTCCGACCTTCAGGCCGAGAAATGCCGCCGCGGCCGAGAAGACGACGGCCATGACGATGCCCATCGTGACCGAATAGGGCGTCACCTCGCGGGGCGACGACGAGGCGGGCATGATGGGCGTGTACTCTTCGCCCGGTTTGAGTTCCCGGTAAGCGTTTTCGGGCAGCGATGTGAGTTGTTTTTCCTGTTCCATTTATTGAGGTTCTTTGATGTATTTGTCCAGATCCTTGAGGATGTAGTAGCGGTTGAGCGATGCGGGCGCCTTCTTCTCGTCGAGGTAGCTGTAGAGGGCGCCGATTGCGGCCGCCAGACGCAGCCGCTCGCCGCGCTCTTCGGATGCCGCGGCGAAGTCGAACAGCAGTTCGGCGAATTTTTCGAGGTCCGCGTCGCTGAATCCGTATTCGCCGACGAGGGTGGCGATGAAATCCTCTCCGGCCAGCAGCGTGTCGATGTCCAGATTCAGCTTCTCGGCCAGCTCCGTTTTGGCGGTTTCCCGGATGAGTTCGGGGGCGCCCGACTTTTTGAGGAGACCGATTTTGTCCAGAAGGGCTGCGATTAGCTCTCCGATGCGGTTGATTTCACGTAAGATATAGTCTTCCATAGTTAGCGGTTGTCGCCGCTGCCCGAAATGATGTGACGCTGCATGCGCGAGCGGAGCTTGTCGACGTTCATCTGCGCCACGTCGTCCAGTTCGTAGCCCAGATCGCGCGAGAGCGTGGCGCAGTACCACAATACGTCGCCGATCTCCTTGACGATTTCGAGCCGTTTCTCGTCGGAGAACTCCTCGTGTCCGTCGCGGATGACTTTCTTGACTTTGTCGGCCACCTCGCCCGCTTCGCCGGTCAGTCCGAGCGTGGGGTAGATGATGCGGCGGTTTTCGGGGTAGATCGCCGTTTCGAGCGCGTGCTGCTGATATTCGTTGAGTGTCATGAATGCTGAGAATTTGAACGTTTGGGAATAACTGTCGGACAAAAATAACAAAATAATTTAGAAATACGCACCAAAAAGCCCTTGTTCCTCACGAACAAGGGCCGAAGAATCGCGCCGCTTCCCCGGCGGCGGGGTGTTTTGCCGCCTAC
>ERZ1027200.580-NODE-580-length-20122-cov-13.631833_pt1 | contig 20122 bp, 6 predicted proteins | sample MGYA00519271_ERZ1027200 | MGnify/ENA primary metagenome ERZ1027200 (study PRJEB26926, sample SAMN06164742) | human gut metagenome | biome: ENVO:00009003; feature: ENVO:2100002; material: ENVO:00002003 | host: Homo sapiens | place: USA | collected 2012 ...
CGCTAAGTGATTTAACACAGATAGGAATATTTCTTACTGCTTTCACAGTTATGATTTTCACAATCATTTCTTTTAATAAAAAGAAATAACCGCCCATGTCTCTCCAAACTGTGTGCGGTTATTCATCGTAATCAGGGAGCGACCGTCTGTCGTTTCCCTCTTTTTGTATCTATAATATAACACAAAATCAAGCCGGTGTCAAGTGCATCGCCCGGCATAATCCGAAGAACCGCCCCGATTAAAAGGCGGTTTTCCGTTTATCCGGTTTTCCTCACAGGCCTTATATACTTCCAGTATCTCATGCAGTCGTGATAGAAGTAAAATACCCTGCCCTGCGTTTTGTCAAGCTCATAGCCCGACTTTTCATAGTCAAAGTCCTTCATAGCCTGTTCTATCTTTGCTTCAACCGCACTGTTTTCGGTCTGAAAGTCGAACGGTCCGTGCTCAAACACGATATACTCGCCCTCAGGCACGTCCATGATCTGCATCTGCTTTGGCATCTCTCCGCTGTAGTCGGCAGGAAGCCTTACACCGTAAGCCTCAGCCAGCGGAATGCCCCAGCTGCATATTCTTCCCTCAGGCTCGTTTATGTACGCCATCACCTGACCGCTTCCGCTGTTCGCCTCATCGCCGCCCATATCGTCGAGCTTGCCCTTGATACTGTCAAGCAGTCCGCATATAGTTGCACAATCCTGTCCGGGAATGTGACTCTGCTTTTCCCAGAAGTCGTAATACCCTATACTCTCGAAGTTTCTGATATGCAGGAATTTATGAGCCGGTATCGTTACGAAATACGCCTTAATATCACTGTTTGTCTGTGCCATACCTGTTCCTCCTATGCCTAAAAGATAGCAGTCGAAAGGCCTTATAGCCGTGCGGAGAATTACAGGTACAGGGTGTAAGCGGTAAGCGCTCGGAGTAATTCCGTATGCCGCTTTGAATGCCCTTGTGAATGCCTCGTGAGATGTAAAGCCGTAGTCGATCGCTATGTCAAGTATGCCCTTGTCGGTATCTCTCAGTTCCCTCAGTGCAAAAGCAAGCCTGCGGTATCTCATATAATCCCTGAGCTTCATTCCCGATATTTTGCTGAATTTCCTTGAAACATAGTATTCCGAGTAGCCAAGCGTCTGCGACAGCCCGCCGAGTGTCAGCCTTTCGTCCTCGCCGCTTTTTATACACCTGTCTATGTCGTCAACAATATTCTGAATATTCATATACCATTCGTTTATCCCGTTCATCTGTTTTTCTCCCGTACAGCTTTCTTCCGCCTTTTCGACTGTATTCATTTTATCACAAACGAGAAAGCCGAAACTTGATACGGCTTGCTGTTTTTACTGAAGGCAGCACAGTATTTTCATATCAGATCAAGATAAGTCTTGAGATCGCCGACAAACTGATTCCCGCACCGTGCAAGCTCACCGAGCACTCGATCGGTTCCTTTTTCGGTCGTATACCAGTTTTCTTTGGTGATGTTATAGCAATGTACGGGGCAGACCGTCATATCAACATTTGGGAAAGCCATTTGATACAGCATTAAGCATCGGCGAGCATGAAAGGCTTTACAAACAATTATACCGCTTTTTATCATTATGCCCTTTTCATCAACGGCTTTACGAGAGAGAAATGCGTTATCACGGGTATGCCCCGACTTGCTTTCTTCAATGATCGCAGTCTGCGGAACGCCGTTTTTTACGAGTACATCTGTAAAAAACTCGCAGTCTGACCGGTAATCGCCACTATAAATTTCCGCTTTTGAGCGGACGCCGTGCCATTTTTCCTCTTTAACGCTTACTCCTCCTGACGGGACTATCCAATCAGTCAAACCTTGTCGGTATAATTCTGCGGCATATTCGGGCTGTTCAGGGTGTGAGCCGCCCGGCAGAAAAATCGCATCGACCTTTTGAGGTTCTCCTGACACAAAGATATAATCTGAAATATCTGTGATGATCCGGTTTGGCATAGGGGTTCTCCTCTTAGTTTTTTTGTAAAAGAAAAATGCGTGATCGATACAGCTTGCTGTTTTTACTACTCCTCCGGCGTAAAGAACACATTCCCGTCATCGTCTGTCGTAAACACCGTGAAGCCTGTATAGCACACGTTTCCGTAAATGTCGTTTATAACAAAACTGTATCTGTAGTCGCCTGCAGGCAGATTGACAAACTCTATCATATTGTCGCCGCTGTAGGTGCATTCATCGCCCTCGGCTTTGCCTGCAAAGTTACCCTCGCTGTCGTAGGTGTTGAATATCGGCACTATGACATCTCCCTCTTTAAGCGGAACAACGCTTCTTGCCGACTCGCCGTTTTCGTTTACACCGTCCCATGTTCCAAGCGCCGTTATGTCATACGCATTGCCGTCCTGCGTCATAGCTATACGCAGATTTGTTTCCTTGCCGTTGAGCTTCACGGGAGATGTGTAAACCGAGCTGTTTCCGTTCTTCTCCACTATGAACATAGGGATAAGATTATTCTCGATCATATACCACTGACCGCTGAAATTATCCTCGACCAGTCCCGATGAGAAATCAACCTTTGTACTCTGGTCAACACCGAATTCGATAAGCTCGCCCGTTTCCTCGTCAACACGGTAAACTGAGCAGTTTACACTCGCAAGGTTGTTTATAGTATCGTCCGTAACATTAAAGTAGAACGTTCCCTCATCATCAAGCACAGGGCCGACATCTATCTGCACACTGCTCTTATCACCGCAGAAGCCCATGTTGTCGGTCTTGTTGTTGTAATGTTCCCAGTTGCTCTCATAGTCGGAATAATCCCCGTCGCTCCAGTACACCGCACCGTCCGCAAGCCATGTTTTTTCACCGCTGTACCCGTCCGTACTGCCGTTTTGTGCGCCGTATGCGATTCTGTCAACAAACGTCATATAGTACGGGCTTACGCACACCTTGCCGAATGTGGCAAGCTCGTTAGAGCCTGAAACGCCGAACGGATAGTAGGTCGAAAGCCCCGTTGAGCCGTCCTTGTCCTCGCCGTAAATGTTATACACTACCGCCTTTTCAAGCGCCGACATGACCTTGTCCGCCTTGTCGCCCGATACCGTAGCCGCTATCATAGAGCCGAGATCCACCATGTTGGTATATCCCTCTGTATCGTTGTTACTGCCGTATGCTCTTACGGTATAGATGCTTCTTACCGCATTTGCAAGCAGTGCAGGGTCGGAAGAAATATCGTTCATTTCCTCGGCGGCATCATTCACCGCCTTTACAAGTTCGTCTATTCGGCTGAGATCCGTTATCGAAAGCGTAGCCTCGCCGCCTGCGCCGATAGCCTCGCACGATGCCATAAAGCTGTCAGCGACCGTCTTTCCGAGTTCGGCTGTATCCGCTGTCGGATTACTTTCCATAAAGCCTGCTATCTCGGTATAATCCCAGCCGTAGCCGGGTTCAGTTTCTTCCGATGCAAACATATAGTCTGCGTGCGGAACAAGCATATTCGCCGTTTCGACCGTTGCCATAAGGCAAGCGTCAAAGCCGATGAACGCAAACTTATCCGTCATCTTATCATATACAGATGTAAGCGCAGTGTCTATCTCCTCAAGCGACAGCGAATCGTTCTCGTTAAGCTCATCGAAGCACACGCCGCTTATACTTCCTCCGCCGTGATTCCAGAAGATAAGCCCCATTTTAGCCGCCGCATAGTTTTCTATACCCCAGCTTAAAAAATCGACAAGCACATCCTCCTTGCCCATATTGACAGACTCTTTTTCTTCGATAAGGCTTATTTCTCCGCCGGTTACAACATAACGCTGTGTCTTTTCGGCAGAGATGCCGTATGTATCCGCCCACGCTCCGGCACCGCCCGTCTGAATGACGAATTTCACGTTCTCGCTTTGTGACCCTGCGATCATTTCCTCAATGTCGCCGCTCGCAAGCCCGTTCTCGCTTTCAAGGTCGCTTCCGCACATATAAACGAATACCGTCTGTGTGCCGTCCTCGCCCATAGGTTTTTCGGCTTCACGCTGTTTTCTTGCAATGCTTATCCCGTCCGAACCGCTGAACGTCAGCTTTGACGCACGACTGCCCGTAACATTCCCGTCATATTTATTATCACTGCCTTCACTGCTTTCCGCATTGCCGCCGTCACTCGTCTGCCTGTTGTCGCTTGCCGTGCTGTCGGAAATCTCCTCCTCATCGTCAAGGCAACCGCTCGAAAGCACAGCCGTTGCAAGCACCGATACCGCAAGCAGTGTCCGTAATATCTTTTCGCTTGTTTTTCTCATAAGCACTCCTTTTCTCTTAGCCGTAATTATAACCATATTCTCACATATTAATTATAATCGTTTTTCTCGGCAATTGCAACGAAAAGGCACAAACGGTATTTAATCGGCTGAAAACGGTAATCCCCCTCGCCGCCCTAAACTTCCAAAACCGCATTATTCCTCTCACTTTTCGTAATGCTAACATCTGTATTCTCCGATATGATTCTGTATCCGCACTATCCCACCCACTTTTCGTAGGGCGAGGGGCTTGCCCCTCCCGTTGCACCGTAGTTATTGATTTTCTCAGCGTTTTTAATCTATCAATCATCAATAGCGGATTGCAATCAAATTTTCATTTTTATATATTAACTTGATTTTTGATAATTGCAATGATGTTTCGGGAGGGGCAAGCAAGGCAAGGATGCCTTAAGTGTGTGCCCAAAGTTTCGCACGGATGCGAAACCAAAAAGCACACACAGACACTCCCCTACGAATATTCCTACAATTCATCACAACCGCATATAAACTGCAAACGCCAAACTTGGCTTATAAACACTTTGCCGGTTTCGCAAAATGTAGCAAATCGCAAACATTCTTGGCTCCCTTGCCAAAGGGAGCTGGATTGCGACAAGACTTTTTCTTATTATAAATTGCAACATTCTGCGATTTAATCAACGTTAATATCCGCTCAACCCTATCTGTCGCAAGACTGAGGGATCGTTACACCGATTACTGACATCCCCACAGCCTTCTCACAATCACAACTCGCCCCTCGCCAACCCTTCCAAAACCTCGCCCACAAGTAAGCCTCAACTAACCTATTTTTTACAAAAAAATTTTCAAAAACCTCTTGACAAACGCCGAAGTATCGGTTATAATAAAATCAACAAATCAGTAAGCGTTACTGATTTTGCTAACAACAATGAGAAAATAAAGATTTTATCACAATGAAAGGATTGGTAATTTACTATGAAAAAGTGGGTATGTCCGGTATGCGGTTACGTTCATGAGGGAGATACACCTCCCGAGTTCTGCCCCCAGTGCAAGGTTCCCGGCAGCAAATTCACAGAGCTTAAGGAAAACGATAAGCTTGTATTTGCAGACGAGCACAAGGTAGGCGTTGCAAAGGCAGTTGAGGATGAAGAGATTCTTGCAGGCTTAAAGGCAAACTTCGAGGGCGAATGCACAGAGGTAGGTATGTACCTCGCTATGGCAAGAGCCGCTCACAGAGAAGGTTACCCCGAGGTAGGCCTTTACTACGAAAAGGCAGCTTGGGAAGAGGCTGAACACGCAGCAAAGTTTGCAGAGCTTTTAGGCGATGTTGTAAGCGCATCGACTAAGGAAAACCTCGAAAAGAGAGTTGCCGCAGAGCACGGTGCTACACAGGGCAAGCTCGACCTCGCAAAGAGAGCAAAGCAGTTAAATCTTGACGCTATCCACGACACAGTTCACGAGATGGCTAAGGACGAAGCAAGACACGGCAAGGCTTTCGAGGGTCTGCTGAACAGATACTTCAAGTAAGCGGCGGCTGTGAGCCGCACCAAATTCGCCGTTCCGGCTGTTTCAGCTCGGCTAAGGTCACGTTACCGGCGGATATTAACGTTATAATTATGCAAATCGAGCCGTAAGCACTCTTGCTTACGGCTCAGTTTGTTCTTATAGTAAAAACGCATCTGATACACAAAAAAGAACACCGGTCGCCCGGTGTTCTCTTTTTTTTACTGTCAGCTTATTTGGCTGTATTCACATTCGCATAAGTATAAGCGCTTGTATTTGCACCCTTATAAGACGCAATCCTTACCTTATACACGCTTCCGGCCCTGAGTCCGTCAATAGTGACAGTAGCATTTGCACTGCCCTTTAACGTCTTTTTGACCCACTTGCCGCCTTTGTAGATTTCAACCTTATATCCGTCTGCACTGGCGTTTTTACCCCACTTAACGGTTATAGAGTTGCTCTTTGCCGATACAACCTTGATATCGGTTACCGGTGAAAGCACTGCAGTAACCGTAGTATAGCTGCAATCACCGTACAGATTGCCCTTATACGCTCTTACCCTTACTTTATATGTGCTGTAAGGTGTAAGTCCGCCAAGCACAGCCATTGCTGTCTTATTATCGGTTATGGTCTTTTCGAGCCACCTACCGCCAATATAATATCCTACGTTATATCCGTCAGCGGTTGCATCCGCATTCCATATAACAACCGCCTTTGAGTCAACTGCGCTCTTTACCTTAAGACCGCTGACCTTTGTCGGAGCGGTAGTGATATAGATGTCGTCAAATGCACTCTTAAGCTCACCCTTATAAGCCTTTATTCTGACCTTGTAGGTTTTGTAGCCCTTAAGCGAGCCTATTGTAACGGTAGTTTTGTTATTGCCGGTCAGCGTCTTTTCATTCCACTTACCGTCTGCATAGTACTGAACAGTATAACCGTCTGCACTTTCGTTCTTATCCCATGTAAGCGTAAACGAAGAAGATGTTACTGCCTGCGTAATACCCGTAACTTTTGACGGGAGCGTATCGATATAGCCGTATGTATACGGGCTGTAAAGGTCGCCCTTATATGCGCTTACCCTTACTTTATATCGTGTTCCCGCACAAAGTCCGTCTATAACCGCCGCTATATTATTGCTGCCGGTAACAGTCTTTGCAGCCCACTGATTATCAATGTACCACTCTACCTTGTAGCCGTCCGCTCTGGTGTTTCTGTTCCAGCTTATTCTTACCGTTTCATCGGTAGCCTTCACCGTATTTATATTCCATACGGGAGAAGGAATGGTATCGATATAGAAATATCTGAACTTGCCGGTGAAGCTTCCTGCATAAGCCGCTATCCTTACCTTATATTTAAGGCCTGCAGAAAGACCGCTCAGCTTTGCCGCTACTCTGTCGCCGTCCGTGCTGAAGCCGATCTGCTTCCACTGATTGCCGACATAGCATTCGACATAATATCCGTCAACACCGCTTATATTCTTCCAGCTTATATCGACTTCATTGTATGTCGTCTTTTCAACCGCTATTTCTTCCACATCGGGAATAGGCTTTACGGGAACACGGTTTCCGATATATGAATCCTTACATCTTGTGCATTCAAATACGCTGTAGCCTTCGTTGCGATAGTCAGGCTCAACTACTTTAATTACAACATAGTCGTGACCGAGAGGTTCGCCATACTCCGCACCGCATATTTCACACTTTGCCTTTTCGGTGCAGGTAGCCTCTCCTCCGGAATGCTCACATTCGGTTATCGTAGCCGTTACAACGTCCGACTTCATCGAAACTCCCGCCGTTGTAGCATTGCTGTAGGTAAGACGGCAGTAGTACCTGCCCGTTGTGAGATTTTCGAGCGACAGCTTTCTGTCTGTAGCACCCTCTATCTCTGTTTCGTTGCCGTTTTCATCAATGCCGATCCACTGATAAGCAACATCTGCGTTGACCTCGCCTGAATACCACGGCACTGCACTTATTTGAAGTGACGGTATGTCGCCGGGATAATAGCCGTTGGTGTAATATACATTATTCCTCGGCTGAATTATCTGCATCGGACACACCCGTACCGTAAGACCGCTTGTCGATGATGCCGTTGCCTTATTAAGACTGTATATATCTATCCACTCTTTTGTTCCTCTGTCCTGTACCCAGAAGCCGTGATCGATATAATCGGCTATCACCTTATCACTGACCGTAGTTACGATTTCGGCAAACCCACCTGACGAAATGGATACATTACCGCCGTGTATAGTAAGGCAATTTATATTGTTTGCGGCCATTGTAACATTTCCGCCGTTTATGGTCACATTGCTGCCTGTTGCAAGCCCGTCAAATGTGACATCACCGCCCCGCACTATGAATGCGTCTTGATTCTCAAACGCTGTCACCGCACAACGTCCCGTAACCGTCAGCTTTGCCTTGCCGTTTATGATGATCGGACGTGAGAACGCTGTACGAACTGCGTACTTGAGCGTGAAGTTACCTTCGGTTATGACTAACTGACCGCCGTATCCGTTCTTGTTATAAAGCGGATATAAGGTACAGCCCTCGTTTTCGCTCTTCTGAGCGTCTTTCGCAGCCTCGTCAAGATCGTTATAATACCTGACATCGTCGCCCTTTGTTATCTTTGCATTGAACTTGCTCTTGCATATCTCGCAATATGTCGGCGTAGTAATATTACCTGCGGTTTCCTTGTCCGCTGTAGGATCGACCACCTGAGAATGATCACAGTCAACAAGGTCTATGCTTACAGTGTTCGACTTTATTTCATAGCCGTCACCGGTAGTAACTACGTAGTATATCTCAGCAACATCGCTGTCGCCTGCCTTATCAATTATTTCGTCTGCCGACAATTTAGCGTCCTTTACAAGTGCGCTTAAGCTGCTATAAATTATATCTCCGCTTACATAGGAGTTTATACCGTATCTCTTACTTACATACGAGTCGTTCAGGTTCGAGCCGTGAGCAAGAGCAAGGTTGAACTTCAGCGTGGGGTTTGCGTTGCTGTTGCGATACAGCTTGTTTATTTCTGTGCTAAGCGTTGCTTTTACTATCGGCGCCTTAGTAACGGTAACACCGCTTACTTCCGACACCTCACGTTCTTTAAGCGTCAGCCATGCACCGCCCTCTGTTTTCTTATACGCATAGCCGTTGCCGAGAATATCTGTTATCTTGCCATCTTTTACCGTAATGTTATCATATTGTCCGCCGCTGAGCTTAACATCTCCGCCGTTTACGGTGAGATATGCGATTCTTGTGGCTTCTTCGGCAGTCAACCTGGAGCCCGGCTCGGCAATTACAGCGAAAATATTGGCGTTGCCTCTAAGTGTCAGCTTACCGCCATCGGCGACCTTTACTGTATTATACAAGATGGCGTTATCGCCATTTGCAATAAGTGTAACATCACCTGTAACATTGAGGTAGTCTGTATCATAAACGGAAGACATCAGCATTGTTATTGTTGCACTTGCAACGCTGTTTGCCTTGGCAAACGCCTTTCCCAGATCTTCCTTAACAAAATATTCTGTCTTTTCCGCTCCGTTCTCGGTATAGCTTACGCTTGCAGCGATCAATGAATTGCAGTATATGCAACGGTTATCTCTGCCCACACCGTCCGGGTGGTCGCATCTTATTATTCTTACGTTATCGAAGTTTGACGAAGCGTTTGCTTTCAGAGCGCTGTACAGCTGAGAATCGACACGGCTGCCGCTCGCTAAAATTTGATAAAGATAAATTTCACTTGAGCAGTTTATATTAGCGATATTAGCATTCGTGATTCTTGCCAACTGTTTAAGCGGAACACCATCTTCTAAAATCAGCGTGTCAATTTTCAGCATTTCAACATAGGAGGAGAAGTATGTGGCATTTAATTTCACATTCTGGCAAACTACGCTGACCTCTCCCGAGAAAGTAACAGTGCCGCCGTCCATGCTAAATCCATTTTCAACCCCAAAAGTACACTTACTGTCACTGCGTATAGTGATTTGGGTTCCGGATCCGTTAAAGCTATGGATATTGACACCAAAGCCGTTCATATCGACAGTAAGTACTCCGCCGTCTACGTTAATGTCAGTATTGCTATCGGAGAAAGCTCTGAGCATTTTCAGCGTACAGCCATTGTTTTCGTTCTTTGCCGCAAACTCAAATGCTTCCGTAAGTTTTGCAAAGTATTTTACCGTTGTTCCGGTCTCACTCTTTACAGTGATTGCAGCGTATATCTTTGTGTTACACTCTCTGCACACGCCTGCTTTGGTATCAACGTCATCATGCGGGCACTGATAACCGCAGCCGCACCTTCCCGTTTCGTCATACTCATGCTCGCTGTGGTCGATTACCGTAAGTGAATTATCGCTTTCCGAAACCTTGCTTGCGTCAAACAGCTCTCCGTCATCTATCGTAAACGCCTTGTTCTCGCCGAGCAGATCGTACAGTGTCTTGTTGCCGTCATGTACCTCAATATGGTGGAATTCGCCGCCGTTTAAATTAACCGTACAGCCCTCGCCTATATTGAATATCAAATCATAAACGCCGCTCTCAACAGTTACGTTGCTGTTCTTGAACGCAATACTTATATTTCCGCTTGCTCCTCCGACATAGCTGAGTCCACCGCCGTTTTGGGAATCCTTAAATACTACCGTACTGTCGGTTATCGTCATATCCGAAGAAATTAGAATAGAGCAACCGTTTAAGTCAAACGTGAAGTCAGCGCCATTTACATCTGCAAACGAGAAGACCTCATTAGTAGCGCAAACAGCCTTTATAACGCATCCTTTATAGTTAGTATCCTGCTGTGTTCTTTCCAGTGCGTTCTTTATGTTGTAGGTGTACTCTACGTCACCGTTCGTTTTTGCAATTTCAAAGTATACATAGTTTCCGCACTCACTGCACATGTACTTGCCGTTACCGGTATTTATAACCTTTTCTGCAGAGTTTTTGCAGGTAACAGTTTCAATCTCGACCTCGTTTGTGCGCACCTCATAGCCGTTATATTTTACTACGGTGTATACCTTTATCTTGCCGTCCTTGCCGACATAGTCCCATATTTCGCACTCATCAACAGATGTATTCCGATAATTATCACTTCGCTCGGTATATTCGTCTTCTAAATTGCCTCCGATATACAGCTTGAACGTTAATGAGTTGTTGTAGTTCACTTCAAAGCCGCTCGCCATATTGGCAGTCGCCGAGAACCTAACGTTGTTTTCCCCGTAACGGTATGCCTTTGTCTTATTGGCAGTCAGTTCCGCACTTAAGATCGGTGCCTTGGTTACTGTCACATACTCTGCAACCTGCTGTTCACGCTGTTCGATATTAAGCCAGAGTCCGGTCAGTAAAAACTTATATGCGTATCCGCTTGCAAGCAGATCCACTATCTTACCGCCGTTTACCGTAATGCTTGTATATCGTCCGCCGCTGAGCTGAACATCTCCGCCGGATACGGTGAGATTCGTAATCTCTACATTTTCTTCGACAGTTACCGTTGAGCCTGCCTCGGCAGTTACGCCCGAAACAATGCCGTCGCCTCTAATCGTCAGCTTACCGCCATCGGCGACATTTACTGTATTATTCAACTTGTTATTGGCTTTTGAAATAAGTGTAATATCGCCTGTAACGGTAACGCCCCGTGTAAGTTCGCTGTCTGTAATATCCTTATACAGCGTTACAGTAGCCGTACCTACCTCGTTAGCCTTGGCAAAAGCGTCATAAATATCGCTGAACAGATCCGTCTCTTCGCCGCCGTTTGCCGTATAGCTTACAGTTGCAACGATTTCCTCATTGCAGTAAGGACAGGGATTACCGTCAAGCACATAACCGCCGCTTCCGTCCTTATGGACGCACTTTTCAACAAAAATTCTATCGGTTTTGGTCATGGTCTGAATAGCTTCGTATGTGTAAACAGTAATGCCATTCATATTAATGCTAAGAACTACGCTTCCACTCGCAATTGCCATACCTAAGCCTGTTTCGCAAGTGGTGCTTTCGAACGTACCGGTTACGATAGAGATACTACCGGACCCGTTGATATTCATGCTTAATGAATCAGCTTCAACACAATTGATGACCGTGTCTCCGCCGTTAGTTTTCAGTGCATCAATATTTGCACCGTTTATAACAGTCGTTCCGCCATTTATTGACAGTTCTTTAATATAACCATCGGTACTGTTTACTGCAAGCGCACCGCTTGTTAATGTTACACTTCCCAGCTTGATTTTACCGTCAATTGTAACCTTAGTGTCAGTTCCGTTAACTGTGATTCCGCTTATCAGATTTTCTACATCGTCTTGTTTTACCGAAGAAGTGAAAGTCACGTCACCGCCGTTGACAGCGAACTGATAAAATACCTTCTTACCGTTAAAGTCAACAGTAAACCTGCCGCCTGTCACAGTAGTGAACTCATTAGCAGAAGATACTCCTTCCGACATCAGCTTTACAGTGCTGCCCTCGTTCTCCTGTGCCAGCTTTATGGCACTCTCTATATCCGCATAGCCTAACGACTTGCCGTCAGCATCTACTACCTCGGCTTCTATCAATGCGTCACATATACCGCAGATTACCAAACCGTTGTTTTCGTATGAAAAGCTATCCTTCGGGTGTGAGCAGGTCGCAAGTGTAAGCTTAAGCACATTCGACTTATATTCGTATCCGTTGCACTTAAGTACAGTGTAATATTCAACCTCACCGTCTTCCGCCGCAAGCTTACCGATTTCATAACAGTGTACCATATATTTAGTGTACAAATTATAATCTTTAATGCGATTATTGCCGTTTACGAAATCCGAATAGGTTACACCCCTTGAACCGTCCGCCAATTTGTATGTAACATTGACGTATAAATATTTCTCTCCGTTACGGTATATAACAGACGTTCCTTCGTCTGCCCACGCAATACTTGCGCTCTCTATCGGCGCTTCATTTACTTCTACATTAGCTATACCTTGCTTTTCACGTTCTGCAATAGTAGACCAGCCGGAATCGTTAAAACTCTTATAGGCATAGCCGTCCGCAAGAAGCTGTCCTACGCTTCTGCCTTCGCCTGAAACCTTTAAGCTATATAATCTGCCGCCTTTAATTACAGCATTACCACCATCTTCTACCCTGAAGTCAGAGAAGTTGCCGCCGTTGATTTCCGCATCGCCGCCGTTGCGAACGACAACACGATTTATTGTGCCACTGCCGTTAACGGTCAGCTGACCACTCTTAACTTCTATGGTATAGAAGGGTTCAAAACCGGGAGGTAAGAGATTTTTACCGTTAAGCTCAACCGTTACATCGCCTGTAACAGCTATTGTCTTTGTAATACTGCTTGTAATGTCCTTCTGCAGCGTTATTGTAGCCGTACCTATCTCATTAGCCTTATCAAAAGCGTCATAAATATCACCGAACAGTTCTGTCTTTTCGCCGCCGTCTGTATAGCTTACGCTTGCGGCAAACTCAGAGTTACAGTATTTGCATACGCCGTCATTAAAGGCATAACTGCCGTCCTCATTCTTATGCTCGCACTTTGTGACCAGATAATAGCTTACAGTTCCGTTTTCGGAGTCAAAATTATTTTTTTCGGCTATATCGCTGTATAATAAAGCCGTTGCTGTTTTCTCCGCAGTCGGATCTGTCGGATTGTCGTAGCTTATCACACGCACACCGCTTGCGATTACGTCCTTTAATTTAAACTGTCCGAGATAAACATTGCCGTAAGTACCGCCGCCTATAGTAAGCTTTGCGTCAGTTGCGTCTTCGCTTACAAATAAATTATCAGCACCCACATAACTGTCAGCATTGACGCCTTCGCTGACAGTTACGGTACCGCCTGATATAGCAATACTATCAAATCCGGTGCTTGAGCCCTCAGGTAATGTAAGAGATCCGCTCTTCACATTAACCTTGCACCTGATGAACATATCGCCTTCAGCAATAACATCTGCACCGTCAATAGTTATTTTCCCTGCGTAAGGACCGAGGACATAATTATTATTCGTTGTGGCAGTGGCAATCGTAAACTGACCGCTTGACAGCGTAACCCCACTATTGATCTTACCGCTTGTTACAAGAGTGAAAACACAGCCCTTGTTTTCAGCCTTATCGGCATATAATAAGCCTTCATCAATGCTGTCAAAATATTCGTCAGTAGTACCGTCGGCTGATGTCACCTTTGCATAAAGCACAGCACCGCACGCACACTTTGTATTTGTTTCGGTGTATGTATGAGTATGCGCTACAACCATGACATTTGTAAGGTTTCCGCCGATCGTCTTCGCACTGCCGTCAACTATACTTTCGGGGAGATGTGTGACACTGTTTAAGGTCGCAAATGCATAACCCTTTGCAAGCAGGGCGCTTACAGGCGTGCTATCAGTTAAATCATTTGTGTGAATTAACTCGTAGCTTCCGCCGTATAAAGCTATACCGCTTGTGCCGTTATTTACTGTTAAGCCTGTACAACTACCACCGTAGATCTCCACACATTTAGCCGCGTCGGCGTATACACTGAACACGGAAACGGCTGAACTGCTGTCGTCCGCAGTACCGTTTATAAGCGTGCCGCCCTTATTCACTTCAATTTCTGTGTCTATACTGCCGTTTTCTCTGCTGTTTTTAAGATACAGCACGCCTCCGTCGTTTACTTTAATTCTGTACGCCAATAATATAGAATGTCCGTTCATATCGACAGTAACCGTTGCATTGCCGATCACTATGTTCTGCGAAAGCTCACAGTCCTTGTATAATGTCAGCGTACAACCGTTGTTTTCCGCCGATAATGCCGCAGTAAAAGCGTTGTCTATATTATCAAAATACTTCGCTGTTCCCACGCCCGAAATGCCCGCAGTAAGCTGATATTTGCAGATAGAGCATACACCCGTTTTGCTGTCAACATCCGTATGACCGCACCGCTTACCGCAAATCGTACACTTGCCCGTTGTGCCGTCATAACTGTGATCTTCATGTGGTATTACAATAACAGTTGTTGCAAAACCGTCTTTCAACAGTGTTTTTGAGCCGTCTATCAGATCACCGTAAGTCCTCATAAATATACGGTTCTCAGCCAACAAAGTCAGTATTTCTGCGTTTGCTCTGTCCCCGCCGCCGTTATAGCATATTGTTTTGAAAGCTCCGCCGTGAAGAATTACGTCACTGCTTGCATCGTTTATATTGAGTGTTGTGGCAAATGAACAATAGCAGTCAAATGTACCTGCACCTACCGACACAGTTCCCGTAGCACCGCATTTTTCGTCAAATGTCAGCTTACCGCCGTCCGCTACATTGAAATCGCCATAAAAACTATTATTTTTTTTCGATCCCGTAACGGTTATATCTCCCGAAACAGTTAACGTACCTACATTGGCTTTCTCAGCGATCCACAGCGTGAACTTACCGCTGAGTGTTGTATAGCTGCCTGTATAATTCTTGTATACTCTTAATGTACAGCCGGTGTTTGCGTCACTGTCAGCCGCTTCAAAAGCCGCTTCCATCTCAGTTTCCTTATAAACGGAAGCTACAGCCCCGTCCTTTACGATAACAGCCGCATACTGATATTCACACTCTGTACACTTACCCGTTTCGCTGTCAACATCGCTGTGAGGGCAAACATATCCGCACTCGCACTTGCCGTCAACATAGGTATGGCTGTGGTCTTTGACTGTCAGCGTTTCACTGCTTGATATTTCCTTAACGCTTGCGTTGAAAAGAGTTCCGTCAGTCTTGAAGAAAGCCTTACCCTCGCCGAGCATATCATATAATGTCTTGCTGTCCCTTGCGTAAAGTCCGGCAGTATATGTACCGTCTTTCAGTATAACCGTACTCGAATCATATACATAGATCGAAGTGTCTAAAACTACATCGCCGTCTATTATAAGCGTACCGCCGGCGTAGGAAGCGTCGTTTGTCGGATATACATTACAACCGAGCATAACCGGATTGCCGCTGTTTTTGATCGTAAGCTTTCCGTTTTTGCAAGGAGTAATACTCCGGATATTAAATTGGCGTCCGTTTAAGTCAATTGTAAGCTCTCCGTATAAGTCATACTGAGCGCTTGGTTTAGAATAATCCTTAAACAGCTTTATCGTGCCGCTTCCGTTGTATTCATTCAGTAAAGAGTGAAGCTCATCGGCATCTAAATAAGATGATAAGTTTCCGTCTGCACTTATATAGATTGCGACAGACACAACCGCACCGCAGATTGAGCAGATGCCGGTGTCCGTGTTTATATCACCGCCATGCTCGCAGGGCTTTCCGCACTTCTCGCACTTGCCTGTTCCAGTGCTGTATTTGTGGTCAGCGTCAGTATGCTCTACAACAGTAAGCGCATAGGGTAAACTCTGACTTACAAATTCTTTATAAAGATCAATATACTCGCCGCTTTCGTCATATTGCAGTGTCTGCCGGGTAACATCAAGAAGATTGCCTAATTTCAGTAATCCGGAACCGTCTTGGCGCCAATATGTCAGCTCACCTAACTTCATTCCCGTAGCAAGCTTTACAGATGTCGTTGTAGTTCCGTCATCATTCACGGATGCCTTCACAATCAAAGACGCTGTAGTTACTTTTGCACCATCGTTTACAGCAAGCCCTGCACCTGCCTCAACAAAAATTGTATCAAATTCTACATTTGCAGCGCTGTCAATTACGAAAGATCCGCCTTTGCGAACATACACCTGCGTAACATAACTGCCCGCTGTGCCGGTTAATGCAAGCTTGACGTCTTTGTTGACCCCAAGCTTGATATTGTTCAGCTTGTGACCGTTAAGGTCAACCATAACATTGTGTTTTACATCTATAGTATCTAAAGTTGCAGTTGCCGATGTATCGCCGATATCCTGATAGATCTTAACATAGTTTCCGGTATCGGCAGTAATGCTGTTAAGGCAGTCTGCGAGCGTGTCATAGCCTGTCGGCGCACTGCCGTCTGTGCTGATTGTAGCAACAAACTGATGCGCACACTCGTTACACTTACCCGTGTCAATATCAATATTGCTGTGATCACATAACGCTCCGCAGTTTGTGCATTTACCGTCGGAATAACCGTTTTCATGTGCACATTCTTTATATGTAAATGTAAATTTTTCTGTAACAGTTTCTGTGCTGTCACCGTCTGAATAGGTTATATCGCAATACAGAACATAATTTCCGGCAGGAATATTATCCGCAAGCTTGAATTCGCCGTTGCTTCCGGATACTGCCGCACCGAGCTCATCTGCACTGTATGCACTGTTCGTACTGTACCAGTTATAGCTTATGCTTTCACTGTCAACCGTATAGGTGCTTACAAGCTTGTAATTGTCCTTCTCTTCCTGCGAAGTGTTTGTATAGAAAACCGTTCTGTTTGTGTTGTCACCCTGTGTAACCTTGTTGAAACGGTTTGCATTCGACTTTACCTGAACGGTATTGGATACAATATCTCCGCACTTTATTGTAAGAGTATTATCAGTGTCGTATGTAACCGAAAACTCGGTATCGCAGACCATGCACACCCAGCCGTAATCGGTCTTGATTATGCTTGCTGATAAATCGGGTTCATCGCCGCCGAAATAGCCTCTTGCGTCTGCAAACTCTTCATCGCTCATATTCTTCAGAGTAATATCAAAGTAAACCGTACCCTTGAGCTTGGTATCAGTCATGTCCATGTCTTCAATTATTTCATACTCTTCCGTCTTGAATATTCCTGTCTGCTTTCCGAGTATTATACGGGGAGAAGTATCAGGCTTTATAACTAATGTCTTAGCGTCCGCTCCGTCAATCTCATAATAGCCGCCGTTAAGCTTGACCTCGCCTGTTACAGCGCTTTCTGAAGCCTTGGACTCGGTCGAACCCTTTACTACAAATTCGTCCTCGTCTATTGTCGGTACAGTTTGACCGATAGCGTATGAACCGCCCGTAGTATATACCGAGCCTGTACCGCTCATTATAAGGTTTACTTTGTAAATGCCATACTTAGCACCATAAGCAGTGACCTTACCGCCGCTTATTTCGGCATCCATTCCGTCGCCGTTGTTTCCGCTGTAGTATATTCCGACTCTTGCTGCATTGCCTTCAGGCACAGTAATACTGCCGTTTTCGCTGACGGAAATTTTGTCACCGAAATTACTGGTAAGCAATATTGCACTGTTTAACGTAGATTCATTAGCACAACCTACTGCAGTAAGACTGCCGTTGCCGTCAACAGTAATACTGCCGCCGACATTGACAGCCACACCCTCAAAAGATGCAGTTGTCGCATTTGCGTTCAGCACACCGTCATTATGTATTTCAAGCGAATTTGTCTTTACAGTACCTGTTGCGTTTACAATACCGCCGTTCAGGATTATTGATCCGCCGAGAGAGCGTGCCATACTGTCTGTAGATCGGTTCTCTGCATTCAGCACACCGTCGCCGCTGATCGTCATAGTGCCGTCACAGTTAACATCATTCGTATTTACGGCACTGAGAACGTATGTATCGCTGTCGCCGGTGTTCGTCTGTACGATAGTATTGTTACCGTTCAGCACTATCTCCGTACCGTCGGGGACTGTTACGACGCTCATACTGTCTGTTGTCGCCTGAATGTTCACTCCGTCAAGTGTCAGCGTCTTTGTGTCATATACCCAGCTCCAGCCGTCACCGTTTTCGTCCGCCGTCTTTTCTCTGAAATCAAGCGGTGTCGTGATGACATTGCTCTCGCCGTCATGCGTATGTCCCTCGCCCTCGGCAAATGCCGATAACGGTACAGCCGTCAACGTCATTGCCGCAGACAGCACCGCACTTATGAGCCGTACAAATTTTTTCTTCATGTTTTTCCTCCTGTAGATTTACCCGTGCTTATGCCATACATCTGCACTTATGCAGTGCCTCCTTCAGCTTTTCAAGCGGTATCGGCTTTTTGTGGAAATAGGTACAGCCAAGCCTGTATGACTGCGCCCCGAATCCCTCATCGTCCGACAGCCATATTACAGGCGTATCCCTGTCGGCATTCTTCGCCGCGATAACGCCCTCCATACCGTCCGCTCCGTCGGCAAGCACGATTATAAGGTCAGCCGTCTTACACTCCTTCACAAAGCTCTCATACCTCTGACATACCCTGTAGGCAATTCTTCGATATGACGCCGTTGCGATCTGTGTTATTTTCGCTTTCAGTATCTCCGCCTCGTTTGCGGTATCGTAAACGCAGATGAGCATACCTCTCCCCCTTATAATTTTATAATTATATCATAACTCATTTGCTTTGCGATTTCAACTTTTTGGCACGAACGGTTGTTATAACGGCGCAAACGGTCATAAATGCGGCTCATAATACAAAAAACCGGCGCCCTACAGACACCGGTCAAGTGAAATATATTGCCAAGCACTATCCCTCTCGCTTTTCGTAGGGTGAGGGTCTGTGTGTGCTTGTACGGCTTCGTATTTGTACTATCCCTCTCGCTTTTCGTGCTGCAATCGTCTATATGCATCGATATGCTTTCGCATCGGCACTATCCCTCTCGCTTTTTGTAGGGTGAGCGTCTGTGTGTGCTTAGTTGGCTTTGCGTCCTTGCAAAGCCCTTGGGCACACACGCTAAGGCATCCTTGCCTTGCTCGCCCCTCCCGTTGCACCAATCCTTGTTGTTTCCACTAATCTTTGCAAAAGAACACTTATCACTTGCCTTGCTCGCTCCTCCCGTTACACCGAGCCTCTCAATCCCCACAACCTTCTCAAAAGCACATCAACCGCTTCGCCCCGCACCACGTCCTTGCCTCCCCTCGAAAAAGGTGAGGTGCTGTCACCCGAAAAAATTCGGGCGACTACCGGAGGGATTGCTCCCTATCCGCACCATCAATGAGATTTTCCGCAGTATCCCCAGCACTAAACTTGCCTCCCTTGTCAAAGGTGAGGTGCTGTCACCCGAAAAAATTCTGGCGACTACCGAAGGGATTGCTCCCTATCCGCACCAATCCTTGTTGTTTCCACTAATCTTTGCAAAAGAACACTTATCACTTGCCTTGCTTGCCCCTCCCGTTGCACCTAATACCGCCATCCCCACAACTGCAAAATCACAACCGCCCCTCGCCCCGCACCACGTCCTCGCCTTGCTTGCCCCCGTTGCACCGAATACTGCTAACTTCGCATCTATCTTTCTTATTCAATATACTAATTACAGCTAATTTTAATTTTGCCGTTAATTATATTGTCGGCATAGCATCATCCCCCCTCCCTTGATTTTCCATCTTGAACTATAAGTCCGACCCTCTTCGATTTCCTTTCCTCCCCCCTCCGTTCGTTAAATTCAAGCTCAATATTCGCAACTCATTATATAAAAAATTATATCGTGCCTTAAAATTATTCGTACAAATTATATTGCAAGTGCAACATTATTCTCCGACTTCCTTTTATTTCCGTTATCCCACCCTCTGCGATGGTAGATTGTCAAGTCAAGTGCAACACTTTTTAGACAAAAATTCGAGAGGGGAAA
>ERZ1027200.607-NODE-607-length-19490-cov-7.284950_pt1 | contig 19490 bp, 23 predicted proteins | sample MGYA00519271_ERZ1027200 | MGnify/ENA primary metagenome ERZ1027200 (study PRJEB26926, sample SAMN06164742) | human gut metagenome | biome: ENVO:00009003; feature: ENVO:2100002; material: ENVO:00002003 | host: Homo sapiens | place: USA | collected 2012 ...
TGCCTCTTGTCTCGTGGGCTCGGAGATGTGTATAAGAGACAGCTGCTACACTGTTCCGGTGATGACAAGTGTGCTCTCACCCGGTGTGACAACCCACGCTCCTGTTGTGCTATCCTGTGTATAGGTTGCAGCCGGAACAGTGATTGCACCTGCCGTGCTCGAAAATGTGCCTGTCGCCTCATTGTAAGTGTAATCTGTAGCTGCAGTCCAGGCTGTGCCGTTTAATGCGGCTGTAAGATTGTTCAAAACCGGAGCAAATGTGTCTGTTATAACCACGCCTGTGGTATTGGTTGCCGCAACGCTTCCGTAGTTTTGAATCCTGAAGGTATAGGTCAGTGTACCGTTTTCCGTCACAGGAACAGGGCTTACTGACTTAGTAATTGCAAGATTTGGCGCAGCCTCGGCATTTACTGTCTCTGCTGCTGTGACCGGAGTGATTCCAGTGCCACTAACTGTAGCAGTGTTTGTGACTGCAGCCTCTATGCCAAGAGGAGCATACTCATTTAACGCTGCCTCATAGATGACAGTTGCATTGCCACCTGCAGGGACATTTATGCCTGTTATGCTAAGAGGCGGTCCCTGGGTTACTGCAGGCGCTGCCTGGAGTGTGCCGTTTGTATAGTATTTTGCGGTGTTATTCACATAGGTTAATGGTACAAGAGTGTTGGTGTTAAAGGTATAAGCACCTAGATTGTCAGAAAGTGTCAGACCGTTTATCGCGGTATTTCCGGAGTTTACGATGCTCACCACATAGGTTATTGTATCGCTTTGATTGTAGGTGTTTTTGACTGCTGTTTTCGTAGCAGAAAGCACCTCCAGTATTTCTCCGACTGCTATATTTGAATTGGCTACATTGTTGCCATAACGAAGCTGTGCCTGATTAGTAAATCGTGCCATATATTTTCCATCCTTTCATATATTCAGGTATGGTTTAATATATGACACAAATCTACAAATGACACAGATTATTTACTGTCCTGTTTATTTTTCTCCACATCAGCCTTTTTGATAAGCTCCAGAAGCTTTTCAAGCTCATCCTCATCCACGCCGGTGTAGCCTGAAAGCTCACTAAGGCTCGGCTCGAAACCCTTATCGGATTTTAGTTTCTCCACTGCACGGTTTACCAATGAAACCTTTCCTACCACAGTATTCTCGCTCTCATCCTCACCGGTCTGCTCCCTGATACACTCTTTCATAGACACCTCTATGGCATCCAGAAGCTCTTTTTCCACATCCATCTCATCCCCGCAGCCGCAGAGCTCAGTAAGGCACATGAAAAGTCCCATGTTTCCCTCCTGTACTACATCCTCAAAGCCCTCTGATGTAACGGCAAGCTTCTTTGCCATGGCAAGCACACTTTTGAGCCAGAAATTTGATATAGTGTGTATCACACTCTCATCACCTGCGAGCAGCTTTTTGTACATATCATCCTGCTCGGCCTTTGTGTAATCAGGTATCTCTTCAAGCTCCTCAAGATACATCCTAAACATAGGCGAATCCGGGATAAGGCTGTCCTCGTCTATATCAGGCTCAGCTTCATTATCCTGCTTGGCCTTATTATTCTTTCCACCTGCTATGGCATCCATCGAATCTCCTTCTGAGTAAATTACATTGTTCAATGCAGCATTTTCAGACGATTCATCCCCATGTAATTCGTCCTGTGGTTCATCCTCATAATCACCTGCACTCTCATTCTCCTGCTCATGTGGTGTTATGAGAAATTCAAATACCATATCCTCCTGCGCTTTATTAAGCTCCATATCCTTAAAATAAGACATGATTTCATCTCTGCCTATCGGCTCCGCTGATGTCCTGATAATCTCGGCCACGCTCTGCACTGTCTCTATAAATGTATTCTGATCTAACATATTTTACACTCTCCTGTCTGATTTCCAAAAAATACGTAACTATATCAATCCCTGGATAAAAATAAACAAAATTAAAAGCGGCAGTATGAACTGAAAATACGGCTTAAGCTTCCTTGAAATCTTAAGTCCTGATCCTGTATTTGCCTCATCTATATACTTATCAAAGCCCCAGCCCCACTTTGTCACACAAAAAAGCAGATAAACCAATGAGCCAATCGGGAGAAGCAGATTGCTTACCATAAAGTCCTCGCTGTCAAGCACATCCCTGCCTCCTATGAGGTGCAAATTACTCCACACATTGTATCCAAGTACACACGGCATACTTGCAATAAGTATTATCACACCATTTATTAGCGCAGCCTTGTTTCTGGACCAGCCAAACATATCAATGGCAAACGACATAATATTCTCAAATACCGCAATAACGGTTGAAAAGCTGGCAAAGGTCATAAACAAGAAGAAAAGACAGCCCCATATGCGGCCTCCCTGCATATTTACAAACACATTTGGCAAAGTGATAAAGATAAGGCTTGGTCCTGCGTCTACCTCCACCCCATAGCTGAAGCAAGCCGGGAAAATGATAAGGCCTGACATTATAGCCACAAATGTATCAAGAGCACATATTTTGGCACCCTCACCTGCAAGAGTGCAGTCCTTTCCCATATAGCTGCCGAATATCTCCATTGCGGCCACACCCAGACTCAGCGTAAAAAACGCCTGATTCATGGCTGCTGTTATTACATTCTTTATTCCAATTTCAGAGACCGCATCCAGATTTGGAACAAGATAGAATTTCACTCCTTCCAAAGCCCCTGAAATTGTGATACTGTGCACCGCAAGAACAATTATAAGCAAGAGCAGAGCACTCATCATAAATTTACTGATTTTCTCAAGCCCATTCTGCAGACCACGGCTGCACACCAAAAAGCCAAGCACAACCGTAACTATCATCCAGAAAGCCATCTGCTTGGGGTCTGCAAGCATGTTTCCAAATGCAGCTGCCGTGTCATCAGTATTCATGCCTGATGTAAAATCTCCCTTTAGGAATTTAAAGAAATACGCAACCATCCAGCCTGAGACTGTTGTGTAATACATCATGAGCATGTAGCAGCCAAGCATGGCTATCCATCCGTGAATATGCCATTTACTGCCCTCTTTCTCAAGAGCCTTGTAGCTCATCACAGCACTTTTTCTGCTGGCTCGTCCTACAGCAAGCTCCATCGTAAGCACCGGAAGTCCCATGCATACCAGAAATATAAGGTAAAACAGTACAAAAATACCGCCACCGTTTTGACCTGTCACATACGGAAAACGCCATACATTGCCTATGCCTATAGCGCATCCTGCACTTACCAGTATAAATCCCAGACGTGATTTAAATGATTCTCTTTTCATATTTATATATCTCCTATTGTTATTGCGTTACGTTATCACCCTGCTGTGAGCATTGACTATTGCTTTGTGCTTTATTACTCTCTTCAAAGACTCGCAGCTCCTTTATTGCCTGTCCACCCATCAGATAGAGAATACCTGTATTGAATATAGTCATAAGGCCGATTCCTACATCTCCGAGATCCCAGACAAATGTGTATGCCGCGATACCGCCTACAAACAGCATAACAAGAGCCAGCACCTTGTACATGGTCTGTGAAATCCAGTTATCCCCAAACAGATACGCAACATTACTCCTTGCATAAAAAAGTATACCAAGGAAGGTGGAAAAGCTGAATAAAAACAATGTGACTGCTATAAAAATAACTCCAAAATCTCCAAGATGATACCTCATAGCTGACTGTAATAAATCCATGCCCTCTTTCCCTGCCACTATATTCTCCGGTGCAGTGAGCATGATCATTGCCGTACAGCTGCAAATCACTATCGTATCTATAAATACACCGAGCGCCTGCGTCAGTCCTGCCTTTACAGGAGTATCGCACTCTGCCGCCGCTGCAGCGCATGGAGCTGAGCCTGAGCCTGCCTCATTTGAAAAAAGACCTCTCTTTACACCGTTCATGAGCACCGCTCCAAAGCCTCCCGCAGCCACCTGCCTGATACCGAAGGCTTCCTCGAATATCCTTGAAAAAACCGATGGCATCATGCCTATATTTTTAATTATGATAAAAATGGTTATGGCAAAATAGCACACCGCCATGATAGGAACAACTATGTCAAGCACCTTTACCGTAGCATTTTTCCTAAGCACAATGACAGCGGCCACTGCAACTAAAATTACGGTAGTGTAAATAGGTGGTATGCCAAATGCATTTTCAAAGGATGATGTGACAGAATTGCTGATCACCTGACTTATGCCACACCAGCAGATTAGTCCGGATATAGCAAACAAAACAGCTATAATAACATGTTTTTTCTTTTTGCCTGATTTATCCTCAAAGTAATGGTGTATGTAATACGCCGGACCTCCACGATAGCCTGAGTACAATGGATCCGGCTCCTTGTGAAGCTGTGCCAGTGTAGCCTCCACAAAAGCCGTGGATGAACCTATAATGGCTGTTATCCACATCCAGAAAACCGCACCTGCGCCTCCCACTGATATGGCAGCCACAACGCCAACCAGATTACCCATGCCCACTCTCGTCGCCGTAGAGACAATGAGTGTCTGGAACGTGGACAGGCTGTCCTTATTTTCCTTTTTACCTGTCAGCGCCTTTATCATGTCCGGAAACATTCTGATTGGTAAAAGTCTTGTCCTTACAGTGAAATAAATTCCTGTCGGAATCAAAAGAATTATGAGCAGTGAGATTCCCACGCTCCCACCGCCGGGCAGTGGAATGTGTATCAGATCTCCCCACAAGAAAGAATAAACTTTTTCAATAAGTGCTACTATCATAGTAAATATCGTCCCCTTAGTTTTCATTGCTTCAACGCATTGAAGATGAAGCCAGTATTACTATGATACAATATGAGCAGGAAACTTTCAATATATTCTGGTTTTTTCTTTCACAAACAGTAATAAATACACTATAAGTCCCTTGCATATGAGATTATAATTTCTTATAATGATATAGTTGAATATTCAAAAGATATACGCCTTGGGAGATAAATAATGATAAAACTAATAGCAACAGATATAGACGGAACACTTGTAAAGGACGGCTCACTGCTCATAGATCCTGAGTACATGTCTGTCATCGACAGGCTCATAGACAAAGGAATAATATTTGTAGTCTGTTCCGGCAGACAGTTTTCAAGCGAATTTAAGCTGTTTGCTCCGATAAAGCACAAGCTTTTGTATATAACAGACGGAGGAACCGTCGTGCGCACTCCAAAGGAAATCCTAAAAACCTATCCTATGGACGAGGATATATGGAAGGGCATGTGCCGGATGGTCCGCGATGAGCTGCCTGCATGCGATTACTTTGCTGCTACTCCTGATTTCTGCTTTGCAGAGGATGGTGGCAGCCCAATCTTTCATCTGCTTCGTGATTCATACGGCTTTGAGATGCGTGAGGTTGATGACATCACAAGGCTTGACAGAAATGACATCATCAAATTCACTGTCTTTCATCCCGACAAATGCGAAGAGCTGTGTACACCGGTTTTCATTCCGGCATGGAATAAAAAAGCTCACCTGGCAGCCGCCGGCAAGGAATGGGTAGACTGCAACGCAAAGGGTGTCAGCAAATGGACTGCACTCTCATACCTCATAGACAGATTCGACCTGCTTCCGGACGAAGTATGCTGTTTCGGTGACAATCTGAATGATATTGAGATGCTTCAAAATGCCGGTATAAGCTACGCCGTGTCAAATGCCCGCCAGGAAGTTATCGCAGCCGCAAAACACACCTGTGCGCCTTACTGGGAAAACGGAGTACTTAGTGTTTTAAAGTCTTTTTTATAATTTTTTAAATTTTTTTAAAAAAGTACTTGCATTTTTGTAAAACCCTGTGTATAATATCATTTGTCCGTGTGACACAGATATTCACACAGATGTTTGCGCTTCTAGCTCATTTGGTAGAGCACCTGACTCTTAATCAGGGTGTGCAGGGTTCGAGCCCCTGGAGGCGCATTTTTTGTACCCAAATTAATTTACCAACACTTTAAAAGAAGCCGGATTTATTCCGGCTTCTTTTTTACATATCTCTGTTTATATACATCTGTTTTTACTTGTTTTATTTATCCAAAGCAGCTTCAATCGCATCAATCACAATCTTAAGAGCCTTGATTCTCGCATATTTCTTGTCGTTTGACTCAAGCACATGCCATGGTGCGTAAGTGGTATTGGTTTTCTTTAGCATCTCATTTACAGCAGTCTCATACAGATCCCATTTTTCTCTGTTTCTCCAGTCCTCATCGGTAATCTTCCATTGCTTTTCCGGAGTATTCTGGCGTTCCTCAAATCGAGCCAGCTGTGTATCCTTATCAATCTGCACCCAGAACTTTATGATGACAGCTCCCCAGTCTGACAGCTCCTTTTCAAATTCATTAATCTCATTGTAAGCACGCTGCCATTCATTCTCGCTGCAAAAGCCCTCTAGTCTTTCTACCATAACCCTGCCATACCATGTCCTGTCAAAAATAGCTATATGCCCGGTCTTAGGAAGACGATTCCAAAATCTCCACAGATAGTGTCTGGCTTTCTCGTTTGGCAGCGGACTTGCAATCGGATGCACCTCAAAGCCTCTCGGATCCAGCGCCCCTGTGATTCTCTTTATATTTCCACCCTTTCCTGCCGCGTCCCAGCCCTCATATGCTATGACAACAGGAATCTTTCGCCTGTATAGCTTGTTATGCAGCTCGCTAAGCTTAGACTGCAGATTTTTGAGCTCCTTTTTGTATTCTTCCTCAGATAGTTTCTTATCAAGTGATATCTCAGAAAGCTTTGGAATCTTCTCAAGCGGGAACACATTCTGTAACAGCGGCACAGCAAGATTACTGTTTTTAAGTGCTGTCTCTATTCCACTAACCAGCGTCTCCAGCACCTGAAGCTCAGCCCATTTTCTATTCTTTGCATCAACTATATACCAAGGATCTGCAGGCGAATTTGTATCATTCAGATATCTGTCAAACACATGCATACACTTGTCATAATGCTTATTCTGCCAGTCTTCATCTCCACTGACACGCCATCTGGTATCCTTATTCTCCTTTAATACCTCAATACGCTTTTTTTGTTCCTTCCGGCTGATTTGGAAGAAAAATTTCATAACAAGATAACCATTGTCAGTCAGCTGTCGCTCGAAGCGCTTCACGCTTTCAATTTTCTTCTTGTATTCCTTCTCTCCTATCTTGTCGTGCAGTACATCCTTTACTACCTCATCCATCCAGCCCGAATCAAGAAACTCAAGCTTCCCGTTTGCCGGAATCTTTACAAAATACCGATATAAAAAAGGCTTGCGTCTTTCCTCCTCTGTCGGCTCGTCCATGGTTGCGACCTTGAAAAATCGCGGATCAATATTCTTGATTACCTTACCGAGCACACTGCCCTTTCCTGCAGTACCCCAGCCCTCAAACAGCACAAGTACAGGCAGTCCATGCTCCTTAATCTGCATCTGAAGCACAGACAGCTTAGAGCGCGCTGCATGCAGGCGCTCTTCCAGCTCTTCCTCCTCCGGAATTTGTGGTTTAATCCAGTTTTCTAACATGTAATTACCTCCCAAATATATAATTTCAGCCATAAAACCGCTACATCATTATATTAGTATAGCTTTTTTCAAGCTAATATACAATCTTCACACTATATTTGTTTCAGGTATATTTCAGTTCTCCGCTTCTCCAATATTTGTCATTTTAAAGCCCTCTCCGTGCACCTCATGAGACTCAACAACCACAATAAAAGAATCCGGGTCTGTATCTTTTACGGATTTACGCACCTGGTACATTTCCTTACTGTTGCATGCACACATTACCACCTGAATATCGTCCTGCTTATATCCTCCCTGCGCCTTAAGAATAGTGCTTCCGCGCTGACTGCATTCATCAATTACATCGCATATTCTCTTTCCATTTTTTGTGACGATAAAGGCTACTTTGCCTGAATTCATGCCATATATCATTTTATCAATAACAACCGCAGACAGTATATTCACTATCATGCCGTAAATCATTCCGTCAATATCCCGAAACAAAAGTCCTCCAACCAGAATAATTCCGACATCAGTAAGAAAAGAAATGTTGCCCATCGATAAATGAGGCCGCAATGCTTTTACAGCCATGATGATAAAATCAGCTCCTCCTGTTGAAGAATTTCTTGTATAAATCATTGCATAGCCTATCCCGCAAAATACACCTGTGCACAATGCCGCAAGCAGTCTGTCGCCCTGATACACCGGAAATAACGGTGCAATATAGTCAACAATAAAAGAAGACAAAAGCATGCATCGTATTGAACTGACAAAAAATTTTCTGCCCAATAATTTGCAGCATAGTATCGCAACCGGAATATTAAGCAGGACCGTTGATAAACCAATGGAAATATTAAACAGCCGGTATAAAATAATCGAAATACCCGAAAAACCTGTCATAGGAAACTCTGCCTGCAGGGCGAAATTATATATACCTATTGCGTAAAAGATGCTTCCCGCAAGCTCCCACATAATCTGTACCAATAATTCTTTTTTCTTATTCATATTGCATCTATCCTCCAAAATAAATAAGCGCCCGGAAACAAATCTTACAGTGTAAATTACTGCACCTACGATTTGCTCCCAGACGCTTTAACCACTCATCCGGTGAAGAGTGAACGTTTTCTGATGTATGCAATTATTATATTTGAGATGTTAAATTAAGTCAAGCCGGAATCATCAATTTTCCAGGTATCTATAGGAAGTGATTGGAGATGCCATAGACTTTTACCCTCCAGGGATATAGAAGGTGCTGTCATGAAATTCATTGACGCAAAACCACAAAGCACCACACACAGCAACAAAGGTACACTGCCTGCAGTTTCAGCAAACATTGCATCCAACATGGCAAACAGTCCTCTGTCCTTCCACAATACAGTGATTGCAGACCGCAGTATACCACGATCCATATAATTGCAGAGGTCAGCTCGTTTTTCTCATATGCCATATATCGTATTCCGGAATATCATAATCATAAATCACCATGACATAACCAATCATAGTATCATCCTTATAGATTCCAAACGGCTGACATTGATTCCTGTAAACATAAGCCTATGCAAGGCTTCGAATTGGATGGGAAACAAAGCGTTCCTGTCCGTTTGCAAGTTTCAAATTAAATGCTTTCATAAAATTATCTTCTGTAATTTGCCTTAGATATTCCACTGCCACCTCCGTACTACTGCACTCTTTGATAATGTTTCCAGAAGTTGATTGTTTCCTGAAGATCATCTTCACTGGCAAACAGATCCAGCTTCTTCGCAACTTCAACTGCGAAATCGACATATGCATTTGCTCGTGCAGTTATCACATTTTTATCTGTTACCCAATCTTCATCTGAGGAATGGGTTGATTTCACATCGCACAAAATTCCAGCGTGATCCAGCACATCGACTCCTGCACAAATCCCGGCAATCAAAATCTCTCGTTTCATTAAGGCTTGCAGATACGACTTCACCTCTGGAGTGTCAATTTCAGCAATGTTTCCGCCCGGAAGGATAAAACTTCTGATTTGATCTTTTTCAAGTGCTTCTAAAGGCATATCAACATTGACGGAAAAACCTTCCATAGTGCGAACAGGCCTTCCGTCCAATGAACAGAAAACCATGTCGCAGTTTGAAAAGCTCATAAAATAATTAAGTATCACGATTTCATAAAAACAGCTCTTGTCATATACAAGAAACACATCTTTCATCCATATACCTCCCTATTCACTGGCAAATCAGCTTTCTGGGTTCTCCCAAAAGCGTATTGATCGAGACATCAAATTCTTTCGATAATAGCTTAAGTGTATCCGTCTTGGGAATGGTATCTCCATTTTCCCAACGTGATACTGCCTGCCTTGTTACCATAATTTTATCTGCCAGCTCGTCCTGTGACATTCCTTTTTCAGTACGAAGTTTCAAAATAATATTTTTTGTCTCCATCGTCGTCACCTCCATAACCATATCATACAGATAAATTCATGTTCTGAAAAGCAACCTGCTGTTGCCATACTCTATGCCTGTCATCACCAAAAATTCGTTATTAATCCACTTCCATAAAGGATCATATTTGCTCATAATTATCATTCACCTGCTTTATTTACAATTACAAATATCCAATTGATTCTTTGCATGCTTCACACATGTTCTCCAAAGTTTCATTCCAAAATAATCCACAAGAAATTCCGGGAAAGCACTGATAATAAACACTTTATTATTGCCTGCTAAAGCCTGTTCACACATAAAGATATCATGTGGATTTGCTTCATCTAAATACTGTTCATAAGAAATAACTTCCGCATTTCCTAACAGGCATGATATTCTCATTGAAAAAACATTAACGATTTCTTTCCATACATCTATATTGTAATCTCTAAAATGTGGATTCAGTGAATTTCTCGAAGATATATTCTTATATTCAGCAAGATCACTAATTTCTACAAAGCAATTATCTCCATTTCCGCATTTACCTGCTTCAAAATCTCGCAATGCTTCAACCATCGGATAACTGATATATAACTTTCCATTCTCAGTTTCATTATCAAAGCTTTCAAGCATCTGGTTTATCACATCACCGTCATCTGCCTTTCCCAAATTTGTCTGATGTACATCATAATCAAAGAAAAGAAACACCTCCGAAAAATCATCTCTTGATAATCCTTCCAATTGTTCTCTGATTTTCTTATTACTTTCCCTTAAGACCTCAATAATATCTGTGTCGAAATCATCCGCCTTGAGTTTCTTCCAAAGCATATAAATATTTTCTCCGGCCGGAAGCGTAATAATTTTTAAATTTCCATGCTTAAAGAACACCTTTGAAATATTATCAATAACCTGTGGTTCTCTGGCTTCTCCTTCAACTATAAATGCCTTATAGTCCTTATCTGCCATTAAACGCACCTGCCTTATACATTTTCTGAAGATTATGAGCCTGACGAAGCTCCTTTTCTGTCAACTCTGAAATTGCATTTATGCTATTATTCTCAAGAAGGAAATAGCAATCTGGTCTGAGTAAATCATTGCTCATAAGGTCTGTGTTGTGTGTCGTTGTAAATACCTGCACATCGCTAATTCTTCTAAGTCTCTTCTGAACTGACTCTGATAATTCGTAATGGTAAAATGCATCAAACTCATCAATGAAAACAAATGATGCTTTTTCCATACGGATATACCAGTAATAGAATAATGCAAGGGATCTGGTTCCTGTTGAAGCAATCTTGAAAAAGTCAGCATCTTTATTGTCGAAATGACAATATATAGCCTTTCTTCCATCGACCTCGCATCCATATAATTCATAATCGATATCATTTTCTTTTAAAAATTCTTGGAAATCCTTAACTTTGCCACTATTAACAATTCCTTCTGCAATGCTCTCTGATCCGTTCATAAAACCTTCATATCCACGGCTATCAAGTGAATAAAATAAAAGCATCCTCTCGACAAAATCAATAAACTTCTTAAATACCTGATTCTGAACATTATCTGAAAGAATTGAATTACTATTTACATATTTCACTCTCGAGATCGGGCTTTCATTTCTTATTGATGCATTCAAAGTATCTGATCCCTCAAGCAAAGTAAATCCATCTCTTGTCAGGAAGTCAAAGAAAATGACTTCTTTTCCATCAATGGACAAACTTTCACTCTTTAAGGAATTCACATCCATTTTACTGTACTTATATACAACTTCATGTCCGGCGAACACGAATGTGTACTCAAACTCTGCAAAAGATTTCCTTCCACTCATATTCAAATAAAAATCATAGCTTCCCAGGAGTTTTTGCTTTTCAGTCAGATGAGTAATGATATCAAAGATAGCCAAACCAAGATTCGACTTTCCACAACTGTTGATACCATATATAATTCCTTTCGTTATGCAGCCATTCTCTATTATTTCAGAATTAAAGCTGTAATTACTGGGTGTTCCTATATCAAATGTGATTTTATCCTTAAATCCTTTGAAATTTTCGACACTAAATTTCTTTAACATGATAATCACCTTCCATTTCTTTTTCTTTATTATATGATTATCTGTAAAAAAGTTCAAGTCTATCCGTATTTTTTTTACGGCAGTATCGAATTTTTGTTTCGAATATCAATCCCACGATCCCAAAAGAGTTTCCGATCTCCCACACAGAAAAGATCTGAAGCTTGCAAAAAAGCAAAATAAAAATCTTGATAAGTTATTTAAGGTAATAAAAAATCTCTATGATAAACTAATCATCCACTTGCGCCTCTTAAAAATAACAAGTGATACAACCAGCCTGAATATTTCTTCAGTGGTAAGCAGCGTGTACACACCTACAATTCCCCACTTAAACACATACGCTGCAAGCAGACACAGTGGAATTCCGATGCACCATGTGCCAACAATATCAATCACCATAATGATTTTGGTATTACCGCCGCTTCTTATAATTCCACCGCCAAGTATCATATTTTCCACCTTGATTGGTGCATACAGGGCAAACACAATAAGCAGTATCTTTCCAAGCTCTTTTACGCTGCCATCTACACGATACAGCCCGGTATATACTCCTGCCAGAAGAATGAGCAATGTCGACACGGCTACCGCTCCGGCTAAGCCTGCATACATGATTTTCTTCGATTCTGTGTAAGCCTCATCGTATTCTTTCCTGCCAAGCCTCTTGCCGACCATCACACCGGCAGCCGCTGACAATCCGCTAAGTGCTCCTACGATAAGCCCCTGTATCGGGCAGGTAAGTGTGTACGCCGCCAGGTTTGATGTGCCCAGATGACCATAGACGGCAGACTCCACATTCTGTCCAAGGCTCCACAAAAACTCACTAATTAGAATCGGCATAATCATGATCAGATAATCCTTGATAGTAATTTTACTGAAATGCAATGACCATACCGGTTTATCTCCATCCTTTCTGATGCATAAGATAAATCCTATAACAATAAATACGAGGTTAAACAACTGCGAAATAAGTGTTGCAACCGCAGCTCCCTTTATTCCCATACATGGCAATCCCAATTTTCCGAATATCAGCAGATAATTAAGGCCTGTGTTTACTGCAACTGCCCCAAAGCTTGCTAGAAACGGTATCGTGGCATGCTCCTTACAGCGCAGCCATGAGGATAAAATGTTGCTGACTGCCATTGGAATATAGGAAAACGCTACAATCCTGAAATAGACCGCACCAGTATTTACAATACTCAAATCCTTTGTGTACAGACCAAGAATCCACGATGGAAAAAATCCTGCTGCAAACAGGAACAAGGCTGATATCATAATTCCACAAATGAGACTCACATCAAAACTGCTCCATGCCTCCTTTGTATCCTCCGCACCGATAAACTGCGCGATCAGTATACCCGCAACCGTGCTCACAGCACCGATTACCACTGAAAAAATGAGAGAAAAATTTCCACATAATCCAACTGCCGATATATTAGTCTCTCCCAGCTGTCCTATCATAATCTGGTCTACAATTGAAAAGGATGCCTGCAGCGTGCTTTGCAAGGTGACCGGAATTGCAATTTTACACAATGATTTCATAAACTTTGACATTATAATTTCCTCGTACTTTCTCTTTTTATTAACTCAACCGGCAACACAATTTCTGTCTCACATTCCGCACCATCGCGCATTGCCTCAAGGCACTTGATTGCAGTTTTGGCCCTAAGAGGCGCCTCCTGATGAATCGTTGTAAGCGCAGGATTACTTTCCCTGCTTGCCAGGTTGTCATCAAACCCTATTATCTGGATATCCTTTGGAATCTGTATGCCTTTTCCCTGCAAAAACCTCATAAACTCAAGTGCATAAAAATCCGAGACTGCAAAAACAGCGGTAACATTGCTCTTTATCAGTTCTCTATATTTATCCTCATAAAAGCACATTCTTTCTTTTTCTGTCTTTGGTATTTCCCATCTTAATTTTTCTAACATACTCTGCCGACATGATTATCTCACAATCATCACGTTTTTCCTCTTTCACAACCCCCACTGCCTTTTGTGGAATTTCCAACATATATTCTCTATCTATTGAAACTTCATCAAAGATAAATGACGATATAACTTCCCAAAAATATTCCGTTTGCCATTGATAATAACTTCTTCCTGTATGAACAAAATTATTAGTCCAAGCATGTATTTTTATTATCAAATTTACAGTTAAGTTTCCCGGAAGCACCACCCTCTTATCTGCTAATAAATTAATAAATGCATCGGGGGATATCTTAATTGGAGAATTTGATTTCTTGTCAATAATATCACATATTCCAAGCAACTCCATGGTTCGTATTTCAATTGCCTGCCTAATAAGAAATGCACTTTCCGGCTGTTGAGCGACATCATCATAATAAACTCTATATCTTGGCAATCTTCTTGCCAAGTCAAAAACTTCTAAAGCTCTTAATTGTTTTCTTGAACTAGACCTATTGTAATTTCTTTTTTCCTTTAGTGATGCAATCTGTTCGGTAAATTCAAGTATTTGAAAAAGAAGATGGTGCAAGAAAGCTGCTGTATCACCAAAAACGTGCTTATCAATATAATCTTCATCCTGATAAATCTTGAGATCCTTTTTCTCTATGTTATCTAAAACCTTTAAAATTGCTATCATTGCATTTCTACAATAGTCATCCCAATTCTTATCTGTAACGTCTGACAATAAAACATTTGCAATCTGACAATCTTCATAATCACAAATTTTTTTCTTTACCTTGGTATCTTCAATAGCAACTCTTTTAATATCCTTCACAAATTTGGGATACTCACTAATTATTTTTTTTGCCAAAGCAGAATAATCTGTATTTTCATTATCCCTCTTAATATAGATATAAAGATCACTAAGTATTTCACAATCTGTCACACTATAAAATTCACCCATACTGGATTTAAAACAACTAACTGACATCGAGCTTACTCCTTTTCCACGCTAAATTATTTTTTCCCTCTTCACATAATTCTTCTTTGACTACAAATCGTGAACTTTGAATTGGGATTATAATTATATCATGCAATTCATAGTTTACAACATAAGCATTCCCCTTTTTATCTACTGGCATTTTGCGAAAAGCATAATTTTAACTTCTTTCAATACCTTTCAATTCTTGAAAACAATAAAAACAGGCATAACCTCTTCCAAATCTTCAGAAAAGTTATGCCATACCACAAATTTCCCAACGGCTCTGCCGGTGGGTGTTTCACGGGTTAGGCCGCCCTAAAGCGGCATAACCCCTTTAACCTGCACTATTTTCGACCCTAGTTTTACAGCTCTCATTTTCTCTGGATACCCGGCTTACAGCCTTCCATGTCCTCTGCCATCTCCGGCTGTTTCAGCTATTTTTCTTCAAATTGGCTCAAACAAGGCAGAATAGGTGCTGTCCGGTCACCTTATCCACTTTTTCCAAACAAGGGCACAAATCGGCTCACGAACGGTCACGCGGGGGAAAATGCCCCGAACCTTCTCCTGTTGATATAGTTCTCATTGCTGTTCCCTAAAACGTGATGATTCAAAAATCCTATTCCACGGAGACCGTTTCTGAATTACTGCCGCCCCTTATCGTAGGCTTGTTTGCCTTGCGGATAGCAAGCGGTACATCTCCCCGGCTCTCAATGTATTCTCTGACTGCCTGCGGAACATATTTCTCATACAGTTTTCCCAGAACATCATTCAGTTTTTCCTCATCATATTTGATTGTTACCACTGCCTGTTTCATGTTTTCTCCCTCCAGCTTTTAAGTATTTTTTGCATTTTTCTTGGAAAAAGAACCAATAAACCTCCGTCTGTGTACTACATTCCCTGCACCATACCACCTGTCTGTTCCTGATTCTGAGCATTCAGATAGCTGATCCATGCCTCTTTTTCTACACCGAACAGTCCGTCATGTTTCTGAATTCCTTCCTTACTTTCCAACATACTTTCAGCACCACTGGTATCCAGTTTATAAATTTGCAATTCCGTATCCATCAGCTCCAACGCTCTCTCTTTGGTAAGCGGTAACATGCCATCCCATTTATATCCGTACTCATGCATTTCTTCCACACTTACTTTATACGGCAAGATATACTCTTCCTGATGGGCAGCCATTACACGAGATATCCTGAAATTCTGCATATTTTTTTAGTTTGTCCTTCTGTGCATCCAAGCTGTAACCATCCACCTGAATTGCTGTTGATACACGAGTATATATGTAGCATTTTGTTTTCTTTTTCAATAACCTAACCTCCCAGTTTATTCATTTGTCAATTTTCCCGACTGTTCAGCTAACTTCTTTTCTTCTCTCTTTACCCTACGTTCTAATTTTTTAATATCTTCTGATGCGGGCAAATTTTCTGGCTTAATCCCCCTCTGCCCCAGCATATCCCTAACTGACGTATTATTTTCAACATGCTCAACAGTAATAGCCGTCTCACCCTGTAAGTCTTTTTCTTCAACATTATAATTTGTCATTTCAGTTGCAAGGTTCTTTGCAGCAATAGTAAGTGTTGGTAAAAAATCTGCAAGCGGCCTTTTATCTTGCACTCCTAAACGTTCTTTCATTTGTTTTGTAGTGAATCCTCCAAATAAAGCCTGATCCCCCTTAGATCGGATACGTCCAAATCCAGCATCATCAACTCCACGTTCATATATATTTTGAGACAGTCGTTTTTCAGATTCTCGAAGTTTTCCTCTTGCCTCAGTTCTTTCAATATAAGAAATCCTTTCTTCTATCAATTCCTGTTTTCTTGTTTGAACTGCAAAATAGCTTTGTGCAAAAGCGATCTGTTCTTTACGAGGATCTCCGTTCTCTGCAATAAGATAACATGCATAACGTGTAAGCATATAATCTTCTACTTCTCTATTTGCGCCACTTCCCAGAATAACCATTTTACTGGCATCAGCAAAATGGTCCTCTACTACAATGCCATTATTTGCACAAGCAACTTTTGCCTTTAATAAAACATTTTCAAAATTTTGCCATTTTGAATAATCTAGCAAATGCATTAATTCACGTGCATACCAAAATTCAACTCCGTTTTCTTCATGCCTAATTTCATCAAATCTTTTCTTATAATTCATTATCATTTTCTTTTCCATATTAGAATTTCTCCTCCCAAATTGAACCATTTTACTGACGTCAGTAAAATGGTCTATTCCTCTTTTTCCCTCATTTTGTCATAATACGCTTTATACCTATAAATCGTCCTCTCACTTACATTGTTCCGCTTCGCAATTTCTACCATTGTCATGCCGCTCTCAAACCCAACAACAAAATCATTATAAATTGCCATCCACTTGGCGTTATGTTTCTGACGACCGCTTAACTTACGATTTCTGTAATACTCCAATTCCTCCCGAAGTTCTGCATTCTCTTTTTCCAGCTCCTCAATTCTTTTTAATGCCTCTTCAAGTGTTACCGTTTTCTCCATTACCCTGTCCTCCGTTCATGCCATTTTCGTTTTGTCTATATTATAAATATCTATGCCGCTTTAGTCAATCCGATTATGTCATGTTGCATCATTTTTTTACAATAGCTTACATACAATCGAAATACCGCTGGTATCGTTTACAGGCTAAACTTCTCCAAAAGCAGTCAGCCTGTATGTTTTTTATCCAATCACGTAAAATCCATTTTCCTTTTATTGCCGGTCCACATTTTAAGATCAGCGCTGTCACAACATCCACACATCTCTCAAATGCTGCATTCTCTTTTGCATCATCATAATATCTCTTTCTCATTTGTCCGCCCCTTTCTGTGCTTAAATTGCTTTGGCAGCCAATTATCGTTATCTGCTTTCAACAAGTCATGCACATATATCTTATTCGGCTTTCCTAATCCCTGATGGCTTCGATAAATCAGATTATGTACCTCCAGTTCCTTCAGCATCTTGTTAATTTTCTTATTTCCCAGATGCAACAGCTTCATCATTTCTTTGATTGTGAAAATGATAAATATAGCTCCATATTCAACTCTCCATGCATCACCATTACACTTTGATAAGCAGCGCCGATCCAACAAAATCATATAAAGTGTCTTTGCCTCATTCGTCATACTTCTAAATTGATCCTCTTTAAATAATCGTTTCGGTAATCTGTAAAACTTATCATCATATTTTGTATTTTCCATTTTTTCTGATCCTCCATATACTTTGAAGTTCTTTCATCATTAACAGCCTTTTGCGCTCAATTCTTGCATAAGATTCAACGCTCATTACATAAATATTGCTAATTAACAGAGCTTGGTGCCGATTTCACCGATACATTTGCAAATGTATTTGATAATTCACACATTGAGTCAGAGCAATATTATATGAATATTCTGTCATCAGACCTAAAACCGATCGTCGCTGACCTACGAAATACTCATATGAAAGATAGCAATACCGCCAGCGACATTGACTATCAAAGCATGGTCAAAAGTATCGTATCATTGATGACTTTGTAACTCAAATACCTACTACCGTAGATGACGATACAGAGCCATCAAATGATGCTTATATAAATGGTCTTTTGCTTCTTTTCTGCAAAAATCTGGAGATGAAAGTCACTCAGCTTTCTGTGGAAGAAAAGCAGACATTAAAAGAAATATTTTCCCGTTCTAAGTCGGCAAAAGAACATCGGAAGCTGAGACGAGGGAATCCGAAATTATAAACTAACTTTTTTCCTTATAAAACAAGCCACTGAGGTTTATTTTCTGTGGCTTTGTACCAAAAATCGAACCTATACTACTAAAGAAATGATAGTCAATTAGTGACTGACATTTTTTCCTGCAGGTATTGTAATTTTAATGTTGCAATCTGTTGTTTGACATATTGTTCCATAAAAGCATAATCTGGTTTGTCAAATTCATCAATAGGAAGTACAATTTTTTCTTTATTTATTCGCATATCATTTATTTCACGGTTGAAACTATATTTATTTTCAAGCCGTTGTACTATCGTAGCCACGAATAAATAACTATACTCATTTAGTCTGTCAGATTTTAATGCCGTTACATGGTCACTTGCGATAAATTCATATTTATGATAAAAGGTTTTTCCAACACTTCCACTATTAGCCAATGTAAGACAATCTGCAAATTTTCTTATTTTCGCTGTATTACCTATCAATGCGTCAACACCGTTATTAACCGCAGATGATGATACATAAGGAATATTACCTTGTATATGGTCAGCAGTTTTCAAGCGTTTCCCACGCTGTATATCTGTAAAAATATCACTAAGGTAAAATTCTTTCCACTTCTTTTGATTAAGGGGTGTTATACCTCCCCCCCCGATTTGTATATTATTGCCAATATATTTAATATATTTTTGTATAATTTGCTGTTCCCGTTCCTTGATGTACTGTTCCATAAAGGCATAATCAGGATTGCCGGATTCATCAACAGGTAGCAACAAAGATTGCTTCTGCATTCGTTTCTCATTAAACTTATAGCCATAAGCATATTTGCATTTCTGCTGTAATATAACAGTTTTCATAAATAAATAGATATATTTATTTCCTTGAACTTGCTTTGTTTGAAAACGCTTGACATCATCGGAAAAAATGCAAGTATATGGGTGATAAAAATTCTCGACAACGCTCCCATTATAATTTCTGTCTCTTA
>ERZ1027200.644-NODE-644-length-18694-cov-5.776168_pt1 | contig 18694 bp, 16 predicted proteins | sample MGYA00519271_ERZ1027200 | MGnify/ENA primary metagenome ERZ1027200 (study PRJEB26926, sample SAMN06164742) | human gut metagenome | biome: ENVO:00009003; feature: ENVO:2100002; material: ENVO:00002003 | host: Homo sapiens | place: USA | collected 2012 ...
TCCCGGAGGCAAGGCCGCGTCATCGCAGCGGACAAGTCCGGGGCGCCGCCCGCACCCCCCCCCAAAAAAACGGGCGAGACAATAATGTCCCGCCCGTTTTAGCGCCGGGATTCCAACCGCCGGGAGCCGCCGGACAGCAAAAAAGCGCACGGAGAGGCGGCCCGACGCCTGCAAAAAGGCGCAACGCACAGGCTCTCAATACGCTGTTCGGACACCGGGAAGGGTGCAATATTATCCGCACGGCCGCCGTTACTAAAATAACAGAAAGCAACTTTTCGATCTTTTTACATTCCGATCACTCTTTCCAAGCGCATAGCCGGACCCACCCGTGGTCTTTCCGGTTCTCGGAACTATGCCCGGAGGCAAATTGTTCCTCCGTTTCCGCAAATCTTCGCAGGCATCGTGCGGCCTTTGATTTGCGGTTTTTTATCTTGTGCACGATTTTCACACTAAATTTCATTCTATGACGTATTCACCGGATTCAGTCGGCATGTCCCGACACACGTTTATGGGGCGGCCTGCATTCACGGGGCAGCCCCGCAGTAAAACGCCCCCCGATTTCATGTCCTGCTTCGCACTCCACATCGCCGAATGCGAACAAACGGGGAGAGACGGTTCCGCCGCAAACTACCTGATGGCATACCGCATGCTCGTCAGGTACATGAACGGCCGCAAACTGCTGCCCGAACAATTTACCGCCGAATGGCTCGAACGTTACGAACGATGGCTTCTGGCAAGAGGTCTGGGGACGAATACCGTCGTATTTCACATGCGGTATCTGCGGGCCGTATACAACAAAGCCGCGGATAAGGGCGCATTCGTCTCAACCCACGGCAACCCGTTCGGCCGCAGGCATATCAGGCAGGTGGCGACCCGCAAGCGCGCGCTGCCGCGCGAAACGCTCAGGCGGATCAGCGACGCCGACCTGTCGAAACTGCATCCCAAATATGCGCTGGCGCGCGACCTCTTCATGTTCAGCTTCTACACCCGCGGCATGTCGTTCGTGGACATGATCTATCTGCAAAAAAGCGACATCAGCGACGGCGTACTGACGTATAAGCGCAAGAAGACCGGCCAGACGCTCACGCTGCGCATCGAACCGCCCCTGCAGCGCATCATCGACCGCTACGACAGCGATTCGCCTTATGTACTGCCCGTGCTCGCACGCGGCGACAGCTACCGCGCCTACCGTCAGCAGCAGCGCGAACTGAACAAATTCATCCGGAAGATCGGCGCGATGCTGGAAATTTCCGAACCGCTGACATTCTATGTGGCACGCCATTCATGGGCGACGCTGGCACGCGACTGCGGCACGCCGCTGACGGTCATCAGCGCCGGAATGGGCCACACCTCCGAACGAACGACGCGCATCTATCTGGCGCAGCTCGACCACGACGTCATCGACAAAGCCAATCGGAAAATCATCAACCTGTAACGATCAGGCCGACTCAGGCTGCGTTCGGATTTTTCTGGTATCAGGAAAAAATTTTGCAGATGCAAGAAACAAGGCCCATTACTGTAAATAATGTGTCTTCGGGACGTAAATAATTGTTTTATAATCAATTCCCGTCATCGGCAAAAATAGGATTATTTATAATCACAACCAAACATTTTATGCAAAAAAATTTACGCACATCAGCTAATTAACTGACTTTTAGCGTAATAACCCGCCCCTTATTTAAAAAATCGAAAATCCGGACATCACATTCGATTTTTTCTCCCACAATCCTGTCCGAATCTGCTATTTAGCATCTGACAACCAGCGCTTTACACGAACAAGACCCATTATTTACAGTAAGGGGTCTCGGAGACGCAGTGTAACTATCTGACTAAAAGGCTGGTACAATTTGACACTTTCACTTAAAATTTTGTGGGCAGTAAAGATTCTGCTCGCACTCCGCAAGGCGTCGGAAGCCGGCGCTCCTCCCATGAAGAGCCGCGAACTGATGGCGGCATGTCTGAATCCGGGCGCGGATACCTACATGTACCGCAGGGTCCTGCGCGAACTCGTCGCCAAAACCGACTATGCGACCTGCATCATCCAGTCGGGAAGGACCTACTATGAATGGAATCGCAACCTGCGGCCGACGCTCTACGACCTGACGCTGCGGCTGGAGGGCGGAATGCACGAGGTCACGAACGGCTTCTGGTCGTGCGAGAACCGCCATGTCATGCAGCCTTTATACAAGGCCAACAAGCAGTACGAATCGCTGACGCGCGAATATCTTTCCAATATCCATATCGACGAACTCGACTCCCCGGCGCTCTCCGCGCGCAACCGGGCCAAACAGCCGCACACATACCTGCCTGCGGCCGGACCGACGGAACAACACATTAATCACCAATAAACATTTAAAAATGAAACGTCTCTACCTCATTGCATTATTCACCCTCGTCTGCGGCGCCGTCCCGGCGCAGGAAAACGGCAACCGGGATGCGCAAAACCGCATCGTACGCGGCCCCTACGAAACCAACCGGCTCTTCGACAATATCTTCGTCGGCGTCGCCGGAGGTATAAACCTCTATTTCGGCGAACACGACTCTCAGGGAAAATTCGGCAAACGGCTGGCTCCGGCGCTGGACATTCACGTCGGCAAGTGGTTCACCCCCTCGATCGGCGCGCGCGTCGGGTACACCGGCCTGCAGGCCAAAGGCTGGACCACCGCCGGAACCATGTACGCAAAAAAACAGGACGGCGACTGGTTTCAGGAGAAGTTCGGCGTGTCGTACCTGCATGCGGACGCTCTGTGGAACTTCTCGAACGCCGTGAGCGGCTACAAGGAGGAGCGCACGTGGAACTTCGTGCCTTTCGCCGGCGTGGGCTGGGCCCGCTCCTACGGCAATGACACCCATGACAACGAAATCGGATTCGACGTCGGTCTGCTGAACGTCGTGCGTCTGTGCAAGGCGCTCGACCTCACGCTCGAAGCGCGCTGTCTGCTGGTAAACCAGCGTTTCGACGGCGTATCGGGCGGCCGTATCGGAGAGGGAATGCTTTCGGTCACCGCAGGTTTGGCGTACAAATTCAACCGCCGCGGCTTCACACGCGCCTCGAAACCGCAGGCGGTGGATTTCACGCCTTACCTCGACCGGATCAGGCGTCTCGAAGAGAACAACAACGACCTCGCATCGAAAAACACGGCGCTCAGCGACGAGAACGAGAAGCTGCGCAACATGCCGCCCAAGGTCGTAGCAGAGGAGAAGGTCGCCGCATCGCCCGTAGCGCTCTTCTTCAAGATCGGCAAGGCCACGCTCGACAGCAAGGAGCTGACGAACCTCGAATTCTATGTCAGGAACGCCATGAAGGCCGACAAGGAGAAGACCTTCACGCTGATCGGTTCGGCGGACAAGGCCACGGGCAGCAAAGAGCTGAACCAGCGTCTGAGCGAACAGCGGATGGAGTATGTCTACGACCTGCTGAAGAACAAATACGGCATCGCGCCCGAACGCCTGATCAAAAAGGCCGAAGGCGATACGAACAACCGTTTTGCCGAGCCGGAGCTGAACCGCGCCGTCATCGTGGAATAACCGAAAAACAGCCGATTCATGTCCCGGACCGCAACATCTGCAGCGAATGAAACGCCCTCCGGGGCGGCGCATCACCTGCTGGCATATCTGGAGGAGGGGAGGGTACGCGTGTACGCTCCCCGCCGGCAGAGCCTCTGGATCATACAGCAGCTCCCGCAGGCAGAGGAGCTGAGGATCGAAACCCAGCTCCGCGAACTGCACCGGACCGAGCGGCGGACAGCCGTAGTGGAGGTGCAGCTCCGCAGGAACGAAGAGACGCTCCGCGTAAGGGTGCTCTGCGTAAGGTCCTGATCCACAGGAATCAACAGCAACCAGACAACAGATAACAGCAACGTCACACTCAACAACTAAAAAAAAGTAATGACCATGAAAAAACAATCAATGCCCTACGAAGCACCGGAGCTGGTCCAGATCTCCGTGCGCGTCGAAAAAGGATTTGCCGTAAGCAGCGACATCGAGCCGGGAACCGGCGGCGGTGAACTGGGAGGTACGCGATCGCTCTCCTACGACGATTACGAATAGCGGTCCGAAGCTCCGAATATTAACGTTCAAAACAAAAAGCCTTATGAAAAAACTATTCGTTATAGCGATGCTCGCCGCAGCCGGCATGAGCGCATGCAGCAAGGAAGAGACTGCGACGGCTCCGGCAGAGGCGAAATACATTCAGGTAACCATTCCAGAGGATGCGGTCGCCGGCGAAACCCGCACCGCCGTAGACGGCACGGAGACGACTTGGGTGCAGGGCGACAAAGTCGCCGTATTCCTCTACAACGGCTCCACGACGCAGAAGTTCGAATTCACGGCCGACAAAACGGGCGCCACAACCACCTTTACCGGCGACGTGCCCGTAGGCAGCTACTCGCTGGCGGCGGCACACTATCCGTACAGCTGCGGCGCCACGTTCGACGCCGTAAACAAGGTGTTCAAGCATACGTGGGGGACGTCCTACTTCACGATAAACCTCGCCGACTACGACTTCATGTACACGAACGTCTGGGAAACCCCGTTCGAAATCAACGAGGATACGAAAGTGCTGCCCGTCAATTTCACGTTCAAACCGCTGATGGCCCGTATCAAGATGAGTTTGGGACTGGGCAGCAACGAGACGCCCAAGAAGATCATCATCAGCACCAGCGGCGACGTAATGCCGACCGCAGGCACGATCGACCATCTGGGCAACTTCACCGCATCGTCGGTAACCAATTCGATCACCATTCCCACGGACCGGAAAGAGTTTACGATCGGCATGCTGCCCGTAAGCATCCATTCGACGATGAACGTGCAGGTCATGACAACCGACGGACTGACCTATTCGGACAAGTCGTTCACCCTCGCCGGCCTGAAGCGCAACCATCACTATACGATGAGCGTACCCTGCAACAGCAAGACGGTAACGATCGGGGTGCCCGACGCGATCGACAAGAAGTACGGCACCGGGACATGGAAGGACAACGGATTCTATTTCGTCGATCCCCAGTACGATCCGGACGGAATCTTCGACGGCTGGTACTTCTACCGCGGAGAGCTCAAGAGCGACAGGAACGGCGACGACAAACTCAAGAAAAACCGCATCCAGCTGCAGGTTCCGGCAGGCACCAACGACGACAACAACGGCGCGTTCGTGACGGCTCCGATCCAGTGCGACGGTTCGAAAACCGTGAAGGTATCGTTCGAAGTGGCATCCAACCGGGCCATATTCAACATCAAATACCGGATCGGCGTAACAGCCAACGGTCCGATCACCGAATCATGGCTCCGGAACAGAAACAATATCCAGAGCGGCAACGACAAAGAGTGCAAATCGGGCACCCAGACCCATACGTTCACGGTCACGAACGGACAGCGGATCATGGTCAAGATACTGAGCACGGGCGGCGCCTACCACGTCGAGTTCGCGGACTTCACCTACACGGTCGAATAGTTTCGGCGACATGAATGCAGCTATCGGGACGGAGGTGACAGCCGTCCCGATTCAGCTATAAAATACCTATCTGATGAAAGCAGCTTACACAAAGCCGGAACTGGAGATACTCACGGTCAGGACGGAAGCGGGATTCGCGATCTCCCAGCCCCACGGCGGCGAACTGGGTCCGAGTTCGGCGGATTATGCGGACGACTGCGAGTATTGACCGGACGCCAATTCAAACCAGACACCATGACACACAAACCTATCTTCCGCCTGCTGATACTCACAGCGTTGCTGACTGGCTGCGGAAAGGATACGACGGAACAGCCCGGCCCCGGAAAGACGGCGGCCGGAGGCGACGCCGTCAGCTGCCGTCTTTCGATCGGCAACGACGAGACGTCCGGACCGGAAAACGAAACCCGCACGGCCTACGGTCCCCTTACCGACGGTTATTTCCCGATTTACTGGCGCACGGGCGACCGGGTGGGAATCATCAGCCCGCAGACGACTCCGCAGTGGGCCGAAGTCGAAGTCGCCGTGTCGGGCGCGACCGAAAGCGAAGCCGACCTGAGCAATACGGGAATGGCATGGGGCAGCGACTCGCATTACGACTTTTATGCGTTTTACCCGGCCGACGCCGTACAGACCAACAGCGGTTCGATCATCGTAACGGCGATTCCGGCCGTACAGACCTGCAACAACGGCGAATGCAACATGCAGTACGCCTACATGGCGGCATGTACGAAAGGCGTGGAACGCGGCGCGGAGGTGCCGTTCTCGTTCCGCCCGCTGATGACCACCGTCACGGCAGACGTACGATTTTCGGAGGAGGCGGAGGTGCAGAAACTCGTCTTGTCGAGCGAAAACGATCCGGTGGCCGGGGCCTTCACGTTCGACATCGAAACACATCGGGCCGCCGTAATTGAGGACAGATGCTCCAAAGTGCTGGCGCTACACATGCTGACGGGAGAAGAGCCTTACATCCGGATCGGCGCCGGATCGAAGATCATGGTTACGGCATTCATGCTGCCGCAGGACATTCGGGGACTGACGCTGACAGCCGTCACGACGGAGGGGAAAACCTACAGTTACACGACTCAAGCGACACTTAAGGCAGGTAATCGTTATTCGTTTACGATCAGCGACATGCAGAAGCAGGCGCAGCAGACCACGGAGGACTATTCCGACTGGATGAAATACCTGCCCGACAACGTATACCTGTCGCAGGTATCCATGCCCGGATCGCACGACGCATGCACGATGTACGGTTCGCATTATGAATACAAGAGCGGCATGCCCGGCGAAAGGTATCATTTCAAATGGCTGCAAAACGTCGTATTCGGCTACATGAACGTAACCAAGATCATCAAGGCGCAGGAACTTTCGATCGAGGAACAGCTGGTGGCCGGTGTCCGCATGTTCGACCTGCGTCCGTCGGCGTCGGGCAGTTCGCTGCAGGACCTTCCGATTCATCATGGCATCGCCGCGCTGGGCGACCCGACCCGCGGCGGCTACACGCCGGGCGGTTCCGGGCGGCAGGAGCTGTCGCCCTTCATGCTCTCGCACCTGCTCGACCGCTTCGTGAACTTCCTGAACGAGCATCCCGACGAGACGGTGCTGATACATATGAAATACGAGAACACCAGCGGCACCGGAAAAACGGGCTGGGACAAGAGCGTCGTAGACCTGATAAAGTCGCACTGCAGCGGACATATCGCCGATTTCCATCCCCGGATGACGCTGGCCGACGCCCGCGGCAAGATCCTGTTCATGATCCGCGAAGACTACAAGTCCGCCAACGGCGGCCGGTATCTGGGCGCCTACCTGAACTGGACGCACGACAAGGTCGTGTTCGAGACCACGCTCCACGGCAATACGGGTGAAACGGCGCCGATCAAGGTCAATGATCTGTACAACATCAAGAACGGCTCGTCGGACGGCGTGAGCAAGTACGCCGCGATCGACGAGTGCATCGCCTACACGTACGGCGCGACGGACGTCACGCGCTGGTGCATGAACTACGTGAGCTGTTACGACACGGCGCACTGCAGCGTATCGGGCATCAGCATATTCGGAGCCGTGGGGGATTACGACTACTGCGCCAACCTGTATAACAGATACACGGCGGACAAACTGAACCGGAAGGACTTCCGCGGAAACGCCGGTATCGTCCTGATGGACTTCGCCGGAGCCGAAAACGCCACGATGACCTACGGACAGACCTACTCGAACATGCGGGTATACGGCGACGATCTGGTGAAGGCCGTCATCGGCGTCAACAACAAATGGGACCTGCGCCGCAACGAATAACAACCGCCCGCAATCCCTCCGGACCGCGCATTTTCCGCTCCCCGTCCGAAACACCCTTAAAACCCCCAAAAACCTCCCGGCTCCGACGGAGTCCGGGAGGTTTCGCACACACAAACATTAACAATACAAACAACGCGAATGGCTGAATTATTTGTTCGGTACAAAGATGCGGGTATTTTCCGAACGGCGCAATCGCCAATAATGGGGATTTTCGGAGCGGCGGCTCCCGAATTATGGTGAAAAGGTCGGACGGAAAGAGGTGAACAGCAACTTTTTATTTTGAATTTCGAAATAATGCACTATCTTTGCAGGCGAATTCCAACACGCCCGGCGACCGCCGGGATTTTCGAAAAAATCACTTTGAAATAGAAATATATGCAGGATTTGAAAGCGCTCGAAGGGAAAAGTCTCGCCGAACTGCGCGAAATCGCCAAAGCTCTCGGCATCGAAGACGTCATGGTAAAGAAGCGCGAACTGATTGAAAAGATCACCGGAGGTTCCGCACAGGAGACCCCCGCAGAGAATAAAGGCAAGCGAGGACGAAAGAAAGAAACGCCCGCGGCGGAAACTCCGGCCGTGACCGCACCTGAAACAGCCGTGGCAGAAGCGGCTGCGAAAACGGCCGAGACGTCGGCGGCGGAACCGGAACCGATGGCAGCGGCAGCTCCGGCAGCTCCCGCGAAACCGCGGGGACGCAGGCCGCGCATGACCAAGGCGGAGAACACCGCACCGGTACAGCCGCAAACGGCGCTGACACCGGAAATGCCCGCCGAACTGGAGTTCCCGACGAATGGCGCGCAGAACGAACCGGCGGCAAAGCCCGCACAGGAAACAGCCGCTCAGCCGGAGCCCAAGCGGCGCGGCCGCAAGCCCAAGCAGGAGCAGGAGCAAGAGCAGGGACAAGAGCAAGAATCCGCTCAGGCGGCTCAGGGGCAGACTCAGGCGGAAGAGACTCCCGCACCCCGTCCGTTAGAAGAGGAGGTGATTACCAAGGACGACTTCGCCGGAGAAATCGAAGGCGAGGGCGTGCTGGAGATCATGCCCGACGGTTACGGATTCCTGCGTTCGGCGGACTACAACTACCTGAACTCACCCGACGACATCTACGTTTCGCCGTCGCAGATCAAGCTTTTCGGACTCAAGCCCGGCGACACCGTGAACGGAGCGATCCGTCCGCCGAAGGAGGGCGAGAAGTATTTCCCGCTGGTCCGCGTGAACGAAATCAACGGGCTGGCGCCCGAATACATCCGCGACCGCGTACAGTTCGAATTCATGACGCCGCTCTTCCCAAGCGAGAAGTTCTGTCTGACGGGAAACGGACACAACAACCTCTCCACCCGCGTCGTGGACCTCTTTTCGCCCATCGGCAAAGGCCAGCGCGCCCTGATCGTGGCGCAGCCCAAGACCGGTAAGACCGTGTTGCTGCAGGCCATCGCCAACGCCATCGCCGACAACCATCCCGAAGTATACATGATCGTACTGCTGATCGACGAACGCCCCGAAGAGGTTACGGAAATGGCGCGCAACGTCAAGGCCGAAGTCGTGGCATCGACCTTCGACGAACAGGCTTCGCGTCACGTGAAGGTGGCCGAAATGGTGCTGGACAAGGCCAAACGCATGGTAGAGTGCGGTCACGACGTAGTGATCTTCCTCGACTCGATAACCCGTCTGGCGCGCGCCTACAACTCGGTGCAGCCGGCGTCGGGCAAGGTGCTTTCGGGCGGCGTGGACGCCAACGCGCTCCACAAACCCAAGCGTTTCTTCGGCGCGGCCCGCAACACGGAGGAGAAAGGTTCGCTGACGATCATCGCCACGGCCCTGATCGACACCGGGTCGAAGATGGACGAAGTGATCTTCGAGGAGTTCAAGGGTACGGGCAACATGGAGCTTCAGCTCGACCGCAAGCTCGCCAACAAGCGCGTATATCCGGCCGTGGACGTCATCGCATCGGGCACGCGCCGCGAAGACCTGCTGCTGCCGCGCGACGTGATGAACCGTACGTGGGTGCTGCGCAAATACCTCTCGGACATGAATCCCGTCGAAGCGATGGAATTCCTCCAGAAACAGATGAGTCTCACGGACACCAACGAGGAGTTCCTCGCAACGATGAACCACTGACAACCGATCCGCCCGCAACACAAATCCCGAACATAAATGAAAAAGCTGCTTATTCTCTTTTCCTGCGTCCTTTTCGCCCACGGCGCATTCGCATGGGGACAGAAGGGACACGACGTCACGGCCTACATCGCCGAATGTCATCTGACGCCCGAAGCGGCGGAAAAAATCGACAAGGCGCTGAACGGACATTCACCGGTATACTATGCCAACTGGCTCGACATCGCCAGCCACACGCCGGAATACGCATACACGAAAACATGGCACTACCGGAACGTGGACGAAGGCAAGACGATCGACACGATGCCGGAGAACCCGGACGGCGACGTGCTGAAAGCCGTTACGACGCTCGTCGCAGAGCTGAAGGCCGGCGGACTGCCGCCCGAAGAGGAGACGCTCAAGCTCAAGATGCTGATTCACCTCGTAGGGGACATGCACTGCCCGATGCACGCGGGACGGCTTTCGGATATCGGCGGCAACCTGCGTCCGGTATTGATGTTCGGCAAGAAAACGAACCTCCATTCGGCATGGGACACGGCCATTCCCGAAGCCGCCCGCAAATGGAGCTATACCGAATGGCAGGAGCAGATCGACCGGCTGACGGACGACGAAGCGATGCTGATTCAGGCCGGCGAACCTTACGACTGGCTCAAGGAGACGCACGCGATATGCGTCGGCATCTACGAAGATTCGCCCGAAGGCACGAAGATCTCCTACGACTACGTATACAAGTACACGCCCGTAATCGAACTGCAGTTCCTGCGCGGCGGCTACCGGCTGGCACGTCTGCTGAACGAGATTTATCGATAATCCGGCCGGATCAAACGACGAAATTACGGAAAAATCCCCGCATATGTTGCGGGGATTTTCGTATGCAGGGACCGACTACAGGACCGAAAGGAGATATGAACCAGGCAGGTGCGGGATTAAAGTAATGTAACGACTTGATTTATATGGTAGTTACATTTTTGTATAGGAGAGTAGGTAACGAGAAGGCAACGGTTTGTTTTCAGCTTCTTGCGCTCAAATACCGCATTTCAAATAACCTATCGCAAGATACGAAAAATTTTCGAGATGGGCAAATTAGGCAGGGTCAACCGGCGAGTGCAATTTTAAGAAATTAGTTTAAAGAACTTTTTTAGACGAAGAAAATTTTAATTTTCCCGATGTCTTCTGTTCATTGTATTGCACTTGTTTAATAAACTCTTCCGTTAACACAAAGAAATCTGCCCCATTCAGTATATATTGCCTGATGGTTTATTCTGATTTTCAATTGCCCCTTTTCTGTCAGGGGAAGCATATGAATCGACAAAACATACTTTTGTACCGATAGTTTTTGCAATTTTCTTATGACAAAAGAATTCGCTGCCATGGTCGCTGTGTCGCAATGGTCGGGGACGGCATCAACGACAGTGCGGTGCTGGCGCAGGCCGATCTGGGCATTGCCATGGGGCAGGGGAGCGACATTGCGATCGACGTGGAGAAGGTCACGATTCTTTCGTCCGACCTGACGAAGATCGCCGCGGCGGTCCGCCTTTCGGCCGCGACCGTGCGCACCGTTCGGCAGAACCTTTTCTGGGCGTTTATCTACAACCTGATCGGCGTGCCTGTCGCCGCTGGCGTGCTCTATCCGCTGACCAGGTTTCTGCTCAATTCGATGCTCGTCGGGGCCGCCATGGCCCTGAGTAGTGTGAGCGTTGTGGCCAATAGCCTGCAGCTGAGTACAAAACGGCTCGGCACGAAAGCCGTCCATAAAATAAATACAGAATTTATAACCAAAAAACAAACAGCCATGAAAAAAGAGTATCGTATCGAAGGAATGATGTGCAACCACTGCCGGATGCATGTCGAAAAGGCCCTGAACGGCATCGAAGGTCTCCGTGCCGTTGTTACTCTCGATCCTCCTGCCGCGACGGTCGAATTCACTGGGCGGGAGCCGGAGCTGGCCGAATTGCAGCGGGTGCTGGGCGAAGATTATAAGATCACGGAGCGTTGAAACCCCGGTCTCGGAGCGGCCGCTATCCATCTATAAAGGTATTGCGGCTCCTGAAAACCCCTAAAATTAGGTATTGCCGTTCCCAGCGTAATGTCGTTTCTTTGTATTACTAAAATCTGCCGAGACGCTGCGGGACGGCCCGTTGCGCCGAATGCGGAAAACGAAGAAAAAATTCAAACCGATTATGAGACATTTCGTTTATTGTGCGGCGCTTGCAGCCGCCGTATTTTTCCTTGCTGGGTGCGGCGGGAACCCGAATAAAAAGAACGCTTCGGAGACTCAAACCTCAGAAACGCAGAGTTCCGTCATGGAGGTCGATAACCTGCTCGCCGATGCTGAGAAGTTGACCGGCGGCAAGGTGACGGTCGAGGGCGTCTGCACGCATATCTGCCGCCACGGGGGCCGCAAGATTTTCCTAATGGGAACCGACGATACGCAGGTGATCCGCATTGAAGCCGGAGAGAAGATCGGCAGCTTCAAGCCCGAATGCGTGAACAACGTCGTGCGGGTGACGGGCACGCTGGTCGAAGACCGGATCGACGAGGCTTACCTTGCCGAGTGGGAGCTGCGGCTCAAGGACCAGATCGCCCGGCAGCACGGCGAGGGCGAAGCCGGATGCAGCGCCGAACATCAGGCCCGCGGCGAATCGGTTGCCAGCAGCACCGAAAAGCGTATCGCCGACTTCCGTGCCCGTATCGCCGACCGCAAAGCCAAAGAAGGCAAGGAATACCTTTCGTTCTACCATGTGGACGGCGGGAGTTATGAAGTTTTGAAATAAGAAGTTTTGCACGTCATGGGGACACGGTCGTTTATGTCCGCCGTGAGGAAATGGAGCAGGCCCGTTCACCGCGACCTCTCCTTTTTCTTTTCGGGCGTACTGCTGATTTATGCGGTTTCGGGCTTCATGCTCAACCACAAACGCGATTTCAATTCCGATTATTCGGTGCGCCGGACCGAGCTGGTCTTCGCACAGGAGATACCGTGCGCCGAGCAGGAGTGGACCCGTGCGCGGGCCGAGGAACTGCTCCTGCGCGTCGGCGAGGAGGGCAATTACCTGAAACATTACTTTCCCGAACCGGACCGGTTGAAAGTCTTTATCCGGGGCGGCAGTTCGCTGACGGTCGATCTGGCGTCGGGACACGCCGTCTACGAGTCGATCCGCAAGCGGCCCGTGCTGAGCAGTCTGAACCAGCTGCATTACAATCCGTCGCGCTGGTGGACGGTCTTTTCGGATGTCTTTTTAGCGGGATTGATCGTAATCGTGCTTTCCGGGCTGGTGATGATGCGCGGCCCGAAAGGATTGCGGGGCCGCGGAGGCGTCGAGCTGATCGCGGGGATTCTGATTCCGCTGCTGTTTATTTTCCTGACCTGATCCGGGAAACTGCGTGTGATAAAAGGGCGGCCGTCGAAAACGTCCGCCCTTCTCTTGCGTATGGGTTTGTTGTCATCGTTTTGCCGTGCCGAATACCAGCAGCGGGACGAAGAGGAAGAGTCCGAACAAGACGACGCCGACGGTCTGCCAGAGCCGTCTGCCGGGCGATCTGCGGCGGATGAGCGCATAGAACGCGCCGAGCGCGAGTCCCAGCCAGAGGGCCTGAAACGACACCTCCGCAATCCGGGGCTTTACGTAGCCGTCCAGCGGCGAGGTGAACGACAGTTCGAAGGGAAACAGGTATTTTGCGTACTCGGCCCATGCCTGCGGTTTCTCTTCGGGGCGGTATTCGTCCGCCAGTGAATAGTCGCGGGCGTTCACGGCGACATAGCGTTTCGATTCGGCGCCTTGGATGGTGACCGTCCAGTAGAACATGTCGCCGATGATCATCATGTTCTCCCGTGTGGGGCCGAATTTCCCGACGGGAATCTCGTGCAGTTTGTAATCCTCCGCACCGAGCGTATAGAAACGCTTTTCGCTGTCCACCAGAAAACCGAGACTTTTGCGGTCGGCGAACTCCGTGACGAAAATCTGGCCGATTTGCAGCGAGTCCGCAACGTCGGTACGGCGCACGAACGGGCGGCCGCGGACCTGCTTCATGTGGTAGACGCGCAGCGCGTCGTCCACCAGCAGGTAGCCGTTGTCGTACCGCTTGCGCGTCGAGGGGTTGCCGGAGACGACGCGGGCCGGGAACGAAAATCCCTTGTCCCGCAGGACTTTGGTGAATGCCGCGCTCTTCTTTTGGTCGATGGTGTTGGTCTCCATATCGACGAACTCGATTCCCTCGCCGGTGATGCGGAACACGTCCGTCGCCGGTTCTAAATCGATGCGGTCGGGCATCGATTCCAGCAGTTGATAGACCGTCGGTCTGCGGCGGTTGATTTCGCCGGGCGACGTGCGGAACATGAAGTTCGTGCGCTCCACGTCGCGCGATTCGACCGCCACGCCCTCGATTTCGGACGGAAACCTCCCTTCGGCGGCGAGTTGGCGGTAATAGAACGTCGGCAGGATACTATCGAACTGCTGCTGGGTGTAGGTGTTGCCCTGCAGATCGCGTCCGGCGACGTTGTTTTCGCGGTCGAAATCCACCGATGCGAATCCGTGCGTCACGCAGCTGTAGAGCGTGAACGGCGACCACGAAGGCGATGCGAACACGAACGCGTAGCACCACGGCAGCAGCCATGCCAGCAGAAGCGCCGCAAGGAGGATTATTCCGGTTTTGATACTCTTTATCATAGATTTGTCGTTTTGCGGGTTAATCCTGACATCCCTGCTTGAAACGGTATACCGAAAGCAGCGGGAAGAACAGCGAACATACCAGCAGCAGCGCCAGCCACGGCAGCATGCCGTCGTAGGCCTGCGGGGTGTCGGAGAGGAAGAAGATCCGGCAGACGCCCACGGCGATCAGCAGATTCGCCAGCCGCCGTTTCCATGTGGGTTCGAGACAGATCCATGCCGTCAGCAGGTAGAGCGTCAGCCCGGCCAGATACCACGGCAGCGCCGTCAGCAGAATCCGCGCGACCAGTTCGGGCGCCAGCAGGGCGTGGAAGTACCCCCACAGCACGGCGGTTTGCACGATGAACAGCAATGCCAGCGCTCCCAGCCCGATGCCTGACATCAGCAGAATCATCTTCCACTGTGGAAAGGGCAGGTGAAGCGTCAGCTTCAGCCGTTTCTGGGCCATTTCGGGGACGAACTGAACCACTGCGAGCAATACGCCCAGCAGGGCCGGCAGGTATTGGAGAATGTCGATGAAGACAACTTCCTTTTCGAGCATCACCTCCCAGACGTGCGCCGCACCCTTGAAGGTTATCACCCGTTGGACGCGCAGCAGCGCATAGGCGGTGGCTCCGAAGAGGAACAATGCGCTCAGCGGATAGAAGCAGCGCATTTTGATCCACTCTTTGTAGAATATGGCTTTGATCATAATTCGGGTTTAGTATTTTCCGGTCAGTCCGATGAAAGCGTCTTCGAGGTTCAGCGTTTCGCCGCGCAGGTCGCTGCAGACAATGCCCGCGCGCTCCAGCACGCCCTGTACCGTCGCAGGGGAGTCGAACGAATAGAGTTCGGCGCGCCCGTTCACGACGCTCGGGTGGTAGAGGCCGTCGCCGGCGGGGATCGTGACGTCGGCGCCCGGCGTGAAGGTGTATCGCCGGAACGTACCGAGCAGTTCGCCGACGGGCATCTGTACCAGAATGCTTCCGTAATCCATGATGATACAGTCGTCCACGAGCTTTTCCATGTCCTGAATGATGTGCGAGGTAAGGAAAACGGTCTTCTCCTCGCTCTGCGCATAGTCGCGCAGGTATTCTACGAACAGGCGGCGGTAACCGGGGTCCAGTCCCATCGAGAAGTCGTCAAGCACGAGCAGATCGGCGTTCTGGGCGAGAATCAGCCCTAAGGCCACCTGCGAACGCTGTCCGCACGACATGCGCGAGATGCGCTGCCGGGGCGCCACCTTCAGCATTTCCATCAGTCCGTAATAGGCGTCGCGGTTCCAGCGGGGATAAAACCGCGCATAGAACCGTTCGATCTGCTCGATGGTCATGAAGGCGTACTGCACGTGTCCCTCGATCAGCAGGGCGATCCGGGCGCGGGTTTCGGGCCGCATCGTGCGGATATCCTCGCCGAAGATCAGACACTGTCCGGCGCGCGGTTGGAGATAGCCGCTCAGAATGTTGATGGTCGTGGTCTTTCCGGTGCCGTTTTTACCCAAAAGTCCGAGGATCCGCCCGCGCGGAACCTCGAAACTCAGGTCTTTGTATATCAGCCGCTCCCCGTAACAATGGGTGAGGTTGCGGCATTCGATGACAGAATCGGTCATAAAGAATGGTCGTTCTTCCGGCTTACTTGATCAGCGACGCCTTCGTATTGGACTCGAAGTCGTTGGTCGAGTTGTTCGAGTCGATGAGTTTGCCGTCGGAACCGGTCTTGCGGATCACCGACTTGCCGAAGCGGTCGGCATCTCCGTCGGCCGTACCGCACCATGCGTAACCTGCGTCGAGCGAAGCGTCCCACGGGGCGATGTAGTATTCGTCGCGGCAGCCCGTGTTCACGGCGTCGAGCACCCATTCGTTAGGCACGCGGTAGCAGTTGCGCAGCGGCATCGTGTAGTCCGAGCCGTTCGGGGAGTGGAAGATATACTGGGCGTCTTCGAGCGGGTATTCGGCGAGGAACTGCTCTGCAGTCAGGCCGACGGGCGGCATGGCGATAGCCACGGCGTTGAAGCCGCGGTTGTGGAGCACTTGGACCGTCAATGTCGAAGCGTACCATTTGTCGAGGTTGGGCACGTCGGGGTTGTCGATATCCAGATAGTTCTCGTTCGACGAAACGTCGTACCACTCGAAATCGGCTTTCGTGGCGTCCCACGAGTTCGGGTTGCCGATGGTGTGGTTCTGGGCGTTGTTGACGACGATCAGCGACTCGCCGGCTTTGACCAGCACATCCTGTCCGTTGCCGGGAATGCAGTAGAACGCATTGCCCGCACAACACTCCTTGCGGAAGTCCTTGCCTTCGATCATCTCGCTGTTCATGCCCGAATTGAGTCCGCTCGAAAGGATCAGCATCATGCCGTCGGCATAGAGGTCTTCGTCGGAGTTGTTACGGATCTTGATGTACTGGTCGCCCAGCCACTTGTCAGGCTCTCCCGTTTCGGGAAGCGCCGTGCCTGTGAAGTAGATCTCCTCGATCACGAATTCGCCGGCTTGCAGCGTGATGTCGCTCTGTTTGATGGTTACGGTCGCCAGAACGGTGCTCTTGCCGCTCCGCGTCACGTTCACGACGGTCGAACGTTCCGTCCCCGTTTCGTTCTCATCGACGGACAGCACCAGCGCTTTGCCCGAAGATTCGGCTTCATTGATCTGAACCCACGACGCAGCATCGGCGGGAATATTCACGTCGAAATTTTCCTCGGGCACGTTTACCAGCACATTGCCGCCGAGCGCGCGCAAGATTTCGGATACGACGACGGGATTGACCGTTTCTTCGGGATCGTCGGTGCAGGATGCGAAGCCCGCTGCGAAGAGGGCCGTGGTGAGAATTAAGAAAAGCTTTTTCATAATTGGTTTTTATTATTGGTTTGACAAATATTGGTTCGATCGTTTAGAACAGGATGCCGAACGTCGCCGTCAGAACGTGTTCGGACAATCCTCCGCTGTAAAACCGGGGCGTCCACCCCGCCTCGGCGAAGCAGGCCAGATTCCGGCTCAGGCGGCGTTCGGCCCGCAGGGACACCTCGGGGGCGACGGCCCGGCCGCTCAGCCGCGCCGCCGTGTAAGTCAGGTATTCCGAAATGTTGTTCAGCACGTTGCTGAGCGAAACCTCCTCGTCGGGCGAGACGTAACAGCCGATTCCTGCCGTCGCTTTCACGCGCCACTGCGGACGGAGCCATTCAGCGCTGCCGCGTACCGCTCCGCAGAACTGCGCGAGCCGCATCCGCCGTGCCGGATAGGCGTACGTGGCCGTGGACTGCCGCCATTCCGCGCGGGGACTGAGCATGTAATTCACCGTGCCGCGCCGCCATTCGACGGTCGCTTCGGCGTCGGCGTGCCAGATACGGTTCTTATACATCGCCTGTTCATCGACGATGACGCTGTGTCCCGTACGGTCGGCTATCATTTCGATACTGCGGCGCAGTTCATAGCCGCCTCCGGCGCGCAGGCTCCAGCGGCCGCTGCGGTAGGCTGCGGAGAGGGTCGCCTGACGGGTTTTGAGCCGGGTTATGGGGACCGTGTTGTTGGATTTGTTGAGCCGCTCCGTCGTAAGGCTTTCGAATGCGGCACGGGCATACCAGCCTTTCGCGTGCCGCGGCATGAGCTGTGCCGCCAGCAGACAACCCTTTCCGTCATAGCCGATGTTGAAACTCTCGCTGTTCAGTGAATAGCGGGTGTAATAACTGCCCAGTCCGGTCATATACAGCTCGGAAGAGCTGGCGCCGGGCGGATAGAAAAAGTCTATGTCCTGATCCTGTTTATAGAGCCGCCCCTGCAGGTCCAGCCCCAAAACGTACTGAGGGAACTGCATGCCTACGCCGAGTTTGATCGTGAAATCCGACACGACGTTGTGGGGCCGCGGATCGACCTGACGGTATTCCTGTCCGGCGCGGTAGTCGCCCCGGATCGCAAGGTCGAAGCGTCCCACCCGGTGGACATAGCCGCCGCCGAAAGCATATTCCTCGGTCGAGAGGTTTCCTCCGGCGGAATCCGCCGTGATGCAGGGATAGAGCAGCAGGTAGTCGGCCGTGGAGTTCCAGCAGACGTTGCGGCGGTTGCCGCGGACGTACCGGGCGTCTGCCCACGCTGCCGACCGCTCGCTGAGCCGCCGGTAGCTTTCGGCATAAAATCCCCCGTCGAAGGCTCCGTCGCCCAGCGGTTGCAGCAGCGCCTCCTGCTCACGGCGCAGGTCGATG
>ERZ1027200.691-NODE-691-length-17721-cov-5.073927_pt1 | contig 17721 bp, 7 predicted proteins | sample MGYA00519271_ERZ1027200 | MGnify/ENA primary metagenome ERZ1027200 (study PRJEB26926, sample SAMN06164742) | human gut metagenome | biome: ENVO:00009003; feature: ENVO:2100002; material: ENVO:00002003 | host: Homo sapiens | place: USA | collected 2012 ...
ATCATAACGGGTAAAGTCGATGACGTAAGCCGGGGAATTTTTCGCATGCCAATCACGTAATAAGGCCAAGCGGAATTCCTTATTCATAAACCATTTTATCTCCAAATTATTATAAGAGTCTCCCAAACCAGAGCCTCGTTCTACGAAGCGATAGTTCCAGTCGTCGTTCGATTTATATTGTTTTCTCCAAAGTTCGCCAAATTCTCCGAACGTAACGAAATGAGTATCCGGCCAGCGTTCCTTGGTACCCGTTACCCACATCTTCATGGCATCACAGATGAGATCCTTCCAGAAACCATGTACCATCTGCGCCTCCCAGATATTGGCGACCCAGCCAAAGCCATTCAACTCAAGACCTTTATCAAAGTGAATCGCTTCCGTGTGCATCACCTCACGATGCCCCAAGTCAAGCCCCCAACCTTTGTACGTCTCGATCGGACCGACACCTCTACGACTGTTGTATCCATCGATACCATGTCCGGTCTGTCCGCTACGGCGGGCACAGATAAAGTCCATCGTCCAGCCATCCAGATTCACGCAATCGATGAAATCGCTTTTTCCCTGCGCCGGCTTGCAGAAGTGTTCCGTCGAGGGATAGAAAGGATAAGAAGGAGAACCGTCAGCACCACCACCGTCTATATTATGCTGGCTCCAGATCACGGCGTGCGCCACATGGATGTTCTCTTTCTCCGCCAAATATCTCAAATTATCGGCCGATAAGAAACCTCCCATAATTGACTGCGGACGATAACCATTTCCTACCATTTTAGAAATGATCTCTATCGCCTCCGACATCTCACGGTTTACCCGCTCACGGGGTAGATACATCGCCGGAAAATAACCGGGGAAATAAGTAACCTCATCCCCATATTTCTTTTGGCACTCCACTACGTAATCACGAATCTCCCGGTAATTCTTCCGTCCGTCCTCCAAGGCGTTCATCGTGAATCCCCATGTAAGGCGACCGTTCGGGTTATTTGTGGCGAAAGCCTCCCGCAAGGCACGTACTCCCTCAAGCGTATGCCAATCCACCTCATCCCGGGGATGCAACTTGACATCCCGGGAGACCTCCCAAGGCGTCGTACGTATCATGATACATAAGGTGACAAAACGATTTCCTTCTATCGTCAGCGGTTCCATATTCACCGGGGCGACCACAGGATCTGCCGCCCTTAATTGAAAACCACTGAGCACAGCGACCATCCATACGATCGCCCATTTTCTCCAAGCTAATATATTCATATCATTATTTCTCATGTGTACAATTTAATCTCATATTTGTACAATCTATTACTATTTCCTGATCCGACGGAAATATCCTAAAGACATAATCCGAACCAGATTCAGGTTTCCTTATATGGCCTTTTTCGCAAGTGATCACGTAGTTAAAACCATCGAAGCTAGCGTTGACCGCCTTATCCTCTATAACGGTGAAAGGTAGCTCCTTCCCTGCCGCAGCCTTTAGCTCTAAAGCCCATGAGAAATCCGCCTCCTTTGACAGAGCGGCTACCTCGAAGCGGGTCTCATAGAAGGTGATCTTGAAAGCATGGCCTTTTAAGTCTTCGGCGGAAACTACCAAGGTATCCTTGCCTATCTCCGTCACCACCGGATGATCCAAGGTAAGTTCCTCCTTATCTCCATCCTTGTCTAATCGGACGATCCGAAGCCCGGCACGATCGAGTCCCTCGCTCCACATGAATCCGTCCACGACGGGCAAGGTATAGAATAGGAACTGGTTCCCGTCTCCGGGCTTTTCCAGATAAGCAGACTTATAGCTCTCGTCGAAAAGATGGATATCCCTAAAGCGGAACGTTCCCTTCTCCCACAATAAGTTCGCCCGATAATAACGGCTGTTAAACCAGACCGTCTTATTGCCTTCTCCACGGACATCCGTCAACGTAGTGACAGCCGTCGCCGGCGTAACCTTGAAGCAATCCTTGAACCACGCACCGGATTCGCCCAGCGTCTCCACCCGGATCTTATTTTCCTTCCTCAAGGAGTCCAAGATAGGGATCTGCATCTCCAGTCCCTTGCTCATATTACTCCACGTGAAAGGGTTCTCCTGTCCCGCTTGCGCGTAATTGAAGGCCAGACAAGGCTGATCCACGATCGATTCCAAGAAATAATCCACCCAGCGGCGATCCATGCCCGCCTTCTCATACACGGGTTCCAAAGAGATCACCCCTTGACGCTCTTGTCCCAGACCATCATCATACTGATAAATAGGATCACTGCCCAGCATACGGAAAATAGGAACGGGGATTTGCCCCTCCTCGGTCTGCGCCGGCATATAGGCGTTTACCCGGCTCGGGTAATAGGCTTGGTTCCAGTAACCACCCCATAGGGTATAACCATCCGTCCCCACTTGATCCTTGCAGTTGCACGACGCCACGATCTTATATTTATCGTACATATAGCCCAAGGTATGCGCGTCGATAAACCAAGAGCCGACCGATTTCGGGTACGTGCCGAATATCTCCTTGAACTTCGCCATATAGACATCCACCAGTCGCTCCCGTTCTTCTTTCGTATATCCGGTGCTGAAAGCGATATTCGCGTGCGAGACCCAAGAATGCTCACCACGCCACTTGATCCCGGCGGCCTCGATCTGCGGTTGCGTAAGTTCCCACCAAGCGCCGATCTCGGAATGATCATTGAGTTTACTTTTCAACAGATCTTGGTACAATGGGTTGATCAACGCATCGTACTGCAATAAGAAGGTTGCCGGTAAATCATATTTATTCACCAATTTCACTTGCTCACAAACCGTCTCGTACAATAAACTATCAGCGTTCTCCACCCGGTAATCTGTCTGGCGGATGAAATTGATGATGTTGATAATACGGGGAGCAGCCGCACTCTCAACCGGTTTCTCTCCCGCACTACGGCATCCCGCACAGCAGAAGACGATAAAGCATACAAGACCTATCTTCTTTATGAATGACATTCGATTCAATTTTAAATTCATTTACTCTCATAAAATATTCTAGAAATGGCATTTCACCGGTGTAAAATCATTTTTAGAGATCTAAAAAGCATTTCGCAAGGGTGCAAAGCCATTTCTTAAACCTAAAAATGGCATTTCACAAGCGCAAAGTCGTTTTTAGAAATCTAAAAGGTACTTCGCGAGGGTGAAAAGCCATTTCTTAGATCTAAAAAGGCATTTTACACCAGTGCAAGGCCATTTTTACCGGAATATAAGGCATTACCCTACCACCCCGGGTTGTTCGGAGCCAAGTTCGGGTTCAGATACAACTCATCCAACGGAAGGGAATAATAGTAATGCTTCGGGGTCACAAAGTTACGATTCTCCGCCGGTTCCACAATCAAGAAACCATTTTCGTCTGTCAAACCGGGATTTCCCTCGTTCAAGACATCCAAGTTCTCGTATTCCGAACCTTTCAGCTTAATACCTTTTATGGCACCTATCAATTCCGTCTCAGCCGTCTTCCAACGTCTCAAATCATCCCTGCGGAAGCCTTCGAACGCTAACTCGATCGTACGTTCCCGACGGATCTCCGTCCGCATATCCAACCCATTGCTCTTCACGAAAGCGTTGGTCAAAGGAGGCATCTCCACGCCTTTCCGGGAACGGATCACATTGATCGTCCTTGTTCAAGATGTCATCGCTGATCGCCCCGTCTTTCTCGTAAGTGGCCTCGGCCAATATCAGCAATACCTCCGGATAACGGATGATGTGATAATCATATACATCCTTGTCAGAAGGAACGGAAGTCTCCGCCATATATTTCCACAACTTATAACCCGTACGTGTCTCGGGACGTATGGTAAATTGCGGCGGGCAAGTCAAGGCGCCGTCTTGCGGACTGATATAGTCGGTTCCGGGCATCAAGAAGGTCTGTTTCATACGAGGATCACGATTCTCGTATTCGCTCTTGATCGTGGCATATCCCTCAAATCCGGAATTAGCGTTCTCAATTGGCAATCCCGTACTCTTACACAAATACATATCTGCCAGCTTACGGGTAGGCGTCCCTCGCCATCCCCAATATACAGGGCACGCGTCGCTATGGTGGCGGATATCCGTCTCGTACCGACTGTCGAAGATACCTTCTTTTGAATTATCGCCCGCATTGATAAACAAGTAGCGGTAGCTCTCCTCACCAGAGCCTTCATATAAAGCATACTCACCACTATCGATCACTTTTGCAGCGGCATCGATCGCTTGTTGCAACAACTGCTGATAGTCCGAACGGTGCTGGTGATACTTCGCCCACGTCCCGGCAAACAAGGCAACCCTCGCTTTCAACGCCAAGGCAGCGCCTTGGGTTACACGTCCCGCCTCATCCGAGCTTAACTCACTTTGCAAGGGTAGTTTAGCATACACCTCGTTGAGTTCCGACAAGATGAAGTCTTCCACCTCCTGTTGCTTATTCCTAGAACCATACAACTCCGGGGAATCTACGGTAAGCACCTTCGTCAAGATAGGAATATCGTTGTATTTCGCCATCAACCGAAAATGCGAGTAAGCACGGAAGAAACGGGCCTCAGCCACATACCGCTCGATCTCCGAGGGATCGCCCTCGTACGTCTGGCTCTTCTCGATAATCATATTGCTCTGACGCAGGTCTATGAAAGTAGAGTCCCATAGGGCATCCGTATTCGGGGCGATCAACGTACCGTTGCTCGTCGTGTTCTCGTTCAACTCATAGGCGATATCGCTATCCGTATCCTTCGTGCCGAACGTCTCGGTACGTGTGTAGAGCCAATTGACCTCTTTCTCGAAATCATCCGGGGTTTTCCAGAATAGCTCGTCCGGCATATTATCTTTTGGCAACAGGTCTATATCTTGGCAACTTGACAAGAACAAAGCGGAAACAATAAAGCTTCCCAATATTATCCGATAGTTTTTCATGACTTTTCGCTTTAATTTTTAAAATACGACATTTATACCAAATGAATAATTACGGGTAAACGGATAGGAGGTAATGCTACCGCTGTTCTCCTCCGGGTCCCAACCATTTGGCGTGTTATGTACCTCAAATAAATCCTCGCCGGAAAAATACACCCGCACCTTCTGCAAACCGGCCTTCGAGGTCAAAGTCTGCGGGATCGTATAACCGAACTGCAAGTTTTTCAAACGAGCATACGCAACGTTAAACTTCGTGTTCGTAGATACATAATAATTGTAGTTTCGTTTATCCTTCAACGTGATCGCCGGATATTGGGCATCCGTTCTTTCCGGGGTCCAAGTCTTTCCATACCAATACTCGGCGGATTGATACCATGCCTCTGGCATCGGGCATCGGCTCTCCCCTTCCAAGAACATCGTCCTACGGCCTACTCCTTGTATGAAAGCGCTCAAATCGAATCCCTTCCAAGCCATACTCAGGTTAAAGCCGAAATTATAACGAGGGTTCTTGTCACCCAAGTATTTCACGTCACCGGAGCCTTCTTTGCCATCACCTAATACGGATAGCTTCCCGTCTCCATCCAAGTCCTTGTACATAGCGTCACCTACGCTCAAGTCACCCGGGATACCTCCTTCCGAGAAACGAGATTTATACGCCTCCAATTCTTGCTCATTCTGGATGATTCCATCAAATTCATATCCGAAATAGGAATTCAACGGATATCCGGTCGGAGTCTCGTTATTACCTAATTGGATCAGGTTACTTCCAACCCGATCCACGACCTTGTTTTTTGCGTCACTGATATTAAAGCGAACCGAGTAGCTGAAATCCTTGATCTGATCCCTCCAGCCTAGAGAGATTTCCCATCCATGAATACTTAAATGGCCGCTGTTCGTGCTCGGAGCGTCCGCACCTAACATAGAAGGATAGGTCTTCGGGATAAGCATGTTTTTATTCTCTTTCCAGAAGTAGTCGAACGATCCATATAAACGGTTATTGAGCGTCGAGAAATCAAATCCCACATTGGTTGTCTGGATCGTCTCCCATGTACGAGAGGTAGAAATAATATTTCCAGACGTAGCCATTTGTCCTTTTACGCCAGCCCCGAAAGGATAATAATCGTTCGATAAAGAGATCAATTGAATATAATCATACAATCCGATACCGGACTGATTACCCATCTCTCCGTAAGAAGCCCTTACCTTCAAGTCCTCGAACCAACCTAACCGTTTCATGAAGCCCTCTTCTCCGACACGCCAAGCCGCATTTACACCCGGGAACCATCCCCAGCGGTGATCCGGATCAAAACGGGAACTGCCATCCGCACGGATCGTTCCTTCGATGACATATTTATTGGCAAACGTATAATTCACTCTGGAGAAGAAAGAATTAATCGTCCACTGATTTCCCTCGCTCCAAGCGTTTTGATCTTGGGCGCTTCCCAATTGCAAAGACATATTTTCTTGTTGGTCGAAGTTAATACGCTTCGCCGTGAACCGATCATAGTTCTCAGACTCATGGGAAGTACCGACCATCACGCTTAAATCATGTCGGTCATTGAAGTTCTTTTTATAATCAGCATAGAGTGTGAAGTTCTTGGATAAAGTTTTCTGGTAACGACGCTCCGCGCTATTCGGCGTACGTTTCTCCCGAACCTCGTTATTATCCCAATCGTAATTGATGATTTTCTTGTTCGTCACGTTCTCGTCCTGATCATACTTACGGATCACGGCTTGCCCCACCAATTGTAATCCGTCGATCACTTTCCAGCGTAATTGGTTGTTGACCGTTATATTACCTGTAGTCTTATTCACCATACCCCCGTCTTCCAATACTTGGGCCGGATTATCGAAACCCTCGAATGTATAGAAAGTTCCCGACGGATTGTACATCGGAGTCCAAGAGCGAGTCTTATAAATCAGTTCCCATATATTTTGTCCTTCCGTCAAACCCGAGGAATAGTCCCTGTTGCTTGCCTCATAAGCTAAATTAAGATCGTAAGTCAAGTTCTTGAAGATCTCGACGCTCGATTTAGCACGTACGAAGTAACGCTTGTTCACATCCTCACCAAATTTAGGGATACCTTCCTCCCGCTGATGGCCTAAAGACAACATATACGAGTATCTCTCTCCACCGCCGGAGATATTGACATTGTAATTCTGCATATTACCATTGCCAATAAGCATATCATTCCAGTCTTGATCCTTGAAGAATTGCGGATAACCGGTCCAACGCCCCCATTCCGCATCAGTCAACACCAGATCACTATTCTGCCGGATCAGGTCCAATTGATCTCTCGTGTATTCCGGAGTGAATGATCCATCGGTGATCTCTAAGGCCATCTCCGCATGTTGTAATAGATTCGCCGGTTTCCTTAACAACGCTGGAGTCTTAATAGAGTAATATGCATCAAAAGCAACAGATGTCTTCTGATTGCGCTTACCACTTTTCGTTGTCACCAGAATAACACCATCCGAGGCACGAGCACCGTAAATAGCGGCCGTACCATCTTTCAATACGGAAATATTCTCGATATCGGAAGGATTGATCATATTAATGTTTCCCTCCGCTCCATCAATCAAAACAAGGGGAGTACCACCGTTGATAGAAGAGACATCACGAACCTTCATGGTCATGTCCGAGCCCGGAGCGCCTCCGGCACGTGTAATCGTCAAACCGGGTACCTCTCCCTGCAAAGCCTGAGCCGCATTCTGAATCGGACGAGATTCAAACGCTTTCGCGTCGGCCGTAGATACGGCACCACCCAAGTTCGCTCTTTTTACCGTACCATAACCGACAACTACAACCTCATCCATTTGCAAAGCATCTTCCCGTAACTTCACGTTCAAATTCGCTTCCTTGCCGGGACGCAATTCCGTCATGGCATATCCGATGTAAGAGATTTGAAGGACACCGTTTTCCGATACCTCCATCGTAAATTTTCCATCAAGGTCCGTAACCGTTCCGTTGGTAGTACCTTTCTCAACTACGTTCGCACCGATAATAGGTTCTCCATTCTCGTCGGTCACAACACCTTGCACTAAATTCTTCTTTTGCAAAACGGCTTGTGAGGAAGGGACGGCTTTCTCGTTTTTTGTAGAGGGATTAATCAAGATGAAATTATTCTCCGTAATCTCATACTTTACGCCTTCCCCTGCGAAAAGACGCTTTAAAATGGTTTCCACCGTCTGCTCTTTCACATGTACAGATACTTTCTTATTCAGGTTAACCTTCTCGCTCTCGTAGATAAAACGGAAGCCAGACTGTTTCTCTATCTTGAAAAGAACCTCCTTTATTGTCTGGTTATTAACGTCCAAAGACAACTTTGTCTCTTGCGAATAGACAGAGGCCGAGATCTGAAGTGAACATGCGATAGAGAATAATGTCGTCAATCTCATAATAGACAAAGTTTTTTTAAGGACCGGAGACTCTTCCGGCCTTGCTATATTCCAAAAATTCATATATTTGTAATTCGATTGTTTGTTAACACTAGTGTTACGAGCACTAATTTTAATGATCAAAAAGATGACGGGGAATGTTCCAGCATTTCCCGTTTTTCATGTGTATTCATGCGATTCTTGTTCTTTACTTCATAGGCAGACTTTATTTAGAGGTTATACTTATATTTTTTCCTTTCACGCTATAACTTATATCACTCAATCGGGACAATACGCCCAATATATCCGTTATGGTTTCCTCCTGTATGACTCCATCGTAATGTATACTATTCCCCAAATCCTTTTGAAGATGGATAGTCACATCGTACCTCCTCTCCAGATATTTACAGACGGAAGCTAGCGGCATATGATCCATATAGAGTTTATCTTCCAGCCAACTGTACGAATGAGATAACACGCCCGATGTCGGTCTCATCTTGTTGGTTTGCTTATCGAAAATCGCCATGTCACCGGCGTTCATTAGCAACTTATCATTCCCATGATCCAACTCGATACAGCCTTCCACCAACGAGGCTTCAACTGTTTTTTCATCCGTGTACGCTTGCAAATTAAAAGAAGTACCATGTACCTTTAAGCGTAATCCATTGTTCATCTTGATCACGAACGGTATCTTGTTCTTCGAGACATCGAAGAAGCCCTCTCCTTGGAAATTCACTTCCCTGATATTCTCCTTCGCGTTATAGGAATACGTAATATCAGATCCAGAATTCAGCTTAACAACGGAACCATCCGGCAAGACCACCTCCGATCGGCTTCCGTAATCAGCGGTCATTCGAACCAGCATTTCCGGCTGTTTATCAAATACTCCCATTTTCGAAAACCCGAGGACAAGCAATAAAGTAGCCGCCACTCCTGAAATGATATATCCGATATTCACCAAGCGTTTCCGCTTATTATCTCTCTCCTTATTGATACGATCGATCTTATCCCATGCGTATTGAGCATTAAAAGTTTCTTGCTCCAGATAAGAGCCTGTTTCTTTCCAGATCTCTTTATACCGTTTAAAATCTTCTTGATTAGACTCATCCTCAGCCAACCATTCATCCAGAACCGGATCCACGATCTCTTCATTCATCCTCTCCGATAAATGGTCAACGATGTGTTCTCCTATTTGCTTTTTCTTCTCCATGAGTCTAGTCTTTATTTAAATGACACCACAAATAAAAAAAGGTCCTATACGAACCTTGAAAATTTTCTCATTATTTTATACCTCCTTCATCTCCAGACATTCCTTCAACTTCTGTAAAGACATCCATATTTGATTTTTAATTGTTTTCACGGATATAGATAGTTTCTCCGATATTTCTTTCTGCTTCAATCCTTTTACCCTGTGAAGAAGTAACACTTCTCTGCTCCGATCCGGCAAATGGTCTATACAATCATAAAGAGCGATCCTAAACTCTTCTGTTTCCAGTTGATTATCCTCATAGGATAGAAGTAATAAGTCTTGATTCTCTGATAAACTTCCCGTCTGCACCTTTGATCGGATAAAGTTCAAGGCCAGATGTTTAGCCATCCGATATAAATATCCTGATACATTTTCCTTTATCTCTATTCTCCCCCTATTTTTCCATAAATTCAAGAAAAGCTCTTGAACAACATCCTCCGCATCATTTCTATCCATCAATAGACTATACACATACTGACAAAGACGCCCGTAATAACGATCAAACAGTTTATTATAACTGATATAATCATTATTTCCGATCGCTAGCATTAAGACCTTATCGGCATGAACTTCCTGCATATAATCTTCATTTATCATGAATATTCACAATCGTCTTTACAGGTAAAAGAGTTTCGGCAAGACTATGGCTAACAAAAAGAAGAACGAAGATATAAAGCGAACAAATTCAGTTTGTAACCGAAGTTTAAAAAGATGCTTAGTAAAGAGATCTGAGATTTCAGGAAAAGGAGAACTGGATTATAAATATATGTGGTAGAATAATTTACAGTTTATCAACAAAACCATAGTCTTGCCGAGACTCAGTTGAAATAGATCTCAGAAGGATATTTTACAAGAAATTAATCCTGCCTTTCCACAAATCTCCTGTGACGCAAAAGTAGGAAAATTATTATTTGATTGATTATTTTATCATTCTTTTCATATAAGATCATCTTCCCTTTTACTCCCCAGCAAATAAAAAGGGAAATATCTCACGACACTTCCCTTTTACCATGAATCTTATGTTTGAATTATTTTACTTCTACTACAATCATCACAGGGAAATGATCAGATGGAACACGAGCTACATGTTTTTGCATGGAGACCTCCTTCGGAAAATTCGCATTTTGCTCATTCTTCGCATCTTTCGCTTCCGAACGATATGTATCCGTCAAGACACCATATTTTTTCACATCAAACTCTTTCGTAAGGAATAAATGATCGATACGACTGTCTGTTTTGCGATCCGCATGGAAGGCATTAAACGTGCCGTTGGGTACATACCGGAAATCCGCTATCTGATAAGAATCCCGCATAATACCGGAATTGTCCAGTAATAAGTAGGATTCATTATGTTGATCCACATTAAAATCACCTGTTAGAATCGCCGGTAGCTTCTCCGGAAATTCTTTCAACTTCTTAAGGATAAGTTTTGCGCTTTCCGCACGGGCCTGTACACCAATATGATCCATATGTAAGTTAAAGAACAAGAAAGTAAAGCCGGTTTGTTTATCCCGAAATTTACCCCATGTGCAAATACGGGGAAGAACGGCATCCCATCCCTTATTAGGGCGATCGGTTATCGTAGACAACCAAAAGTCCCCATGATCGAGCACCTCGAACTTTCCCGTACGATAAAATATGGCAGAATATTCACCAGCTTGCTTACCATCATCACGTCCTACCCCGATATAATCATAACCGGGCATCGCATTCTTTAGATCTTGCAACTGATGATATTTACCTTCTTGAGTCCCAAAGATATCAAAACCATGGAACTGCACCAATTGGGCAATGTAGGGATAACGTTGTCCCCAGCCATTCCCATTCGTCGAGTCTCCCGCATTCGCATTACGCAAATTATAGGTGGCTACTACCATTGACTCCGCTTGTAACGCAAATACGGAACAAAGGACAAATAAAAAAGAATAAATTAGCTTCTTCATACCTTTTATCATAAAATTAAATCCACATCAATAAATTAGAACTCTGCCTCTATCATTATCGGGAAATGATCCGAAGAGAAATGCCCATACTGGCACTCGTTCAAAGTCCCATATTTATTTACCTGAATACCTTTAGTGACGAAAATATAGTCAATCCGGTTTTTCATCGGGGCATTCAAATTGAATTGGTTTGTCGTTCCTACCGTCCCATAGGGTGGTGTTTTTGAGATTTCCCGTGAGTCCAACAGTAAACCATCGGATTTCAGTATTTGTATAGGCTCAGAATCCGGCGTACCATTGAAATCACCTACACAGATAGCAGGGGAATCCCCCGCTATCTTTTTAATATTAGCCAACATTATCAAAGCAGACTCATGACGTGCCACCTTACCGATATGGTCAAAATGAACGCTGAAGAAATAAAATTCCTTTCCCGAAACCTTATCCTTCAACTTCGCCCAAGAACAAACCCTCCGGCATTGCGCATCCCAGCCAAAAGAAGGCTTATCCTGTGTCTCCGACAGCCAGTAATTTCCCGAGTCCAATAATTTAAACCGATCTTTCTTAAATAAAACCGCGGCATGTTCCCCAGCCTCTTTTCCGTCATCCCGGCCTACGCCGACATACGTGTACGTATCATCTTTCACTAATTCCTTCACTTGGTGAATCAACCCTTCTTGAATCCCAAAGACATCAAAATCATGGAAATGAACCAAAGATACCGCCATGTCTTTGCGGTGTACCCATGAATCATCCTTATCCCCCTCATTATCATACCGCAGGTTAAAACTACCCACGTTCAGTTTACACTTCTGTTGTCCGGATATCCCTATGCAGAAAGTAAATAAAGAGATAAACACTATAATTAAGTTTCTCATGATACCCCCTTGATTACCAGCCCGGATTCTGGCTTAGATTCGTATTGAACTGAATTACTACCTCCGGTATCGGATATAAGTACTGACGAGCCGGCCAGCTACGTCCGGCGTAATTATACTCCATCAAATAACCTCCTTGAACCGGCTTCACGTTAAGCACATTACTCTTATTTGTACCCACATAGACACCAATCGCAGCATACTTCTCATCAGCGATCTTATCCGTATCATAGAAATAGGCATCATAATTACCATCGCCATTCACATCCAACGGTTGGTTAAGTGATGGGATAAAGATACCTTCCCAAGGATCGTTCACCCAAAGATCGCAACAATTCCAACGTTTCAAATCATTTAGGCGCAAACCTTCCAGACAAAGTTCAATACCACGTTCGCGACGGATCTCCAACAAGGAAGGATCAGAGATCGTCGGGTAATAAGAAGCGATATAAGGCTCTGCGGATGACGGACGGGTTGTCAATGTACCTGTCTGTGGTGTGCCTCCCGTAATTCCCGCACGAGAACGAAGCGCACCTATCGTAGCCGCCCAATCCGCATCAGTCAGTTCGCCTAATTCAGCCTTAGCCTCAGCATAGTTCAACAAAACCTCAGCATAGCGCATGATAGGAATGTCATTATCATTCGTAGCCGCATCATCGTAAGCCACGTCATCCATGGCAAACTTCGTAAACTGATATCCCGTCAATGTATGTCCCGTAAAATTAGCCGCGGTCGGCTCATAAACACCAGAAGCATTCTTACGGGTATAATCCGCTCCCCGGATCGTCTGGTTCAAGCGGGTATCACGTCCTGTTGTCTCCTCCACGAAATTCTTATAGCTTCCATCCGCTTTTTTCTCGACATAAGGCGTACCATCCGCATTCAAGTATGACAGCATAAATTTACGGCTCATGCATAAGTGTGGTCCGTAAGTAGAGGAATTATACCACCAATTCTGCTCACCCAGTCCTAACACCTTGTCAGTCTCGATAGCCATCATTACCTCCGTGGTAACGGCCTTATCGGCAATGAAAAGTTCGCGATACGCTCCACGGCCATCGCTATAAGCACCCGAAGTATAAAGTTTGTACGGTCCGTTATCCATAACTTCCTTAGCCGCCTCAGCCGCTAGTTTATATAAATCTTTGGCCGAATATTCCGTACATCCCGTACGAGCGATATCCAATTGGTCAGCGGCATGGTATTTACGCCAAGCAGCCTCAAACAAGCAAACACGAGATTTGAAAGCGGCAGCTGTCCATTTATTTACGATCGTTGAATTATGCGTGACATCCTCTTCCAATATATTCGTATACGCATAATCCAAATCCTCCAAGATATGCCCGATAATCACATCACGTGTATCACGCGGGTTATAAAGATCCGGGTCTTCAGCCTCGTTAAATACCTTATCAATCCAAGGTACCTCGCCATATTGTACCAATTTATCAAAATAGAAGCGAGCACGGAACAAGCGTGCGATACCATTATAATTGTCACGGATAGTCGTGCTTAGTGACTCATTCACGTTATTCTCCAAAAAGAAATTTATATTACGAAGAGCGGACCATGACCAACTCGTCGCGCTATTCGTAGTATAAGCGCCAACCTCCATACCACCCAAGGAATTTTTCACCCCATAATCTGCCGTAGCATCACGCCGGAAAGCGCTTCCTCGGGAAGGCAAGACATTGTAAAATGAGTACGTATACGTCTTCAAACCATTCTCGGAGCTAAACACCATATCCACAGAAGCCTCCGACTTTGGTTCCTCATTCATCTCGCACCCCGAAAATACAGCCAAAAGTGCCACCAGACCGCTTAATAGTATATTCTTTTTCATTTCGTATAATCTCCTATTCTTTAAAATGTAACATTCAGGCCGATGCTGAACGACTTCATCATCGGGTAATTATATCCATCACCACTATTGCTGGAGGTCAAGTCCTTATCCGATTCACCGATATTCGATACATTGACATCCTTGGAATACTTGTAAAGCGGAGACCATGTAAAGAGATTTTCCCCGGAAAGGTAAATTCCCACATTTGTCAAATGCAATTTTTTAATCCATTCCGACGGTAAATTATAGCCAACCTGTATGTTCTTCAAGCGTAGATAGGCCGCATTCATCAAATAGCGCGTGTTAGCGTTCTTATGACCTCCATAGAAAGGCGCATAGTAACCAGCGTAACGAGGCAAGAATGCATCCGGGTTCTCAGGAGTCCAATAGTTTCCCACATGCCAAGAAGGCATCTGGTTATACGGGCGATTGTATTGCCCCCAGAACGTAGAGGCTTCATTAGACGGATACCAATCCTGCTTACCCACTCCTTGGAAGAAAGCACTCACCCAGATATTGTTCCAATCGGCAGAAAGCGTAAAGCTATAAATATAACGAGGCTCCTCGTTACCGATGATCTTACGGTCGCCCGGATCATCTACCGTATTCTGTCCACGATCAATATAACCGTTGCCATTTAAGTCTTCAAACTTAATATCACCCGGATACAACTTATAGGTTTTCGATGTTTGCATGAGCGGATTATAATAGGATTGTCCCGCAGCTTTCGCGGCAGCCTCAGCCGCATCGATACTGGCTTGGTCCTGCCACAAACCATTGGATACAAATCCCCAAATCTCACCGATACGCATCCCCTCATAATAATTCTTGTCGAGTGATTGATTCGCATACTCGCTCAATGACTTATTCGCATTATTAAACCTATCGATCACTGAATAGTAATCTGCCAATGTACCCTTGATGCTATAATTAAATCGCTTACCAGCTAAATCAAATCCATCTCTCCATTCCAAAGACAACTCATAGCCATAAGTAGACATATCCGCATAATTACCTTTCGGAGAAGAAGCACCGAACACATCCGGCACGGTCGGACCATTCACGATCATATCTGTTGTTTTACGGATATAATAATCTCCACTTACGGTCAAACGATTATCAAAGAATCCTAAATCCGCTCCTATATCATACGTCGTAGCGGTTTCCCACGTCAAGTTGCCGGGAAGAGCCGCCGGAGATGACATATAATTCTGCCGCAAACCGTCAAGAATATAATCAGACTTGCTGATACCCAATGTCTGGATATACTGATAATTACTCAATCCGGCCGCATTGCCCAAAGAGCCCCAAGAAAACCGGACCTTAGCGTTAGAGATATGTTCGGACTTAACATTCCACCAAGGTTCTTGCGAGATTCGCCAACCCACGGAAGCCGAGGGGAAGAAAGCCCAACGCTCATCACTCGGGAAGCGGGAGGAACCATCGTAACGTCCGTTTACCTCCAACAGATAACGATCATCAAAGGCATAATTCAAACGGAAGAAAGCGCCGCCAAACTGATAAGCCTTCCATTGTGAGGTAATACTCCGGTTATCAGTACCCATCACCAAATTCATGTTGTCCACGTCGTCCGTCAACAAGTCATCATTATAAGCATAGATGCGTTTGAAAGTAGATTTTTCGTAATTCCATCCAGCCATGGCCTTGAAATAATGTTTCTCGGCAAAAGTTTCCTCAAACTCTGCGAAAAGGTTCGTTGCTAGATAGTTCGTATGATCAGTTGTCTCTGCCAAATTGGAATAGGTACCCGTAATATGTTCGATCTGGCTTTCCCCATCTGCATCAACCGACCGTGCATACGGTGAACGTACTTGTTTCTTGGTCTTCTCTTGCGTCTTCTGTTGATACGTGAAATCACCATTCACACGCAAACGGTCACCCAAGAACTTAGCATTGAATGTCGTAGTATTCTTTAAGTTGGAGTTCTTTGTCGTAATACCGCTACGTCCATAAAGCAAATCGCCTACGGTATAGACGGCAGAATAAGTCATCGTACCATCAGGGTTGAACAGTGGCGATGACGGGTGTCCCTCGTCTGCGATATTTCTCCATACCACACCAGAACCTTCCGAATAGGTAATCGGATTGTAGTATTTATTATGGGAAAACTCAAAGTTATTGTTGATCTTCAACCAAGGAGTTAACTGATAACCTCCCTTGAAACGCATGTTATAGGTCTTGAACTTATCCGTTTGCTCATCGCTATCGAAAAGTCCATCGTAACTATAGAAACGTCCTGACAAATAATAATCAAACTTCCCGTCGGAACCCGAGATGGAAAGATTTTGATTCTGCGCGAAGACACTCTTCTTATACATCAGATCATAATAGTCGGTTCCTTCCGGATAATACACATAACGGCCTTTTGTACCGATAGAGCCATCAGAGATCACCGTCCCGAAATCGCCCGTCTCATGACGGCGCTTATACTCATCCAGCCAAGCCACGGAAAATTGCTGTGTCTTGTTGATACCGGAAGGATTCGCTTGATTGTAATTAAAATAAGCGTCATAAAAATGCTTTGCCCAAATATAACCATCGGAAACTACATCCGGCACATTCTGTGGTGATTGTAATGAATAGCTAGAAGACCATGTCACCTTCGGCTTACCTTCCGTAGCGTTCTTCGTCGTGATCAAAACCACGCCAAATGGAGCACGTGCGCCATAAATAGCGGAAGCGGCAGCATCCTTCAATACGGAAATACTCTCAATATCATTCGGATTTAACATAGAAGGGTCTCCTTCCACACCATCAATCAACACCAAAGCACTACCCCCATTGATAGAACCGGCGCCACGTACGTTAAAATCCGCCGTACGCCCCGGTTTACCATCAGACAAGGAAATATTCAAGTTCGGGACAACCCCTTCTAGCATCTGAGTAGCGTTAGCCGTAGGACGCCCCTCGAATACATCACTAGTCACTTGCTCTACCGCACCGGTCAAATTCACTTTTTTCTGGGAACCATAACCCACCACGACTACCTCATCCAGCTTCTGCGTGTCCTCATGAATAGATATAACCAAATTATCTTTATTGCCTACCGGAACATCTTGAGCCACATAACCAATATAAGAAACCTGAAGTATCGCATTCGGAGTTACCTCAATAGAGAAATGACCATCTATATCCGTGATGGTACCATTGGTAGATCCTTTCACGACCACATTCGCCCCGATGATTGGCTCCCCTTTCGGGTCTGTAATCGTACCGGTAACTTTCTTATTACCTTGTTGCTGAACAGTTTTTACCGATGATAAAACGATCTGATGACCCGATTTCAATACATAAGCCACATTCGCTTGCTTTGCTATCGCATCCATTACAGCATTAATATCCGCATCTTCCACGTCAACAGAGATCGGAGAATTCAGACCTTTGATCCCATCATTATAGAAAAAACGATATTCAGTCGTTTCCTCCAATTCTTTAATAACCTCCCGCATCGGTCTATCCTTTACCGACAACGATATCTGGGCGGCAATCGCAACTCCGGAAAAGCCCGACAATAATTGGGCATACAAAAGTGTCCG
>ERZ1027200.695-NODE-695-length-17584-cov-5.429574_pt1 | contig 17584 bp, 16 predicted proteins | sample MGYA00519271_ERZ1027200 | MGnify/ENA primary metagenome ERZ1027200 (study PRJEB26926, sample SAMN06164742) | human gut metagenome | biome: ENVO:00009003; feature: ENVO:2100002; material: ENVO:00002003 | host: Homo sapiens | place: USA | collected 2012 ...
ACCCTTTTAAGGGTGGTTGCAGTCTTTTTTTATTGCGCGTTTTTTTACAGCGCCTTTTTTATGCTTTTACAGTGCCTGCATGAGTGTCGATAATGTTGTTTATACATATGTAAAGATAAGGCTTAAGCTCGCCAATGTCCACAGGCTCGTTGTAAAGTATGGACGAGTAGCAGGTTGAGCTTACAAGCTCAACTATCATGAATATCATGACCTCAGGCTGAACAATATCATAAGGAGCGTCAGCAAGCATAGCGTCATAAATGTTGCGGAAGTCGATGTCATCGTCTTTTATAGGCGACGTAAGAGCGTGCTTGAAAACGCCCCAGCTAAGATTCTTTGCAATAAAAGTCAAAAGCGACTTGTTCTCGTTTAGCTGGTTGATGATGTTGTCAACAATAAAAATAATTCGTTCGTTAAAGGTAAGCTTCTTGCCGCTCGCATTTAATGCCTCGATAGCGTTTCTGAAAAGCTGTGACGACTTGTGAGAAACAAGCTTGTTTCTTATGTCATATTTGTCCTTGAAATAAAGATAAAACGTTCCTTTCGCCACACCAGCGTTGTTCACAATGTCTGAAATAGAGGTCTTGCTCACTCCCTTGGTGGTAAAAAGACTAAAAGCCGTGTTAAGCAGAGAGTCCTCCTTAACCTTTTTATTGGTATCAAGCTTGCCCATTTTAACACGTCCTTCCATATTATAATATACAATTTGTATGCCACATATACACAGGTTTACTATGGCTGACCCTGTATTTATTATAATACAAATTCTTGTTAAAGTCAACGGAGCAAAATGACCAATAGTCACTTGTGACCGTTGGTCATTTTGTGCAACTCTACAAAATGAATGACTAATGGTCATTTTGCTATTGACTGTTGGTCATTTTTGATGTATACTATGAGATGTAATAAGACCGAGGGGTCAAAACTATGTGAAGGGAATGACATTTGATGCAGAAATTTGGCAGAGGAGTTGTAAAGTTCCGAGTACCGATACTCATAGTCAGCATTCTGCTGCTGATACCGTCAATATTCGGATTTGTCAGCACAAGAATAAACTATGATATTCTTTCATACCTCCCGTCAGACATTGAAACCATGAAAGGTCAGGATATAATGCTTGACGAGTTCGGCAAGGGTGGCTTTTCGCTGGTAATGCTTGACGGCATGGAGGATAAGGACGTTGAAAAGGTCAAGGAGAAGATCGAAAAGGTAGACCACGTTTGCGATGTTCTCTGGTATGACACCTTGGCAGACGTTTCGCTTCCAAAGGAAGTTCTTCCTGATGATATTTACGATTTCTTCAATACAGATAACTCCACAATGATGGCTGTCTTTTTTGACGAAGCAACCTCCGCTGACGGCTCACTTGAAGCTGTTAAGGAGATAAGAAGCATCGCCGGTGAACAGTGTTTCGTAAGCGGTATGTCGTCAGTCGTTGAGGATATCAAGGACCTGACAATGCAGGAAGCTCCGATGTATGTTGTTATCGCAGTAATACTTACAAGTATCATACTTGCACTTACAATGGATTCGTTCCTTATCCCACTGTTCTTTATGCTCAGCGTGGGCATGGCGATAATCTATAACATGGGAACGAACTTCATACAAGGCGAAATATCGTTCATAACCGAGGCTCTTGCGGCTGTACTTCAGCTTGCGGTAACGATAGACTACTCGATCTTCCTGTGGCACAGCTACAAAGAGGAGAAAGAAAAGCACCCTGGTGACAACAAAGAGGCTATGGCAGTCGCCATCGGCAAAACTATCACCTCGGTTGTTTCAAGCTCTATAACAACAGTTGCAGGTTTCCTTGCACTTTGCTTCATGAGCTACGAGCTTGGCATGGACATGGGTATCGTAATGGCAAAGGGCGTTGTTATTGGCGTTATCTGCTGCATAACAGTTCTCCCGTCAATGATACTTGTCTTCGATAAGGCACTTGAAAAAACAATGCACAAAGACCTTGTTCCAAGCCTTGAAAAGCCTTCAAAGTTCATTATCAAGCACCATGCAGCATTTATCGTACTCTTTATAGTTGTACTTATCCCTGCCGTATATGGTCAGATAAACACCAATGTCTACTATAACCTGACAGATACTCTTCCAAAGGATCTCAACAGTGTTATCGCAAACACAAAGCTAGATGAGGAATACAACATGGCAACTACCCATATGCTACTGGTTGACGCTGATATGGAGCCAAAGGAAGTAAACTCTATGCTCGACGAAATGGGCAAGGTTGATGGTGTAAGCTTCTCAATGTCACTGGATACTCTTATCGGTCCGTCTATTCCTCGTGAGATAGTTCCTGAGTCAGTAACAAAAATACTCAAGAGCGATAAATGGCAGCTTATGCTAATAGGTTCTGAATACAAGGTAGCTTCTGATGAAGAGAATGCCCAGATAGATGAGCTTAGCAAGATACTTAAATCCTACGATAAGGACGGAATGCTTATCGGTGAGGCGGCGGCAACAAAAGACCTTATCGACATAACAGATCATGACTTCAAGGTAGTAAATATAGTTTCTATCGCCGCTATCTTCATCATCATTCTTATTGCACTGCGTTCAGTTTCACTGCCTATCATTCTGGTAGCCGTTATCGAATTTGCTATCACAGTAAACATGGGTGTTCCGTGCTTTACAAATACAACGATACCGTTCATAGCGTCTGTAGTAATCGGTACTATCCAGCTTGGTGCAACAGTTGACTATGCTATCCTTATGACAACAAGATATAAGACCGAGCGTAACGCAGGCAAAGACAAACATGAAGCTGTCACTATCGCACTCACCACTTCAATGAAGTCTATCATGGTCAGCGCACTTGGCTTCTTCGCTTCAACATTCGGTGTTGGCGTATATTCAAGCGTAGATATGATCTCACAGCTTTGTACGCTCATGTCAAGAGGTGCAATAATCAGTATGATAACTGTTATCTGCATACTTCCTTCAATGCTTATGCTGTTCGATAAGGTAATAATCAATACAACAATGGGCATGAAGAAAAAAGAAAATAAGCTTTATAAGCTTCCTGAAATAAACTAATTCGTAAAGGAGATATAGTTATGAAAAAGTATTCAAGAGTTCTTGCAGGCATACTTGCCGTACTTCTTTCCGCAGGCTGCACAGGTCTTTATGCAGCAGCTCAGTCAGACAGCTCTTCCGCTGCCGACAGCACTGCCTCAACAACAAAGAACGAATCAGATAAAAAAGATACAAAAGATACAAAGAAAGCTGATAAGTCTGACAGTGATACAGAAAAGCAGGCTAAGGAAGAAACAGTTTATGTTATCACTGACGCTTCCGGCAACAAGACAAAAACAGTCGTTTCCAACTGGCTGAAAAACCCACAGGGCGTAAAGAAGCTGGAGGACGTTTCCGACCTGACAGATATCGAGAATGTTAAAACAGACGAGGGCTTTACAGCCAATGGTGATAAGCTCACATGGGATACCGAGGGCGGAGATATCTACTATAAGGGCTATACCGATAAGGCACTCCCGGTTGATGTAAAGGTAACATATACCCTTGACGGCAAGGAGATAAAGCCTGAGGACCTCGCAGGCAAGAGCGGTAAGCTTACAGTAAGATATGACTATACGAACAACGATAAGAAAACTGTCAAGATAAACGGCAAGAAAACAGATATCTATGTTCCATACCTTATGGCAACAACAGCTATCCTTGATACTAACGTTTATTCAAACGTTGAAGTAACAAATGGCAAGCTCATTTCAGACGGAAGCAGACAGATACTTATAGGCGTTGCAATGCCTGGCCTTACAAAGAGCCTTGATCTTCAGGATAACGAAGATATCGAGATACCGGAGTATGTTGAGTTCACAGCAGACGTAAAGGACTTCGAGTCAACAACTGCTCTCACAGTCGCAACATCTGACATCTTCTCAAAGCTTGACCTTAGCGATATCGGTGATGCTGACGATCTTCAGGATAAGCTTGATGAGCTTTCTGATGCTACAGACGAGCTTGTAGACGGCACAGCAGAGCTTTACGCAGGCATCAAGAAGCTGTCCGATTCTTCAGGAACACTTATCACAGGTATCGACAAGCTTTATTCAGGCTCTAAGTCACTTGATAATGGTGCTAAGACACTTAACAGCGGTGCAACAAAGCTTCGTGACGGAGCAAAGACCCTTGATTCTTCCACAGGTGAGCTTATGAGAGGTATCTCCACAGCTCATAGCGGTTCAACAGCCCTCCTCGGTGGTTTTGATCAGGTAAACAGTGGTATGTCAACCTTGAAGAACGGCTCATCATCACTTTCAAGCGGACTTTCACAGGTATCCTCAGGCGCACAGCAGGTAAATAACGGTGCTGCAAGCCTTGCCGCAGGCACAAATAAGCTTGTTACAGGCGTAGGCGACCTCCAGTCAGGCTCTAAAAAGCTTGCCGCAGGCACAAAGCAGACCTATGACGGCTCAACTGCACTGAAAAAAGGCGTTGCAACACTTAATGCAGGCGTTTCCACACTCTATGAAAAGGTGCAGTCACTCCCTGCAAGCGTTGAACTTCTTTCAAATGGCATAACAAAGGTAGATAACGCACTTACACAGTCTATCGCATACGACCAGCAGGTACTCGCAGGACTGGAGCAGCTTCTCGGCAATTACGAAGAAGGCTCAGCAGAGTATACGAGCATAAGCAATATGATAGCAGCCGTAAATGGCTCTATCCAGTATCAGCAGGGCGCACAGAGCGGTCTTGGCGATGTTTCAACAGGTGTCGGCACAATGGCTACCGAGGGCAAACAGCTTGTTGACGGTGTAACTCAGATATACAATGGTCTTAACGATAAGAAGAAAGGTCTTGTCGCAGGCGTTGATAATTTGAATGCAGGACTTAAAACAGTAAACGAGGGTGCTTCTGCACTTAACACCGGTATCGGCACACTTGCTAAGTCCAGCAAGGCGCTTAACAGCGGTGCAGCTACACTTTCCGCAGGAACCAAGAACCTTTCCGCAGGAGTAAACTCAGCACAGGCAGGCGCAAGCAAGCTTGATAAGGGCGTTGACAGCCTGAACTCAGGCGTATCAAAGCTTTCAAACGGTGCAAAAACTCTTGACAGCGGTCTTGGTCAGCTTGACAACGGCAGCAAGCAGCTAAAAGACGGTACTGCAACACTCTATTCATCACTTGTAGAGCTTGCACAGGGTACAACAACACTTTCAAGCGGCAGTGCAGAGCTGTTCAGCGGTATCGGTCAGCTCAAAGACGGCAGCTCACAGCTTTCATCTGGTGTTAAGAAACTTGAAAGCGGTGCAAAGACCCTTAAAGACGGCATGGCTAAGTATAAGGACGAGGGCATCGGCAAGCTCCTTGACATCTACAACAACGACCTCAAGGGACTTATCGACAGACTTGACGCTCTCAAGACAGCAGCCGAGGATTCAACAACATTCTCAGGCGCAGCCGACGGCGTTGAAAGCTCAGTTAAGTATATTTACGAAACTGCGGCTATTGAAAAAGCAGACGAGTAATTTTTACTTCCCACACATAGCAAAGACCCCCTTGGACAGAAATGTCCGAGGGGGTCTTTGTATTTATAAACGTATTATCTGTACAAAAAAACGGACGGAATCTCTCCGCCCGTTTTATATATCCTACTGTCTTAGATAAACGCCGTTTTCTTCGATGTAGTCCTCCATATCCTGCTTGTATTCAAGATCAAGAGAATCTTTAGGAAGTGCATTGAGTGCTTTCTGACCAATGTCTTTTCTGAAATGCTCTCCCTCGAACTTTATCTTGGAAACAGCCTCATAAGACTTGTCCAGTGCGCCCTGAAGCGTGTAAGCATTGCAGGTAACACCCAGAACACGACCGCCGTTTGTGTAGAATTTGCCGTCCTCATACTTAGTGCCTGCGTGATAAATAAACGCTCCGTCTACCTGACCCTTGTCGTCCATACCGAACATCTCGATACCCTTTTGGTACTTAACAGGATATCCTCCGCTGGCCATAACAACACAAGTGCAGTAACCCGACTTCCAGCCGATCTTGACATCAGCCAGCCTGTGTTCATAAATAGCCTCAAATATCTCGCAAAGATCACCCTCCAGCATAGGAAGAACGACCTGCGTTTCAGGGTCGCCAAAACGGCAGTTGTATTCAATTACCTTTGGACCATTAGGGGTGAGCATAAGTCCGAAATACAAACAGCCCTCAAAAGTCCTGCCCTCAGCATTCATTGCATTGATAGTCGGCAGGAAGATCTTCTCCATGCACTCCTTGGCAATGTCCTCAGTGTAGTAAGGGTTAGGTGCAACAGTACCCATTCCGCCTGTGTTCAGACCCTTGTCGCCGTCCAACGCTCTCTTGTGATCCATTGAAGAGATCATAGGAACAACAGTCTTGCCGTCAGTGAATGAAAGCACAGAAACCTCAGGACCTGTGAGATATTCCTCTACAACGATAGTGGAACTGCTCTCACCGAACTGCTTGTCGTCTATCATGGAGTGGATAGCCTCCACAGCCTCTTTCTCACTCTCCGCCAAAATAACGCCCTTGCCAAGTGCAAGTCCGTCAGCTTTTATAACAGCAGGGTATGTGTTCTGTTCCTTGACATATTTTATAGCGTCCTCACTGTTTGTGAACACCTCGTATTTGGCTGTAGGAATATTGTATTTCTTCATAAGATCCTTAGAAAAGACCTTTGAACCCTCGATTATAGCCGCATTTTTCTTAGGACCAAAGGTCTTAAAACCCTCAGCCTGCAAAGCGTCTACCATTCCAAGTACAAGCGGATCGTCAGGTGCAACAGCCACCATGTCTACTTTAAGCTTCTTTGCCAGAGCCACAACGCCCTCGATATCTGTTGCCGCAACATCAAAACATTCTGCATAGCGTGAAATGCCACCGTTTCCGGGTGTGCAGTAAAGCTTTCCTACCTTAGGGGACTCCGCAAGCTTCATAACGATAGCGTGTTCACGTCCGCCTCCGCCAACAACTAATATGTCCATTTTCAGACCTCCTCAGTGTGTTTTTCCAATTATAACAATACCGCACACCTATGCTGTGCGGTATCGTCATTTATTTACTTCGTATATTATTACTTAAGCTTAAAGCTGTCAAGAACTGTCTTGAACTCGTCAGAAAGCTTGCTGTAAGCCTTCTCGCTTGCACCATATGTGATAACAACAAGGTTGCCGTTGTCAGAAGTGATTATCTGGTTGAGCAGTACCTTCTGTGAGCCGATCTCGCCTGTTACGTCAACAATGTAAGCGTCCTTGTCTGCAAACTTGTCTTCCTTGTCGTTTGTAACAGTGTAGCCGTCCATTGAATCGTAAGTCTGCTTGATCTGGTCAGCATAATCGCTTGCTGTAAGACCGTTGAGCAGATCGTTTGACATTGAGATAACGTTGATAGAAGCAGACTCAAGCTCAGCATCATCGCCTGCGTCAGCGTATGTGAACATTACGTCAACACCAGCGGACTCCTGCATTGCCCACTTCTTTGAGTCGATCTTGAAAGTATACAGATCGCTTGTGTAAACGTCATTCTCATATGTGCCTTTAGCCTCGTCGCCAGTGCTTGTTGTGTCGTCAGCAGAAGTTGTTGTGTCAGCAACTGACTCCTCAGGTGCAGCAGTTGTAGTTGTTGTGTCAGCCTTAGACTCGACAGCAGGTGCGGCTGTAGTTGTAGTAGTTGTTTTAGCCTCAGCCTTTGACTCACTGCTTGAATCGCTTGACTCTGAGCAGCCTGTAACTGCAAATACCATTGTCAGTGCCATGAGTGATGCAAGTAACTTTTTCATAATAAATTTCTCCTTTTCTTCTTGACCTTTATTGTTTTGCATTAATGCGCAGAAATTAGTGATGGAATAATCTTATTCCAGTGAATGCCATTGCCATGTTGTACTTGTTGCAAGTCATGATAACATGATCGTCCCTGATAGATCCGCCCGGCTCGGCAATGTAAGCCACACCGCTCTTTTTAGCTCTCTCGATGTTGTCACCGAATGGGAAGAAAGCGTCAGAACCAAGGCAAACGCCTGTGTTCTTTGCAAGCCATTCCTTCTTTTCAGCCTCAGTGAGCACCTCAGGCTTTACCTTGAATGTGTTCTGCCATACGCCCTCAGCCAGTACATCATCATGCTCGTCAGAGATGTAAACGTCGATAGCGTTATCTCTGTCAGGACGTCTTATGTTGTCAACGAACTGAAGTCCCAGAACCTTTGGGTGCTGTCTGAGCCACCAGATGTCAGCCTTGTTTCCTGCAAGTCTTGTGCAGTGTATTCTTGACTGCTGACCTGCACCGATACCGATAGCCTGACCGTCCTTTACATAGCAAACGCTGTTAGACTGTGTGTATTTAAGTGTGATAAGTGAGATAACAAGATCAGTTTTCTTGTCCTCAGGGATCTCCTTGTTGTCTGTCACGATATTTGTGAGCATATCGTTGTCTATTTTCAGCTCGTTTCGACCCTGTTCAAAAGTTACGCCGAAAACCTGCTTCCTCTCAATAGGTGCAGGAACATAGTTCTCATCTATCTTGATGATGTTGTATGTACCCTTTCTCTTTGACTTGAGTATCTCAAGAGCCTCGTCAGTGTAGCCCGGTGCAATGATACCGTCAGAAACCTCTCTCTGGATCATCTTTGCAGTGCAAGCGTCGCACTCGTCAGAAAGTGCGATAAAATCGCCGTATGATGACATTCTGTCAGCACCTCTTGCTCTCGCATAAGCGCTTGCAAGTGGAGTAAGCTCGCCCAGATCGTCAACAAAATATATCTTCTTTTCAACCTCGCTCAAAGGCTTGCCGATAGCAGCGCCCGCAGGTGAAACGTGCTTGAAAGAAGTTGCCGCACACATACCTGTCGCCTTTTTAAGCTCTCTTACCAACTGCCAGCCGTTGAATGCGTCAAGCAGATTGATGTAACCGGGCTTGCCGTTGAGTACCTGGATAGGAAGATCCTTGCCCTCCTCCATAAATACTCTTGACGGCTTCTGATTAGGGTTGCAGCCGTATTTCAAAAGCATTTCATTTGCCATAATTTTTACCTCCTGTTTATATGAATAAGCCTTAGTTCATTGCAAATATTGCCACTCCTGCCATTACTGCCACAAGCAGTACCGCAGCGAATGAGATATAGAAAAGCAGTATGAGCTTGCCCTTGCTTTTCTCCTTAACGTCCCACTTCTTCGAGGGGATACTAGGTCTTGTCACACCCATTATTATCGGCATGATGAGCAGATATCCAAGCATACCGAGTATAAGGTTTATGCTCGGCGTATCGTCCATATTCTTCATGAGCAGAAAAATAGGTATCACAATAAGAATGTGCGCCAGCACCATGAATACTCGCCATATCCTGCGCTGTTTTATCTTTTTGTCCCTTATGCCGTTGAGTTCTTCCTCAGAAGCTTTTCTCTTTAGAAATTCTTCCTGCCTGAGCCTTACTTCTTCAAGCTTCGCCTCATCAACTATCTTGACCGTCCTGGTGCCGTCGTCAATGTAGTTCTGAGTGCCGCAGTAAGGGCAGTAGACGATCTTCTTATCGTCCTCTATCGTTATTTCACCGCCGCAGTTTTTGCACTGAAGTGCGATAAGTTCCAACTTGCTCCCCCCTGACTATTTGATGAAACGTAAGTAAAGCTTGCCCACTCCGAAGAATATCGCAGTGAACGTGATGTAGAAAAGCACCGCAGTTTTTATCCTGCCCATGCCCCCAGCGTTCCTCGGTTTAATAAGCGCCATTATCACAGGCAGAGCCACCCATAAGCATATGGAAGCGATTATTGCAAATACAGACTGATACATCACCGCACCGCTGAATACAAGCGTGAATATAACGTGCAAAACGATGCAAGCTATTATCCACCCCTGCTTCTGTGAAGCGTTCTTGTATCTGCCGCTCGCCTCCTCGTCACGAAGCTTCTGGTCAAAGTCTGATACCTCTTTATTGAGCTTTATCTCTTTGAGCCTTGCTTCGTCAATGACGTTTATTATCCTGTTTCCGTCATCGAGCAGTATCTGCGATCCGCAGTATTTGCAGAACGTCTTTTTCTGTCCCTCGTGAACTTCAAGCTCGCCGCCGCATTTGGGACATTTTAATGCAACTAACTCCATTTTTTCTATACTCCTGCTTCGCTTTAGGGATATTACTTGCTGTACTTATTTATAACCTTAGAAACAGCCTTGCCGCTTGCGATATCAATGTATCTAACAAACAGCGAAACCTTGTTGTCCTCGTTGAGAGCCTCCCAAAGCTTGCCCGTGAACTCTTCGATATCATTTGGTATCTCTACCTTCTTAGGCTCGCCCTCAAAGCTTGGCAGAGGATTTCCGTCACCCATGTAAGTGTGGATAAAATGACCCACGCCGTCAAGAGGGTTGGTGTATGTGTAAGTAAATCTCTCACAGCAATCAGGATCTCCGTCAGCGGACTTGAGTATGCTCATAGCATAATTATATGCGCCGTTCTCAACGTGCATGATACCTGAAATACGAGGAGTGTAGTTTGGAGCGTCGTCCTCATACTCTCTCGTCCTCAGTGACTGCTCAAAAGTCTGCTGCTTGTCCATAAGCTCGTAGATAGTGTCCGTCTGATCGCCGTTTGTAACGATAGTCTTGTTTCCAAGCACACGAACAGGGGAGTATATAATAAGGTGTGGGTCAGAAAGCTTGCTAGGGTCAGCAGCTTCTGTCTTGATGCCGTCCTCAGTTTCCGTGAAAACTCTGTTTCTGGAATTAACACTTCTGCCCATGATAAAATAAGCAGTCACAGCACTCTTTCCGTCAGCAGACTTGCCTATAACTATCCCTCTGCCCGGATATGAGTTGCTTTTAAGCTCGTCATAAATATTAAGGGTCTTCATAACTTGTCCTCCATAATTTTTCTCAGTCTTTAAGGTCAACGTAAGCCTTGCCGTCCTTAATTCTTATCCTGTCCTCGCAGAACAGCGAAACCGCCTTAGGCAAAAGCTTCCATTCAACGTTTTCCATTATCTTCTTCTGTAAGCTTTCAGGCGTCTCGTCATTTGCAACATCTACAGCGCCCTGCAAAATAATAGCTCCGGCATCAGCCTTTTCGTTTACAAAATGTATAGTCGCACCCGATACCTTTACACCATATTCAAGAGCCTTTTCGTGAACTCTAAGTCCGTAAAAGCCCTCGCCGCAGAATGACGGTATCAGCGCAGGGTGAACGTTTATTATCCTGTAAGGATAAGCCTTTGTAACGCATTCGTCAAGAATGACCATAAATCCGGCCAGCACCACAAGGTCAGCACATTGTCTGTTCAGCTCCGCCAGTATAGCCTCGCTGTAACTCTTGCTGTCAGCATATTCCTTTCTCGGAATAATGACAGTGCCGATACCTGCATTTTTCGCCCTCTCCAGAGCATAAGCACCCTCCTTCGAGGATATAACGCAGGTTATCTTGCCGTTTTTTATAATGCCGCTTTTTTCAGCGTCAATAAGCGCCTGTAGGTTTGTTCCGCCGCCCGAAACAAGAACGCATATCTTCTTCATATCTCTTTACCCTTAGCAGATGATAACGCCCATGTCAGAGTCAACAAGCTCGCCCAGAACGTAAGCTTCTTCGCCTGCCGCCTTGATAGCTTCGATAGCCTTGTCAGCGTCAGCCTTGTCAACAACAACTGTCATACCAACGCCCATGTTGAATGTGTTGAACATATCTCTCTCAGGAATGTTTCCTGTCTTTGCGATAACGTCGAAAATAGGAAGCACCTGAACGTCGCTTCTTGCAATCTTAACAGAAAGACCGCTTGGAAGTGAACGTGGTATGTTCTCATAGAATCCGCCGCCTGTGATGTGAGATATAGCCTTTACCTTAACAGAGTCAAGCAGGCTCATAACAGCCTTTACATATATCTTTGTAGGTGTGAGAAGTGTCTCGCCAAGTGTCTTGCCAAGCTCGTCATAGTGAACAGAAAGAGTCTTTTCGTCAACGCTGAATACCTTTCTTACCAGTGAGAAGCCGTTTGAGTGAACACCGCTTGACTTGATAGCTATCATAACGTCCCCAGCCTTCTGAGTGCTTGGGTCAAGTATCTTGTCCTTGTCAACAACGCCAACAGAGAAGCCTGCAAGGTCATACTCGTCAACAGGGTAGAAACCAGGCATCTCAGCCGTTTCGCCGCCGATAAGCGCACAGCCTGACTGTACACAGCCCTCTGCTACGCCAGAAACTATCTGAGCTATCTTCTCAGGATAGTTCTTGCCAACAGCGATGTAGTCAAGGAAAAACTGTGGCTTTGCACCGCAGCAGATAATGTCGTTTACGCACATTGCCACGCAGTCGATACCAACAGTGTCATGCTTGTCCATAAGAAAAGCTATCTTGAGCTTTGTGCCAACGCCGTCTGTGCCTGAAACGAGAACAGGCTTTGTGATACCTGTCATGTCAAGCTCAAACAGACCGCCGAAGCCGCCGATGCCGCTGAGAACACCGCTCGTCATGGTCCTTGCAACGTGCTGCTTCATAAGCTCAACTGCCTTGTAGCCTGCCGTTACGTCAACGCCTGCTTCCTTGTAGCTGTTTGAAAAACTGTTTGTATTCATGATAAAATATCCTTTCAGTTATTTACTTCTTTTCCGATATCTTCGATTCAAATTTGTCCTTAGGCATATCCTTAGGAACTTCGATAGGGTATTTCTCTGTAAAGCAGCCTACGCAGAAATCACACTTTGAATTTCCCGCAAGCTTTTTAACGCTTTCAACACTGAGATATCCCAAGCTGTCTGCACCGATATATTCGCATATTTCTTCATTGGTCATCTTGCAGGCGATAAGATTTTCCTTGCTGTCTATATCCGTTCCGAAATAGCATGGTGCAATGAATGCAGGGGAGGAGATACGAACGTGAACTTCCTTTGCACCTGCGTCCCTCAGCAGCTTGACTATACGTCCCGAAGTCGTTCCTCTGACGATACTGTCGTCTATCATAACGACCCTCTTGCCCTTAACAGTGCTTGAAATAGCGTTGAGCTTTATCTTGACGGAGTTCGTCCTCTCTGTCTGGCTAGGCTGAATGAACGTCCTGCCTATGTATCTGTTCTTGATAAATCCAATGCCGTATGGTATGCCGCTTTCCTGAGAAAATCCCAGCGCAGCGTCAAGTCCCGAGTCAGGCACGCCTATGACGATATCAGCGTCAACAGGGTGTTCTCTCCAAAGATATTTTCCTGCCCTGAGCCTTGCCATGTGAACGCTCGACCCCTCGATAACAGAGTCAGGTCTGGCAAAATATACATATTCAAATACGCATATAGTACCCTTTTTGCCACAGTGAGTCGTGATAGAGTTCACACCGTTTTTGTCAATAACTATCATTTCACCTGGTTTAAGATCTCTTATGTATTCAGCGCCGATGCTGTCAAAAGCACAGGTCTCCGACGCTACCACATAGCCGTCGTCTATCTTTCCGAGGCAAAGGGGTCTGAAGCCGTCAGGATCTCTCGCCGCAATAAGCTTTGTCGGCGACATAACGAGCAGCGAATACGCACCCTTTATCTTGTACATAGCCTTTTCAAGCGCCGCCTGTATAGACGGTGCTCTAAGACGTTCCTCGGTTATGGCGTATGATATGACCTCAGTATCATTTGTGCTGTGGAATATCATGCCCTTGTTTTCATATTGCTCTCTAAGTTCTCTTGCGTTAGTAAGATTTCCGTTGTGAGCGATAGCCATAGGACCCTTTATGTGACGAACAACAAGCGGCTGAGCGTTTGAAGCATTGCAGTTGCCTGTGGTCGAATATCTCACATGACCTATAGCAATATTGCCCTTGCCGAGCCGTTCAAGAGTTTCCTTGTCAAAAACCTGATTGACAAGACCCACGTCCTTGTGATAGCTGAACACGCCGTCGTCGTTTACAACGATACCGCAGCTTTCCTGACCTCTGTGCTGTAATGCGTAAAGAGATACATAAGTCTGAGCCGCAACATCGCTTGTCTTGTTAGTATAAATGCCGAAAACGCCGCATTCTTCATGGATACCTGTTACCAATTAAATCATTCCCTTCCGTTCCAGCAGTAGGTGCAAAGCTCACAGCTTGGCAGACCCACAGCCTTTACAGTGCCTTCAAGCGATTGGAATTCAACAGAGGTAAGTTTAAGTCTTCTGCATATCTCGTCCCTGAGGAGCTTGCCACGCTCAGTGCTTGAATCGCTGTATTCTTCAATGTATTTAACTCCCTCGATACCCTCGTTCTCATCAATGATCTGTCTTGCGATAAGTTCAAGCTCCGAGGTGCTGCGTGAAAAGTTAAGATACTTGCAGCCATACATGATAGGAGGACAGGCTGATCTCATGTGGACTTCCTTTGCGCCGTTCTCGTAAAGAAACTCAACAGTTTCCCTCATTTGAGTTCCTCTGACGATACTGTCGTCAACGAACAGAAGCTTCTTGCCCTCGATAAGTTCGTGAACAGGTATAAGCTTCATCTTCGCAACTCTGTTTCTCATAGACTGGCTTGTTGGCATAAAGCTTCTAGGCCATGTAGGAGTGTACTTGATGAACGGTCTTGCAAAAGGTATGCCGCTTTTGTTTGCATATCCTATAGCGTGAGGAACGCCCGAATCAGGTATTCCGCAAACGAAATCAACGTCAGGGAGCCTGCCGTTTTTCATATCGTTCTCCGCCATTATCTCGCCGTTGCGTGTTCGCATAAGCTCCACGTTCACGCCCTCATAGCAAGCGGTAGGGTAGCCGTAATAAGTCCAAAGGAAAGTGCAGATCTTTTTCTTGTCTGTACCTTCGCTGAGGATATTGTAGCCGTCCTTGGTTATCTCAGTTATCTCTCCCGCCTTTAGTTCGTGACAGGTGGAGTATCCAAGCTTCTGATATGCAAATGATTCAAAAGAAAAGCAATATCCGTCAGAACGCTGTCCTATTATAATAGGAAGCCGTCCGTCCTTATCTCTGGCAACGATCATCGACTTGTCTGTCATTATAGCAAGCGACATCGTGCCCTCTATCTTGTCCTGTGCGTATCTTATGCCGTCAACAAAGCTGTCCTTCTGTGCGATCAGCGCACCGATAAGCCCTGCGGAATTGATAGCGCCGCTGCTCATTGTCTCAAAGTTTGCGCAGCCCTTTTCAAGCAGCTCGTCAGCCAGTTTAGCGGCATTTTGTATTACACCGATAGAGCACACTGCGTAAAGTCCTAACTTCGAGCGTACCATTATCGGCTGAGGATCTGTGTCGCTTATGCAGCCGATACAGATGTTTCCTCTCATTTTGTCAACGTCTTTTTCAAATTTAGTACGAAATGGTGAGTTTTCAATGCTGTGAATATTTCTCTGAAAGCCAAGCTCAGGGGAGAATGAAGTCATTCCGCCCCGCCTTGTGCCTAAGTGTGAATGATAGTCGGTCCCGAAGAAAACGTCCTGAATACAGTCATTAGCTGAAACAGCTCCGAAAAAACCGCCCATAGATATTATTCTCCCATTACTCTCTTTATCATCTCATGGTAAGCCTCTTCAACGCCGCCCATGTCTCTTCTGAATCTGTCCTTGTCGAGCTTCTCATGTGTCTTAGAATCCCAGAAACGGCAAGTATCAGGTGAGATCTCGTCAGCAAGAAGTATCTTTCCGTGGAATCTGCCGAACTCGATCTTGAAGTCGATAAGGTCAATGCCGATGTTCTTGAAGAAGCCAAGCATGAACTCATTTACCTTGAAAGCATACTTTGTGATATCCTCGATCTCTTCCTCAGTAGCAAGACCAAGACCAAGAGCATAATACTTGTTGATGAATGGGTCGCCAAGCTCGTCGCACTTGTAGCTGAACTCAAGTGTAGGCTGCTTGAGCTTTGTGCCTTCCTCGATACCGAGCTTCTTTGAGAAGCTTCCTGCTGCAACGTTTCTTACGATAACTTCCAGCGGAACGATCTCGACCTTCTTAACGATAGTTTCTCTGTCAGAGATCTCCTCAACAAGATGAGTAGGGATACCCTCTTTTTCAAGAAGCTTGAACATATAGTTTGTCATTTTGTTATTGATAGCACCCTTGCCAACGATAGTGCCTTTCTTCTCGCCGTTGAAAGCAGTAGCGTCGTCCTTGTAATCAACGATAACAAGATCAGGGTCGTTAGTAGCGAATACTTTCTTAGCCTTGCCCTCATAGAGCTGTTCTGTCTTTACAATGTTTTCCATAGATTTATTCCTCCATAAAATTATTTACATTATTTATATGATATACCGAAAACATATCCACCGCCGCTTAAATATGCAGGGGCGAACATCGTTCGCCCGCCGACAGCAGAACTTCCCCGATATATCAAATATAACATACAGCCGAGCTATATGTCTGTATCAAAAAATCAAAGCGCAGCAAGCTTGTCCTGTAAAGCCTTGTCCTTAGCCACAACGCCGTCTATCATATCCTGCTTAGCCTTTTCAAGCTTATCAGCCAGACCCTCGTCAGAAAGAGCAAGCATCTGAATAGCAAGTATAGCAGCGTTCTTAGCGCCGTCAACTGCGACAGTGGCAACAGGGATACCGCTAGGCATCTGAACGGTAGCAAGCAGAGCGTCCATGCCGTCGAAGTTAGCACCCTTGCAAGGGATACCGATAACAGGAAGCGTTGTGTGACCTGCAATAACTCCCGCAAGATGAGCCGCCATTCCGGCAGCGCAGATTATAACTCCGAAGCCGTTTCCCTTAGCTTTGTCAGCAAAATCGCTTGCAAGCGCAGGCGTTCTGTGAGCAGACATAACGTGACATTCATAAGGAACACCGTAAGCTTTAAGTTCAGCAACAGCCTTGCTGACAACAGGAAAATCGCTGTCAGAACCCATTATTACCGCAACTTTTTTCATAAATTTATACCTCCAAGTAAAACAAAAAATTACAAATAAAAAACTGCAACAATGGCGTTGCAGTTTTAGTCAGTGCATAATTAGATTGTTAGAGTGCAAAAAATCAAGGCAGGACGCAATTATACTTAAAGACCTACCCATAAAAGAATATGTAATTGATGAAAAACAGCACATTTCAGTCATACATCTCTCCTGAATACATACAAAAAATACTGCACAATATTACCAGACAGTAAAGCGGAGCAAAACTGTCTGCGAAAGCTTTTTTTACTGATTTTCTCCATAACAGCATACAAAGCCTTACAATAATATTGTACAATATTTATAGATAAATTTCAACACATATTTATATAAAATTTATATCAATTAATCTTTGATTTATTGTGAAATTTGTCTACATTAACTTTTTGTTCAGAAAATACTTGTATCAGTGATCTGACCGTTTGACAAGCTGTTGACGAGATCACGCATTTCCTCTTTGGAGCGAATACAGTGTGCCGAGTCGATTATCTGCTGTCTTTGAAGCGGATCCAGCTTAGCAAAGTAAGCATATGCCGCAGGCACCTGAGCAAGAGCCATAGACAGCCCCAGCGGCAATTCCTGCCCGTGAGCAAAAGAGTTATTTTTCATTTTTATCACCTCCGCATATATTATTTCCCGGGCAATAAAAATAATAAACCCTTACGATCTTATATGTGATACTGCACAATATATCACATCGTAATTTGTGCAAACAAATGATTTATCTTTTAATTTGGCAACATTTCTGCAATTGTT